>Ga0070707_100002675_pt1 | contig 16946 bp, 21 predicted proteins | sample KBSK5502metaG_FD_65468 | JGI IMG/M metagenome (GOLD analysis project Ga0070707, IMG submission 65468) | Corn, switchgrass and miscanthus rhizosphere microbial communities from Kellogg Biological Station, Michigan, USA - KBS K5-50-2 metaG | ecosystem: Host-associated > Plants > Roots >... | reverse complement strand
GCAGGCGGCGAACCGGGCCAGATTGGAAGCCGAGGCTTTCGCGAGCGAGGGAGTTTCGGCGCGCTACATCCGGTCGATTTACGTGCCCGCCGACGAAACGTGCTTCCACCTGCTCGAGGCCGCGTCCGCCGAGGCTGCTGCGGAGCTCGGGCGCCGGGCCTCCATCTCGGTCGACCGCGTGGTGGAAGCAGTCATCATCGCACCTTCCGGTCTGGATCGCAGCGAGGGTGCACGTGAGGAGGAGCTATGAAAATCGTGATGCCGAACAGCGCGAAAGCGGTCTCTGCCCAGCGGGGAGGCGTCGGCTCGTGGGCGCGACTTCTGATTGTGGTTTGGGGTGCCGCCCTATCGGGCTGCAGTGCCGGCGCTGCGCAGCTGTCGACACCAACGCCGATCGCAACCGTCGCGGCTATCCCGCTGCCGGCGGCCCAGACGTCTCAGTGGTTATCCTTCGACGCCGCGACGAAAACCGTGTCTTTGAGCATGCTCGCCGGCAGGCCGGACGCCAACAATGGCTATAACTTCAACGGCTACAGCAGCGGAAGTCTCGTGATCAGCGTCCCCAAGGGATGGCGGATCACCGCGCAGTGCAAGGTCGATCCTCTGTCGGGCGCGCACTCGTGCTCGGTGGTGAGAGGCCCGGACACGGCTCAGCCTGCCTTCCCCGGGTCGACGCTTCCCGATCCAACCGGAAGCGGATTCGTCACCGCCGGAGATACCAAGACCTTTACCTTCACCGCGGACGCTCCGATGGTCGGCCGGTTTGCCTGTCTGCTGACGGGGCATCAGGCAGCCGGAATGTGGGCGACCTTTCAGGTCACCGATTCTGGCCAGCCGTCCATAGGCACCACATCCTGACTGGGTCTCGGAGGGCAAAAGTCGCGCCCCATTAACGCAGCGGGCTTAAAGGGCTATGCCTCGGCGGTGTCTGAGTTCCTTTCGTTGATCATCGCAACGACTCTGCCCGTTGATAAACGGCGCCGAAACGGCGTTGACGTGTGCCCATGGTTTGCCACCTCCTTGGTGACTTCACGAACAGGCCTTGCCAGTCAAGTTGCCAGTCAGTTCACCGGCAGAGGTCGCTTGAAAGAGGGATTTTCGAATACGGAGGGAGAGGGATTCGAACCCCCGAAGGCTTGCACCTTAGTGGTTTTCAAGGCCGCTTGTGAGCGTCCGCCGACGTTCGTAATCGTTCGCCACAGTTCGCCCTGTATAGAAAGGGCGCGGCTTTCGTCCGCCGACGTTCGCTGACGTTCGCCATAGTTCGCCGCCGTTGCCGTCACCGTTGCCGTCACCCCCGGGCACTTAGCCGTGAAATGCCGTTGATGCGGGAAGCCATTCCATGAAGCGCGCCGACCAGCCAACTCGCACCTCAACCCATGGGCAGAGCTGACCTACCGTTGATGCAAAGCGCACAAATCCCTTTTGCGCCAGTGCATGCATGCATCCCCGACTGGACACATAGATCACTCCGTCACCCCAGCGACAGCGAATACGCTGAATGTTCCGAAGCGGAATGATGCCTGATCGAAGGGGAGCTTTCCATGCGAGCTGATCAATCTCCTGTCTAAGGTCATAGGCGATTGTGAAGAGATACCGGTATACGATGAATCCAGCAACAATCATCCATACGATCAGGAAGGCCCGAACGCCGAGAACCTCGTTCGACGTCACCAAATGAACGGCCGCCAGGATGATGCCGAGTACGAAGAAGCCGCTCACCCCAAAGATGAATGCCCGATAGAACGGGCCTAGGCTGTAGCTCATTCTGCTGTCGATAGAACCATGGCTTCGGATCGTCGACTACCCAACTGAGATCCGGGCCAGCGGCGAGCAATCACAGGAGCACGCGGAGCGTAAGGAGCCAATCTTGACCAGCATCAGCAGCTTTCCTTCGTTGTGACCTCCGGAATCGCAACGCCAGGCTTAGTCTGTTCGGGCATGCCGCCCTGGCGGCGAATTGGTCGAAGAGCGCCACCAAGCAGCCGATTCGCTTTGCCCTGGGCGCAGACACGAAGAACCATCCCGGGACACCGGCATCGCTGACGTTTTCCGGCATGACCTCGCCAGGCTGAAGATCGGCGTGGTCGTGTAAGGAAGCCCGAGCGGAATCGATCAGGCGCGCTCGCGTCATTGATCGTCCTCCCAGTTGACAGTCGAATCCATCTCTCCTGTAGATGCGAATGCGCGAGCGGCTCGTAGCGCAGTCACGAAGTCAACACAATGCCGAGCGGGATAATCGCCCTCCTGACCGCCGACGGTCATCGTCACCATTCCCGTAGATGAAGCGTCCCCAGTCGCAATCTTGAAGTGTTCGCCGTCATAAGTTGCCGTAACGACATATAGCCCATTGCTGCCGCCCCCTCCGATGAATATCACTGACGACTCCTTGAAGACGATCGACACCATCGTGTACACGCGACCATCCAGCGCTTGGATCGCTGCGGCGACTGCATCGAGTGTTGGTTCGGCAACAACGCTTGACTTCTTGTGAATGCCTTCCCAGTGTTCCGTGACCAACTCAGCTGCCACCGCAACTTCTAGCTCTACTTCGGCGTCGGCCCAATTTCTTTTCGGATCGCTGGCAACCCATACAACTCGACCGCGGACGACACTTCGGCTCCGAGAGCGCCGGCGTCTGAGTCTGGCCTTACGTGCCACCAGTGGTCGCCACTCTGCGGCATCAGCTTGCCAAGTCGCGCCTGCCAAATCTTCGGCCCATAAAACCGCGTTGAGTATGGCCGCTCGGGGTATCCGTGCTCCGCCCTGAGCCGATCCCAGGTCTTTTTGTCAGCGACGGTGAGTTGAATCGTAAACTCCAGATCTGTCGAGTCGCTCCATCTAGATCGTTGAATGCCGAGCAAGATCCAATGTCGGTCATCAGGAAGTACGAAGTCCTGTCCGCTACCTTTAAAGCCCATCGCTCTGCATGCAGGACCGAGATGATTCCTGGTGAGCTCTCGAAACCGATCCTGGGCCGTCACCATCGCGTCTAACCTGGCTATTCGACGGATCTTTGGGGCTCGACCATTTGGGTAATAACGTCCACTATATTTCGCGCCGCTGTGGAGGCTGAGCTCCAGATTTGCACATTGTCGGTCCTTTATGGGGCGGTCCTATCTCCGGACCAAGGTGGCTGCTGCTACCTAACTGGTTCCCTGCCCGTACCTCGTTCAATGGGAGTTTTTCAAGCTCCTCAAGGCAGTACCTTCGGCATTCAGCATCTGGTGCCTCGTGAGAGCAAGTTTCTACGGCCGCCTTCGCCTCCTTCGTTCCTAAGAGGCGGAGACCCTTCGACAACCAAGGCATCAGTTCATGATCATGGGCGCGGACGCGCCGTATCAATTCGTCGCCTTGATCCTCGAGAAGCAGCGAAACGACCGCGGCAGTATTTCTGTGCAAGGCATTGTTCCAGCGTGCGGCGCTCTTTTGAATTGCTTGGACTGAGTCTTTATCTCGAATTGCTGCGAGAGCCCACATCGCCGTGATCGGTTCGTAAAACTCCTTCGATTCAAGCTTCCGGCGAAAGGCTTCTGCAAGCGTCGCTGCAGCTTGTCGATCGAGCGCTACGATTTCTTCGACCGCGACATCGCTAACGTCTGGGTCCGTGTCTTTAGCCAGTCGCAAGGCAATCCTAACCGCGTCCTCTTTCGGAAGGCTCCGGCTGGCGGCCCAAGTGGACCAGGCACGCACCACAGGATCCTGGTGGGCAGCTAACTCCTGGAGGATGCGCCTGCCGTCAAGAGGTGATGAGCGGAGAGCATTTAGCAATTCCTCGGCATCCGGGCCATCATCACTTTGAATCTCCGCCGCCACATCGCTGGCATTTAGGGGTGTCGTCATCGCTGGATTAGCGGCATTCGTTGTTCATGGCCAGGATGACCAAACGTAGATCCCTCAGCCATCCGTTCTGATATGCGAATTGCGCCTCTGGCTCAAGATGCTTGTAAGCGTGGCTAGAAACACGGTGGTACCAACCCCAAAGCTTGGCCAGGCACCAACGTACTATTCGGCAACTCCGTAGGCAAAAAACGCGTAGGGCTGGACGCCATCGCTGCTTTGCCTGCGAATAGACGTAACAGCACCGTAAATGGCAGACGGATGCGCGCAGTCCGGCACCGCCGACGCAGACGCCACCCCTCTCAATTAGGTCCTCTCGTCAGACTCGTGCCGGACACCTCGCTCATCTATTCGCAGGACCCAGCGGGAGCCATGTTTGGCGAGCCAATCTGGTGCCCGTTCGACGGTTCCGCTCGCGAAAAGGTCATCGCGCCCTCCCTGGTCGTCCACATCCTCGTCAAACGCCGTCGCCCGCAAGCCCGCCTCGACGGACACCTCGTTGCCATCCCGATCGCGGCAGGTCTCTGCGTGTGAGAGGCACAGAACGTGTGCCGACATAAAAAGCCCATTGAAGTCAGCGTGGAGCCTCAAACCTTTGTCGTTCCCCCTCATTATCACAACAACTTTCGAGCGATGAGCTTCGAAACTTCCCACCAGGGGGCGGCGTCTTACGCGGAACCGCTGATCCCGCGTGGGAGCTCCTTTTGGGGATGTACGTAGTTCCGGTAATCCCTGAGCACCTTCCCTACATTACGCGGCGACCGTGAGATCCATCGAAGATCATGGCCCACGTGGATGTAGTCCTTAAGGGTCCACTGCGCTAGGGGTTAGGGCTGGCCGCTACGGTCCGTGGGCGCGTTTGTTGCCATGTTCAAGCGCCGCTCGCCGCGGGGCTGGTGGCGGAGGGCGAGATTCTCCGAGAGCAGATCGGTATCGCGTTGCAAGAATGAGCGGAGGGAGCCGAAGACGAGGTTAAGGAGCTCGGTCATCGCGGCAGGCTAGCAGGGCGAGCCGGCAACCCTCCTAATCACCAAGCCAACATTCCGATTGGGTAGCCGGTTGGCATTCGGATCGTCTCCCTCCCCCAACGCCCGGTTGCCTTCCAGAATGTAGAGCTGCTAATATTTGAACGGACGTTCAGAACGACCGTTCAAATATGAAACCCAAAGCCAGGTCCATGAAGCCAAGGGCGAAAATCCGCCCACGAGGTCGAGTGGCCTCGCGGACGAGAGTGATGCAGGCGGCTCTCAAAACCCTTAAGAAGGAGGGTTTCGCGGGCACGTCCGCCCGAGCGGTCGGTAGAACCGGAGGCTTCCCGCCGGGCCTCATCTATTACTACTTCGACAGCCTCGAGGCGCTCTTGCTGGCTGCCATAGACATGACCAGCAGCGCCAGGCTGGCGCGGTATCGGGACGTTCTCTCGAAGGCTGGTTCTTTCGCAGAGATCCTCGAAGCCGCCGCGCTCCTCTACCGGGAAGACCTTGACACCGGCCACGTCGCCGCAGTGCAGGAACTGATCGCCGGCGCCTCTTCTTCCCCGAGTCTGCGAATCGGGGTCTCGCGACGGATCGCACCCTGGATTGAGTTGGCCGAAGAGCAAATCACTCGGTTCGCCGATCGATCAGCGAGTGGCGCGTTTATCCCGGTGCACGCAATCGCCGAGCTTGTGGTTGCGCTCTACGTCGGGCTCGAAACCCTTGCGCATCTGAAAAGGAACGGCTTGAGAACTGAGGAGCTTTTCGAAGCGGGCAGGATGGTCGCACCGCTGATCGACGACGTCGTGGAAGGCGGCAACACGAAATGAGATCGCCAGCCTTGTTTGCCATCGCCTTGTCCTTGCTGATAGCGGGATGCGCTCGGCCCATCGACCTCCAGGACAACGACCTGCCGGTTGCTTCATCTGGAGCGCCAACCTGCGGAGGCAGCTCCGTGGCTCGCGGTGCTACTGCTGGAAGGCTTTCGACGTTAAGCTCTGCAGCCCACACGAGCACCAGCCGCGCCATGTCTCTCCTCTACCAAGGAATTTCCCAGGAGGATTCGACGGCAAGCGCCCTCTACGTGGTCAAGGCGGATGGTACTGGCCGACGTGAAATCGTCCATGGTTTCTTCGACGCCACTGATCCGGTCGTGTCGCCGGATGGGAAACTGGTCGCTTTTGTCGAGACGCCGGCCAGCCTCGAGCACCAGCGCCTGGTGGTCGCTGACGTCGACGGAAGCAACCAAACCACGCTCTACGGCTCGGTCGGTGATCACGGTTATCTGAATAGCCTCAGCTGGTCGCCCGACGGCCACCGGATCGCCTTCCTTTCGGACGGCGCACTGCGAGTGGTTGACAGTGCCGGAAAATCTCTCGCCAAGTCCATCGCGGAAATCAGCGACCAGCTCGCCGACGTCTGGACAAATGCGGTGGCCTGGTCGCCCAACGGGTCATCGATTGCCTTTCTGGATGGTCCCCCGGAGGGGCCAAGTATCGTGACGATCGTCAGGCCGGATGGCAGCGGCCGCCGGGACCTGGTAGGTACGAATGGAAGCTTCGCCTGGTCACGCGACGGGCGATCGATCGCTTTCACTAACCGGGGCATCTCCGTCGTATCGGTCAATGGAGGCAAGCTCAGGCATCTGGTGGCGACGCCGGAGGGAACTGGGGTCGACAACCTTATCTGGTCTTCGGATGGTACTCAGGTGATCTTCCAGAGCGGCGATCTTGATGTAGCGGATTTGTGCATTTACTCCCTAGACGATGGCCACGTCCATCGGCTCGCCGACTGCATTCCGACTAATAATGCCCAGGATCTCTCGCCTGACGGCCAGGAAGTCGCGTTCGTTCAGTCGAGCTACATCCCAGACTGTGACCACTCGCAAGTTCACAGGATTGCGCTGGTTCCGGTTTCGGGCGGTACGGTCGCGAACGTCGCCGACCAGGGTTGGAGTCCTCAATGGCTCGGCGGTTAGCGGCGGCTCTTGCCATCGCCCTCCTGCTCTCTGGCTGTCACTGGCTTGGATTTGAGCCCACGCCCTCACCCTATGTTGTCAGACCGGACGTCCGAGAGAACATTGTGCCCATCTCTTCTGGCAACTATTGGGCCGTGGCCTGGCTGCGAGATGGAACCATCGTCATGAACCGCGCGCTCGATCTCCACCCCTGGATCGGTTCGACCCAGGTCTGGGAACTCCGCTCTGACGGCAGTGGCTTCGCCAGGATTCCACTGCCCGATGATCCCACCTGTCGGGTAACTGAGTACGTCAGTCCGACGGCGCTGAGCGATGGCCGCCTCGGTCTGACCAAGATCTGCCACCATGAACTCGGTTCGCCGACCGAGTCAGACGCATACGCCGTGGCTTATTCGATAAGGACCAGGGCGCTCGAGGTGCTCACCCCGGCTATCAACCCTTTCCCCCATATGATCTCGTGGAACCCAACTCTCGACCAGGCCATCTCGCAGCAGAGCAGTGGCATCGTCGGGAGCATCTTCGAGATCAATAGACACGGGACGAAACTTCTCCACGTACCGATCCGGGACGGAAGCAACGTCTTTTGGCTCGACGACTACTTTCATGCAAATCTCGAGGACGATGCTCAAGTCGCGCGTGAAGGACGGGCGGAAGCCGGTGACTGGTCGCCAGATGGCCGCACGATCGCCTTCCTGGCCGAAGCCCGCTCGATAGGCCTGACCGGTTTCGACCGAATGGACGTGCCGTTTGACATGTACTTCATGAGTCCGGACGGCAGCCATCTGCGCCAGGTGATGCCCGAGGTCGAAGGCCCTGGCCTGGTGTGGTCGCCCGACGGCCGCTACCTGGTCTTCGGACATGCCGGTGGGCTGTGGCTCTGGCGAGTCGGATCGTCCCGTGCTGTAAGGATTTCGTCGGTATCTCCCTTCGACGTGGCGTGGTCACCGGAGGGACGATCGCTCGCAGCAATCCGCACTCTGAACAACGATGACAACCAGTACGAGCTCGTGATCCTGAATCTGTCCCCCGCCTATCAGGCCACATGGCGGAGTTGAGCGGTCATGGCAGCATTAGTTCGAGTCACTCGCCGCTACGGTCGTCTGCGCCGACGCTCCTTGATGCACAAGGACCCGGACCGAGCGCCCGATCTGGACGACCGGCACCTCGTCGTCGGGCTAGAGAATAAGATCGCCGCAAGATGCAAAGCGCTGGAAGCAGAGGTGTTGGCCGAAGCCCAGAACCGCCCCGTCGACGAGATCGTCGCTATGCCGAGGCTTGGCGTTACCGCGCCAGGCCCGTCCGACGACCGCTAGACGCTGATCAGGGCATGCAAGCCAGCGGTTATGATGGCGGCCGAGTTTCTGCGACGACCACCTAGGCAAGTGTCTTATTGAATTTCTTCAACCGCACTTTCCGAACCCTCGACGATGGCGAGCGCATTGATGGCACGTGGCGGCCCATATTCATCAACAACGGCGGGCATTATTTCCTGACCGACCTGAAGATTTACGCTGACGGTCTCATTGACTGTTGGGGCCTGGTCAACCTAGACGAATTTCGTGAAAAGGTGCGTCGGGGATGGGTCGCGACCCGACTTCCCGAGAATGGCCAAGCGAGCGCCTCATCATCTCGGGAGTTGGCAGTTCAAAAATCCCACTGTCATCGATTCGGAGTTACTCATCAAAGAAGTCGAGGACACCATCGCAGAGTTGCAGGGAATCGCCACGAGTTCAACGAGGTGCCTGGCCGCTCTAGATGCCTTCGCCGCGAATCCTTCTGAGGAGAGCCGGTTGCACCTGAAGGAAGCGTACCTCGCGATTCCAGTTCACCTTCGAATGTATGTGCTCGGAGACCAAGATATGGCGGATTGGCCGATCCGGGTGCTGGTCGGAGAGATTGGAGAGCCGTTGATGCCTCGAGTTCCGCCATTCAAGGAGCGCCCCATCACCAAGGAGGACAGAGAAGGAGTCTTCCGATACTTGGAGGCCCGGAAGGCGCGGGCGGCGCGATATCGCGCCGAGTCCAACGAGGGGGATCCTGATGGCCCGCCGGCCGGTAGCACCCCTGCGTCCATTGGTTATGGCGGGATGAAGATCGTCAAGGGCGGCGGCTGGGTAGATATGGACGGCTACGGCTACCTCTCCAACGATGTTCCAACGCCGGTGGCGGTCGATGGAGTCGACTACCCATCCGTCACGCACGCATACTGGGCGATGTCGACAGACGACCCGGTTGCGAGGGAGAACATCCGTCTCGCACCCAAAGCTACCGTCGCCCATGACCTCGGACGAGCGGCCAGACGGCGCGCTAACTGGCCTCTGATTCGCCTCGCGGTTATGGCAGACCTGGTTCGGCTCAAATTCAAGCAACACCCCGAGCTCGCCGCCAAGCTCGTCGCCACCGGGGATGCCAGGATCCGAGGCATCGGGTTCACTGGGCGTTATTGGGACGAAAGTGGTTCGCGCGGGCGAAATTGGCTCGGCCGGATTCTTGAGATGGTTCGGTCCGAATTGCTCCTGCGGCAGGACAACGGGGGTCTATCCAGTTCGTGAGCTCGGTATTAGTAGAGCGACAGTGGGTCCGGATCTTGGCCCTTGAGCAGACGTTCGCATGCTGCTCGCACCAAGTCTCGGTAGTTCGGATCGAACGGCTCTGCCAACGCTTTCTCCAGCACGCCTGATAGCTTCCACAAGGCAACTACCTCTGCCGATTCGTGGACCACCTGTCTGAATCGCCCATCTTCCTCGACGCGGTGTATCCACTCAAACAGCACGAGCGCTTCGTCCCGAGAGAGTTGCAGATGGACTATGTCCTCGCCCTCGCCTTCGGTCATTGGTTAACTCCTTGCAAGAGGGTCCTGTCAGGTGCCTCGTGGTCGCGGCCTGCGGTTTGGTCGCCATGGATTGCGTTGGGCAATGTCTGAGCCGCCACCGTCTCGCTTACTCTAGACACGAACAGCCATGTGGCCCGACCCCTGCATGCCGCGGTCGCAGGCCACCTTGGAAGCTCTCTTCGGGCTAGAACCATCCCGTCGGTTCGGGGTCCCCCTACCACCTTAAATCTTTCCGAATCCCGGGTTTGCGATCAGTCGCCCTCAAGCGACCTTTGGGTAGGCTGACACGGTGAGCGTGCCCCATGCGAAGAGCCCTCCGGTCGAGATTGTCGGTCTCCATCCAATTCCGGGCCATGATGATGTTCATCTCTTGGAAGTTATGGTTTACAGACCTGCCGCATCTTTCGATGTGAGCCAATTCACGCAAGAGGACCCCGGCCAGCCACGCCCTAATTGGCAAGTCGCCTACGACGAGAAATACCTGAGCGCTGACGGCGCCAGTGTGCTGTCGCAATTCGAGGCGCCTCCACTGGCAGGAGATACGGCGCGACTCGCGTTCTTCATGTTCTTCCTCGACCTAGATCGCCCACTCCTGACGCCATTTGGCCCGGTTCCGCTGCCCACCCCAACGCCGGCACCGCACCGACTTCTTTCGATCGCACGCTTCGAGCCGCCAAATTAAGCCCGAATGGCGGCGGTAAGCACTTTGATGATCCGACCATGCTTGATCTCGGCTAACGTAAGCGCCCGGGAGAACGACGCGACAACGCGGGCCTCGGGTGACAGGCGAGAGGCCGCCCGGACCGGGTCGTACTTAAGGACGGCAGCGTCCGCGAGCTCGCGGACCAGCCTTCGCACTGAGTCCGGCTTCGGCCAGTCCACCCGTTCTTGAATCTCCCGCATCCGCCAGCGCGCGCCCGGGTGGGCCGCGACGTCGCGCAGGATCCCGACTTTGTAGGGTGCGTGACGCCGCGCTAGGAGGCCGCCGAAGATGCCGAGCACCGGCATCGCCGCCTCGATCTCCGGGAGTGGCGTCATCTCTCTTGCTCTCGCAAGCTGCGGCTGCCACGGCTCGCGTTCGCTGCTGTCAGCGCACTCGGCGATCACTTCTGATTCCTCGTTAGCCATGCCGGACCTGCCACCTCTTGAATTGCTCGTAAAACGGTACTCCGATTCGTCGAGCTCAGTAAAGACGGGTACAACTACACCATGATGGTGCGACAGCTGCATGTCGCAGACGCGGGGCGAGCGGGCGGGGGGCTACCTACGGCGCAAGCCCGAGGTGATTGGTTTTGTTATTGCCGGCGCCGAGCCGCGCTCGCCCTAGTTTCGGTGCCAATGACCAGAACTCAGGCGATGTAATACGTCAGGGTAGGCTCCGTTCAATGTGGTTGCCGTCACGGTTGCCGTCAGGACGTTCGTTTGAGGCAGATGCTGGACATGAAAGGCGATAACAACGGTAGGCGATTCGTATTCAGAACCTGGCGGAGGGAGAGGGATTCGAACCCCCGAAGGCTTGCACCTTAGTGGTTTTCAAGACCACCGCCATCGACCACTCGGCCATCCCTCCGGCGATCATCAATGATACCGACGATCACCCACCGAACACTTTCTTGAGAAGCACCGACCCGAGCTCATCGCTGCGCACGCGGTAAGGCACGAATCTCTTGGTCAACGGCTCGACGGTGATCGTCTCCGAGTAGCCGAGGCCGGGCAGCGCATCTGAGGGAATCAGGAGACAAGAGTCGTCGACGCGATCGTCGTTCCCGAGCAGAACCAGAAGCACATAGAGCCTCCTGTCGATAAAGAACGGCGCTCGCTGCACCTCGAAATGGACGGTCCGACCGGGCGTTACCTTACCGGTCCTGATGTGCAACCCTGCCATCTGACGGCTGGCCAGGTCGTGAAGCAACAGCGTGACAGTGTCGAGCCGTACCCGGTCTTCGGCAATGACGATCGATCCTCCTCCGGCACGTTCGAGCTCGGTGGCCGCCCAGAGGCGACCGATGTCGCCACGCCACATCGTCGGGGAATCGCCTTCGACAAGCGAGTGGGGTCGTGGAGGGTGTGGCACGGGCGGGATCGGCGTCGTCCAACCTGGAATTGTTCCCAACCAGGCGGATAGGCGGTCGGCGTCGAGGAGGTAGTCCCTCCATAAATCGCCGGCCTCCCGCGAAGTTGGCCGTGAACGAGAAGCATTCCCGGCCATGTATGAGCGCGCGATGGCATCGTTTGCGGAATTCGGGTACGGGAATCAAGAAGACGCGGCGGTAGAGCTGGTCGTACGGCGCTGGCCGTGCACGATGGCCAGGTAACCATGGGGATCGTCGCCCACGTCATTTATTGGGATATCGAGATTCCCGTTTCCATCGGGACTGAGGTGCTGGAAAGCTTTGACCTGGATGGGAACAGTCAGGAGCGATCGAAGACGACGCAAATAGAGGTCGACACCGCGATCACCAAACGGACGAGCAATTGTCCCGGAGCCGCTGCTAGCGGCCTCGAGGCTGACAGCGAGGAGGTCCTCAGCCATCGGCCCAAACTGGGCGGTTGTGAGTTCGCTTCGCCAATCGGGGCGGTGGGGTGGATCAAGGCGTACAAGCGGGTCCAGCAAAGCCACCTGCAATGTGCAAACCAGCGCTAGGCAGTTTCCTTCGGCTGTTTCAGAGCTAGCCGCTAAGGCTGCTTATCGCGTAGCTGCCACCGCCTCGGTTGGCCCCCGGCGGCTGCAGTTCCGCTTGCAGCGACAGCTGCCGCCAGCCAGGGAAGGCGGCCAGCACCAGCAGGACGCCTCGCCACTCTTTCGCGGGTGGCACGGCCGGAACCAACCAGCTGCTCCAGGCAAAGAAATCATCTGCCGATCCGCTCACGCGGCCCCAGCCCGCTGACTCGAGCTGCTTTGCGAAATAGGCCTCGAGTTCCATCGGGGCCATCTCCGTCTGCGCCCGGGCGTCCGATTTCCACCTGCCTCCTCCGCCACCCATACCCTCCGGCAAGAACTTGACTCCCGGCGGCGGCTTCAGGTTCGGAAGCACTGAAAAACCCTCTTCGCGGTCCATAACCCGGCCAAGGTTCGCAAGCATGTCTTGTGCGTGCACGGGGTCGTACCGAACCCGAAGTTCAGCACCGCCGTCCTGTCGGTCCGCGGCATGCAGGTAGACCATCGCCGACTCGCCTTTATCGACAAGCAGCGTCGACCCCATCATGGCGCGGTGCTGGAAACCACCGCCGGGTGGGCGCGGTTGCTCGATGCGCTGCCAACCGAGTCCGACCAGGCTGGTCGCGTAATTGGCGGCGACGGCTTCGGGGTCTCCCTGACCCTCGAAGATCATCTCGGTTCCGACCAACTCGCCGGCGCGACGACGAACAACGCTGCCGAGGAACCTCAGCTCCGTCCGATCCACGAGTTCAGACGGCACTTCCTCGGGATAGCCGAGGGTCAGATCGGCTGTCGCCGGACCTTCGGGATCCGGCCATGTCAGCAATCGTCCCGCGAGTTGCCGGAGCTGGCGCTCGCGTTCCGTCTCCGGCGCGGCCCCGCTCACCGGATGACGTCGAGACCGCCCATGTACGTGCGCAGCGCGGTGGGTACCCGGATGGTGCCGTCCTCCTGCTGGTTATTCTCAATGATGGCGACCATCGTGCGCGGGAGAGCCAGACCGGATCCGTTCAACGTGTGCACGAAATCGACCTTTGCGTCCTTGCGCCGGTAGCGGATGTTCGCGCGCCGTGCCTGGAAGTCGTTGTAGTTCGAGCAGGATGAGACTTCCAGAAACCGCTTTTCGCCGGGAGACCAGGCCTCGAGGTCATACGTCTTCGACTGGCCGAAGCCCATGTCGCCAGTACACAGCAGGATCACGCGGTACGGAATCTCGAGCCGCCGCAGAACGTCTTCGGCATCGTTTACGAGCAGCTCGAGCTCCTCGTTCGACCGTTCGGGCTCGACGAACTTGACCATCTCGACCTTGTTGAACTGGTGCAACCGAATGTAGCCGCGGGTATCCTTGCCGGCCGCGCCGGCTTCGCTGCGAAAGTTGGTCGACCAGGCAACGTGCTTGATCGGGAGTGCCGAAGCCAAGAGGATCTCTTCTCGATACATGTTGGTCACCGGAACCTCCGCCGTCGGCACGAGGAACAGATCACGTGCCTCGATGCGAAAGGCGTCGTCCTCGAACTTCGGCAGCTGGCCGGTACCGGTCATGGCAGCGCGGTTCACGAGCAAGGGCGGAAAGACCTCGATGTAGTCGTGCTCGCGGATGTGCAGATCGATCATGAAATTCAGCAGCGCCCGCTCGAGGCGCGCACCCGCGCCCTTCAGGAACAAGAAACGGGAGGTCGCGACTTTGACGCCTCGCTCGAAGTCGAAGAGGCCGAGCTGGGTACTCAGCTCGTAATGCGACTTTGGGGTGAAGGGGAATTCGCGGCCCATGCCCCACTGGCGGATCGTCGGGTTGGCGGATGCGTCAGCTCCCTCGGGTACCGAGGGGTCAGGGAGGTTGGGAACTTCGAGCAGCAAGGCATTGAGCCGTGCGTCGATCGGTGCCAGCTTCTGCTCCAGTGCCTTGACCTCATCCTTGAGGACGCGCATGGCGTCGATACCCGCCTGATCTCTCGTCTTCGCCATCGCCGCCGATCGCTTGTTCTGCTCGGCTTTCAGCTGCTCGACCGTCGTCAGCGTTTCCCGCCGTTGCGCATCGAGCCTCAGGATGTCGTCGACCGGCGCCGTCTCGCCCTTCTTGCGCGCCCCTTCCCGGACGACGTCCGGGTGTTCGCGAATGAAGCTAAGGCTCAGCATGACGGGCCCGCAGGTGCGGAAAGAGGATGACATCACGGATCGACGGCTGGTCGGTGATGATCGCAGCCAGGCGGTCGATGCCGAGTCCCATGCCCCCGGTCGGCGGGAAGCCATACTCGAGCGCCGTCAGGAAGTCCTCATCCATCGGATGCGTCTCCTCGTCGCCGGCGGCCCGGGCGCGCGCCTGGTCGACGAATCGGGCGCGCTGGTCATCCGGATCGTTCAGCTCGGAGAAGGCATTCGCGATCTCCTCGCCCGCGATGAAGAGCTCAAAGCGATCCGTTAGGCGCGGGTCCGAGCTACGCCGCCGCGCCAGCGGCGAGACCTCGGTCGGATGGCCGAGCACGAACGTCGGTTGCACCAGCGTGTCCTGCACCAACTCCTCGAACAACTCGGCGATCAGGCCGCCCCATCCAAGCCCTGGCTTGGGGTCGATGTTGTATTTCCTGATCAGTCCCTGGAGCATCGGCACGTCGGCCTTCATCAGGTCTTCGTCAACCACCTGACTAGCTGCCTCCACCATCTCGATGCGTTTGAAGGGCCGGCTGAACATGATTTCCTGTCCCTGGTACTGGATGGTGGGCGTACCCTTTACCCGCTCGACCAGGTGAACGACGAGCGATTCGGTGAGCTCTAGCATTCCCTCGACGTCGGTGTATGCCTGATAGAGCTCGAGCATCGTGTACTCGGGACTATGCCACTGGTCCATCCCCTCGTTGCGGAAGATGCGGCCGATCTCGTAAACACGGTCGAAGCCGCCGATGATCAGCCGCTTGAGGTACAGCTCGAGGGCAATGCGAAGGTACAGATCCATGTCGAGCGCGTTGTGATGGGTCCGAAAAGGCCGTGCCGCCGCACCGCCCGCTATCGCCTGCAGCACCGGCGTCTCCACCTCGACGAAGCCGCGACCTTTCATGAACGTACGGGTCTCCTCGACCATCCGGCTTCGCGCGAGGAAAACATCCATCACCTCGGGGTTGGCGATCAGGTCGAGGTAACGCTGCCGGTAGCGGAGCTCCTTGTCTTTTAAGCCGTGATATTTCTCGGGCAGCGGCCGCAAGGCCTTCGCCAGCAGCACGAAGTCCTCGATCTCACAGGTGATCTCGCCCCGCTTGGTGCGAAACAGCGCGCCATGTACGCCGATGATGTCCCCCAGGTCAAGGTCGGTGAATCGCTTGTACGCTTCCCCGCCGAGCTTGTCCACCTTGGCCAGCAGCTGGATCCTGCCCGCGAAATCCTGGATGTGGGCGAAAGTGGCCTTCCCCATCACGCGGATGGCGACCAGGCGCCCGGCCAGCGCCACGCTCTCCGTGCGCGTCTCGGTATCTCCCGATTTTTCGGCCCGCTCGAAGAGCGCGAGCGCCTCGGCCGAGCTGTGCGTCCGGTCGAAGCGACTCTGGTATGGCTCGATGCCCTGCGAGCGAAGCGTCGTCAGCTTCTGACGGCGCTGCAGTTCCTGTTCGGTCCGCTCCCCTTCCATTCCGCGAAAGTCTAAAGGGTCGCGGCGGCTGACCCGCTAAAGAATGTCGAAGGCGCGGCTTTCCATCGGTCGGTCCGGACGGAATGGATTGTCGGCCGGCTTGAGCTTCCCAGTGATCGCGTCGACCGCCCGCCGGCTGCCGCCGATGCTCCCCATGATGCCGTGGCCGCTGTAGCCGGTGTTGACCGCCAGCCCCGGTATGCGGGTGGGTCCCAGGAGCGGGCGCCGATCGGGCGTGTAGGTGTACTGGCCGGCCTGCAGCCACCACTGCAGCCGCGACGACGCCCACACCTCTTTCCAGAACGGGACGATGCGCGCCAGTGCGTGATCGCTGGTGGGATCCAGCAGCCCGAAGGCAAACGATGCGGACGTCGGTACGTCGTCGAGGGGCGGCTCGGCAGCCGCCGGTGCGGTCCACAACGCGTGGGCACCGGTGCCAGCGGGTCGCCAGTGCGCCCCGGTTTCGAAGTCGATGGTCATCGGCGCGTCTTCAGGGACCTGCGGCACATCCGGCATGATCAGCTTCTGCCGGCGGACGGTCGCCAGAGGCAGGTCGAGGCCGGCGAGCTTGCCGACCGGGCCCGATAACGGACCGGCGGCGATGACGACGTTGCCGGCCTCAACGTTTCCATCTGCCGTCGTGACGCCGTATACCCGGTCGCCCTTGACATAGAAGCCGGTGACCGCGATGCCCGTTCTGATGCGGGCGCCACTCGCCCGGGCAAGCTCGAGGGCGACGACGCGAGGCTCAAGCCAGCCGTCACCCGGGCGGAAGCGCGCGTTGACGATATCGGGTGCCAGGTAGGGAAAGCGCCGCCGCGCGTCCGAGCCATCGAGCAGCTCGACATCCGTCAGTCCCCACCGGCGTTGCGACTCGACCAGGTCGGCCTGGGTGCGAGCCCCCTCAGGTGTCCGGGTGACGAACAGGTACCCCTGGTGCCGAAGGCCGATATCGACGCGCGATTGCAGGTCGTCGAAGAATGCGACGCTCTCCCGTACCAGCTCGACCTCCTCGACGTTGTCGAACTGCAGACGAAAGGCGCCGG
>Ga0070707_100002674_pt1 | contig 16947 bp, 12 predicted proteins | sample KBSK5502metaG_FD_65468 | JGI IMG/M metagenome (GOLD analysis project Ga0070707, IMG submission 65468) | Corn, switchgrass and miscanthus rhizosphere microbial communities from Kellogg Biological Station, Michigan, USA - KBS K5-50-2 metaG | ecosystem: Host-associated > Plants > Roots >... | reverse complement strand
CGAGTGCGGCGGGCGCCGACGATGGTCTCGGAACATCTTCGCAAGAACGCGCAAGTCGTCGTGGCCCCGGCCCTCAGCGCGTCATCTATCTGCTCTGGGTGCATCGTGATCCGGTCAGATCCAGATACCCGGCGCCGCCGCCGGGCCATCAGCTGATGGGCGCGGCAGGACGAGATGCCATGCGGCCAAGAGGCCATCACGATTCGCTCAAGGGTTCGTTCCGTCAGAAACGGCGAGATCGAGAGGTACACTGGAGCGTGAAATGTTCAGGCAGCGATCCGGCTCGAGCCTCTGCTATGCGTGCGGCAAGCTCAATCGCGCGGACGCCGCGGTCTGTTTCTATTGCGGCGCGCGCCGGCCGGGGTTGTGGGGGTTCGGCCCCGTGCTGGGGCGTGTCGTCGGCCGCCTAGACACCGCGCGGCTGGTCACCATCGCCTGCGTCGTCGCCTACGCGGCCTCGCTGCTCCTCGACCTGCCGGCGGCCCTGCGGCCGCGCGGGCTCTTCGACATCCTCGCCCCCGGCAACGGCGCCCTCTACGCGCTAGGCGCGACGGGCGCGCTTCCGTGGGCCCAGGGACGGTGGTGGACGGTGTTCACCGCCATCTACTTGCACGGCAGCCTGCTGCACATCCTCTTCAACCTGATGTGGGTGCGCCAGCTCGCACCGCCCGCGGAGGAACTGTTCGGCCGTGCGCGCCTGGCGGTGATCTTCATCTCCGCCGGGGTCGCGGGCTTCGTCGTGTCCAACGCGTCCGGAGTGCTCTTCACGATCGGCGCGTCCGGCGCCGTCTTCGGGCTGCTCGGCGCCCTCGTCCGGTACGGCCGGAGCCGCGGCGGCGCCTTCGGCCTCGCGGTATTCCGGCAGTATGGCCAGTGGGCGCTGGTGATCTTCGTTCTGGGGTTCCTCATGCCCGGCGTGAACAACCTCGCCCACGCCGGCGGCTTCGTGGGCGGCTACCTTGCCGCGGTCGTGGTGGGGCAGGGGGAGGAGCGTGCGGAGAGCGCCCTCCATCGGCTGGCGGCGCTCGTCCTGGTGGCGCTCACCGTCCTGGGCTTCGTCCTGGCCCTGTGGACCACGTTCATCCGGTAGCCGCGACACGGGGGGCGGGGCCGTGGGCGATGGCGGCTCCTTACTCGATTCCCCACGAGAAGACACGGTTCGGCGTCACTTCCACGACCACCGAGTCCTTCTCGTCGATGGCGGCCTCGTCCGGGTACTGGGGATATTTCCGGTACAGCCGTGCGCGGACCGCGCGGAAGCGCCGGCCCTTCTCGATCAGCGTCGCCGTCCCCTGCACCATCACGCCCTTGAGGCTTGGCCAGTGGTCCGAGTAGAGATCGACGGTCAGGGCCAGCCGCGCGTTCGCCCGGAGGTTGAGCACCTTCCGCCCGTCGTCTCCTGACGCGAAGTAGATCTTCCCGTCCGCCACCACGTGGCACACCGGGACGAGGTGCGGCATCCCCGCCTCGCCCACCGTGGCGACCCGGCACACTCGCTCCCACTGGATGAGATCGGCGACGGCCTTCTTCAGTCGCATGCTTCCTCCTTCTCCGCCGTCCCCGCGCTCCGCACCCCCCGAGGGCGGGTGGCGCGGAAGAGCGGAGGCGCGAAGCGGAATCGTGCGGCTAGCGCAGCTCGGGAATCACCCAGAGCGGGCGGTTACCGGCGGCCACGCGCAGGACATTGTCGAAGCCGTTGCGGAACGCTTTGGCCCAGTTCTCCCACGTCGGGCCCGCCATGTGCGGCGTGAGGGTCACCGTGTCGAGCGCGAAGAGCGGGTGCGCTTGCGCCGGCGGCTCCTCCGTCATGACGTCGAGCCCGGCGCCGGCGATCTGCTTCGTGGTGAGCGCCTGGTACAGGGCCGTCTCGTCCACGACGGGGCCGCGGCACGTGTTGATCAGGATGGCGGTGTCCTTCATCATCGCGAACTCGCGCGCCCCCATCATGTGCCGCGTGGCGGCGCTCAGCGGCACGTGCAGGCTCACCACGTCCGACGTCCGCAAGAGCTCCGGGAAAAGGGCGAAGCGGACGCCGAGCGCGTCCTCCTGGTCCTCGCTCAGCCGCGCCACGTCGTAGTACTGCACCCGCATGTCGAAGGCGGGCGCGCGGCGCGCGACCTTCTTGCCGATGGTCCCGAGCCCCACGATGCCGAGCGTCTTGCCCGCCAACTCGTACACGCGCTGCTCGCCGAGGTCCCCGACCCGCCACTTCCCGGCGGCGACGTTGATGTGCTGCCAGACGAGCCGCTTCCAGACCGCGAGGATCAGCATCATGGTGTGCTCGGCCACCGCCACCGAGTTCGCGCCGCCGTTGTTGGCGACGGGCACGCCCGCCCGCCGCGCGGCCTCGACGTCGAGGCGATCGTAGCCGGCGCTGACGAGCTGGATCAGCTTCAGCTTGGGCGCGCCGCGGTAGAAGTCCGGCCCTAGGTCGCCGCGGGCGAAGCCCATGAAGTACTCGGCCTCCTGCATGGCACGGGCGAACTCAGGGGCGCTTCGGTCGAGCACCTCGAAGTCGTAGCCAGCGGGGACCATGCCCCGGGCGGTGTCCATGATGGTCTTCGAGAGCGGCGGCGAAAAGACGATCTTGGTAGCCACGCGGTTCTCCTTTCGTGATGGGGGATGAGCACGAGGCCCTACTATGGCCAAGCTCCGAACGGAGGTCAAGCGGGAAGCCTCGGGGTCAGGCCTTGACTTCTTCACAACCGCGGCGTGCCGCAGAGCGATCGCCGACCATTGTTAAGAAGTCAAGGCCTGACCCCGACGCCCCCGACGCGGCCGGCGACGGCCCGCACCTTGCGCGGGGCGGCGAGCCAGATCGACACGGCCGAGACCACGCTACATCCGGCGGCGACCCAGAAGGCCAGCCCGTAGCTGCCGCTGGCGTCGTAGAGCAGGCCGGTCACCCATGGCCCCGCGCCCCCGCCGGCGATGGACGCCAACATCAGGGTGCCGAAAATGGTGCCGTAGTGCCGGCCCTGGAAGATCTCGGCGGGGATGGCGCCGACGACCGACGTGAGCCCGTACCCGAGCACGCCCTGCGCCGCGACCATGAGATAGAGCAGGGTCGGCGTCGGCGACTGCCGCATGAGGAGCAGTGTCAGGTAGCAGAGCACGAAGCCGACACTGCCCGCCGTCCACACCCACTCGCGGCCAATGCGATCCGAGAGATGGCCGAGCCCGATCTGGCCCGGAATACCGGCCAGGCTCACGAGTCCGAGCGCCCACGCCGCGACGGTCGGACTGAAGCCGATCTCGATCAGGTACTTCGTCTGATGCACCTGCACGGCGTACCAGGCGTAGAGCCCGGAGAAGTAGCCGAGCGCGACCCACCAGAAGCGGGCGGTGCGCATGGCGCGGCCGAGCGTCCAGTCGACGGCGGCCCACGCGGGATCTACCACGTTGGCGTTCTGGCGGCCGGCGGCGATGGCGCGCGCCGCGGAATCGCCGTCGGGCTCGAGCCCGATGTCCTCGGGGCGCCGCTTCAAGAGAAGATTCAACGGGACCAGCAACACGAGCACGAGGATGGCCATCGCCCAGCAGGCGGATCGCCAGCCCGCGCGCCCAATGAGCGCCTGCAGCCAGGGCAACAGGATGATCGACCCGACGCCCACGCCCGAGAAGGCGCAGCTCAAAGCCAGGCCCCGCCGGCGCACGAACCAGTTGGTGAGAAACAGCGCCTGACCGGTATAGCCGAGACAGACGCTGCCGCCGCCGACCAATATGCCGAGGGAGGCGTAGAAATGCCACGGCTCGCGCGCCAGCGGGGCGAGCAGGAGGCCGGCGGCGATGAGACCCACGCCCATCTCGATCACGACCCGCGGTCCCCGGCGGTCCATCAGCCGGCCGAGCGAGGGACTGAGCGCGGCGGAGACGAGAAAGCCGAAGGAGAAGGCGCCGGCGGTCACGCCACGCTCCCAGCCGAACTCGTCGAGGATCGGCGGGAAGAGTAGCGAGAACGCCGTGCGCGCGTTGACGCCCACCCCCATCGTGATGAAGGTGACGGCCACGATGACCCAACCGTAGAAGAAGGGGAGGCGCATGAGGCTGGATTCTACCGGTAATCGCGTCCAGGACAATCCCGGGATCCACACGTATTCGCATACTGACAAATCCCCTCGCCCACGCTAGAATCAGCCACTTGAAACCAAGAGCACACCGTCGAACTCAGAACTTCCACAGGGAGGCCCTCATGGCGCACGGGATACTCGTCACGCTCCGCTCCCTTCTCGTGGGCACCGCCGCCGTCGTGGCAATGGGCGCGCTCGCGGGCGAGGTCGCCCTCGCGAAGACGACGCTGACGGTCTACACGGCGGTCGAGGCCGACGACCTCAAGAAGTACGCCGCCCGCTTCAACGAGGACCATCCGGACATCGAGATCAAGTGGGTGCGCGACTCCACCGGCGTCGTCACCGCCAAGCTCCTCGCCGAGAAGGCCAACCCGCAGGCCGACGTGATCTGGGGCCTGGCGGCGACCAGCCTCCTGGTCCTGAAGCCCGAGGGTCTGCTCCTGCCCTACGCGCCCAAGGGCGTGGACAAGCTCGACGCCCAGTTCCGCGACAAGGACAACCCGCCGGCGTGGGTGGGTATGGATGCCTGGGTCGCGGCCATCTGCTTCAACACGGTGGAAGCCCAGAAGAAGAGCCTGCCGAAGCCAAGCTCGTGGAAGGACCTGACCAAGCCCGTCTACAAGGGCGCGATCGTCATGCCGAACCCCGCCTCCTCCGGCACCGGTTTCCTCGACGTCACGAGCTGGCTCCAGCTCTTCGGCGAGACCGAGGGGTGGAAATACATGGACGCGCTCCATCAGAACATCGGCGTGTACACGCACTCGGGCAGTAAGCCGTGCACGATGGCGGGAGCGGGCGAGTACCCGATCGGCGTGTCCTTCGAGTTCCGCGCCGCCCGGCAGAAGAAGCAGGGGGCGCCGATCGACATCGTCTTCCCGGTGGAGGGCTCCGGCTGGGACATGGAGGCGACGGCGATCGTCAAGGGGACCAAGAACTTCGACGCCGCCAAGACGCTCGTCGACTGGTCGGTGAGCGAAAAGGCGATGAAGCTCTACAACGAAGGATACGCGGTGGTCGCCATCACCAAGATGTCGCAACCGATCGAGTTCGTCCCCGGCAACATGCTGGAGCACATGATCAAGAACGACTTCCAGTGGGCGGCGCTCAACCGCGCGAAGATCCTCGCCGAGTGGGAGAAGCGCTACGGCGCGAAGTCCGAGCCCAAGAAATAGCGGACGCGCGGGAGCGGCATGGTGAGGGGGGCCCGGGAGGTGACGCCCTACCTCCGGATCGCCCACCTCACCAAGCAGTTCGGCGCGTTCACCGCGCTCGACGACATCTCGCTCGAGATTCACGAGGGCGAGTTCGTCTGCTTCCTCGGGCCGTCGGGGTGCGGCAAGACCACGCTGCTCCGCGCGATCGCCGGCCTCGACATCCAGACGAGCGGGCGTGTCGAGCAGGCCGGGCGCGACATCTCGGCCCTGCCCCCGACGAAGCGCGACTTCGGCATCGTCTTCCAGTCCTACGCCCTCTTCCCCAACCTCACCGTGGCCAAGAACGTCGCCTACGGGCTCGAGAACGCGCGAGCGAAGCGGGCCCAGGTGGCCGCGCGCGTGCGCGAGCTGCTCGACATGATCGGCATGGGCGATCAGGGCGACAAGTACCCGGCGCAGCTCTCGGGGGGGCAGCAGCAGCGCGTGGCGCTCGCCCGCGCGCTGGCGACCTCGCCCGGCCTCCTCCTGCTCGACGAGCCGCTGTCCGCGCTCGACGCGAAGGTGCGCGTGTATCTCCGCCACGAGGTCAAGCAGCTCCAGCGGCGCCTCGGCGTGACGACGGTCATGGTCACGCACGACCAGGAGGAAGCGCTGACGATGGCGGACCGCATCGTGGTAATGAACCACGGCGTGATCGAGCAGATCGGGGCGCCGCTCGAGATCTATCGCGAGCCCGCCTCGCCGTTCGTGGCCGACTTCATCGGTCTGATGAACTTCGTCGCGGGGACCATGGTGCGCGACGGCACGGTGCGGCTCGGCCAGGTGGAGCTCGCCTGCGAGGCGGACGGCTTCGCTCCCGGCACGGCGGTAACCCTCGCCATCCGCCCGGAGGACATCGTGGTCCAAGACGTGCGCGGCGGCGAGCCGAACACGGTGGAGGCGCGGGTGGAGGCGATGATCTTCCTCGGCTCGTTCTTCCGCGCCGATCTCGCCGGCCCCGCGCTGGGCGCCGCCACGCTCCGCGCCGACATCTCGGTGGACCTGGTCCGCCGCCGGGGGATCGCGGAGAACCACGCGCTCGCGTTCCGCTTGCCGCAGGAGCGTATCCGGATCTACCCCGGGAGCCCGGTCCATCGCTGACGTCGCGATCGCCCGCCCCGGAGGCGTCCCCGCCCCGCTCGTCCGGCCCCAGGTGAGCCGCGACGAGTGGGGCATGCGCGCGTTGATGGGCGTCATCGGGCTGTACCTGGCGGTCGCCCTCGCGCTGCCGCTCGGGATCATGCTCGCGAAGAGCTTCGAAGGCTCCGGGGACCACTGGGTCGGCACCGCGAACTACGTCCAGTACTTCTCGACGCCCGCCCTGTTTCAGTCGATCGGCAACAGCCTCCGCGTGTCCATCCTCAGCACCGTCATCACCGTCCCCCTCGCGTTCGTCTACGCCTACGCGCTGACGCGCTCCTGCATGCCATTGCGCGGCCTCTTCAAGACGATCGCCCTCGTCCCGATCCTGGTGCCCTCCCTGCTGCCCGGCCTCGCCCTCGTCTACCTCTTCGGCAATCAGGGGCTGATCAAGGGGCTCCTCCTCGGGCACAACATCTACGGCCCGATCGGCATCGTCATGGCGGAGGTCTTCAGCACGTTCCCGCACGCCATGCTGATCATCGTGACGGCGCTGGCCCTCGCCGACGCGCGGCTCTACGAGGCGGCGGTGGCGCTGCGCGCGACGCGATCCCGCATCTTCCGGAGCGTCACGCTCCCCGGCGCCCGCTACGGGCTGATCAGCGCGACCTTCGTCGTGTTCACCGCGGTAATCACCGACTTCGGCGCCCCGAAGGTCATCGGCGGGCAGTACAACGTGCTCGCCACGGACGTCTACAAGCAGGTCATCGGCCAGCAGAACTTCCAGATGGGCGCGGTGGTCAGCATGATCCTCCTCGTCCCCGCCGCCTTCGCCTTCTTCGTCGATCGCGTCGCCCGCCGCCGCCAAGTGGCGCTGCTCTCGACCCGGGCCGTCCCCTACGAGGTCAGGCCTCAGCGGGGCTTCGACCGCGCGATGCTCGCCTACTGTCTCATGATCAGCGTGTTCCTCCTCGGCATCGTGGCGGTCTCCCAGTACGCGGCGCTCGTGAAGTTCTTCCCCTACAACCTGAGCTTCACGCTGGCGCACTACGATTTCGATCGGAAGGGCGGGGGCGGGTGGGGCTCCTACTACAATTCGATCCGGCTCGCGCTCCTGACCGCGATCGTCGGGACCATCGTCGTGTTCGTGGGCGCCTACCTCGCCGAGAAGGGCCGCGGCTTCGCGGCCGGGCGCACCGTGTTCCAGTTCCTCGCGATGCTCCCGATGGCGGTGCCGGGCCTCGTCCTCGGCCTCGCGTACATCTTCTTCTTCAACCACCCCGCCAATCCGCTCAACGGGCTCTACCGCACGATGACGATCCTCGTCGTCAACACGGTCGTCCACTTCTACACCGTGGGCCATTTGGCCGCGACGACGGCGCTCAAGCAGATGGATCCCGAGTTCGAGACCGTCTCCGCGTCCTTGAAGCAGCCCTTCTACAAGACCTTCTGGCGGGTGACGGTGCCGGTGTGCCTGCCCGCCACGCTCGACATCGGCATCTACCTCTTCGTCAACGCCATGACCACCGTGTCGGCGGTCGTCTTCCTCTACGGTCCCCAGACGGAGCTGGCGTCGATCTCGGTGCTGAACATGGACGACACCGGTGAGATCGCCTCGGCGGCGGCGATGGCGATGATGATCTTCTACACGAACGTCGGCGCGCGGGCGCTCCACGCGGGTCTGGCGCGGTGCCTCGAGCGTCGCACCCAAGCCTGGCGACGGAGAGGGTCGTGATGGATCAGGCGCGGGTCGTCATCATCGGCGGCGGTATCGCGGGGTGCAGCATCGCGTATCACCTCGCGCAGAAGGGCTGGACGGACGTCGTGCTCGTCGACAAGGGCGAGCTGACGAGCGGCTCCACGTGGCACGCCGCCGGGATGGTGACGCACTTCCACACGTCGCCCACGCTCATGCGGATGCGGCAGTACAGCATCGGCCTCTACCGGCTTCTCCAGTCGGACCCCGGCGCTGTCGAGCACTGGCACGAGGTCGGCAGCGTGCGCGTCGCCTCGAGCCGCGATCAGTGGCGGTTCCTCCGCCGCCAGGTCGGCATGGCGAAGGCGATCGGCCTCGACGTGGACACGATCTCCGCCGATGAGGCCCGGCGCATCTTCCCGCACATGTCCGGCGAGAGCCTCCACGGCGCGATGTACCTGCCGGGCGATGGCTGGCTCGATCCGAGCGGGGCGACGATGGAGCTGGCCGGCCGCGCCCGCCGCATGGGCGTCACGCTCTTAACGGGCGTGCGGGTCACCGGGATCGCGCGGACGCCGCGCGGCGCCGTGCGCGGCGTCGAGACGGACCACGGGACGATCGGGACCGAGCGCGTGATCAACGCGGGCGGTATGTGGGCCGGCCAGCTCGCGGCGATGGTCGGCGTGAGCCTCCCGATCACGCCGCTCATCCATCAGCACCTCGCGACGAAGCCGATCCCCGGGCGAGAGCTGCCGCGCGCCACGCCGTGCCTGCGCGACCCGGAGAATCTCGTCTACATGCGCGAGGAGGTCGGTGGCTTCCTGATCGGCGGCTTCGAGAGGGACCCGGTGGCGTGGTCGGTGGGCGGCGTACCGTGGGATTTCACCCAGCAGCTCCTCCCGTCGGACTGGGACCTCTTCCGCGAGATCCTGGAGGGCGCGATCCGCCGCGTGCCGATGTTGGCGGAGGCCGAACTCGCGCATCTCGTCAACGGACCCGAGGGCATCACGCCGGACAGCCGGCCCCTGCTCGGCCCCGTCCCCGGCGTGCCGGGGTTCTGGCTCGCGGCGGGCCTCTCGCATACCGGCTTCGGGGCGGGCGGCGCGATCGGACACATCCTCGCCGAGTGGCTCGTGGAGGGGGAGCCGCCGTACGACGTCACCGAGCTGAGCGCGCGGCGCTTCGGACCGACGTACGAGGACCCCGCCTACGTCGCGGAGCGCGCGCGCGAGTCGTACAAGTACTACTACACGCTGCGCTATCCCCACGACGAGAACGAGTGGGCGCGCGGCCGGCGGCTCGGCCCCCTCGACGCGCGCCTCGTGGAATCGGGCGCGGTCCTCGGTGAGAAGAACGGCTGGGAGCGCGCCAACTACTTCGAACCCGGCGCCCCCGGCCGCCGCGCGGGCGCGGATCAGCGCCGGTGGGGCTGGGGGCGCCCGGCATTCTTCGCGCGCGTCGGCGAGGAGCACCGGGCGGTGCGCGAGCGCGTGGGGCTGTTCGATTTCACCTCGTTCGGCAAGCTGGACGTGAGCGGGCGGGGAGCACTCCGGTTGCTCCAGCGGCTCGCCGACAACGACGTCGACCGTCCCGTCGGCAGCGTCATCTACACGCAGTTCTTGAATCCGCGCGGCGGGATCGAGAGCGACCTCACCGTCGCCCGCTGCGCCGAGGACCGCTTCCGCGTGACCACCGGCAGCAACTTCGTGGCTAGTGATCTCGGCTGGATCCGGATGCACCTGCCCGGCGACGGGACGGTCGGCGTGCGCGACGTCACCGACGAATACGCGTGCATCGGCCTGTGGGGGCCGGCGTCGCGTCGCGTGCTCGAAGCGGTGAGCGCGAGCGACGTGTCGAACGGGCCCTTCCCGTACATGAGCGCCCGCACGATCGACATCGCCGGCATCCCCGTGTGGGCGCAGCGGGTCACCTACGTGGGCGAGCTCGGCTGGGAATGCTACGTCCGGACCGACCACGCCGTCGGCGTGTGGGACGCGCTGCTCGGCGCCGGGCGCCCGTTCGGCATCCAACCCGCGGGATACAAAGCGGTGGACTCGCTCCGGTTGGAGAAGGGCTACCGTTACTGGAGCACGGACATCACGCCGGCGGAGAACCCCTACGAGGCCGGCCTCGGCTTCTGCGTCCGCCTCGCAAAGGGCGACTTCATCGGCCGCGAGACGCTGCTCCGGATCAAGACGGAACGTGCCCGGAGGAAACTCTGCACCGTCACGCTGACGGCGCCGCTGGGCGACGACGCGGACCTGTACGGCGGCGAGGCGGTCTACGCGGACGGGCAGATCGTGGGACGGCTCCGGAGCGGCGGCTGGGGGTACACGGTGGCGAAGCACATCGGCTACGTCTACCTGCCCCTGGCCCTGACCGGCGTGGGCACCCCGCTCGAGGTCGAAGTCTTCGGCCAGCGCGCGATCGCGGAAGTCGCGCCCACCGTGCTGTACGATCCCGAGGGGACGCGGCTGCGGCAATAGGATCGACGCCGAGAGATCTCGTGCCCCGCGCGAGACGCCGGGGACTCCGCGTGGTCATCGGCGGTGGCCATCGTTGAGTCGGGTTATAATCGGTTCCGAGCGATGGCACCGAGTCTCTCCCCGTCCTCGCCGCGCGCCGAAGCCCAGGTCCTGCTCGACCGGCTGCTCGCCGAGCGCAAGCCCGGCCACGCACTCGCGCGCGAGTTCCAGACCGACCTGGGCATCTACCAGCTCGACGTCGAGCGCATCTGGCGCCGGGGGTGGCTCTTCGCCGGCCACACGTGCGAGGTGAAGAACCCCGGCGACTACTTCACGTTCGACCTCGACACCGACTCCATCATCGTCATCCGCGGGGACGACGGCACGATCCACGCCCTGCACAACACGTGTCGCCATCGCGGCATGAGACTCTGCCCGACCGAGTCCGGACACTTCGGGCGCATCGTCTGCCCGTACCATCAGTGGACCTACGCCCGGGACGGCGAGCTGCTGGCGTGCGGCGGCATGGACAGGGACGGCGACCTCGACCGGCGCGACTTCGGCCTGCGCCGCGTGCACGTCCGCGAGGCCGCGGGGCTCGTCTTCATCTGCCTCGCCGAGGATCCGATCGCGTTCGAGGGCGCGGCACGGGCATTCGGCGCGATGCTCCCGGCGCAGGGCCTCGAGCGCGCGAAGGTGGCGGCGGCGCGGAGCTACGAAGTGAACGCGAACTGGAAGCTCGTGTGGGAGAACAACCGCGAGTGCTGGCACTGCAACGCGAACCATCCGCAGTACGTCCAGGCCAACTGGGACAACGCGCCGATCGACGACGGGCGGCTCAAGCAGGAGATCGAAGCCCACGCCCGCGCCACCTCGGCGCGCCTGGAGGCCCACGGGCTCGCCATCGACTACGAGGAGGCGGGTATGGTGCGCTTCCCGTCGCCCGACGGCTGGTGGTCGATCAATCGCACGCCGCTGGTTCCGGGCTGGGTCACCGAGTCGATGGACGGCCGGCCCGTCGCGCCGCTCATGGGCGACTACCCGTTCCGTGACGTCGGCACGCTGCGCATGCGCACGATGCCGAACTTCTGGAACCACTCGAGCGGCGACCACTCCGTGTCCACGCGGCTGGCGCCCGCCAGCCCACAGAAGACGCTCGCCCGGGTCTGCTGGCTCGTCCACGAGGACGCCGTCGAGGGGAGGGACTACGATCTGGACACGCTCTTGCCGTTCTGGGGACTCACCAGCGAACAGGACTGGGCACTCTGCGAGCGGAACCAGGCCGGCGTGAATTCATCGGCGTTCACGCCGGGGCCGTATTCCACCAAGCGCGAATACAACGTCATCCGCTACACGGACTGGTATCTGGACCAGATCGCCAAGCCGTAGCGGACCCGTCACGGCGCGACGCCAACACGCCGGGCGCGCGCTTGACGGCCTCGCGGCGCGGCGCTACCCTCGGCCCACCGAGCCGCTTCCAGCTGATCCGCTCGTCTGGAGACTTCGGCATGCGCTGTCCGCGGTGTCAGCACGAGAACCCGCCGCGCGCGAAGTTCTGCGAGGAGTGCGCGACTCCGCTCGACCGCGCCTGCGCGAACTGCGGCACGCGTGTCTCCCCCACCGCGAAGTTCTGCCCCGAGTGCGCGCACCCGGTCACGGCGACATCGGGCGCGCGCTCGCGCTTCGGCGCGCCCGACTCCTACACGCCCGAGCACCTCGCCGAGAAGATCCTGACCTCGAGGAGCGCGCTCGAGGGGGAGCGCAAGCAGGTCACCGTACTCTTCGCGGATCTCAAGAGCTCGATGGAGCTGCTCGCCGACCGCGACCCCGAGGAGGCGCGCACGCTGCTGGACCCGGTGCTGGAGCGCATGATGGACGCCGTGCACCGCTACGAAGGCACGGTGAACCAGGTGATGGGCGACGGGATCATGGCGCTCTTCGGCGCCCCCCTCGCCCAGGAGGACCATGCCGTCCGCGCCTGCTACGCGGCGCTCCGCATGCAAGAGACCGTGAAGGGGTACGCCGAGGAGGTGCGGCGGCGCGAGGGCGTGCTGCCCCAGGTCCGGGTGGGACTGAATTCCGGCGAAGTGGTGGTCCGGTCGATCGCGAGCGACCTGCGCATGGACTACACCGCGGTGGGGCAGACGACGCACCTCGCCGCCCGCATGGAGCAGATGGCGGCGGCGGGCTCGATCGTGGTCACGGCGGACACCCTCCGCCTCGCCGAAGGCTATGTCCAGGTGAAACCGCTGGGCGCGGTCAATGTGAAAGGGCTCGGCGACCCGATCGAGGTCTTCGAGCTTGCCGGCGCCGGCATCGCGCGCACGCGTCTGCAGGCGGCGGCCGCGCGCGGGCTCACGCGCTTCGTCGGCCGCGACGCCGAGGTGGACACCGTCCGCCAGGCCCTCGCGCGCGCCCGCGAAGGCCATGGCGAGATCGTCGCCCTCGTCGGCGAGCCGGGCGTCGGCAAGTCCCGGCTCGTGTGGGAGCTCACCCACTCCCATCGCGCTCACGGCTGGCTCGTCCTCGAGTCCGGCTCCGTCTCGTACGGCCGGGCCAGCGTCTATCTCCCGGTCATCGACCTCCTCAGGGCCTACTTCCAGATCGACAGCCGCGACGATGCGCGGAAGATCCGCGAGAAGGTCACGGGCAAGCTCCTCACGCTCGACGACACCTTCGGCGGGACGCTGCCGGCCTTTCACGCCCTGCTAGACGTGCCCGTCGACGATCCCGGGTGGCAAGCCCTCGATCCTCCTCAGCGACGCCAGCGAATCCTCGATGCCGTCAAGCGCCTGCTCCTGCGCGAGAGCCAGGTGCAGCCCTTGCTCCTGGTCTTCGAGGATCTACACTGGATCGACGGCGAGACCCAGGCGCTGCTCGATAGTTTCGTCGACAGCCTGCCCACCGCCCGCGTGCTCCTCCTCGTCAACTACCGCCCCGAGTACGAGCATCGCTGGGGCTCCCGGACCTACTACACCCAGCTCCGCCTCGATCCGCTGCCTGCCGGGAGCGCGCGGGAGCTGCTCCAGAGCCTTCTCGGAGACGACCCCGCGATCGAGCCGCTCAAGTCGATCCTGATCGAGCGGACCGAGGGCAACCCGTTCTTCCTGGAAGAGAGCGTCCGGACTCTCGTCGAGACCAGCGTGCTCGCGGGTGAGCGGGGGGCGTATCGACTGGCCAAGCCGATCCCCGACATCCAGATCCCGGCCACCGTTCAGGCCATCCTCGCCGCCCGCATCGACCGGCTCGCGCCGGAAGACAAGCGCCTCCTGCAATCGGCCGCCGTCATCGGCGAGGATGTCCCGCTCGTCCTCCTCGCCGCGATTGGAGAGGAATCCGAGGAGACACGGCGGCGAGGGCTCGCCCGCCTTCAGGCGGCGGAATTCATCTACGAGACGAGCCTCTTTCCGGACCTGGAATACACCTTCAAGCATGCCCTCACCCACGACGTCGCGTACGGCAGCCTGCTCCAGGAGCGCCGGCGCGGCCTCCACGCGCGGATCATGACCGCCGTCGAACAGCTCTCCGCCGACCCGCGGACCGAGCACGTCGACCGGCTCGCTCACCACGCGCTCCGGGGCGAGGTGTGGGACAAAGCGGTCACGTATCTGCGTCGGGCCGGCGTGAAGGCGACGGCTCGCTCGGCCTACCGGGAGGCGGTGAGCTGGTTGGAGCAGGCGCTCGAAGCGCTCGGACATATCCCCGGCAGCCCCGACACGACCGCCCTCGCCATCGACCTCCGGCTCGACTTGCGAACCGCGCTCACTCCACTCGGGCACTATCGGAAGATCCTCGACCTCCTGGGCGAGGCGGAGACCCTCGCGCGTGAGCTTCGCGACGAGCGCCGGCTCGGCCATGTCGTCGCCGACACGAGCGCGCGACTGCGCAATATCGGCGACCATGCGGGCGCGCTCGAGGCCGGCCGCCAAGCCTGCGCGATCGCCGCCCGCTTGCACGACCGCGACCTCGAGTTCGAGGCCAGCTACCGGCTGGCCCAGGCCCAGTTCGCCGTCGGCGACTTCGTCCGCTCGGTCGATCTGCTGCGGCGGACCGTGGAGGCCCTTGGCGGAGAGCCGATGCCGACGGACTCGCGCCTCCCCCAGTACCTGGCCGCGTGGCCCCACGCATGGCTCGCGCTCGGCCTCGCGAACCTCGGCCGGTTCGAGGAGGCGATCTCGCAGGGAGGGGAAGCGATCCGGATCGCCGAGTCAGCCGACCACCCGCACAGCGTCATCGAAGCGCGCGCTGCGCTCGGCCGCGTCCATCTCGCGCGGGGCGATCTCGCGAGCGCGATCGCCTTGTTCGAGCGTGGTCTCGTCCCGAGCCGGGTCCGGAACATCTGGGACTCGAGCGTCTTCTCGGGCCTCGGCTATGCGTACGCCCTCGCCGGGCGCGTGGACGAGGGTCTCCCGCTCCTGCTGGAGGCGGTCGAGCGCGGAGACTCGATCGATGCGATGGGCCTCGGCCACGCCATGCGCCTCAGCCGGCTCGGTGAGGGCTACTGCCTGGCCGGGCGCCTGGAGGAGGCGCGCGAGCGCGCGCATCAGGCGCTGGATCTCTCCAGGACGCAAAAAGAGCGGGGCAACGAGGCGTGGGCCTTGCGCCTCCTCGGCACCCTCGCCGCCCGGCGCGAGCCGCTGGAGGCCGAGATTGCCGTCGCGTACTATCGAGACGCCCGCGCCCTCGCCAACGAGCTGGGGATGCGCCCCCTCGTCGCCCACTGCCATCTCGGCCTCGGCGGGCTGTACACAAAGACCGGTCAGCGCGATCAGGCCCGCGGCGAGCTTGTCACCGCCGTGACGATGCTGGGCGAGATGGGCATGCGATTCTGGGCGGAGCAGGCGGAAGCGGGGATGCGGACCTGAGCGGCCGCAACCACGTTCACAACCAACTCGGGAGGCGCTGATGGACATCGGGGTCGTGTTTCCGCAGGTGGAGATCGGGCAGGATCCGGTTGCGATCCGTGACTACGCGCAGGCGGTGGAGGCCATGGGCTACACGCACATTCTCGCCTTCGACCATGTCCTCGGGGCCAACCCGGAGCGCCCCGGCGGCTGGAAAGGCCCGTACACGTACCGGCATCCTTTCCACGAGCCGTTCGTCCTGTTCGGCTTCCTCGCCGGTGTCACGCGCCGTCTGGGGTTCGCGACCGGCATCCTGATCCTCCCGCAGCGGCAGACCGCGCTCGTCGCCAAGCAAGCGGCCGCCGTCGACGTCCTCTCCGGCGGGCGCCTGCGCCTCGGCGTGGCGGTGGGGTGGAATGCCGTCGAGTTCGAGGCGCTCGGCGAGAACTTCAAGACCCGGGGCAAGCGCATCGAGGAGCAGATCGAGGTCATGCGCGCGCTCTGGGACAAGGAGCTGGTGACGCTCCACGGCCAGTGGCATCACGTGCCCGACGCGGGGATCAATCCCCTCCCCATCCAGCGCCCGATCCCCATCTGGATGGGGGGCGAGAGCCCCGTCGTCGTGCAGCGCGCCGCCCGTCTCGCGGATGGCTGGATGCCCCACTTCCGCCCGGGACCGGAGGCTCAGGCCATCGTGGACCGGCTCCACGAGTCGGTCAAGGCGGCGCGACGGGATCCAGCGAAGTTCGGCATCGAGGGGCGCATGACGCTGTCGCAGATGCCCCCCGCCCAGTGGGGGCCAGAGCTGGCGGCGTGGCGGCGCATGCGCGGTGTCACGCATCTGTCCGTTTACGCCGTCGGCCTCGGGTTGAAAACTCCGGACGAGCACGTCCAGATGCTGCAGCGGTTCAAGAAGGAAGCGATGGCGTAGGAACGGGCGGGCGCGGACACCACCTTCGCGGAGCGCGACGCGCTGCGGGCGTGGCAAGGCCCGGCGCGTCAAGGATGAGCGCAAGGAAGTCCGGTTCTGACCGTAGACGGGATGCGCAAATAACCGTCGCGGGCAAGGACCCGCGACGGCGGGTGGGGCGGCCCTAGCCGATCAGATCAGAATGCCCGGTACCGCGCGCGCTGAACCTTCGCGGTCCCGTCGGCATTCTCCTTGACGACGACGTGGGTTGCCCCAAGGGGAAGCTTCCCTTCCTTCGTCAGCTTGGCCGCCTCGCCCCGCACGAGGAGATCCTTGACGAAGCGCTGAGACGCCTCATCGCATCCGGCGGCGGGTGCCGTGTTGGCTCTCGGCCGCTTCGGAGCTGCTGGCTTCGCGCGCTTCCGCCCGGCCCGTCCCCCCTTCTTTTCGCTGCTGCTGCGCATGGACGACACCTCCCTCCCTCTCCGCCAATCCTACATGAGCCGCCGCCTTGGAGTCGAGCAACCTCCTAGTCAGGTACTGGGTCAATTTGCGTCGCCCTGGCTCGCTCACGCTCGCCCGCACTCTGGATTCGCTGGCCTCGCCTCCGGCTCAGCTCGCCCAGCGGAGTACGCCTCGCGTCGCGGGCTCCCTCGTGCCTCGTCTGGCTCGCAACTTGCCCCAGTACC
>Ga0070707_100002671_pt1 | contig 16956 bp, 21 predicted proteins | sample KBSK5502metaG_FD_65468 | JGI IMG/M metagenome (GOLD analysis project Ga0070707, IMG submission 65468) | Corn, switchgrass and miscanthus rhizosphere microbial communities from Kellogg Biological Station, Michigan, USA - KBS K5-50-2 metaG | ecosystem: Host-associated > Plants > Roots >... | reverse complement strand
GCGGACGAGGCCGATGAGCCGCAGCGGATCGGCGCTCGCTACGGGCACCGGCGGCGGCGCGGTCGCGGTCGGCGGCGGAGCGGGAGCGGCGCCCTGTCGATGCTCGTCGGCATAGCGGAAGGGATCGCGCGCCGGCCAGGGCAGATCGGGATCGGTGGCGCGGGCCCGAGGGGGGGACCGCCTGGGGGCGGCTTCCTCCGCCGGCCTCGCCGAGGCGCCCGGCCCGGGCTCGCGCAGGAAAAGGACGGCCAGGACCACCACGAGCACGCCGACGCTCGCGATGAGCCTCGCCTTCACGGAGCGCTCCCCAGCCCCGAAGCCTCCACCTCGAGCCCCACTCGCGACGAGCGCGAGCCGAGCCGCACCCGGTCGAGGACGAGACCGCTCCCGGCGCGCGCCAGCTCGCCCGTGAGGCGCATGACCTCGGCGAAGCTTCCTTCCGCGGACAGCGCGACGGCCGCCGACGCGGGCGGCCGGCCGGGCCGCACGCCCAGGCGCACCCCCGACACGCGGGAGCGGGTGACCAGATCGACGATGCGGCGGCGCACGTCGCGCACGCCGCCCCCGGGCGCGTTGCGGGCGGCGGCGAGGACGGCGACGGCGCGGGTGCGCGCGGCTTCACGCCGTTCGAGCTCGGCGAGGCGCGACCGGGCGTCCCGGCGCCGGTCGCGAGCCTGGCGGTACTCGTCGCTCGCCAAGGCGGCTTGCGACTCGAGCCGGACCGCGCCCGCGACGTAGAGGACCGCGGCGAGCAGCAGCAGGACGAGGCCGGCGACCCGCACGTTCATAGGGGACGGTACGTCATCTGGATGGACGTGCGCAGCTCGCCCTCGCGGTTCTCCTCGCCCGGCAACACGTCCGCGAAGAGCGGCGACCGCTGCAGGCGGTCGAGGAAGAGGTCGTACGAGGACGCGGTCCGCGCGACGACGTCCACCCTCAGCCCGAGGGGCTCGCCGTAGCTCATGTTCACGGCGTCCAGGCGCACGTCGCCGGGCATCAGCGCGACGAGATCGGCCAGCACGCGCGGCGGGGACGCCTCCGCGGTGAGGAGCGCCTGGTAGGCGATGGCCTGGGCCGGCTCGCGGCGGGCATCCAGCTCCCGCACGCGGGCCTGTACGGCCTCCGATTCGCGGCGCGTCTCCTCGACGCGGGCGCGCGCGCGCTGCCGCCCGTTCCACGCACTCGTCGTCGCGTAGGCGGACAGCAGGAAGGCGGCGGTGCCCGCCGCCAGCAGCGCGAGGTCCACGGGACGCGCGGCCCGGCGCCGCGGCCGGGACGAGAAGTCGCGCATCAGTCCGTGGCCCCGCCGAGCCAGGCCAGCTCCGACGCCTCGACGCCCGCCCCCGCGCTCTCGCTCCGCCAGCCGGGCTCCGCCGCGGCCCCGGTGGCGCGCCAGCTCGCGAGCAGGTCGCCGGCGCCGGCCCCCACCACCCGGACCCGCGGCCCCGCGCCGTCGCCGGCGAGGACGGAGGTTCTCTGGATTTCCTCCGCGAGCCGGGGCGGCTCGTCGGGCCCGGGATCGCGCCGACGGTTGCGCAGGGCGCGGAGGACGCCGTCCTGGTGCGCGGCCAGGCAGAACGCCGCGTCGCCGAGGATGACGTCCACCGTCAGGCCGCCGGCATCGCCGGGCTCGCGCAGCAGCCCCGACAGCGCGGCCAGCGGCGTGAGATCGAGCCGGTCCTGGGCGAGCCCGGCCTGCTCCGCGACGGCCTCGTACCCCTCGATCACGCTGCGCCGCACCGCCGCCACCACCGCCCGGCCGGGGCCCAGCGGCAGCACCTCGATCACGGCCTCCTCGGCCGGGTACGGCAGGGCGGGCACGATGCGGAAGCGGGCGTACTGCTGGGGCGTCACGTCGGCCGGCACGTCCAGCAGCGCGAGGCGGGCGATCCCGTCGGGAAGCAGCAGGCACACGGGCGCGGGGCCGATCCGCAGCGAACGCGCGAGCTCGCGCAGCGCCTCGGCCACCTCGCCGGGGCGCACGACGTTGGGCGCGAAGGGGGACGGGGCCAGGGCTCCCGCGCCGAGCGGCACGCGCGCGTGGGACGCGAGGCGGAAGCCTCCGCCGCTCCGCGCCCCCGCTCCGCCGGACACCGAGCCGGCGTCGAGGGCGACGAACAGGCGCGGGCGCGACCGTCTCATTCGAATTCCAACGCGGCGCGCTGCGCGCGCCTGAACTCCGCGTCCTCGATCGTGCGCTTCATCGAGATTCCGCCCTCGCGGGAGTCGATCCCGCTCGGGCGGGAGGGAGGCACGACCTGCGGGCGCATCCCGGTCATTATAGACCTTGGGTTATGATCGCCTTTCCCACGCCCACGACCCGGAGGGTGGCATGAAGGTCTACGACACGCCCAGCATCCGCAACGTGGCCCTGGTCGGCCACGGTGGCTGCGGCAAGACGTCGCTCGTCTCCGCCATGCTGTTCGACATGGGCGCGGTCAACCGGCTGGGCCGCGTCGACGATGGCACCACCGCGACCGACTTCGACCCCGACGAGATCGAGCGCCGGATAAGCCTCCAGACCGCCCTGGCGTGGGGCGAGTGGCGCAAGGCCAAGCTCAACCTGGTCGACGCGCCGGGCTACGCGAACTTCTTCGCCGAGGCGCAGGCCAGCCTCCGGGTGGCCGACGCCGCGCTCCTGGTCGTCGACAGCGTGGCCGGCGTCGAGGTCCAGAGCGAGCGGGCGTGGCGCTACGCCGAGGAGCGGGGGATCCCTCGCCTCGTCGTGGTGAACCGGATGGACCGGGAGCGCGCGTCGTTCCTGCGCACGCTCGATTCCCTCCAGTCCGCCTTCGGCCGCGGCGTGGTCCCGCTCGCGATCCCGCTCGGCGAAGAGAAGGGCTTCGTGGGCGTGGCGGACCTCCTCAGCGAGAAGGCCGACGTGTACTCCGACGACCTGAGCGGCAAGTTCCAGGCGGTGGACCTGCCCGCGGAGGTGAGGGAGAACGCCACCACCTGGCGCGAGAAGCTCGTCGAGATGGTGGCGGAGAGCAACGAGGACCTCATGGAGGAGTTCTTCGACAAGGGCACCCTGCCCCCCGAGGATCTCGTGCGGGGCCTGCGGCAGGCGGTGCTCGCGGGCAGGATCTTCCCCGTCCTCGCCGCTTCCTCCGGACGCAACATCGCCGTGCAGCCGATCCTGGACGCGATCGTGGACCTGCTTCCCTCCCCGGTCGACCGCGGCGAGGCCACCGGGATCGACCCCGTGAAGAAGGAGCCGACGTCTCGCCCGCCTTCGGCGAGCGCGCCCCTGTCCGCTTTCGTCTTCAAGACGCTCGCCGATCCCCATGCCGGGCGCATCAGCCTCTTCCGGGTCTACTCGGGCGTCCTGAAGTCGGACGGCACCGTTCACAACGCCAACCGCGACGTCGCGGAGCGGGTGGGCGCCCTGTTCCTCCTCCAGGGCAAGAACCAGACGGCGGTGCCCGAGATCCAGGCGGGGGACCTGGGCGCGGTGGCGAAGCTCAAGGAGACCCAGACCAACGACACGCTGTGCGACAAGGCGCACCCGATCGTCTACCCGCCGATCGCGTTCACCGAGCCGGCGACCACGTTCGCCATCGAGCCGAAGACGCGGGGGGACGAGGACAAGATCTCCCAGGCCCTCCACCGCATCATGGAAGAGGACCCGGTCCTCCGCCTCTCGCGCGACGCCCAGACCCACGAGATGCTCCTCTCGGGCACGGGCCAGCTCCACATCGAGGTGGCGGTCGGCAAGCTGCGCAAGCGCTTCAAGGTCGAGGTCAACCTGAAGAAGCCCAAGATCCCCTATCGGGAGACGATCAAGGCCGCGGCCGAGGGCCACGGGCGGCACAAGAAGCAGACCGGCGGCCACGGCCAGTTCGGCGACTGCAAGATCCGCATGAAGCCGCTCCCGCGCGGCGAGGACTTCAAGTTCGTCGACGACATCTTCGGCGGCTCCATCCCGAAGAACTTCATCCCCGCGGTGGAGAAGGGCATCCAGGAGGCCCGGGTGAAGGGCTTCGTGGCCGGCTTCCCGATGGTGGACTTCCAGGTCGAGCTCTTCGACGGCCAGTACCACGACGTGGACTCCTCCGAGATGTCCTTCAAGATCGCGGGGTCGCTGGCGTTCAAGGACGCGGTGGCCAGGTGCCGGCCCACCCTCCTCGAGCCGATCATGAAGGTCGAGATCGCGGTGCCCGAGGAGCACGCCGGCGCGGTCATGGGTGACCTCTCCTCCCGCCGCGGGCGGCCCCAGGGCATGGAGCCGCGCGGCGGCCTGCAGGTGATCCGGGCCGAGGTGCCGCTCTCGGAGATGCTCTCCTACGACGCCGAGCTGACGTCGATGACGGGGGGCCGCGGCTCGTATCACATGGAGATGTCGCGATACGAAGAAGTGCCCGGCCATCTGCAGGAGAAGATCGTCGCCGCCTCGAAGGCCGAGCGCGGCGAACAGGTGGCCGAAGCCTAGGATCGGCCCGTCGGGGGGCGGCGGCGCCGTCTCACTCGCACCGCAGCGCCGTCGTCGGATCCACCCGCGATGCGCGGTGCGCAGGAATCGCCGCCACGCCCAACGCCACGACCGCAAACACGGCGGCGGCGACCACATGGCTGATCGGATCGCCGGGCGCGACCCCGAACAGCATCGTCGAGACCGCCGCCCGAAGCCCCCGGGCGGCCACCAGGCCGAGGACGAGGCCGGCGAAGGCGAGCCGCGCGCCCTGCCCGAAGACGGCGCGGAACACGTCGCCGCGGGATGCGCCGAGCGCCAGTCGAATGCCGATCTCGTGCGTCCGCTGGGCCACGACATACGCGATGAGGCCGTAGACGCCGACGGCCGCCAAGATGACCGCCAGCACGGCGAAGCACGCCACCAGGGCGGCGTACATGCGGGGTCGGGCCAGCGAGTCCGCGACGTACTGCTCCATGGTCTTTGCCGCCGACACGGCCTGGGTGGGATCCACCTCACGGATGGCGTTTCGGACGGCGGCCGCCTGCGCGCCCGCGTCGCCGTCGGCGCGGACCACGAGACTCGTGATGTAGCCGGGCGTCTGGGCGTGCAGGAGGAACACCGTCGGGGCCGGCTCGGACGTCAATCCGTTGTGACGGACGTCGCCCACGATCCCGACGATCTCGGCCCACGTCTCGTCCGACCAGACCACCAGGATGCGGCGGCCCCGCGCGCGGCCCTCCGGGAAGTACCTCCGAGCGAAGGACTGGTTCACGATCGCGACACGCGTGGTCCCCATCCGGTCTCGACGGTCGAATGGTCGCCCGTCCACTAGCGGTATGCCCATCGCGGCAAAGTAGCCACGGCTGACCAGCGAGCACTCGGTCGGCAAGGCCTGCGAGGGATCACCCCGTGCCTGCCCCTCGAGCCAGAAGCCGGTCCCACAGTTCATGCCCGTCAACGGCAAGAACTGGATCGTGCTGGCCGCCTTCACGCCCGGCAGCGCCTCGATACGGTCGAGGATCTGGTCGACGAGCGCGACTCGAGCCTCATCCGGGCGCGCGCCGAGAAACAGCTTCATGGTGATCGTCCGGGCGGGCTGGAAGCCGAGATCGACCCGGACCAGGCGCGAAAGGGTGCGCAGGAGCAGACCGGCGCCCACGAGGAGCACGACCGCCATCGCGACCTCGGTCACGACCAGAGCGCTCCTGATCCGATGCTGCCGGCGATCTGCCGTGCCTCCTCGGGTCCGCTCGCGCAGAGCCATCTGGGGCTCGACGCGACTGGCCTGCCACGCGGGGAGGAGCCCGAAGACGAGCGCGGTCATGGTGGAGACCACGAGCGTGAAGGCCAGACACGTGGATTCGAGACGGATCGGCTCGATGCTGCCGGCGGTCAGCGCGTCGGCGGTCAGAGTGACCAGAGCGCGCGTGCCCCCGTACGCCAGGACGAGCCCGGCGGCGCCGCCCAGGGAGGACAGCACGAGGCTCTCGATGATCAGCTGCCGCACCAGACGCCCGCGGCTGGCGCCGAGTGACGAGCGCACGGCGAACTCGCCGCGACGGCGGATGCCGCGCGCCATCAGGAGACCGGCGAGGTTGACACACGCGATGACGAGCACCGTCGCCACGACCGCCATCAGGAGCCGCAACGCCGGACGCCCTTCCCGGACGAGATACTCGTGCAGCCCGGACACGAACACGCCGTACCCTTCGTCCATCGGATACTGACGGGCCAGCGCGGACGCGACGACGGCCATCTCCGCCCGAGCCGCGTCGAGGCCGACGCCGGGCTTGAGCCGGCCGTAGCACTGGAACGAGCGCGACCCGATCGACTCCGGCTTCGCCGGATCGATCGGCAAGGGGGTGTATACGTCCGGCTCGATCAGGCCGATTCGGAGCCCGGGGGGCGCGACGCCGATGATCGTCAGCGAGCCATCGCGGACGTCCAGCCGTCGACCGAGCACGGCCGGATCCCCGCCGAACCACCGCTGCCAGAAGCCGTAGCCCAGGATTACCGCGTCGTGAGTTCCCGGTTGTGTCTCCTCTCGGGTGAATACGCGGCCCAGGGCCGGACCCACACCGAAGACGCTGAACAGCTCCCATGTGGTCTGGGCCCGGGCGATCTGTTCGGCGCCACCGGCACCGATCACGTCGAGCGGGGGAGTCTGTACCAGGGCGAGCGACTCGAACGAGCGTGCCCGGGCGCGCCATTCGAGGAAGTTCAGGGGATGGACGGCAACCGTGCCCGCGGAACCGGCCGGCTGCTCGCGCAGAATGACCAGCCGGTCCGAGCCGGGATACGGCAAGGGCCGGAGGAGGACGGCATTGACGAACGTGAAGATGGTCGTGTTCGCGCCGATGCCGAGAGCGAGCGACAGTATCGCGACCGTGGTGAATCCCGGGCTCTTCCGCAGGCCGCGGAGCGCGTATTGCCCGTCCTGACGCAGCTCGTCCAGGAGCGCCAGGCCGCGCGCGTCGCGACACTCCTCCTTGCGCTGATCGAGGCCGCCCATCTCACGAAGGGCGGCATGGCGGGCCTCGGTCGGGGCCAGGCCAGCGGCGACGTGCTCGTCGGTCAGACGGTCCAGATGAAAGCGCAGCTCCTCGTCGAGCTCCTCCTCGACGCGGTCTCTCCGGAGCAGGGAACGAAGACGCAGGCGAAGCTTGGCGGCCCCCCGCATGGCGCGGCGCCCTCAGGCCCGTCGCACGACGAGGGAGATGGCGGCCGACAATCGCTCCCACTGCACGGTCTCGTTCTCCAGCGCCTTCCGGCCGGCTCTCGTCAACGTGTAGTACTTCGCCCGCCGATTGTTCTCGCTGGCCGCCCATTCCGCCGCGATCCACCCTTGCTGCTCGAGCTTGTGCAGCGCGGGGTATAGCGAACCCTGCCCCACGCGCAGCTCGTCACCGGACATCTGCCGGATCCGCTGGGCGATGGCCCAGCCATGCATCGGCTCGAGCGCGATCACCCTCAGGATGAGGAGGTCGAGGGTGCCCTGGACGAGGTCGGTTGGCTTGCTCATGCCGCTCCTCTCGCTTACCGACAAGAGAATAGCCGCCCTCTTATCGGTAATCAAGGGGAGAGAAGCGCCGGCGGCTCGTTCGGGGGCATCCTCGCTTCGGCTAGACTGTGGCCATGAGCCTGCGTCCGGCCGTGCTCCTCGTCGCCGCCGTTCTTCTCGTCCCCCGGCCCGGGACGTCGCAGGACGCTGCCCCGAAGGTCGCCGGCGTCGACGTCCCCGCCCCCAAACGCACGAGGTCCGTCCCCCCGCACTATCCCCCCGAGGCGCAGGCCCTCGGAATGCGGGGCATCGTGATCCTCGAGCTCGTGGTCGGCCCGGACGGCAAGGTCGTCTCGGCCCGCGTCACCCGGAGCGTGCCCCCCTTCGACGACGCCGCGCTCAGCGCCGCCCGCGAGTGGGAGTACGAGGTCACGAAGGTGGAGGGCAAGCCGGTCAGCGTGATCCTCACCGTCCCGATCGAGTTCAAGATGCGGCTGCCCGAGATGGCGCGCGACGACGGCATCCCCGAGCTGCGCCAGGGCGTCGTCCCCGCTTTCCCGCCCGGGGCGGGGCCGGAGACGGCCACCGTGACGGCCGAGGTGAGCCTCGACCCGGATGGACACGTCGCCGAGGCCCGCATCAAGAGCGGGGAGTCGCCGTGGGCGGAATCGGTCATCCAGGCCCTGCGCACGTGGCGTTTCAGCCCGGTCGACGGGCAGGGCGGACTGGCTTTCGAGGTGAAGGCGGAGTTCGCGTCGGGGGGCAAGAGCGGACCGCACGTGGATCTGCGCTTGAGCGGCCCGCGCCGCATCGAGGCGCCGCCGGTGGCGGAGACGTCTCCCACGCCTCCGGCCGGGACGACCGCGCCGCCGGCCCCGACCGCCGAGGCCGCTCCGCCGCCGTCGCCCGCCCCTCCCGCGACGACGGCCCCGCCGGCGGCGACGCCCTCTCCCGCGCCGGCCTCTCCTTCCCCGCCGGCGCCAACGGCCACGCCGACGCCGGCCGCGCCGCGGCCGGCTGCGCCTCCCGAGGAGCTCATCCGGAACCCTGCGGGCGGGAAGCCGGCTGCGTCCCCGGTGGCGCCTCCTCCGGCAGCGGGACCGCCGCCCGCCACGGGAGCGCCTCCCCCCGCGGGAGGGCCGCCCGCGCCCGGAACCGCGGGTGCCGCCGCGTCAGCGGCTCCGGCGATCCCGGCCACTCCCGCGCCGCCGACGCCGGGAGTCTCCGCCGTGCGCGACGTGACGCTGGCGCCCGGCGTGCCCGACCTGGTGAAGGGACGCCGGCCGGTCGCCCCGCCGCTGGCGCGCATGCAGGGAGTCTCGGGCACGGTGGACGTCCGCTTCGCGGTGGATGCGGCCGGCTCGGCGACGATAAAGGAGGTGACGGGCCCGGATTCGCTGAAGGAGGCGGCGCGGCAGACGGTCGTGTCGTGGTCCTTCCGGCGGTCCACGCCGGAGCGGCTGTTCCTGGCCGCGACGTTCAGCTACAAGGGCGACACCGCCTCGGCGGCGGTGCGGGCCCAGGAGTAGCGGAGGCTAGGCTTCGGGCTCGGCCCCCTTCTTGCGGCCGCCACCCTTGCGCGCGCCCTTGGCCGCGCCACCCTTTTCGGCGGCGGCCTTGGCCGCGGGCTTCTTCTCGGCGCCTTCGCCCTCGGCCTTGCGCCCCGACGCGGCGGCGCCCTTCTTGCCCTTCTCGTCGGTCTTCTTCTCCGGCTTGTACTCGGAGCCGAGCAGCTCGACGATCGCCATCTCCGCCCCGTCGCCGCGGCGCGGGCCGAGCCGGAGGATGCGCGTGTAGCCGCCGGGCCGGCTCGCGAAGCGGGCGCCGAGGTCGTCGAAGAGCTTCTTCATCACGGTCCGGTCCTGCAGCGCGCGGGCGGCGAGCCGCCGCGCGTGCAGCCGGTCGTCGTCGCGACGGGCGAGGGTGATGAGACGCTCCGCGTAGGGCCGCAGCTCCTTCGCCTTCATCAGGGTGGTGCGGATGCGCTCCCGCTCGAAGAGCGCGGTGGCCAGGTTGCGGAGCAGGGCCATGCGGTGCGGCGTGATCCGGCCCAGCTTCCGGTGGGCGACGCGATGTCTCATCTTTATCTACTCCGGGGGGGTGCCGGCGGGAGCCACCCCCCCGCGCGCATTCGCGCTCCCCCCCAAGTCGCTCGCTCGGGAGTGAATCCCTCGCTCGCTGCTATCGGCCTGCGTTCTCGCCCTGGGCGGCGGGCCAGTTGTCGAGCTTCATCCCGAGGGAGAGGCCCATGCCGGCCAGGATCTCCTTGATCTCGTTGAGGGACTTGCGGCCGAAATTCTTGGTCTTGAGCATCTCGGCCTCGGTCTTCTGGACGAGCTCGCCGATGGTCCGGATGTTGGCGTTCTTGAGGCAGTTGTAGGAGCGCACGGAAAGCTCCATCTCGTCGACGCTCTTGTTGAGCTTCTCCCACCACACCTCGCGGTCGTGCTCCGGCAGCTCGGCGGGCTCCTCGACCTCGTCCTCCTCCTCGATGTTGATGAAGATCGTGAGGTGGTCCTTCATGAGCTTGGCCGCGAGGCCCACGGCGTCGCGCGGGCTGACGGCGCCGTTGGTCCAGACCTCGAGGGTGAGCTTCTCGTAGTCGGTGGCCTGGCCCACGCGAGCGTTCTCGACGAAGTAGTTGACCTTCTTGATCGGCGAGTGCACGGAGTCCACCGGAATCCAGCCGATCGAAAGGTCCTCGTCGAAGTTCTTGTCCGCGGACACGTAGCCGCGCCCCTGCTTGACGCGCATCTCCACCGACAGCGTGGAGCCCTGGCCGAGGGTGGCGATGTACGCCTCCGGGTCCAGGATCTCGACGTCGGGGTCGGGCGTGATGTCCTTGGCCCGCACCTCCCCCGGCGACGACGTCTTGAGGAGGAGCGTCTTCGGGTGCTCGACGTGCATCTTCAGCGGGACGCGCTTCAGGTTCAGGATGAGGTCCGTCGTGTCCTCCATGGCGCCGGGGATGGGCGAGAACTCGTGCAGCACGCCCTCCACCCGCACCGCGGTGATGGCGGCCCCCTCGATGCTCGAGAGGAGCACCCGGCGCAGGGCATTGCCGACCGTCGTGGCGAAGCCCCGCTCGAAAGGCTGAGCGGTGAAGCGGCCGAACGTGTCGGTCTGGTCCTCGCGGTCGACCTCGAGGCGCTTCGGTTTCTGGAAGCCTTTCCAAAGCATGTCTTTTTGAGTCCTCCGGTTACTTCGAATAAAGCTCGACGATGAGCTGCTCCTGGATCGGGAAGTTCACGTCGTCCCGCGCGGGCATCGACAGGACCTTCCCCTTCATGGCCGTCGCGTCCAGCTCCAGCCACTTGGGCACGCCGCGGCCCTTGACCGCTTCCACCGACTGCAGCACGAGGGCGTTCTTCGCCGCGCGGGCGGAGAGGCTGATGACGTCGTTCTGCCGGACCTGGAAGGACGGGATGTTCAGCTTGCGGTCGTTCACCTTCACGTGGCCGTGGCGGACGAGCTGGCGGGCCTGGTCGCGGGAGCTGCCGAAGCCGAGGCGGTAGACGACGTTGTCGAGCCGGCGTTCCAGCTTCTGGAGCAGCAGCTCGCCCGAGACGCCCTTTTCCTGGGTCGCGCGGTCGAACGTGAGCGCGAACTGTCCCTCCATGAGGCGGTAGAGCCGCTTGGCCTTCTGCTTCTCCCGGAGCTGCAGGCCGTATCCCTGCAGCTTGCTCTTGACCCGCGCGCCCTTGCCGTGCTGGCCGGGAGCGTAGTTGCGCTTCTCGATCGCGCACTTCTCGGTGAAGCATCGGTCGCCCTTGAGGAAAAGCTTCATGCCCTCGCGGCGGCACAGGCGGCAAACCGGACCCGTATATCTGGCCACGTCTACGCTCCCTTAAACCCGGCGCCGCTTGGGCGGCCGGCAACCGTTGTGCGGGATCGGGGTCACGTCCTTGATGGACTTCACCTCCACTCCCGCCGCCTGCAGGGCCCGGATGGCCGATTCGCGGCCGCTGCCCGGTCCCTTGACCCGGATGTCCAGCGACCGCAGCCCCGATTCCTTGGCCGCGGTGGCGGCGGCGGAGGCCGCCTGCTGGGCGGCGAACGGCGTTCCCTTGCGCGACCCCTTGAAGCCGAGCGTGCCCGCGCTGGACCAGGTCACCACGTTGCCTTCCAGGTCGGTGATCGTGACGTGGGTGTTGTTGAAGGAGGCGTGGACGTGGGCGATGCCGTGGACGACGTGCTTCTTCTCCTTCTTCGCCTTCTTGCTGGACGGCTTCTTGGCCGTCGGGGTGGTCGGGGTGGTCGGGGTGGTCGGCTCGGACATCTATTCTCCTAGACCTTGGGCGCGGCGGGCTTGGGACGGATGAGCGCGCGCCGCGGGCCCTTGCGCGTGCGGGCGTTGGTGTGGGTGCGCTGGCCGCGCACGGGCAGGTTCCGGCGGTGGCGCATGCCACGGTAGGAGCCGATCTCCATCAAGCGCTTGATGTTCATGGCGACTTCCTTGCGGAGGTCGCCCTCGACGCCACCCTCCATGTCGATGATCTTGGCGATGCGGCTGGTCTCCTCCTCGGAGAGGTCCTTCACCCGCACGCTCGGCTCGATGCCGGCCTTGGCCAGGATCTTGTTGCTGCGCGACACCCCGATCCCGTAGATGTAGGTGAGCGCGATCTCGACCCGCTTCTGCCGGGGAAGGTCGACGCCCGCGATGCGTGCCATGTCTTAGCCCTGCCTCTGCTTGTGCTTCTGGTTGGCGCAGATGACGCGCACCACGCCCTGCCGGCGCACCACCTTGCACTTGACGCAGATCTTCTTCACCGACGAACGGACCTTCATGCTCGGACCTTCATGAATCCTGGCCCCCAGGCGAAACCGTTAATGATACCACGACTTCAGCCTCGTCCCACGATCCGGCCGCGGCCGGGATCGTAGCTCGACAGCTCCACCTCGACCGCGTCACCGGGCCGGAGGCGGAGCAGCCCCGAGTCCCCCGCCGCATGGGCCGTGATCTGGGGCCGACCGCTGGACGTGAGCTCGACCCGGTACAGCGCGTTGGGAAGCGGCTCGACCACCCGCCCGGAGACGCGCAGCGCGGCCTCGACGGGCCGGTCCTGGCTTCTCTGCGTCTTCTGCGCGCTCACGCGTGGGCTTCCTTCGCCGCGTACGGATACGGCTCGGACAGGATCCACGGCCCCTCGGGCATGATCGCCACCGACAGCTCGAAGTGGGCGGAGAGGCTGCCGTCGGTGGTCACCGCCGTCCAGCCGTCGTCCAGAACGCGCACCTCCGGCCCTCCGACGTTCACCATCGGCTCGATGGCCAGGCACATCCCCGGCACCAGCCGCTCGCGGCGGCCGGGGGGGCCGTAGTTGGGGACCTGCGGGTCCTCGTGGAGCGACGTCCCGATGCCGTGCCCCACGAACTCCCGTACCACCGAGAAGCCCTCGCCCTCCACGACGGCTTGAACCGCGTGGCCGATGTCCCCGACCCGGTTCCCCGGGCGGCACTTCTCGATGCCGGCGCGGAGCGAGCTCTCGGTGACCTTCATGAGGCGGCGGGCGGGCTCGCGGACGCGCCCCACCCCCACCGTGCGGGCGGCGTCGCCGTAGAAGCCGTCGACCACGCAGCCGAGGTCGAGTCCCACCACGTCGCCGTCCTTCAGGCGGCGGTCGCCGGGGATGCCGTGCACCACTTCCTCGTTGACCGAGATGCACAGCGTCGCCGGGTACCCGCGGTAGCCGAGGAAAGCCGGCTTCGCGCCCGCCTTCACGATCTGCTCGCGCGCGATCCGGTCCAGCTCCTTCGTGGCCACTCCCGGCACCGCGGCCCGAGCGAGCGTCTCCAGCGTCTGCACGACGATGCGGCACGCGCGGTGCATCTTCTGCAGCTCGCCCCAGCTCTTCTGGACGCTCACGACGCCCGGCCCCCGGCGATGCTCGTCAGCTCCTGGAAGACCGCGTCCGGGGGTCGATAGCCGTCGATGCGGTAGAAGCGCGAGCGGTTTCGGTAGTAGTCGATGAGCGGCGCCGTCCGCTCGTCGTACTCGGCGAGCCGGCGGGCGACCGCCACTTCCTTGTCGTCTTCGCGCTGGATGACCTGCGCGCCCTCGCGGTCGCAGAGCATGTCCTTCTTCGGCGGGTTGTTGTCCACGTGGTACGTGGACTGGCAGGCGGGGCACCACCGGCGGCCCGAGAGCCGGCGCAGCAGCTCCGGGCGCGGCACCTCCACGTCGAAGACCAGCATCTCCTCGGTGAGGTCGCCCCCGACCATGGTCTCGAAGCCCTCGGCCTGGCGCAGCGTGCGGGGGAAGCCGTCCAGGATGTAGCCCTTCTTGCAGTCGTCCCGCATCAGCCGCTCCTGCACGACGCCGATGAGAAGCTGGTCGGGCACGAGCGCGCCCTTCTCCATCAAGGGCGCGATCTGCTTGCCGAGGGCCGTCGCCGCGGCGATGGCCTCCCGCAGCATGTCCCCCGTCGAGATCCGCGGCACCTTGCCCCACGCGGCCAGGCGGGCGGCCTGGGTCCCCTTGCCCGCCCCCGGCGGCCCGAGGAAGATGACCCGCAGCCGCGGCGCCGGCCGGACCTCCGGCCTAGCGTCGACCACGGATCCTCCGGCCCTTGCCGGGGCCGCTGAAGCCGTCGTAGTGCCGCATGATGAGCTGGGCCTCGACCTGGGCCACGGTGTCCATGGCCACCCCCACGATGATCAGCAGCGACGTGCCCCCGAAGTAGAAGTTCAGGTGCAGGCCCTCCGTGATCCACCCCAGGTTGTTGTCGGAGAGGAACGCGTCGAGGGGAGGGCCGATCACGGGGATGGGCGCGACCCTGATCCCCGTGATGAGGAACTCGGGCAGGATCGCCACCAGGGCCAGGTAGATCGCCCCCCCGAACGTGATGCGGCCGAGGATGTGGTCGAGGTACTCGGCGGTGCGCTTGCCGGGGCGGATGCCCGGTATGAACCCGCCGTACTTGCGCATGTTCTCCGCCACGTCGTCCGGGTTGAACACGATCGCGGTGTAGAAGTAGCAGAAGAAGATGATGAACGAGACGTAGAGCAGGTTGTAGAGCGGCATCCCCCACTGGAGCTGCTCGGACACCGCCTTCATCCAGGGGTTGTTGGCCTGGAAGAAGCTGGCGATCGTCTGCGGGAACGCGATGATCGAGGAGGCGAAGATCACCGGGATGACGCCGCTCGTGTTCACCCGCAGGGGGAGGTGCGTGGACTGCCCGCCGTACATGCGCCGGCCCACCACCCGCTTGGCGTACTGGACGGTGATTCGCCGCTGGCCGCGCTCCACGAACACGATGGCGGCCACCACCAGCACCATCATGACCACGAGGAGGAGGGTGGCCAGCAGCCCCAGCTCGCCCCGCCGGATCATCTCGACGGTGCTGATCATCCCGCGCGGGAAGCCGACCACGATCCCGGCGAAGATGAGGAGGCTCATCCCGTTGCCGATCCCCCGCTCGGTGATCTGCTCCCCCAGCCACATGATGAACGCGGTGCCGGTGGTGAGGGTGAGCACGGTCATCAGCTTGAAGACGATCCCGGGGTGCTCGACGATGTGGAACTGCTGGTTGACCGTCATCCGCTCGAGGTAGACCGAGATGCCGAGCGACTGGACGATCGAGAGCATCACCGTGCCGTACCGCGTGTACTGGGTGATCTTGCGCCGGCCGAGCTCGCCCTCCTTGGACAGCTTCTCGAGGTAGGGCCAGACCACGGTGAGGAGCTGCAGGATGATCGAGGCCGAGATGTACGGCATGATGCCGAGGGCGAAGACCGTGACCTTGGCCAGGTTCCCCCCCGAGAACATGTCCACGAGGCCGAACCAGTTGGCCTTGTTCTGCTCGAAGAAGTCGATGAGCGACTGGGCGTTGATCCCGGGCGTGGGGATGTGGTTGCCGAGGCGGTAGACGGCGAGCAGGCCGAGGGTGAACAGCACCCTCTTCCTCAGGTCGGGGATGTCCCAGATGTTCCGGAGGCTCTGAAGCATCGCCTACCTCTCGATGACTTCGGCCTTGCCGCCCGCGGCCGTGATCTTCTGCTGGGCGCTCGCGCTGAACTTGTGGGCGCGGACGGTGATGGCCTGCTTCAGGTCGCCGTCGCCGAGGATCTTGAGCCCGTCGCGGAGCCGCTTGATCATGCCCCGCTTCAGGAGCAGCTCCGGGGTGACGATCGTGCCCGCGTCGAAGATCGTGAGCTTCTCGAGGTTGACCGCCTCGTATTCCTTGCGCCACTTGTTGTTGAATCCGCGCTTGGGGACGCGGCGGTGGAGCGGCATCTGGCCGCCCTCGAAGCCCTCGCGCTGGCCGAAGCCGCTGCGGCTCTTCTGCCCCTTCTCGCCCCGGCCCGCGGTCTTGCCCAGCCCGCTGCCGGGCCCGCGGCCCACGCGCTTGCGCTCCCGCACCGCGCCCTTCGCGGGCTTGAGGTCATGCAATGACATTCGAGTAATCCTCGTCAGTTCGGGGGGGTACAAGCCGACGAAAGCACCCCCCCGCGGCCAATTACTTCTTTCACGCGACGATCTGGACGAGGTGCGGGATCTTCTTGACCATCCCGCGCACGGCCGGCGTGTCCTCGCGCTCGACCACCTGGTGCAGGCGGCGCAGGCCGAGGCCGCGCACTGTGGCCCGCTGCTTGTCGGGGCACCCGATCACGCTGCCGATCATCCGGATCCGCAGCTTGCCGCTTCCCACCGCCCCGGCCGCCCCCTTCTTCTCCCTGGCCATGCCGTCCCCTTACGCCTCGGCCGGCGGCACGACCGCCGGCCCGGCCGGCGGCACGGCCGGAGCGGGCGTGGCCGGGCGCTTCGCCGGCGTTTCCATGATCTCCGATACTTCCTTGCCCCGCAGCCGCGCCACGCGCTCCGGCTGTTTCAGCCGCAACAGCGCGTCCACCGTCGCCTTCACCACGTTGTGCGCGGTCGTGGAGCCCAGGCTCTTGGTGAGGATGTTCTGGATGCCGGCGGCGGTGATGACCGCCCGCACCGCGCCCCCTGCGATCACGCCCGTGCCTTCCGAGGCCGGCTTGAGGAGCACGACCCCCGAGCCGAAGCGGCCGGTAACGGTGTGGGGAATCGTCGAGCCCTTCTCGGTGATGGGGACGCGGACGATGTTCTTCTTCGCGGCCTCCACGCCCTTCTTGATGGCGGAGGAGACCTCCCGCGCCTTGCCCATGCCGTAGCCCACGTGGCCGCCCCCGTCGCCCACGACGACCAGGGCGCTGAAGGACAGGTTCTTGCCTCCCTTGACGACCTTGGTCACGCGGTTGATGGCGACGACCTGGTCTTTCAGCTCCAGGCCGCCGATGTCGATCTTGTCCAGTCTCGAATCTGGGTGGTGCAGACTCACGGATACACCCCCCAACCCCCCCCTGTCGCTGTCTTCATTAAGTCGCCCCCTTTGTCCTCTCTGCGGCCTCGCGCGTTCCTCTGCGGCCTCGGCGTTTCATCCGTCAGAACTTCAAACCGCTCTCGCGGGCGGCGTCGGCCAACGCCTTGATCCGGCCGTGATATTGGAAGCCGCCCCGGTCGAAGACCACGGCGTCGATCCCCTTCTCCTTGGCCCGGGAGGCGATGAGCTGCCCG
>Ga0070707_100002669_pt1 | contig 16963 bp, 19 predicted proteins | sample KBSK5502metaG_FD_65468 | JGI IMG/M metagenome (GOLD analysis project Ga0070707, IMG submission 65468) | Corn, switchgrass and miscanthus rhizosphere microbial communities from Kellogg Biological Station, Michigan, USA - KBS K5-50-2 metaG | ecosystem: Host-associated > Plants > Roots >... | reverse complement strand
GTGGTCCAGGGATGGAGCCAGATCGTCACGCGCTCCTGCACGTGCGGCGTGACCTTCCACACACCGACGGCGCCGATGAGAAAGAGCCCGAGGCCGACGGCGACGTACCCGATGCGCGCTGTCGCTACATAGAGCATCGCGAGGAAGATCCCGAAGTAGAGAAGACCGCCGCCGAGATCCCTCGTCTCGAGCAGGACGAGCATTGCCAGGACCCAGATGACGAGCAGCGGTCCCCAGTCCTTCAGGCGGCCCTGTGCCAGGACCTCCCGCTTCTCGCGCATGTACCCCGCGAGGAAGACGATCAGCATGATCTTCGCGAGCTCACCCGGCTGGAAACGAAGCGAGCCGACGTGCACCCAGAGGCGTGCGCCGTTCACCGTCAGGCCGAGCACTGGCAGGATCGGAAGCAGCAGCAGCCCGATCGCGGAGACCCCGAAGAGGTACTTGTAGGTTTCGAGCCGGCGATAGTCGTACCGGAGCAGGAACAGCGTGGCCGCGAACAGAGCAACCGCGACCACGATCCAGATGCCTTGTCGGAACGCATCGGTGGGATTGAGCCGGTAGATCTCCGTGAGGCCGATCGCCGTCAGCAGGCCGGCGATCGGGAGCAGGTAGGGGTCTGCAAACGGAACGGCATACCGTGTCGCGAGATGTGCGACGAGATAGAGCACGAAGAAGAAGCCCGCGTAGGTCAGCGAGGCGGTCGACACGACGTCCTGCCGGGCGATGTAGACGCTCGCGAATCCCACAGCCGTCAGAGCCCCGACGAAGATCAGGAATGCGAGCTCACGATTCCTCGGGCTGAGCGTCAGCGCACGAACCTCAGGTACAGGGCGAGTGCGATTCCGGCGGCGATCGCGAGCAGAGCAAGCCACGCGACGATGCTCCGGCGAAGCCGGCGACGCCTTCTGGCGCGATCCTGCCGCTCCTTCGCGTCCAGTTCCGCCTGGATCTCGGCGGCGGAGATCACTGCGGTGTCGACGGCGGGCACCGCGTCCGCCTCGGTCAGCGTGTCCTCCTGGTCGCGCCGCGGCGCCGACAGGACGTCCTCACGTGTTTCGCCGTCGTGGGTCAGCATCTGGCCTTCCGCGATCTCGAACGCGACCACCGTGATGTTGTCGTCCCCGCCGCTTCGATTCGCAGCCCTCACCAGCGACTTCAGCGCACTGTTGAGGTCGTCGCGGCTCCGCTCGACGAGCTCGAGGATCTCGCCCTCCCCGACCATGTCCGTGAGCCCGTCCGAGCAGAGGAGAAAAACGTCGCCGACCTCGGCCGCGATCGTGAACGTGTCGACGTCGACGTCGGGATCGGTGCCGAGCGCGCGGGTGATGACGGAGCGCTGCGGGTGGGATTCGGCCTCCTCGCGCGAGAGCTTCCCGCTCTTCAGCAGCTCGTTGACGAGCGAGTGGTCCTCCGTCACCTGCTCCATGCGCCCGTCACGGATCAGATAGGCGCGGGAGTCTCCAACGTGACCGAAGGCGACGTTGTCGTTCTCCACGAGCGCGACCGTGATCGTCGTTCCCATCCCTGATGTATTCGGGTCCGTGCTCGAGCGGTCGTACACCCGCCGGTTCGCCTCCTGGATCAGATCGGAGATGCGCCGCTCGCCGCCGAGCGTCTTGGCGCCGCTCTCTCTGAGCGCCGCCGCCGCGAGACGCGACGCGACCTCGCCGGCCTGGGCGCCGCCCATGCCGTCCGCGATGGCGAAGAGCGGCGGCTCGCAGACGTAGGCGTCCTCGTTGCGCCGGCGCTTGCGCCCGGTATCCGTGATCACGCCGACATGGCCCAGACCGGTCACTGCTCGTACCTCAGATCAGTCTCGCCGACGCGGACGATGTCGCCGCGGGCAAGCCGGTGCGGCCGATCGAGTCGTGTCCCGTTGACATAGGTGCCGTTGGTCGACCCCAGGTCCTGCACCCAGACGCCGTCCTGGCGGGGCTCGAAGCGCGCGTGTCGGGCGGAGGCGTATTCGTCCGTGCCGATCGCGATGTCGTTCTGGTTCCCGCGCCCGATCGTCAGCTGGGCAGAATTCAGCTGGAAGTCCTCACCGGTTTCGAGGTCCGCGCTCTTGACGACGACGAGACGGCCGGTGTGCACGCCCGGCCGCGATGCCTGCACTCCGGCGGCGGCCGACGGAGCGAGCACGAAGCTCTCCTGCGGCAAGCGCAAATCGCGGCTCGCGGTCCGCACGATCCGCCAGATGAACGTATAGAGCAGGACGAGGAACGCAATCTTGAGGACGAGCAGCACCTCGTCGACAGCGGCCGAGCCGAGGATCATCGGCCGCATCTCGGCCGATGCTCGCGGGAAAGGGCGTAAGGCACGGAACCGAGCCGAAGGCGACCGATCAAGTTGGCTCCTGGCTGAACCTCACCTCGGTCGAACCGACCGTGATCGTATCCCCGTCACTCAGCTTGGCCCGCTTCACACGCTTGCCGTTCACCTCGAGCCCGTTCGTCGACCCGAGGTCGACGATCCAGTACGACGCGCCCTCCTGACGAAGTTCGGCATGGCGGCGCGAGACATTGGTGTCGGAGAGCTGGACGTCACAGTCGCGCGAGCGTCCGATGACGACGCGCCGCTGTTTGACCTCGTACCGAGTTCCGTCGAAGCTCAGCGTCACCAGCTCTGCCTCGACGCCCAGCTCCTCCGCGCTGACGGCCTGCGTCGGCACCGCAACCTGCGGCTTGTAGATCATGGTCGCGCCGGGTGCAACCTCCCCCGCGGGGCCTCCTTCGGCGTCTCCTCTGCGCCGGTCCGGTTGCACGATCCTGGTCGCAATGCCGAATTCACCGACATCGAGATCGGCGTCCGTCTCCATGAGGACACGAACCGGCGAAAGGAGCGCGTAATCTTCGCGGCGCGAGTGCTCGGAGAGGTACTCCTGCAGCTCGCCCTTTAGATTGTCTTCGTAGCTGGAAAACTGCTTGCGATCGTCCGGCGACAGGTACACCGTGTACTCGTTCGGAACGTACACACGGGAAACCGAGATCGTTCGGTGGTCGTCCATCTCCTTCGCCAGCTTGCGCGCAAGCTCGACCGGCTGGACGTTCGTCCGAAACGCGCGCCCGAAGATCCCCTCGAAAAGGGACTCGATTTTCTGTTCGATTGCGCGGAGGACCATGTGCCGGAATACCCCGGCAAGCGATGCTAACGCACCGCCACTGCCAGGCAGGTGGCCCATACAGCCACCACGAGTGAGATGGTGCCGACTTCGGGCGCCAGCAGCAGCGCCGCAGCCAGGAACCCCGCCCCCAGCCCGGCGATCGCCCACAGGCCCCGTGTCCGGGCAAGGGGCAACAGAACCGCGACGATCGCAAGGACGATCGTCTCCACCGCAAGCGCGGGCCTCGAGAGCAGCGCCCCCCAGAGAGCCGAAGCGACCGTGAACGGGTCACGGGTCGCTGCGACTCCGAGGTCCGGTGCAGAGGCGCCGGCGAAGGGCAGCGGCGAGCCCCGGATTCCCGCGACGAGCCCGGCGACGAGCACGGCCGCTGCGGCCTGCATCGCCCTGCGCAGCGGAGAACGTACCGACAGCGCGGCGAGCGGGAACAGGCCGAGCGCTGCGATCGGCGCCAGGAACGCGCCGAGTGCGAACAGGAGCCCACGCTCCGGCTCACGCCACATCACGGTCAGGAGCGCGAGCGCGAACACGGCGTACAGGAGCGCCGCGCCGAGCGCGATGTTTCCGAGCGGCAACACCGGCACCGCCAGCGCGAACGCGAGACCGAGGCGTGCATCGACGAGCGAGCCGGCAGCGGCGAGAGCGGCCAGACCGAACGGCCAGCCGGCCGGGAAGAACGGCACCGTCCAGGAAGTCCAGCCGGCGACCGCCGCAGCAAGCGCCGTCGGGACGACCCGAGCCGCCACAGCGGGAACAGCCAGGGTCTGCCCGCTCTTGCGCCGGCGCCGTTTGCGACCGGCAAGCCGGAGCGTGTCCGCCAGTGTCGCCGCGCTCGGTCGCCTGGCCGGATCGAGATCAAGGGCGCGATCGACCGCTGCGAGGAGGGGCTTCGGCAGATCGGGCCGCATGCTCTCGAGGTGCGGGGCTCCCGACTCGATGGCCCGGGCTGTCTCGAGCAGGGAGCTGCGCCAGAACGGATGACGGCCCGCCAAGGCCTCCCAGAGCATCAACCCCACCGCCCACACGTCGGCCGCCTCGGTCGTCAGGCCGCCGGCCAGGCGTTCCGGGGCGATGTAGGCGAGCGTCCCCGGCACGTCGCCCTGCGCGGTCAGAGTCTCGGCCTGCTGGATCTGCGCCAAGCCGAAATCGAGCACGCGAACCGACACGCCTCTCCCTTCGGCGAGGAGGATGTTCGACGGCTTGATGTCACGGTGCACGATCCCGCGCCCGTGCGCGTGCGCGAGTGCCTCGAGGATCTGGGCGCACGCCTCGATCGCGGAGCTGTCGTCGAGCTCTCCGCTGCGGAGCGCCTCGCGAAAGGTCCGCCCGGGCACGTACTCGTACGCGATGTAGACGTGCTGGGAATCCCGGCCGAAGCCGTAGGCACGCTGACAGGAGGGGTGCCGGAGACGGGCCGCGGCTTCTGCCTCACGCTCCGCACGTGATGCTGCCTTCCCTTCACGCGGGACGATCTTGAGCGCGACGTCGAGGCCGTTCTGCTCGTCCCGGGCCAGCCAGACCGAGCCGGAACCGCCGCTCCCCAGCGGCCGGAGCGGCCGGTAGCGTCCGAGGACGAGTTCGCTCTGGACAAGGGCTGGGGCAGCGTTGGACACCGGCTCTCCAGGGTTGGCGGGGGCACGAACAACTCCTTCACCTGTCGAGATCGGGCGAAGTACGGGTTAGAGTGAACGGCCCTTCGGCTGGGACCCGCCCGGCCCTCACCTCGACCATGACCGAGCGCGACTCAGACATCGAATTCGACTTCTTCGACGAGCCCGAAACCGAAGAGGCGTCCCAGCGCGTGCGGACCCCGCGGCGACCGCCGCCCGGCGGCCCTCGGCGCCCGGTCCGCCCCCAGGGCCTGATCCCGATGCTGCGGCTGGCGGGGCTGATCGCCTTTGTCATCCTCGCCGCCGTCCTGCTCGTCGTGGGGCTGCGCGGCTGTGCGTCGAGCGGGAAGCACGCCAAATACCAGGCGTACGTTCAGAACGTCCGCGGGATTGCAAAGCGCTCGAATCAGATCGGCAAGGATCTGAATGCAGCATTGAGCGCGACGGGCATCAAGGAGAGTGATCTCGAGGCGAAGATCAGCAGTCTCGCCGCGCAGGAACAGCAGGAGGTAGCCCAGGCGGGCCAGATCAACCCGCCCGGCCCGCTTCGCGTCGAGCACGACCATCTCATCGAGGTGCTCAAGTTGCGTGCGAGCGGACTGAGCCGCCTGGCCGACGCGTTTCGTCAGACCGCGACGGCGACCGCCCGCACCTCGTCGACCTCCGGACGGCTCATTGCCGACCAGGCCCGGCTCCTGATCGCCAGCGACGTCAACTGGGACTTCTACTTCAAGGAGCCGACGCAGCTCGAGCTGCAGCGCCAGCACATCACCGACATCGGCGGCGTCCCGAGCTCCAGCATCATCCCGAATCCCGAGCTCGCCAGTACGCAAGCGATGACGCAGGTGTGGCTGCGCGTCCACGGCGCCTCCACGGGCGGCTCGGCGACGACCGGAAACCACGGCAGCGCCCTCATCTCCGTCACGGCCCTTCCCGACGGCAAGAAGCTCAATCCGAGCGGTGCTGCGACCGACAATCAGATCACCGCGTCGACCGATCTCGCGTTCCGGGTCGTCGTGCAGGACTCCGGTGACTTCCAGGAGTTCAACGTCGGCGTGACGCTGACGATCCAGAAGTCGCCGAAATCGATCGTGCTACGGAAGAAGATCGACGTGATCAACGCCGGCGAGTCGAAGACCGTCACGTTCACGAACATCAACCTCAACGGACTGTTCGGGCTGCCGACGACGGTCAAGGTCGACGTCCAGCCCGTGCCGGGCGAGAAGACGATCACGAACAACTCGGCCGACTACAAGGTCATCTTCTCCCTGGGCGGGTAGTGTCCCTTTCGACTGCGGAGTGGATCGCGATCGGGGCCTGCGTCGCTGCTGGAATTGCGCTGCTCGCGGCCGGTTTCGCCTGGTGGACGCTGCGCGCGGTTCGGACCTCCCAACTCGTCCTGCTCGGTGGCGGGAAGCAGGACCTGGTCGACTTCGCTGTCTCGCTGCAGGGACGGATCGACGACCTGCACCGGGCCGTGGACGAGATCGCAGCGGGTCTCTCTCGGGTCGATCGCCGGGTCGACACCACGGTCTCCAAGACGTCGCTCGTGCGTTACGACGCGTACGAGGGTGCCGGCGGTCAGCAGTCGGCCTCGATCGCCCTGCTCGACGCAGGCCGTAGCGGCGTCATCGTGACCGCGATCCAGGGCCGGGATTACGCGAGGATCTACGTCAAGGAGCTCGACCACGGCCGCCCGTCCGTCGCCCTCTCTCCCGAAGAGGAACAGGCGGTGGAACGGGCCATGGCTGGGTAGGCCCGTTCACTCAGCTACATTTCGGGCCAGATGCAGCAGGTTCTGGTTTTGAACGCAAGTTACGAGCCGCTGAATGTCACCACGGTGCGGCGTGCCCACGTGCTCGTGTTCAAGGGGAAGGCCGAAGTGATCGAAGAGCTCGACCAGCCGCTGCATTCGGCGACCGACACGTACCCCTGGCCGCACGTGATCAGGCTCGTCTCGTATGTGCGAGTGCCACGAGCCGTGCAACGCAAGATCTCTCGCCGTGCCCTCTTCGCGCGCGACGGTTGGCGCTGCGTCTATTGCGGGACGACGGCAGGCCGGCTGACCCTCGACCACGTCATCCCGAGATCACGCGGGGGCGAATCGATCTGGGAGAACGTCGTCACGGCGTGCGCGCCGTGCAACCACCACAAAGGCAACCGAACGTTGGAGGAGGCTCGGATGGAGCTCATCCATCCGCCGAAGGCTCCGGCGCCGGTTCTCTTCATTCGCCTTGCCGCACCGAAGATCCCGAACGGCTGGCAGCCGTACCTCGCCCACTTCGGCGGTGGAACGGCGACGTCGACCGCCTAGTCGCGCTCGACCGGCAGGTCGAGTTCCTCCCACTCGCTCCACGACCCCGGGTACAGCCTGCCGTCTCGGCCGGCGAGGTGGAGACGATGCAGGAGCACAGTCGCGGTCACGCCTGAGCCGCAGTAGGCCACGAGCTCGCCGACCGGGAGCTCCGGCAGGGGCTCGTTCCAGGGCGCGTTCAGGGCACCCGGGATCCGCCCGGGCACCTTGTCGATCCGATTCGGCTCGCCGCGCCAGCGAGGCGCAAGGCGTGCATCCACGATGATCAGGTCGCCGCGGCGGCGGTCGAGCTCGTCCGCTTCGATCGTGTCGTCGTCGCGTGGGCGCAGCGTCAGCTCTCGCGGCTCGATCTCCTCTTCCCCCGCGACGATTGGACCGTGCCAGGCCTCGAGGTCGATCACCGCGCAGCGGTCATGGCCGAAGTGACGCAACAGCCACCAGAGGCGTTCGGCCCCGCCCATGTTCCCGTACGCGACGACGAACACTCCGTCGCCGATACCTGCGCGCTCCGCAGCGCGCGCGAACTGCTCCGGATCGGGTAGCGGATGTCTTCCGCGCAGGCCCGGCGGTGACGAGAGATCGGTGTCCACGTCCAGAAAACTCGCTCCAGGGATGTGGCCGGCGAGGTAGAGCTCGCGTCCGCGCTCCGGCTTCCCGAGCTCCCAACGGCAGTCGACGAACTGGACCTCCATCTCACGCCATCTTTATCCGGAAGCTCGAGGGCGCCGCTCGTAAGCGGCGCCCTCGAAGCACAACGCGCTAGCCGGGCGCCGGCTCGGGCGCGGCACTGGGCACGGCGGGAGCAGGCACCGTGTGTCCGGTTCCGTGGGACAGTCCGAGATGCCCGTGCGATTCCGTCCCGTAGCCGCCCGGGACCGGGATGTAGAACTCGGGGTAGCCCCACATGCCGTGTTCCGAGACGTCGAGGCCGGCAGTCTCGGTCTCCGGCTCGACTCGGATTCCCCACAGGCGCTTCATCACCCAGAGCGATCCGAACGAAGTGGAGAACGTGAAGCCCCCGACGGCGACGAGACCGAGCGCCTGAACGCCGAGCTGATGGAACGAGCCCGTGTAGACCAGCCCGCCTGTCCCGGTGGCGAGATTCGACGCCAGGGCCGGTACGGCGAATAGACCTGTCGCGAGCGTTCCCCACACACCGGACATTCCGTGCACCGCGACCGCTCCGATCGGGTCATCGATGCCGATCCGTTCGACGAAGAGGACGCCTGCGACCGCGATCCATCCGGACACGAGCCCGATGACGATCGCGGCCCACGGGGCGACGAAACCCGAGGCCGCGGTGATCGCCACCAGCGCCGCGAGGACGCCGTTCAGCATCATCGAGACGTCGGGCTTGCGCAAGATCCACCAGGCGCTCGCGAGGCCGCCGACCGCTCCGGCCGCTGCGGCGACGTTGGTGGTCAACGCGACGTAGCCGAAGTAGCCGATGCGATCTCCGGTGACCACGCCGAGGGTCGAGCCGGGATTGAACCCGAACCAGCCGAACCAGAGGATGATCGTTCCGAGCACGGCATACGGCATGTTGTGACCCGGGATCGGATTCGCACGTCCGTCACGGCCGAACTTCCCGATCCGCGGCCCCAGGAGCAGCGCGCCGGCGAGCGCGGCGAGCGCGCCCTGGTAGTGCACCACGGTCGAGCCGGCGAAGTCCTGCATGCCCTTGCCGAACAGCCAGCCGCCCGCATGCCAGATCCAGTGCGACGTGATCGAGTAGATGATCGTGAAGATGACGCCAAAGGCGGGATAGACCCACAGCTTCGCCCGCTCGGCCATTGCACCCCAGACGATCGCGAGCGAGACACCGGCAAAGACGACCTCGAAGAGGTAGCCGCTGGCCGCGGGAATTCCCGTGAAGAACGAGTACGGCGCCTGGCCGATCGCGAGCAACTGGTCGCTGGAGGGGAAGAACCCGCTCGTCCCGACGATCGCGTTGCCGTCTCCGAACGCGATCCCGAACCCGACCGCCCAGTAGACGATCGAGCACACCGCGAAGATGAGCACGTTCTTGCCCGCGATGTGCGCCGCGTTCTTCATCCGCGTCAACCCGGCCTCCAGGAAGGCGAAGCCCGCCTGCATGAACATCACGAGGATCGCCGCGATGACGACCCAGACCGTGTTCGCTGCAATCAGTAGATCCTTGTTGCTCATTTAGGCTTCCACCTCCTTCTCGAGCTTCGCGCCCGTTCGGTTGTGCGTGACGTTCTCGATGGCCGACGTCCACACCAGGCCGTCGCCGGATTCGTTGCCGCTGCGCGCAGAGTCGACGATCGCCTCGACGACGCCGTCGGCGAGCTCGTCCTCGACGATGAACATCAGGTACGCCTTCGGCAGAAACCGTGACTCGAAGATGCGGCCGCGATACTCGTGCGTGACGCCGCGCTGGCGCCCATGTCCGATGGCTTCGATCACCGTGACGCCGATGTGGCCTGTCGCGTGCTCGACTGCGTCGATCACCGTCTCGACGCGCTCGCGGATCACTACTGCTTCGACCTTCGTCATTCGACTACCTCGCTTCGTCGCTCGAGGAACACGGTGTCTCTCCAGATTCCGTCGCGCTTCGCCACGCGCTCGCGTGTGCCAACGACGCGGAAACCGCAGCGCTCGTGTAGAGCCAGCGAGGCGCGGTTCTCCGGAAAGATCGATGTCTGGATCGTCCAGATGCCCGTCGCCTCCGCCCCTGCGATCAACTCCTGGAGCAGCGTCCGGCCGATGCCGAGTCCTCGTGCCTCACGCGCGATGTAGACGCTGTCCTCGACGACGCCGAGGTAACACCGCCGCGTCGATGCAGGCGACAGCGCCGCCCACCCCACCACTTCCCCGAGCAGTTCGGCAACGAGACGGTGGCCCCAGAGATGTGCTGCGTTCCAGGCCTCCCAGGACGGAACCTCCGTCTCGAAGGTCGCGAGGCCGTCGCGCATCCCGTCCCAGTAGATCTCCGCAACCGCCGGCCAGTCGTCCGGCTCGAGGTGCCGGAGCTCGACGGACGGCGGAGCGGCAAGCGTGTCGTTTGGCCGTACGCCGAGCTCCAACACGTTCGCCTCCTTTCAGCAGTCGTAGTAGAGGGAGAACTCCGCGGGATGGGGCCGCAGACGCACGACGTCGGCCTCGTTCTCGCGCTTGTAGTCGATCCAGGTGCGGATCAGCTGCTCACTGAACACGCCGCCCGCAGTCAGGAACTCGTGGTCCCGTTCTAGCGCAGTGAGCGCTTCGGCGAGCGAGCCCGGCACCTGCGCGACCCCGCGGTCCTCTTCGAACAGATCCCAGTCGGCCGGCTCGCCGGCGTCGAGCCCCTTCTGGATCCCGTCGAGGCCCGCCATCAGCATCGCCGAGAAGGCGAGATACGGGTTCGCGGCGGCATCGGGACAGCGGAACTCGATCCGCTTCGCCTTCGGCGAGTCCGAGTACATCGGGATCCGGATGCAAGCGCTGCGGTTCCGCATCGAGTAGACGAGGTTGACCGGAGCCTCGTAACCCGGCACGAGCCGTCGGTACGAGTTGGTCGTCGGGGCGCAGAACGCGAGCAACGCCGGTGCGTGCGCGAGCAGGCCGCCGACGTAGGCGCGCGCAAGCTGCGACAGGCCGCCGTAGCCCGACTTGTCCGCCATCAGCGGCGTGCCCTCCTTCCAGAGGGACTGATGCGTGTGCATGCCGGAGCCGTTGTCGCCGAAGATCGGCTTCGGCATGAACGTCACCGACTTGCCGGCTGCCCGAGCGACGTTCTTGACGACGTACTTGTAGGTCATGACCTGATCGGCCATGCGCGTCAGCGACTGGAAGCGAAGGTCGATCTCGCACTGGCCACCGGAGGCGACCTCGTGATGGTGGAATTCGCACGGAATGCCGAGGCGTTCCAGCGTCAGCACCATCCGCGTGCGGAGATCGTGCAGCGTGTCGTGGGGAGCCGGCGGGAAGTAGCCCTCTTTCTCGCGAACCGTGTAGCCGAGGCCGGGCCGGCCGGAGTTCCAGTGACCCTCACCGGAGTCGACGGAGTAGTGCGAGCGATTCGGTCCGAGCTCGTACGAAACCTCGTCGAAGACGAAGAACTCGCACTCTGGGCCCATGTAGGCGGTGTCGGCGATCCCCGTCGAGAGCAGGTACTCCTCGGCGCGCTTGGCGAGCCGTCGGGGATCCTTGCCGTATGGCCCGCGCGTGATCGGATCCACGATCTCGCAGATCAGCGAGAGCGTCGGCGCCTCCGTGAAAGGATCCAGGATCGCGGACGAGGCGTCTGGCATCAGGAGCATGTCCGACTCGGAGATCCCCTGCCAGCCGCGAATCGAGGAGCCGTCGAACCCGAGGCCGTCGTCGAAGGCGGATTCGTCGAGTGCCCGGATCGGCAAGGTCATGTGCTGCCACGTCCCGAGCAGGTCGCAGAACTTCAGGTCGACCATCTGGGCCGTGGTCTCGCGTGCCCACTCCAGAGCCTCACGGGCGTCGGGCGCACTCGCCTGGCCGTTCGCCAAGTAGTGCTTCGTCTCTTCGACAGACATGTCGCTCCTTCCGACTCGGGACCACAAAAAAAGAGCCCAGGACTCGAACCGAGTCCTGAGGCTCCATTGCCTCGGCGCCCGCCTTCGCCGGCGGACGACCTGGTCGGCACCTTAGCGGGACGGCCGGACTGCGGTCAAGCGTAGAGCGCCGCGACCTTACGAGCCGTGGCAGCCAGGCGCGCCCGCAGCTTGACCGGTTCGAGCACCTCTGCGTCGGGCCCGAACTTCAACAGCTCGCGGAACGCGTCCTCGAGGCTCTGGAACCCGACGACATAGATACCGCCGTCCCCTTGCTGATCCGCAGGCAGGAACCGCCGCGCCAGCTCGCTCGCTCTCAGCTTCACCTCGACGCGGGGAAGCGACTGCTCGAACGTCCGCGACCACTCCTCCCAGAAGGCCGCGAGGTCGAATGCTTCGGGCCGCTGGAAGCCCTCGTCCCGAATGCGCACGGATGCAAAACGCGAGACGCGGTAGACACGCATGCCGGCGCTGCGATGCGCAACGAGGTACCAGGCACCTCCTTTGAGCACGAGCCCCAGCGGATCGAGCGTGCGCTGCACGACCTTCCTTCCTTCCCGGTAGCGCGTGCTGAGCCGCTTTCCTTGCCAGGTCGCGGCAGCGAGCGCCGGCAGGTGAGGCACCGTGTCCTCGGCGCGAAACCAGCCGCGAGCGTCGAGATGGAAGTAGCGCTCGGCGCGGCTTGCACGCTCCTGCAGCTCCGCGGGAAGCGCAGCGAGCACCTTGAGACGCGCATTCGTGAGAACGCCTCCCAGACCGAGCTCCGCGGCCGGAGCAGGAGCGACGAACAGCGCCTCCGCCTCCTCGGCGGTCAAGCCGGTCAGCTTCGTCCGATACCCACCCGCGAGCCGGTAGCCCCCGGCCGGACCTCGCACCGCTTCGACGGGAACGCCCGCTGCCACGAGCGCCTCCACATCCCGGTGGATCGTCCGCACCGAGACCTCGAAATGGTCTGCAAGCTCAGCGGCGGTCAGCTGCCCGCGGAGCTGCAGCAGGAGCAGCAGCGAAACCAGACGAGTCGCACGCATCGAGCGTGAAGATACATGACAGAAGATGGCATGTATATGTCGTAGGCTCTCGCGCGTGAACGACGACGAATCACGAACAGCGTCCGAATCCTCCGGATCCGAGCTCGAAAGGGAGCGGCGCCGGCTCGAGCGGCTTCGCCTCGTCAACGAGCTCTGGCCGCCCCCAGATCGCTTCGACGACCCGGATCCTCCGCCGCAGGAAGCAGCTTGAGCGTCGCTCCTTGTGGCTCACTCGCAGACAGGAGACAGGCTGTGGCTGATACAGGAACTGCAGGAGTGACCAATGTCTTCGCCGACGAGTGGGAGGAGATCTACCCGCCCACGGAGGGCTGGCGGTCGAACACAAGGCGGCTCGTACCGCGCGGACGCAGGCTCGGAATGAGCGTGATCGAGCTCCTTCCGGGCCAGACGTACTGCCCGTACCACTTTCATCACGGTAACGAAGAGCTCATTCTCGTTCTGCGCGGCACCCCGACGCTGCGAACGCCTGACGGCGAACGCGACCTGCAACCGGGGGACTTTGCGCACTTCCCGAACGGCCCGAACGGTGCGCATCAGGTCGTCAATCGCGCGGACGAGCCGGCTCGCTACGTCATCGCGGACGCCAAAGTCTCGCCAGAGATCATCGAGTACCCGGACAGCGACAAGATCGCATCGATGTCGCGAGAGACGCAGCTCTGGTCGATCCACCGACTCGACGACGCCGTCGACTACTTCGACGGGGAGCAGCCGCAGCGATGACGCGCATATCCGACGTGGCTCCCGGGTTGAGGCGCTGGACAGCGTTGCACGAAGAATGGCGGGAAGAAGTTGCGTCGCTTGCCGTCGACACTGAGGACGGGCTCGTCCTGATCGATCCGATCGATCCGCCACGAGGGATGGCCAGGCCCGACCACGTGCTGCTGACAGTCTTCTGGCACGGCCGCAGTGCGGCTGAGCTCGGCACGCCACATGTATGGGCGTCGAGGCGCGCCGTCCGGCGGCTGCAGAACCGGGGCATCGAGGTAACCGACACGGTCGAGAACGGGGCTGCCCTTCCGGGCGGCATCCGCGCGTTTCCAACGGCGCGCGAGTCAGAGATCGTCTACTGGCTCCCGGACCAGAAGGCTGTGGTGGTGGGCGACGTCCTGCTCGGAGCCGGTGCAAAGCCCCGTGCCACGCCGGATCCGCTGCGACTCTGTCCGCAGCGCTGGCTCGGGAAGTCGTCGCTCGACGATCTCCGGCGTTCCCTGCGCCCGCTGCTCGACCTGCCCGTACAACGCGTACTCGTCTCACACGGCCAACCCGTGCTCCGCGCTGGGAAACGCGCTCTAACGAAAGTCCTCGCTTGACACGTTTGCTACCGTCTTGACGGCATGACGCTCTTCTTCGGCTGATTCCGCACGTCCCGTGCGCCGCCTGCGCGCAGCAGGCGTGTTCCGCGTACCCGTGTCCCGCCGAATCGTAGGAGCTCGAAGTGTTCGCAGTAGAAGTCGACAATTTGCGCAAGGAGTTCTTCCGCCGCGATGCGGTGCGAACGCACATGCGTAAACGACGCAAGCGTGTGGCGGCGCTCGAGGACGTGACCTTCACGATGGAGCGCGGCGAATGCGTCGCGATCCTGGGCCAGAACGGTTCGGGCAAGTCCACGCTGGTCCGGCTGCTCTCGACGCTGCTGCTGCCGGACGGCGGCAAGGCGACGATCTTCGGCTACGACGTCGTGAAGAAGCCACGATCGGTGCAGCGACTGGTGAACCGGGTGTCCGTCGAGGCGTCGTTCTTCAAGAAGATGTCGTCGGAAGAGAATCTCGCCTATGCGGCGCGCTTCTACGGCATCCCGCCGAGAGTGACGAAGACAGCCATCCCCGAGATCCTCGACCGGGTCGGGTTCCCGGTGGGACGCCGGCACGAGGGGATGGAGCATCTGTCGCGAGGAATGCAGCAGAAGGTCGCGCTCGCTCGCGCTCTGCTCACCTCCCCGGTCCTCCTGCTGCTCGACGAACCGACGACCGGACTCGATCCGCGCTCGAAGCTCGAGGTGCAGGACTTCATTCGCGACGTGTGGACGACCCACGACGCGACGATCCTGCTCTGCACGCACGACCTCCGAGAGGCCGAGGTGCTCGCGGACCGCGTCGGCATCCTCGACCGGGGCAAGCTGATCGCTCTCGGTCCCGCGGAGATGCTGAAGGAGCAGTACGGCTCGGACACGCTGGAAGAAGCGTTCTTCGCAGCGACGGGCCGTACGTTCGAGGACGAAAAGGACGAGGATGCGGAGCGGGGGGTGTTCGCATGAGCGAACGCCACCCGCTCGGGGGAAGGGCTCCGGGAAACCGGGAGGTTTCCCGCCACGTTCTCCTCACCTCACGCGGCGATCTCAGCGGCGCGTGCGGTGAGGCGACTCCTGAAGAAGGGGGCTCGTGGGGGAAACATGGTTTCCCCCACGGGAGCGCAGCGCAGCGGAGCGACGAGAGGGGGGTGTTCGCATGAGAGCAGAGGCGGCAGGCGGTCTCCGGCACGAGTTCATCGGCCTCTACGGCATGGTCGAGCGCAACTGGTACCTGATCAAGCGCTACGCCTGGTGGGAGATCGCCTTCTTCTTCTGGACGGCCGCGAACACGCTCACGATCGTCTTCATCGCGAAGGGCGTGGTCGCCGAGGGTGGGTCGGTGAACATCGACCGCCTCACCACGATTCTCCTCATCGGGGCCGTGATGTGGTCGTACCTCGGGATCGTGTTCGAGTTGCTGATCGAGACTGTCGCGTGGGAGCGCTGGGAGGGAACGATCGAATACACGTTCATGGCGCCTCTCACCCGCGCGACGCATCTGCTCGGCACCGGCATCTTCGCGATCGGCTACGGGATCGTCCGCGCGTCGATCGTCTTCGCCGCGATCGCGGCGTTCTTCGGCTTGCACATGCCCAACGCGAACTTCGCCACTGCGGTGGTGCTGATCGCGGTCGCGTCGATCTCGTTCGTCGGCATCGGGATGATGACGGCGGTCCTCCCACTGATCTCGCCGGAGAAGGGGACGCAGTTCGGCTATGTCGCGCAAGGGCTGATGCTGGTCGTTTCCGGCGTCTACTACCCGGTCTCCGTGTTGCCGCAGTTCATGCAGTGGATCGCGAAGGTCTCGCCCGCGACCTATGCGCTGCGCGGCGAACGCTCGGCGATCCTCGACGGTGCAAGCATCGGATCGGTCTGGGGGGACATCTGGCCGATGGTGATCATCGGCATCGTCTCGGTCCCACTCGGCATCTGGGTCTTCCGTCGTGGCGAGCTGCACGCGAAGAAGCACGGCAAGCTGAAGCGCTCAGGCTAGACGGTCGAGGCAATCGCGCAGGCCTTCCCGCCAATGCGGGAGGGCCGGCGCGTCCTTCTCGGTACGCAAGACCGAGTACGAGGGTCGCCGGGCCGGTCGCCCGAGCTCACGGCTCGAGATGCGACGGACCCGCGTGTCCAGACCCGCCTCCTCGAAGATCGCCTCGGCGAACTCGGCCCACGTTGCGTCTCCGCCGGCGGCGAGGTGCCACAAGCCGAACGGCAGGTCGAGCAGCTCACGCGTCGCGGTCGCCAGATGGCCAACGTAAGTCGGGGACGTGCGCTGGTCGTCGACGACAGGAACCTCTTCACGCGTGCGCGCGAGGTCGAGCATCGTGCGCACGAAGTTGGTTCCGTTCGGGCCGAAGAGCCCGGAGCTGCGGACGACCCACGCCTGCTCTCCGGCGGCGGCTTCGCCGTAGAGCTTCGTCCGGCCATACGCCGAGAGCGGGTTCGGCGCATCGGACTCGAGGTAGGGCTCGCTCTTCTGCCCGTCGAACACGTAGTCGGTGGAGTAGTAGACGAGGGGAGCGCCGAGCTCGGCGACGTGCCTGGTCCCGCCGACGTTGACGGCGGCCGCGCCCTGCGGGTCGTCCTCGGCGCCGTCCACGTCGGTCCACGCCGCGGCGTGCAAGACCGTCCCCGGCGAATCGACCAGCGCGGGCGGCGGGAAGGTGACGTCCCAGTCCCTGTGACTCAACGCCAGGGCGTCGGGAAACTCGAGCGCGAGCGCACGTCCGAGCTGTCCGCCTGCGCCCGTGATTAAGACGCGCGGTCCCGTTCCGAGAGGATCGGCGATGACGTGCTCCAGAGGTCGAGCACGCGAGGATCGTTCCACGGCAGCTGGTGCTCGTCCGGGTCGGCAGGGTCGTACTCCTCCGTCACGTGGTACAGCATGAGCACGTCCGTGAGCGCCTCGAAGCCGTGCGCAAGGTTGCCGGGGACGTACACCGCGGCGAAATTGCCGTCGCCGATGTCCTCGCTGAAAGCCTCGCCGGTCTCGCGGTCGAGCGCGACGACGCGCGCACGGCCCTGCAGGCAGACGAACAGGTCGTCC
>Ga0070707_100002668_pt1 | contig 16966 bp, 19 predicted proteins | sample KBSK5502metaG_FD_65468 | JGI IMG/M metagenome (GOLD analysis project Ga0070707, IMG submission 65468) | Corn, switchgrass and miscanthus rhizosphere microbial communities from Kellogg Biological Station, Michigan, USA - KBS K5-50-2 metaG | ecosystem: Host-associated > Plants > Roots >... | reverse complement strand
CTTTTTCATGGCGCCGACGCGCAGCAGGTTCAGGCCGGCGAACAGCCAGCAGCGGCCGCTGCGTTCCTGATTGGTGACCTTCCAGTCGTCGAGCATGACCGAGAGCGAATGGTCGGAATTGTTGATCACATCCCGGCTGATCGCTACGTCGTCAAGGGCCGTCCTGGTGACCGCGTTCTGCGCCAGGCGATATGCCGGGTTGGCAGCGAAGTCCTTGCGGAGCAGTTCCAGATCACTCGCACCCAAGGTTCCGTTCATATCTGGCAACCCCTCTCCGACTGCCTCGCCCGGTTTGCACCATTAACTTATCAGCGGGGCGCGCCTGACTGCCTCTCGGCTCTGTGCGAGAGACTGCTCCTATCGCGTTCGCCAGGATCTGCCGACAGGAGCGCAGCACGGAATTGAGCGATCACGCAACCCCAGACGCTGATCAAGGCGCCGAGCCGGATGCCCGTTTCACGCTGGCCAACGAGCGGACATTCCTGGCCTGGAGCCGCACCTCGCTGGCTCTCGTCGTGGGTGGGCTGGCCATCGCGCAGCTGCTGCCGCCGTTCGCCGGGGTGCCCTGGGGGCGACCTGTCATCGCCACGCCCCTGATCGTGCTCGGGGCGGTCGTGTCGGCATTGAGCTACTTCGAGTGGAAGGCGAACCAGCGGGCGCTCCGGCTCGGCGCCCCGCTGTCCCATTCGCACCTGCCGAGGATCCTCGCCGTCACGATCACGGTGATCGCGCTGCTTGCCGGTGCCGTCGACATCTACTCGCGGGTGGCGACGCGGTGAGCGCCGACCAGCCGGACCCGCGGTCCGCCAGCCCGGACGACGGCGTCGGTGAGACGTCGGATGCCCAGCCTGGACTCGCGCAGGAACGGACCGACCTGGCCTGGACGCGGAACTCGATCGCCTTCCTCGCGCTCGGGATCGCGATGCTGAAGTTCCGCCCGGTGGTCGGGATCACGGTGCTTGCGGTCGGCGTCGTCGCGTGGCTGGTGGGCCGGCTTTCGCGAACCGGCGGCCGAGAGCCGATGGCATCGCGGCGGGTCCTCCTGGTCACCCTTGCGGTGAACTCCCTCGCGGTGGTGGCTCTCGTTCTCACGCTGGCCGGCCCGTCCTCGCACGGCCTGCGGCCCTGACCCTGCAACGGCCTGCGGCCCTGAGCGGGCATCGGCCTGCGGCCCTGGCCGAGCGCTAGCCGATCCAGACTGCCTGCACCGCGCGGTAGACGTTGCCGCCGATCACGGCTCTGATCGACTCGTCATCGAAGCCGTGTTTGACGAGCCAGCCGATGATGTTCGCGAAGTTATCGGTCGGGTTCTCCAGGCCGTCGACGTAAGCGACGGGGTCGAAGGCCGGCCCGCGCATGGCGCCCAGGCTGAGCAGGCGGGCGAAGATCGTGTGCAGCATGACGTGGTCGCCGTAGAGCGTGTCAGGCCCGAATGCCACGTGCTCGATGCCGACCAGGTCAGCGCAGTAGCTGAAGTGATCCATCACCGACTCGATGCTGTGCCGGGGATGCGCCGCCGACAGCGTGGTGTGCGGGGCCGCGGACATGCCGATGACGCCGCCGGTGTCGGCGACAGCCCGCAGCACGCCGTCTGGCTTCATCCGGGCGGTGTCCCACACCGCACGCGCTCCGGCATGAGTCAGGAAAACTGGCTTGTCGGTATGCCGGCACACGTGAAGCGCGGTGCGATCGGACGAGTGGGACAGGTCGATGGCCAGGCCAAGCCTGTTCATCCTGGTGACCGCCCGCCTGCCGAACGTAGTCAGCCCGCCGTCGGTCGCCTCAGCGAGGCCGCTGCCGAGCGCATTCGCGTCTGAGTACGCGATCCCGATCTGCCTGAGCCCGAGACCATAGAGGACATCGAGCCGGTCGAGCTCGTTCTCGATCGGAGTGGCCGCCTCGAGCCCGAAAACAAGGCCCACCCGGCCTGACTGGTAGGCCGCGTCGATGTCGGCCACCGAGCGGATGGCCATGACCTCCTGCTGGTGAGCCAGATCGGCCTGGCGCATGCCGAGGTCGGTGATGACGTCATCCCACCGCCACGGCGCATTTCCGCTGACGCACGCGGTGCCGTCCATCATGTTGTCGAACACGATGGTCATGCCGGACGCGGCCAGGCCGGCGTAGGCGGCGTGTTGCCGGCCGGTCCGGTTGTACTCGGGGGTCTCCTCCATCCGGAGCGGGAAGCGAACCGGGTGATCGTGCAAGCTGATCACCAGGCTCTGGGCAAGCAGACGGCGCGTTCTGTCCTCCTGCTCGGCGGTCAACCCGGCGGCGTAGGCGGGTACCCGCCCGAACTCGGGCGCGAGCTCGAACGCACGGAAGTCCTCTCCCGCCCGCAGATAGGAATAGGCCGCATAGCCGCTTCCGGCCTGCGGCAATGCCGCGGATTGCCGGCCCTCGCCATCATGCATCACGCTCACCATCATCTCGGCATCCATCGCAAAACTGGCCTCGCTGCCCGACTCCTGACACATCCTGACACTGCTCCGCGACGATTGATCGGTCGTACGATTCGGCTGAGGGCCTCGTCCACCGGGTTGGGAGTGGTCGCCGTGCGCTGGTTCTCCATGCTCCTCGCCCGGCTCCAGGGGCGCCGCCGGCTGGCAGGCCAATCAATGACCAGGGTCGAGCGCTCCGTCACGACGACGTGGTTTCCGTCGGGCCGGAAGAGACGCCGGACGACATTCGAGTGGCGGCACGGCAATTGTCCGGTGCGGCACCGGAGCCAGGAAGCTGCCGCCCGCTGCAGGAGATCGTGACCCTACGGCAGATGGGGCATCACGCCTTCCACAGCGATGCGCTTGGGCAAGGTCTCCGGGCCATCAAGCCCGTCATCTGCAACGCATAGAAGCGGCTGGCCGCACTAGGTTGGCCTGGTGCGACCGATGTGGGCGTGCCCGGCGTGCGAGCGCACCTTCGCGAACCGGAATCAGACGCACACGTGCGCTCGGCTCAGCGATCTCGACCGCCATTTCGCTCGCTCGTCGCCGGCCGTCAGGGCTACCTTCGACCGCGTGCTCGCCGTCGCCGATGCGCTCGGCCGGGTCGAGGTGCTTGCGGAGAAGACCAGGATCGCGCTGCACGCCAGGATGAGCTTCGCCGCCTTTCAGCCGCGGCTCCACTGGCTGGCCGGACATCTGGTGCTGGCCAGGCAGATCACCAGCCCGCGGTTCGCACGGATCGATGTGATATCGCCGCGCAACGTGGTCCATCAGTTCAGGCTGACAGCGCCGGATGAGGTGGACGATCAGTTCGCGTCATGGCTCGCCGAGGCCTACCAGGTCGGGATCCAGCAGCACCTGCGCTCCTGACTCAGCGCCCCGCCTCGGCGATGACGGGCTCGATGATCTCCTCGACCAGCCACTGGACCGGACGGCCTGCCAGCAACGCCGCAAGCACGAGGTGGGTGACGCCCGCCTCGATCATCTCGAGCAGCCCGGCGCGACCGGCCGCCGGCGCGCCGGGTTCGTCGCAGCGGATGATGATCTGCATCGAGCGCGCGATCTCGGCCGGATCGCGGCCGATGGTCGCGCAGTGTTCGTTGAGGACCCGGTCGCGCTGCCGGAACTGCTCGCCGGGCGACCCTGGGTAGTTCCAGATGTCGGCGTGCTCGGCCACAACGCGCAGGACGTTGGCACCCTGCCCGCCGATCATGATCGGCGGGTGCGGTTTTTGCAGGGGCTTGGGCTCGCAGACAGCTCCGCGGAGCCGGATCGCGGACCCGTCGAAGTCGAACGGCTCGCTCGTGGTCCACATCCGCCGGATGAGATCGCATGACTCAGCGAGATCCCTGACAGCCTGACCAGGCGAGACCAGCGGCACCCCGTAGGCCTGGAACTCCCGCTCCGCCGGATTCTGCCCGCCCGTCCGGCTGCCTCCGGTCCCGATCCCGAAGATCAGCCGGCCGCCGGCGATGACGTCGACCGTGGCCGCCATTTTCGCCAGCAAGGCCGGCGAGCGGAGCCGGTTGCTCGTCACGAGGACGCCGAGGCGCAGCCTGGTCGTCTGGGCGGCGAGCGCGGCGAGCAGCGTCCAGGCTTCCAGCGCATCCGCCCTGACATCCCCGCGGAGCGGGACCATGTGATCCCACAACCACGCGTGCTCGAAGACCGGAAGTCGATCCGCCTCAACCCAGACCCGCCGGGCTTCGGGATAACTCAATCCCATCTGGCTGGTCTTGATGCCGAAGCTGATCCCCTGGGGAGCTACTGCCATGGCCCGAGTCCTTCCGCGTCGGCATACATCGTCATGTTAGCTGATCATCAATATTACTGATAATCAGTTCTACCGTAAACTGCTGCTGTGACTGTCCCACGTCCCGGAGGGCAGCGATCAGAGTCCGCACCGCTGCCCGCACTGGCCAGCCGCCTCGGCTACTTGCTCAAGCACGCACAGCTCCGGCTGGCGGAGTTCACGAGCGCGGCGATGGCGCCCTATGGCGTTACCGGGCGGGAATGCGCGGTGCTCATCGCGATCGACAGCCAGGTACCGCTGTCCCAGGCGGACGTCGCGCTCCGCCTGGGGGTGGACCGGACCACCATGGTCATGCTCATCGACGACCTCGAGGACAAGGGTCTTGTGCAGCGCAGGAAGGATCGGGACGACCGGCGCAAGAATGTCGTACAGCTCACCGATCTGGGTCGGGCCACGGTGCGGGACGCATCGAGGGCAGGCGCCGACGCCGAGCGGCGCTTCCTCGGCGCCCTGCCCGACGATCAGGCTGCCCGGCTCATCGAATCGCTCCGCGCGGTCGCTTTCCCGGCTTCCGGCAGTCCGGATCCGCTGCCGCCGCGGTCGCCAGCGGACAAACCGGCCTGACGCCCCGCAGGCAGGCTGCTCATCGCGATGCCCGCCAGGATGGCCGCGCCGCCTGCGAGCTGGCTGATGCTGGCGGAGTCACCGAAGACGACGACGCCGGCCACGGCACCCACGACGGGCTCGATGTTCACGAAGGCGCCGGCGACCTCCGCCGGCACGCGGCTCTGCCCGTAGGCGAACAGCGTGAAGGGCAGCAGAGTGCCGCCTACCGCCAGCGCAACCGTTGCGAGCGCCACAGCGGGGCTGCCAGGAGACTCGGGGAAACCGCCCGTGAAGATGGCGACCGGCAGCACGCCCGCGGCTGCCCCGAGACACTGCACGGCAGTCACCGCGGCCGGGTCGCGGCCGCGCAGCAGCCGGTGCTGCGCCACCATGAGCATCGCGGACAGCAGGACTGACAGCAGGACGAGGCCGTCACCACCGGCAGTCGCGCCGTCCGCGCCCCCGCCGGTGACAACCCCGACTCCGGCCAGCGAAACGGCGAAGCCAGCCCAGGCGAGCGGGCGGGCTACGGTGCGTTGCCACAGCGCCGCGATGATCGCGACGAGCACGGGGACGGCACCAATCAGCAGTGCCGCGTGGCTGACGCTCGTCCGCGTGATGCCGGCGCTCTGCACCAGGACCGACCCGCCGTAACCTATCGCGCCAGAAACCAGCACGGCCGGCGTGAATGCCGCGCTGATCCGCGAGCGGCTCACAGTGAGCAGGATGATCGCGGCCACGCCGAACCGCGCGAAGGTGAGCCAGCCTGGCGGGAGCCAGCCGAGTGCCACCTTGGACAGTGGCACCGTCGTGCCCCACAACAATCCGGCGGCGGTCAGCGCCGCGACGGCGCGGCGGCGGTTGAGTTCCATGTGCCTATGTTGCGAACCGCCGATGCAAAACTAGCTGATCGGCATCAGAAACGAGATAATGTTTCGCAACATGGCTGTAGAACTTGATGATATTGACATCCGCTTGCTCACCGCGCTGCAAGCCGACGCGGACCGTACGAACGTGGAGCTCGCCAAGATCGCCGGCCTGTCAGCAGCGGCGACTCTGCACCGGGTGCGCTGGCTGAAGGAGTCGGGTGTCATCCGCATCATCAGCGCAAGCCTCGATCCGGCCGCCGCCGGCTTTCCGCTCCAGCTGTACGTGGCGGCGACGCTCGCCAGGCATGACCCGCGCTCGACTCGCGTGTTCGAGGAGCAGGTCAAGGCGCTGCCGCAGATCATCGCGGCCGACAACGTCGCCGGCGAGATGGACTACCTGCTGACCGTGGTCGCACGTGACGTCGCCGACCTGCAGGAGGTGCTGGCCAGCCTCGCCGCGAGAGGGGGTCAGCGACTCGTGACTTACCTGAAGCTGACGGAGGTCAAGCCGCCGTCCAGGCTGCCGCTGGCCGTCACGTCCGGCGCGGCCGGCCGGCCGGACAGGCAGCGCCGAAGGGCCGCCGACCGCGCCAGCCCGCCGGGCCCCGGTAGCGCATGATGAAGATGTGGACGAACCCTACCTAACCGGCACCTGCAGGTGATGTCACCTGTCACAGCCCTCGCCGGAGTTGCTGGCAGCCCAGGCCGTCCTGGAGGTGGGGAGGCTGGCCGGGTGCTGCGGCCCGGCGGCCGCCGTCGACCGCATGGACCTGCTGAGCGACACGAGGGCTATGCCCGCGATCGGGGCCATCCGGGTGCGCCCGAGATATTTGCCACCATGACGGACACAATTGAACTGATGCCCTGGTGCTTACGTCGTAGGGATGAGCCCGCCCCGTGACAGCACGACGCCGGTACCGGGTCACCTGGCCAGGAGGAGCCGATGACGACTGGGATGCGGCAGGCGAAGCGGCCGCTGAGCGCGCTTGTCGCCGGACCGTACGGGCACCCGTATCACCCGATGCTGGTGACCATTCCGATCGGGGCTTGGGTGATCAGCCTCGGCTTCGACGTCGCCTCTCACTTCGCCAGCCGGCCGGCCTTCTTGGCAAGCGGCTCGGAGTGGCTGATCGCCGCAGGCGTGGTCGGCGCGGTCGCGGCGGGCCTGATCGGCTTTGTTGACCTTGCCGTCATCCCGGTCGGCACGCCAGCATTCCGAACCGCGTGCACGCACATGTTCATCAATGTCACGCTCATCGTCGCCTACAGCGCGAACTTCGCCTGGCGGTTCCGCACCTCGACCCATGCCGGCCCGGTCAATGCCAGGATGATCGCGTTGTCAGCGGCCTGCGTCGCCGCCCTGAGCGTATCCGGGTACCTGGGCGGCAAGCTGACCTACCGGTACGGCGTGCGGGTCGCGGCGGAAGCCAGTCAGGCCGACGGTTACCTGACCACTGGGTCGCGCGCGAACCCGGAGCCAAGCGCGACCCGGGCGCCCCGGGGGGCCCGGACGCCCCGGGTGCGGCGCAGCCACCGCGCCTGAACCGCCGGGGGACCTACCGCCGACCGGGCCGACTGTCAGGGCTTGCGGGCCACGCCACCGTGAGCCGAAACCGTCTCTTCTGGCGCGAGGTCGCCTGGATCAGGCCGCCATGCATGCACGTAGCTCAGACCTGGCGGCACCAGTTCGAGCCCGTCGAAGAACCTGGCGACCTCGTCCCTGGTGCGCAGTGTCTGCGGCGTCGAGACGCGCTCGTTGTAGCGTCGCTGCGCCTCGGCCTGGGTGGCGCTGATGTCGATGGCGGGATGAGATAGCGCGAGGTAACTGCCGGAAGGCAGCGCGTGCATCAGGTCTGCCACGATCCGGTACGGCTCCTCGGAATCCTGGATCAGGTGCATGATCCCGAGCAGCATCAGCGCGACCGGCTGAGAGAAATCCAGCGTGGCCGCGGCCGCCTTCAGGATCGGGCCGCTGTCTCGGACGTCCCCCTCGACGTACTGGGTCGATCCCTGCGGGCTGCTGGCCAGCAGCGCCCTGGCATGCACGAGCACGATCGGGTCGTTGTCGACGTACACGACCCTGGAGTCCGCCGCGACCGATTGCGCAACCTCGTGCGTGTTGTTCGCCGCCGGAATGCCTGTCCCGACATCGAGGAACTGCCGGATCCCGGTCTCGCCTGCCAAGTACTTAACCGCCCTGGCGAGGAAGGCCCGGTTCGCCTGCACCCGGAAACGCAGTCCGGGAGTAGCTGCGAGCACTCGCTCGGCTGCCTCCCGGTCAGCAGCGAAGTTGTCCTTGCCGCCCAGCCAGTAGTCGTACACCCGGGCCGGATGCGCGACCGACGTGTCGATCCCGCCTATGGCGCCGGCCTCAGCGGATGCGAGCCTGTCACCCGACTGGTCCTCAGTCATGACCTGCTTCTTTCATTTTCCGGCAACTTGCATCCATATCCTGACACGGAACGATTCGACGCGGCACCGTCACCCGTCTCTGACCGGCCTGGTCTCCCCCACAACCACCGGGTCGCCGCAGGCCTCGCAGATCAGCTGCGCGCTGAGCCGGTGCCCGCACCGGTGCTCGAGCTCAAGCGGCGGTCCGGCTGGTCCGGCGAGATACCGGTCCCCCCACCGCATCAGCGTGAGGATCACCGGGTAGAGATCGCGCCCGGCGTCGGTCAGGTGGTACTCGAACCTGACAGGATGCTCGGAGTACTGTCGGCGTTCGAGGATCCCCGAGCCGACGAGGACGCGCAGGCGTGCGGCCATGGTGTCGCGCGGCGCTCCGGTCCGTCGAACCATCTCGTCGAAGCGGCCATTACCGAGGAAGACCTCCCGCACGGCCAGAAGCGCCCACTTCTCGCCGACGATCTCGAGCGTGCGCGCCACGGAGCACTCCCGCGGCTGCGCGGAGACGGCAACCATGGCCTGCAGCATACCAGGTGAGTCCGAAAACTGGACGGACTAGCCAATGGCAAGTTAGGGTGGGTCCAGATTCCGGACTTACCTAGGAGCGCGTAGCACATGAGCGGCTTGCATCTCCCGTCCGCGGCTTCGCGGGGAAGGGTCGGGCTCGCCAGGCCGGCCGACGGCGCAGGGCCGGCCGACGTCAGCAAGCCCGCGGATGACCAGCCGGGACGAAAGGTCGGCGTGATCGTCGCCGTGCTGGCGCTCGCCGTCTTCATGTCGAGCCTTGACCTGTTCATCGTCAACCTCGCGTTTCCCTACATCGGCAGGGATTACGCCGGGACGACACTCAGCTTGCTGTCGTGGGTGCTCAACGGTTACACCATCGTCTTCGCCGCCATCCTGGTGCCTGCCGGCCGGTGGGCCGACCGGATCGGCCGGCGGCGGGTCTTCACCATCGGCCTGGCCGTGTTCGCCATCGGCTCACTGCTCTGCGGATTGGCTCCCGGGGTGGCCGCACTGATCGCGGCTCGGATCATCCAGGCGTGCGGCGCGGGCCTGATGGTTCCTGCGTCGCTGTCGCTGCTGCTCGCCTCGGTGCCGACCAGCGCCAGGGCAGCCGCGATCGGCACCTGGTCGGCATTCGGCGCGCTCGGTGCGGCGCTCGGACCGGTGATCGGGGGCAGCCTCGTCCAGCTTGACTGGCGCTGGGTTTTCTGGATCAACCTGCCCATTGGCTTGGCTGCCATGATGCTCGCCGCCAGGGTGGTCCCGGAGAGCAGAGACGAGCGAGCTGCCGGAAGGCCGGATGTCGCCGGGGCCGCGTTGCTCGCGGCGTGCGTGGGCCTGATCGCGCTTGCCCTGGTGAAGGCGCCCGCCTGGGGCTGGGGCTCGGCCGCATTCCTGGGAACCCTCGCAGGGGCGCTCGGCTGCGGCGCGGCCTTGGTGCTCCGCTCGCGCGCGCACAACTCCCCCGTCATCGAGCTCGGCCTGCTACGGTCGCGCACGTTCAGCGGAGCGTTCGCCGCGTCGATCCTCTACTACGCGGCCTTCGGCGCCTTCGTGCTCAACTTCGTCGAGTTCCTCACCGGCGTGTGGCATTACTCGGCCGTTCAGGCTGGCCTGGCCATCGCTCCAGGGCCGCTGATGGTGCTGCCTTTCGCCAGGATCGTCGCCCCCCTGGCCGCGAGGATCGGCGGGCCTGGCCGGGTGGCGGTCATCGGCTGCCTGGTCAACGCGGCGGCGATGCTGCTGTGGTACGCCAGGATCCAGGCCGCACCCGCCTACGTGAGCCATCTGCTTCCATCCCAGCTGCTGGGCGGAGCCGGTGTCGGCCTGACGATTCCCGCCCTGCTCGGGGCGGGCAGCGCCTCGCTTCCCGCGGCCCGGTTCGGCACCGGCAGCGGGATTCTCAACATGGCCCGCCAGATCGGGACGGTACTCGGGGTGGCGGCCCTGGTGGCGATCCTGTCGCACATCGTTCCCGGTGATGCGGTGGCCATGTTCCGCCACGGCCTGGCCCTGATCGTCGCATTGTTCATCGGCGCCGGCCTGGTCGCAGCCGGCCTGCTCACCGCTAGGCCACGTATCTCAGCAAGCGGCCAGTCCGCGGCGGCGGCCGGCACCCCGACCGGGCCGGCTCCGGTATCGTCTGGCGCCGAATTGTGACCTGGCCGTTGCCCAACCGGCAAAATAGCCGTCTAGTCCGACCGGCCGCGTGGGATTACGTTCAAGATATGAATCTTGGTTTTTACGGTTGCAGCTAGCGGGCAGCATTCCTGACAAATGATGCGCCGAATGACGGGATGCTGGATGCTGCTCGCGCTGAGCTGCCCGGGGTCGCGCTGGCCGCTGTCTCGCCCGCATCCGGCGGCGGGAGCACGCTGGTGCCGCACGCGGAAACCGCACAACCGCCCAGTCCAAATTGAACAGCTATGACCCATCGCCCGTCTTGTTTGAGCGGCGATGGGACATAGCTGTTATTTGTCGGCGGCTGTCGGCGGCTGTCGTGGCGCTGTTGACCGTACTGCTCGATAGGCTGACCGCGCCCGGGCGAACCGACTGCGACCGGGAGGGAGGAGGATCGGCGATGTCCTTCCAGGGGTGGCCTGAAGCGGCTCTGGATTTCTTCGAGGATCTCGAGCTAGACAACTCGAAGGCGTACTGGACCGCGAACCGGGCGATTTACGACGAGGCCGTGCTCGCGCCGATGACCCAGCTCACCGAGGAGCTGGCTGCGGAGTTCGGCGACGTAAAGATCTTCAGGCCCTACCGCGACATCAGGTTCAGCGCGGACAAGTCGCCTTACCGGACGGAGATCGGCGCGACGGTCGGGTCCGCATACATCAGGTTGTCGGCCGCCGGCCTGGCAGCGGGCAACGGCATGTTCCATCTGGCGCCGGATCAGCTGAGCCGGTTCCGCGACGGCGTCGCAGACGATCTCCGCGGCGCCGAACTTGAGGGGATCATCGCGGCGATGTCCGGGCCCGGCATCACGCTGATCGGCCATGAGGTGCTCAAGTCCGCGCCGCGCGGCTACCCGGCCGATCACCCGCGGATCGGGCTGCTCCGGCACAAGGGCCTGGTCGCCTACAAGGAATGGCCGGTCGAGCCGTGGCTGGCCACCGCAGCCGCCGGAAATCACGTCAGGGAGTTTCTCGTGGCGACCAGGCCGCTGACTGACTGGCTCGACGCGCAGGTGGGACCGTCGGCGCTGGAAGGCGCCGGTCGCCGCTGATGGACCTCGTGCCGGACGAGCATTTCACCGAACTGATCTCGGACCGGCTCAGGCTGCGGCGCTTCACGCGCGCGGACCTAACGACGTTCGTGGCCTATCGATCCGATCCCGACGTGGCGCGTTATCAGAGCTGGGACGCCCCGTACCCGTGGGCCGACGGCGAGCGGATGATCTCCGAGCTGCTCGGCCAGCACCCGGATACAGCCGGCCAGTGGTTCCAGTTCGCGATGGTCCTGCGCGGCACCGGCGAGCTGATCGGTGACTGCGCGTCGGGGACCGATGCCACCGATCCGCGCCAGGCCGAGATCGGCTTTACGCTCCACCCGGAGTTCCGGGGCCACGGCTATGCGACCGAGGGCGCACGGGAACTGCTCGGCTACCTGTTCGGGATCAGGTCCAAGCACCGGGTGACGGCGCGGTGCGACCCGCGCAATACGGCATCAGTTGGCGTCCTCGAGCGGCTCGGCATGCGCCGCGAGGGATGCCTGCGGGAGAGCACGTGGGCGAAAGGCGAGTGGACCGACGACCTGTTGTACGCCATGCTCGAGCGCGAGTGGCGGCAGCGCGGCTAGCGCTGCAGGCGGCCAGGTCCGGCGTCGCCTGCGGTGCCGAGATAGCCAGCGAACCGCTCGTCGACCTGTTCGGCCGTCAGCCCGAAATCGGTGAGCGCGTACTGATGCCGCGGCCGAGCATTCCCCGCCGTGCCTCGTGCCTGACCGCCCGCCCCGGCACTGCCGGCCTGCACGGCCCGCATCGCGTCAGCCGCCGTCCCGCTCAGCGACAGGCCAAGGTGGCCGTAGACGGACTCAGTGGCCCCGATCGGATCGGCCACGAAGTCGTCGTACCACACATCACAGAACTGCGCCTGATCGTGCCGTGCCCGCACCGCCATGAAATGCTCGAGGCCGCGGGCCCACAACTCAAGCTGGTCCCGGCCGATCACCTCGCCAGTGAAGTGTCGCGACCAGCCCTCTGTGGCGTGCGCGGCCAGGCTGCATGCCGAGGCGATCGCGGCTCGCGGCGCCCGGTGCGTCTGGACCACTAGCGCGTCCGGGTACACGGGGAGCAGTTCGTCGAGCGCGAACAGATGGCTGGGATTCTTGAGGACCCAGCGCCGGCCCGCGTCCCGCAGCCCGATCAGCTGGAGGTTGCGGCGGTGCCTTTGGTAGGCGGCGGTCCAGTTCTGCCCGGCGAGCCAGGACGAGTACGCGGGCAGATGCGCGAGGCACTCGAACGAGATCGACCGCATCGACTGGCGCAGTAGCTGCCAGCACTCCTCGACCTGGTCGGCGGCGATGTAGTGCACAGCCATGAACTCGGGATGTTCCACGTGATGCTGCGCGTAGGCCGCCTGGAGCTGGGCGAAGACGGGATCGGCGGCCCACGAATCGCGCGGCGGCCTGGGCTGCGGCGCCTGGGTCAGCCACAATTCGAGGCCCTGATGCGCGGGATCGGCCGTGAGCAGCCGGTGCAGCGCCGTGGTGCCGGTCCGGGGGAGTCCGGTAACGAAGACCGGCTGCTCGATGGCGAGGGCTGCGTGCTCTGGGTACCGGCGCCACCCCGACTCGCTGAGCAGGCGTGCTACCAGCGCACCGCGCAGGGAGACGCGGCTCATCTTGGCACCGAGCGGAGTCAGGTCCTCATCGGTGGCGTAGGACTCGAGCAGCACGGCCAGGCCGTCCAGGTAATCATCGGCGCCGAAGTCCGCCAGGCCGGTCAGCCTGGTCGCCGAGGCGTGCAGGTCATCGACCGTGCCGACGCCGCGCCCGCGCTCGGTCGGCTCGGATCGCGGCGTGGCTGAGTTCATGGGTGGTAACCGGCTAGTGGTGGTACTCGCCGCAGTTCACGTCGAGGCACTGGCCGGTAATGCCTCGGGCCAGCGGAGAGGCGAGGAAGATCACGGCATCAGCGATCTCGTCCGGCTCGGGCAGCCGGCGCAAGTCGGTGTTCTCCGCGGTCTCGTCGTAGATCTGCTGCGCGTCCACGCCACGCTTCTTCGCCAGATAGCCGAAGTACCACTTCAGCGAGTCGCCCCAGATATGGCCGGGCGCCACGGTGTTGACCCGAATGCCCCGCGGGCCGAGCTCGGTGGCCAGCGACTGCGCGACCGCGAGGAGCGCGGCCTTGGTTGCCTTGTACGGCCCCATCGTGCGCTGGGAGAAGCGGACCACCATTGAATTGATCATCGTCACCGATCCCACGCTCGCGGCGAGCGCGGGAGTGAACAGGCGGGTCATCCGCAGCGCGCCGAGCACATTGACGTCGAAGGCCGCGCTGATCGCGTCCAGGTCCACATCGGACAGATCCTTGATCGGCGGCATCGCGAGCGCATTGTGCACGAGCGCATCCGCGCGGCCGAACTCAGCCAGGGTGGCGTCCCGCAGCCGCTCCGCCGCGGCCGGATCTGAGATGTCGGTCGGCACCGCGAGGGCCCGGCGGCCGAGCGCGATGACCTCCTTGGCCACCTCCTCCAGCCGGGACTCGGTCCGGGCTGCGAGCACCACGTCGGCGCCTTGCTCGGCGCTCCGGATCGCAATCGAGCGGCCGAGCCCCGGGCCGATCCCCGACACGATGACGACCTTGTCCTTCAGCAGCATCTGGTGTTCTCCGCTTCAGCTCATCCGGCTCTGGACTGGCCCAAGCCCTTCGCCCCGACTCACCTGGGTCAGCCCTGCATCCGCCGGGCGACGGCGGCCTGACGCGCCGCGATCCGCTCGGTGTATTCACGGTGCGTGATCCCTGCCCCGCCGTAGAACGGCAAGCGCCGCTCAAGCTCGGCGACGCTGACGACTTCAGCCTGCGGTCCGTCCTCGGGCAGCAGGTCACGGGAGAGGCGCTGCCACCGAAGCTGGACGTAGCCCTTGCGGTGTCCGATGCGCTCAAGCCAGTTGGCGACGCCGGGATCACGCTCGCTGATGACGAACCTGAACCTCCCGTCGGGATCTGGCCTGGCCTGGTCTGCGGTGAGGCTGGTCTGATGGTTGATGTAGTCGAGCGAGATGTACCACCTACTGCCGAGCTGGATTCCCTGGTAGGGCGCGACGTCCCGGCCGGCGGCTGGCACCGTCACGATCATTGCCTGGTCGTCGTCCAGGTCGTAGTGCCCGACTGAGGAGAACTGGGTGGTCAGCCCGCCCGGCGTCGACCGCGGCTCGGTCAGCGTATTTGCCGGCAGCTTCAGGTAGAACCACTCGGGAAAGGCGAGGAACGTCCGCAGCCGGGAAAGCAGGATCTTTCCAGCCACTCCATACCGCTTCGCCAGCACGCTCGGCTCAGCCGCCGGTGGTGCCGCACCGGCCGTGTCGGCTCGCCGGATGGCGATCATGCCGCGCTGCTCCGTGGCCCAGTCGCTGTAAACCTCGCGAACGATCAGCATGGCCGAGCCCTCGCCGAGGGCGAAGTAGTTGCGCGGCGGGTGCGTGATGGCTGGCCCGAACCTCAGCTCGAACGTCCCGTCGTCGGCAATCTCGATCGCCCGGTCGTCGAACGCGGTCAGGCTGTCCGGCACCTGCACCGGGGAGTAGTCGCCGCCGAGTACCTGGAAGCTCAGATCCGCAGTGCTGCCGCGGCGCCCCGTGACCACGTACTCGGCGTCATCGCGCAGGTAGGAGTGGAAGTACAAGGTGTCAGGATTGTCCAGGCCGAGCTTGGTGTAAGGCCCGGTCGACGTCACGAAGAAGGGGAAATCGCGCTGGTATGCCCAGGCCAGCGTGAGCGATGCCCGGATCGAACCGGCCAGGTAGTCCAACCCCTCGGCCAGATCCTGCTCGGTCTGTATGTGCGGCGCCGCTGTGATGATCTTCTCGGCTTCGAGAACCGCATCGGCGAAGGACTGGGTCAGCAACGACGTGGCGTCCAGCGGAGAGGCTGCGGACGGGCCTGAGGGCGGGCCTGCGGACACCGGTCAGGCCGACCAGCGGTTGGCGGTCAGCTTCCAACTCGGCAGATCATCCAGCGACATCGTCGCCTCGAAGATCCGCTCGTACCCGATGTGCGCGATGCGCCACGCGCCATCCTCGCCGCGCTGGTAGCGATCCTCGTAGAAGGCTGCCCCCGTGATCACAACGTTATATTCGGTCGCGATCACCGTGTCCTCGAATCGCCAGGTCCCGCTGGCGGTCTCGCCGTCGATCTCGATCTCAGGCTGCCCAGCCGCGTGCAGTGTGATGATGCCGTTGCCGAGGCTGTCCCGGAGGAACTTCACGATCTCGTCCCTGCTGGCCAGCTTCAGCGGCCGCCCGGCCGACGGAGTTCCGTAATCGGCTGTCGCGTCGTGCGTGAACACGTCCTCGAGCTCGTCCCACAGCTTCAGGTCCACGCAGCGCAGGTAGCGGTACTTCAGCCTGCGGATCTTCTCGAGCTCGACAAGGTCCATCTGACCAGCCTCCCGGCCGCGGTTCGGCGGGCGCATTGCCCGCGCCCGGGCGAATACTAGAACCTGTTCTACCTTTACCGCGGCCCGGCAGGCAAGAAGGAACCTGTCTACAGATGGCCGGCGTCGACAGCCGCGACGGCCGCAATGGCGTCGATCTCGACCATCTGGTCCCGGTAGCCAAGCACCGCGACGCCCAACAGCGTGCTCGGAGGTTCATGGTCCCCGAATGCGTGGGCGACTTCATTCCACGCGGCTACAAGATCATCGCGGTTGCCTGTGGCCACGAAGACCGTGGTCTTCAGCACGCCTCGCATCGTGGCACCGCAGTCTTCCAGCGTGATACGCAGGTTCTCCAGCGTCCGCCGCGCCTGCGCCACGATGTCACCGGGCGCGACGACGCGCCCGTCATCGCCAGCGGGCAGGCTCCCGCAGTGAAGATCAGGCCTGTCCCTTGGGTCGCTTCGTCAATAGCGACCTATCCGACATTGCCGTGGCGGAGCATCGGCCAATTCGGCAGGACGGGCCGACCGGCACCGCGAACTAGAACCTGTTCTACCCCTTTGGGGCCGAAAGCTGGCAGGATCGGGCTGAGCCGAGAGCCCGGAGGTCCCGTGCGCTTCTCCTACGCCGAGTCGATGACCGACCCGTCGTTCTATATCCCGCTGGCACAAGCGGCCGAGGCGGCTGGCTACGACTCGATCGTCATCCCGGACAGCATCTGCTATCCGGAACACGCGACGAGTAGCTACCCGTACAGCCCTGACGGCACCCGCGAGTTCCTGGACGGCAAGCCGTTCCTGGAGCCGTTCTCGCTGATCCCGGCTCTGGGCGCGGTGACAAAGCGACTGCGGTTCGTGACGTTCGTGCTGAAACTGCCGGTTCGCAATCCAGTGCTCGTGGCCAAGCAGGCTACCTCCACGGCCGTACTGACCGGCAACAGGCTGCTGCTCGGGGTCGGGACCAGCCCGTGGCGCGAGGACTACGACATACTCGGGGTGCCGTGGGAACGGCGGGGCCAGCGGATGGACGAGGCAATCGACATCATCCGCGGGCTCGCAGCCGGCGGCTATTTCAGTTACGACGGCGAATTGGTAAAACTCCCGGCCGTCAAGCTCTCCCCCGTGCCGACCCAGCCAATCCCGATCCTGCTCGGCGGCCATGGAGAGGCCATGCTTCGGCGGGCGGCTCGGGCCGGCGACGGCTGGATGCACGGAGGCGGCGACCCGGCCATTCTTCCCGGGTTGCTTGCGAGGCTGGCCGAGCTCCGGCGCGAGGAAG
>Ga0070707_100002664_pt1 | contig 16971 bp, 17 predicted proteins | sample KBSK5502metaG_FD_65468 | JGI IMG/M metagenome (GOLD analysis project Ga0070707, IMG submission 65468) | Corn, switchgrass and miscanthus rhizosphere microbial communities from Kellogg Biological Station, Michigan, USA - KBS K5-50-2 metaG | ecosystem: Host-associated > Plants > Roots >... | reverse complement strand
CGGCCGGCTGCTCGCCGGGGGAGGGAAAGACGTCGAGCAAGCTCTGCCGGCTCGGCGACGCGCGCAGCTCGAAGACGATCGTAGTGATCGGCGACTCGCACGCGCAGATGTGGATGCCGCCGATCCTGCGGATGGCCAGTCGCGATGGCTGGGCCGTCGTTCCCTTCGTCAAGCCGCGCTGCATTCCCCGCTCCTGGAGCTCGAAGGGTGAGTGCGGGAAGTGGTATCGCTGGGCGACGCGGAGCGCATCGGAGCTGCACCCTGACGTCACGCTCGTGATCGGTAGCTGGATGGCGGTCTGGAAACCGCCACGCGCAATCGAGCCCGTAGGCGCTCTCGCGGCGACGATGAAGCGGGTTTCCGCGAGCGTGATCGTGGTCGGCGACGTGCCGGGTCAGAAGCGCGATCCGACCGACTGCCTGCTTGCTCCGCGGGCGACGATGGCGACCTGCACGACCGAGGCGACGCGGGTTCAGCTCTCGACGAATCGAGCGATCGCCACGAACGCACGCAAGAACGGAATCGGCTTCGTCGACACGCTCGGCTGGTTCTGCGCCCACCCGCGCGGAACGTCGACCCGGTACCTCTGCCCGCTGGTCGTCAACAGGACGGCGACGTGCGTCGACCGTGGGCACATCTCGCGGACCTACGGGCTCGAGCTCGTGCCTGAGTTCCGACTGGCCTTCCGCCGAGAGCTCTTCAGTTAACGGTCGATCAGGTCGGCTTGGGGCCGCCGAGCGACGCGAGGCGCTCAGCTGACTCTGTGGCGCTGAGCTCGTCGCTGACGTTGCGTGCGAGTGAAAGCGACTCTTCAAACAGGCTGTGCGCATCGGCGAGGTCGCCGCGCGCTGCCGCGAGCTCGCCAAGACCGCGGAGCACCGAGGAGAGGTACGAGCCCGGAACCGTCCCGGCGCGGCCGATCTTTTCCGCCTCGTCGAGATGCGCCGCTGCCGTCTCGTCGTCGCCCTCAGCTCGCGCGACGGCCGCCATCGCATCGAGCGCGCAGACCAGCAGCAGTGGCCCATTCAGCTCGAGAGAAGGCCTGCTCCCCAGAGTGCGCCGGCGCGTTCAGCCGTTGGTTCGGGATCGCTTGCTGCCAGCAGGAGATCCAGCCAGTGCAGCCCCTCACGATAGAGACCGCAAATGAACCAAAACAGTGGGAGCGAGCTCGCGAGGCGCAGCCCCTGCTCGGCATTCCCGGATGTGGTCGCGTACCACCCCAGGGCCGCGCTCAGGTTCTCGTAGTCCACCGCCAAGCGCTCTGCTGCTCGGGTCCGGTCAGCAAGGGTTCGGCGCCCTCGGCGAGGGCAAGGCAATGCGACGCGTGGCGGCTCCGGAACTGCTAGATCTCGTTCGACTCCTCGAGCGCTCGAGTGCGTACTCGCGGATCGTTTCGAGCATGCGAAAGCGACCTTCCTCGGCGCCCCCCAGGCTCTTGTCGACGAGGGATTGAAGCGTGTCCAGGTCCGGCTCGCAGACGTACTCTGCCGCCTCCAGCGTCCAGCCGCCGGCGAAGACGGCGAGCCGCGCGAACAGGAGCCTTTCGTCCTCGTGAAGAAGGTCGTAGCTCCAGTCGATCGTCGCCCGCAAGGTGCGTTGGCGCTCCGGTGCGTCGCGGGCTCCGCCGGTCAGCAAGGGAAGGCGCCGCTCGAGCCGGGAAAGCAGCTGTTCGGTGGAGAGGATCTTCGCGCGGGCGGTCGCGAGTTCGATCGCAAGTGGGATTCGTTCCAGCCGTCGACATAGCTCAGCGAGCTGCTCGGCCGCGGCGTCGAACCCAGGCTCGCTCCCCCGAGCCCGCTGGCGGAAGAGCTCCATCGCCGGCGCCTCGGCCAGTGGCGCGAGCGAATATTCAGCCTTCCGTCGCACACGCAACCGCTCGCGGCTTGTGGCGACGATCGTGAGTTGCGGACAGACATCGAGAAGGCGCCCCGAGGCCCGGAGCTGCGTCGACGACCTGCTCGAAGTTGTCGAGCACGAGCAGAAGCTCACGGGTTCGCGGGTGGTCGGTCAGTTCGCCGGTCGCTCCCAGTCCGGTCGCAATCGCGGGCTCGACGAGCCGCGGATCACGGACCGCCGAGAGGTCGACGAACCACACCCCATCGGTTGAAGGCACTCATCAACTCGGCGCCGGCCTCGAGCGACAGTCGCGTCTTTCCAATCCCGCCGAGGCCGGTCGCTCGAAGCTCGCTCGCAGCCTGCGGCGGTGGTCGGCGAGCGCGTCGGCGTATTGCTCGCCGAGCTCCTCCAGCAGCCGCGTCGAGCCGGCGATGTCGGTGAAGAGAAGCGTGACGGTTCCCGTCGGCAGTTCGCGCATCGCGCTCCTGACTATCGCCTGTCGCATCGTCTGCGCCAAACAGCGTGGAGTGGGGCTGCTCCCGCCGAGCCTGCGGCAGCTCGTGCGGGGCCTGGAGAGAGCCCGGCCACAGAGCCGAGAGTGTGCGCATCCCCGGTGCTGCGAGCAGCCCCTGCCGGATGCTGCCGCCGCTCCTTCGCGCCGTCATGACACGGCCGGGTCAAACGGCTTCTTGCACCCGGCGGCTGTTGCGTGACGATTGCAACCGACGGCGCCCAGTTTCAGCCCGCAAGCCATTCGTCGAGCGGAAGCGTCGTGGCCAGCCTCGAGAACTCGCCCGAGTCGCGAATGGCCTGGGCCGCGTCGGCCAGCGCCTTGACCGCCACCCAGGTCAGACTGCCGCCGACGCTCACGCGGCGAGCTCCGGCCTCCGTGAGCTCGGCGAATGAGAGTCCGGGGACGGCGAGCACGTTCACCGGCCGCGTGACCGCTTCGCACACGGCGCGAATCTCCTCGACGCTGCGCAGCCCCGGTGCGTAGAGGACGTCGGCGCCTGCCTGCTCGAAGGCCAGCAGCCGCGCGATCGTGTCCTCGAGAGTGGGGTTTCCGCGAATGTGGTTCTCAGCTCGCGCCGTCAGCAAAAACGGGAAACCGAGTCCGCGAGCAGCCTCCGCCGCCGCGAAGATCCGCTCGGTGGCGTGCTGGAGCTCATAGAGTCGGCCGCCGGGGTCGTAGTCCTCGATCGAGCCGCCGACGGCCCCGGCTTCGGCCGCCCGCGTGATCGCGCGGGCGGCATCGGCCGGATCGGGGCCGTAGCCGTTCTCGAGGTCGACCGAGAGCGGAAGGTCCGTGGCGCGGCTCAACGCCACGGCGTGTTCGACCACCTCGTCGAGCGTCACGCGGCCGTCGCGACGACCAAGGGTGAAGGCGAAGCCCGAGCTCGTGGTGGCGAGCGCCTTGAACCCGAGCGCGGCGAGGACGCGGGCAGACCCGGCGTCCCAGGGATTGGGGATCACGAACGGGTCGCCAGTGTGGAGCGCCCTGAACGCCGCCGCCTTTTGGGCTTGCCTGACGTCCGAATTCACGCGCCGCCGTGCTCGCGCTTCGCATCCTCCTCCATCCGCTCGAGGCGCTTGTAGTAGTCCGGAAACTCGTTCAGGTGGGCGAGCGCGATCTTTCCGGTGACGAGCGGATCGTCGTCGGTGACGTTGGTCAAGAGGTCGTGGAGCCCATGCTCGAGCTCGACGTCCATGCCCCGGCGGAACTGGTCGACGTCGAAAGGCGCGCTCGACCAGTCGATTCCGATCTGCTCCCCGATCGACCGCGCCTCGTTGTTGCTGAAGCTCTTGTGTCTCATGGCGTGATCGTCTCTCGAATCGCCGCCCCGGGCAACCGCGTGACGGCGTAACGAAGGTGCGGCTTTCCCGCAACGCACATGTGGCCGCTGCGCGATGCGGCCTGAGGCTCCTCTGACGACCATGAGGAAATGGAACGAAGTTACGGAGTCGTCTGGAAGGAGGGCTCGCGCGGGCCGGTGCCCGGCAAGCTCGAGCTGCTTCCACATGTCCTGCGGCTCGAGGGTCTCGCGAGCACCCGGGAGGTCCCATACGAGACGGTGGCCGCGATCCGCGTCGGTCGCTCGGCTTCCGATCGCATCAACGGAGGTCTGTCGGTCGTCGTCGAGCGGCGCCTGGGCGATCCGATTACGATCGCAACGGTGGCGCAGACGAGCGTCGTCGGGGAGATCGCCGAGCGGCTGGCGGCGCTCCGCCTCGGAGCGCAGACGAGCCGCCGTGTCGTCGTGATCGTCCCGCTCAAGCCCGACGCCCACGCGAGCGTGAGCCGCCTCTTGAAGCAGGGGCCGCCGTTCGATCCCGGAGCGATCGAGGCTCTCGACAGGCATGACGTTTTTCTGACCCCCGACGAAGCGGTGTTCGTGTTCGAGTCGCATCTCGGCTCCGACGCGCTGGCGCCTCTGCTCTCGGATCCCAAGCTCTGGGAGGCCGTGTCCACCTGGGGCGAGCACGTGGCCGGCCCGCCGCGGATCGCGGAAGAAGCCTTCTCGTGGAGCCGGAGCGAGGCTGCCGACAACGTCTCGTTCCTGCCGACGCCGGGCCCAGGCGACAGCGACGGCGGCGACATCTACTAGTAACAGTCTGTTATTAGTCAATCCCGAGCAGCTGCCGCGCGGCGCGGGCGGCTACGACGTCTTCGCGGGCCTCGAGAACGACAACCCGGACCGGGCTGTCCGGCGCCGAGACAGTGCTGCCGGGCCGGGCGGCTTCGTTGGCCTGGCGATCGAGTTCGACGCCGAGGAAGCCGAGCCGCTCGCAGACGGCGGCTCGGACAGAGGCCGAGTTCTCGCCGATCCCGGCGGTGAAGACGAGCACGTCGAGGCCACCGAGTGCGGTCGCCATTGCGCCGACGGCGGTCGCCACGCGGTAGGTGAAGACGGCCAGCGCGAGCCGGGCCGCGGGCGCGTTCGAGCCTTCCAGCTCCCGGACGTCTCCGGAGAGCCCGGAGAGGCCGGCGAGCCCGGACTCGTGCTCGAGCATTATGTCGAGCTCGTCGAGCGTCAGGTGGTGTTCGAGCAGGTAGAGGAGCGCCCCGGGGTCGACCGACCCGGGCCGGGTCGCCATCGGGACGCCCTCGAGTGGCGTGAAGCCCATCGTCGTGTCGATCGAGCGGCCGTCCCTGACCGCCGTCACCGAGCAGCCCCCGCCGAGGTGGGAGACGACGAGCCGCGGCACGCGCACGTGCTCGCTCGCCCACTGCACCGAGAGCCCGTGGAAGCCGTAGCGGCGGATGCCCCACGCCTCCCTGACCCTCGCCGGCAGTGCGTAGGTCGCGGCCTCGGTGGGGATCGTCGCGTGGAAGGCGCTGTCGAAGACGGCGACGTGGGGGAGATCCGGCAACGCCTCGCGGGCCTGCTTGATCGCGGCCAGGGCAGGCGCGTTGTGCAGCGGCGCGAGCTCGATTGCGGCTTCGAGTTCTTGCACGACCGCGTCATCGATCACGACCGGCTCGCGAAAGCGGGTGCCGCCGTGGACGACCCGATGTGCGACCGCCTCGACGCCCTCCGGGACCGCTTCAACAGACTCGACAGCTGTTGCCGCGCCGTCGGGCCCGACAACTGAGAGCTTCAGGCTCGTCGAGCCGGCGTTGACGACTAGTACGGCCAGACCCAGTCGCGAATCTCCGGATCGTCCTCGCCGTGCTCGCGCGTGTAGGCGCGCGCGCGAATCCGGCGGTCGCTCATCTCCTGGCGCAGCCGGCCTGCGGTCTCGGCCAGACCGGGCACGCGGTCGATCACGTCCATGACCAGGTGGAACCGGTCGAGGTCGTTCAGCATGACCATGTCGAAGGGCGTCGTCGTCGTGCCTTCCTCCTTGTAGCCGCGCACATGCAGGTTGCCGTGATTCGTGCGGCGGTACGTGAGCCGGTGGATCAGCCACGGATAGCCGTGGTAGGCGAAGACGACCGGCTGGTTCGGCGTGAACAGGGCATCGAACTCGTGATCGGAGAGGCCGTGTGGATGCTCGGTGTCGGGCTGGAGACGCATCAGGTCGACGACGTTCACGACCCGCACCTTCAGCTCCGGCAGGTGCTCGCGGAGGAGCGCTGCCGCCGCGAGCGTCTCGAGCGTGGGGATGTCCCCGCAGCAGCCGAGGACGACGTCCGGCTCGCCCTGCTCGTCGTTGGACGCCCACTCCCAGATGCCGACGCCGCGCGTGCAGTGGACGATCGCGTCGTCCATCGGCAGGTAGTTCAGCGCGGGCTGCTTGCCCGCGACGATCACGTTCACGTAGTTGCGGCTGCGCAGACAATGGTCGCCGACCGAGAGCAGCGTGTTCGCGTCGGGCGGCAGGTAGACGCGGATCACCTCGGCCTTCTTATTGACGACGTGGTCGATGAAGCCGGGATCCTGGTGCGAGAAGCCGTTGTGGTCCTGGCGCCAGACGTGCGAGCTGAGCAGGTAGTTGAGCGAGGCGATCGGGCGCCGCCAGGGGATGTCGCGCGTCACCTTCAGCCACTTCGCGTGCTGATTGAACATCGAGTCGACGATGTGGATGAAAGCCTCGTAGCAGTTGAAGAGACCGTGCCGGCCGGTCAGCAGGTAGCCCTCGAGCCAGCCCTGGCACTGGTGCTCCGACAGCACCTCGACGACCCTGCCCTCCGGCGCGAGGTTCTCGTCCGTCGGCAGGATCGCCTCTTCCCAGACCTTGTTCGTGACCGCGAACACGTCGCTCAGCCTGTTCGACGCCGTCTCGTCTGGACCGAAGATGCGGAAGTTCCGCGGGTTGGCGGCGACGACGTCCTCGAGCCAGGCGCCGAGCACGCGGGTCGGCTCGCTGAAGGTCGTGCCGGGGGTCGCGACCTCGACCGCGTGGTGGCGGAAGTTCGGGCAGACGAGCTCCTGCATCAGCTCGCCCCCGTTGGCGTGGGGGTTCGCGCTCATCCGGCGTGCGCCCCGCGGCGGCAGCTCGGCGAGCTGAGGCACCAGCCGCCCGTCCTCGTCGAAGAGCTCCTCGGCCCGGTAGCTGCGCAGCCAGTCCTCGAGGACGTGGAGGTGGTCGGGGTTGCCGCGGACGTCGGTGACCGGCACCTGGTGGGAACGCCAGGTGCCCTCGACCGGCAGGCCGTCGACCTCCTTGGGGCCGGTCCAGCCCTTCGGCGTCCGCAGGACGATCATCGGCCACTGACGGCGCGAGTCGGCGCCGGCCTGCCGCGCGGCTTGCTGAATCTCAGCGATCTGGTCGAGGGCCTCGTCGAGGGCGCCGGCGAGCGTCTGGTGTACTGCGTCCGGCTCGTCGCCCGCGACGACCAGCGGGCGCCAGCCGCAGCCTTCGAGGAAGGAGACGAGCTCGCGCTCGGGGATCCGCGCCAGCACGGTCGGATTCGCGATCTTGTAGCCGTTCAGGTGCAGGAACGGCAGCACGGCGCCGTCCGTGCGAGCGTTCAGGAACTTGTTGCCGTGCCAGCCGGTCGCCAGGGGGCCGGTCTCAGCCTCGCCGTCGCCAACGACGCACGCGACCAAGAGCTCCGGGTTGTCGAAGGCGGCGCCGAACGCGTGCGAGAGCGCGTAGCCGAGCTCGCCGCCCTCATGGATCGAGCCGGGGGTCTCGGGGGCCGCGTGGCTGGGGATGCCGCCGGGGAACGAAAACTGACGGAACAGGTGCCGCAGGCCCGCCTCGTCACGGCCAACGTGCGGATAGAGCTCGCTGTAGGTGCCCTCGAGCCACGCGTTCGCGACGACGGCCGGCCCGCCATGGCCGGGGCCGGTGATGTAGATCGCGTCGAGATCGCGGTCCCGGATCGCGCGGTTCAGGTGAACGTAGATCAGGTTCAGACCGGGGACGGTCCCGAAATGGCCGAGGAGGCGCGGCTTGACGTGCTCCGGCTGCAGCGGCTCGCGGAGCAGCGGGTTGTCGAGCAGGTAGACCTGGCCGACGGAGAGGTAGTTGGCGGCCCGCCAGTAGGCGTCGATCAGATCGAGCTCCTCGGCCGACAGCGTTCCCGTCAACGCCGACGGAAGGCTCATGCCCCAGACCTCTCGAAGATCACGAGGACGCTGAGCTGCTCGTAACCGACGAACCGGTGTTCGGCGCCCGCTGGAACGAAGACGGCATGGCCTTCGCGAAGCTCCACGTTCTCGCTCTCGACCTCGAGCACGCCACTTCCTTCGATCACGATGTAAATCTCGTCGTCATCGTGCGGCGCCTGTCGGTCGGGCTCGGGCGCCACGAGCACGTAGACGCCGACCTCGAGCCCCGGCGAGCGGTGGACGACCTCGTAGCCGCCCGTGCCGGCCGCGAGCCTTTCCTTGACCCCGGTGATGTCGAACGGCTCTGCGCTTGGCAGTGCACCAGGCTCATTCGCTGACCCGCTCATGGTCCGTGGCTCCTTTCGCGATCGCGTCCGCGTTGAGCATGACGCCCTCGCGGCCTCGGTGCATTCCTTCTAGCCACTCGACGTGTGCGAAGAAAGGTCGGCGTCGATCGAAAGGCTTTCGTAGGGCGCTAGAGCGAGGATCGTCCCCGACCGCTCCGCGAGGAACGGGGCGAGGTAGCGGCCCACGATTTTTCCCGGCGGCCACCACAGTGCCTCACCGCCGCTGAGGAACGGATTTGCTCCGCCGGTCAACTCGGCACGGGCGTAGAGCGGGGCGCCGCCCGTAAGCATGAGCCCGCGCAGGACCGGACGGAACGGCTGCGGCTCGAGGTCCGCGCCGGACAACGCGGCAATCTCCTCGGCGGCCGCGTCGGCTTGCTGAGTGGCGAGGCCGCCCTGTTTGATCGGGAACGCCGTCGCGTCACCTGCGGCGAAGACGTCCGTCAACTCGCGGACGTATCCACTCGGATCGGTGGAGATGAAGCCCTGAGCATCGGTGGGGACGCCGCCGATCGACGGCCCCTCGAGCCGCGGCAAGGCTACGACGCGGTTAGCTTCGACGCGCCCCTCGGGCGCGAGGGCGAGCACCCCGTCCACGAAGGAGACGGGATACACCTCTGTCAGCAGCTCGATCTCGCGCTCGGCGAGGAGCTTCGCGATCGCCGCGCTCGCAACCTGACCGAAGAGCTCGAGCGGCTCGCGCTCGTGCGTCACGAGCGCGATCTCGACGTCCAGCCGTAGCCGCTCGACGTGCAGCGCGGTCTGGAGCGCGAGCTCGTACAGGGGGAGCGGCCAGGCGACGCTGCCGGGAACCGTGAACGCGATCCGCTCGCCGGCCGCCGTTCCCGAGAGGAGTTCCTCGAAGGCGTTGGTGTCGGCGGGACCGCGGAAATTGAACGCGCCCGGGACGGCCGGGACCGGCTGCGCCCCGACGGCGATCAGGAGAGCGTCGTATTCGAGCTCGCCGCCGGCGGACGTTCTCGCCACGTGGGCGTCGGCGTCGACCGACGAGAGCGAGTCGAGGATCAGCGCGGCGCGGCATTCGTCGGCGATGGCGCCGAGATCGAGACCGTGCACCTCACCCTGCCCGAACGGCTCCGCGACAGCGAGCGGCCGGTACCAGAACTGAGGCTCCGCCGAGAGCACCTCGATCGAGACGCGCGCCTCGGCGAGCCGGCGGAGCGCGAGCAGCGCCTCGAGCGCTGCCACGCCTCCGCCGGCGATCACGACGCGAAGCGGCGTCCCGTTCATGTCACCTGACCCTGACGGTCAACCGGAGGACGTTGTCCTCGCCGATTGTCTTCATCGCCAGGCCGGGGTAGTCCTCACCGGGCTTCGTCGTGAACTTGTAGACGCCGGCCTTGCCGAACGTGACGCGGACTGACGCGCTCATGTGGCGCATTGCCGGACTGCCGTGGTAGCGGACGGCCGGGCCGCTCGTCTGCACGAGCTTGTGGGGCATCACGTCGTTGTCGAGGAACGTGATCGTGCCGCCGCGGGCGAGGGTCGTCCGCTGTGCGGCCAGGTACGGACCGCCGTTGACCGACCACGCGTGGCAGCCCTTCATCTGGTGCCTGATCGTGATCGTCGACCTCACCGGCGCCTTGGCCGCCTGTCGCTGGGGTGTCGTTCCAGTCATCGCGACGCCGGCCGTGAGGCTGATGCCGACACTGAGCCCTGCCAAGATGATCAGTAGTCGCTTCATCAGAAGCTCCCTTCTTCGTTCACCCAACTCTCGACCCTCAGACCTAGGGCGGCATCCGCCTCAGGCCTGAGCGCGACTGCCGTCTTCCCGTGACGTGGTTGCGGGTTTCTGCGTAGGCGGGCGCTACCAGCTCTTGAGAGCTGGGTGTGGCCGCCGGGGCGCGAGCCGGATGCGAGCGTCGACCGCGACGCACCGGTCGGGGAGCGCGATCACGGGATTGAGATCGAGCTCGGCCACCTCCGGGAGGTCCTCGGCCAGCAGCGAAAGCCGGTGGAGCAGGTCGACGAGCGCCGGCGCATCGGCTGCCGGCGTGCCGCGGAAGCCGGCGACGAGGCGTCCGGCTTTGCCTTCTTGGACGAGCTCGTTTGCGTCGACGTCCGTCAGGGGAGCAATCCGAAATGCGGCAGCGCCGATCAGCTCCGCGAAGACGCCGCCGGGACCGAAGGCCACGAGCGGGCCGAAGATCGGATCCTGGACGAGGCCCGCCAGCAGCTCGGCGCCGCCGCTGAGCATGGGTTGCACGAGCACGGGCGTCCCGATCCGCTTGGCGGCTGCACGGACCTGCTCGGCGTCGCTGAGATCGAGGGCGATACCGCCTTGCTCGGTCTTGTGCGCTCCTGCTGCGGCGGTCTTGAGAACGACCGGCATCCCGAGCTCGCTCGCAGCCTCGACGGCCTCTTCGACCGTCTGCGCCACGCGCTCGGGAACGACCGGCACGCCGTAGGCCTCGAGCAGGCCGCGAGTCGCCTCAGCGTCCAGCCATGCCTCTGACCGGCCCTCGAGCGCGGCGTCGACGATCTTTCTGGCGGCGGCGGCGTCGGCCTCGGGCGCCGGCGGGACCGAGCCGGCCGGCCGCCGGAGCCACTCGGACCGCGCGGCGGCGAGCCCGAGCGCCCGCGCCGCTGACTCGGGATAGGCGAACGACGCCACCGAGCTTCCCTCCTGCCGCAGCGCCGCCGGCGTCCCCCGACCACTGATAAGAACCGCGAGCACCGGCTTGTCCGTCCCGGCGCGATCCACCGCGTCGAGGATCGCGGCCGCCACCTCCTCTGTGCCGGCGACAACGGGTGGGACAAAGAGGACGATCAGCGAATCCAGTCGTTTGTCCTCCAGCAGGGCCGGGATCACCGCCTCGAAGGTCGCCGCTGTGGCCGACCCGAGCAGGTCGACCGGATTTGCGAGGCTGGCGTCCTCCGGCAGCAGCGGTTGTAGCGCCGCCCGCGCCTCCTCGCTCAGCTCCGGCAGCTCGAGCCCGGCGGCTGCGCAGGCATCGGCGCAGAGGATTCCGAGCCCTCCGGCGTTCGTCAGCACGCCGACGCGCCGCCCGCGCGGTAGCGGCTGGCTCGACAGCAGGGCGGCGGCGTCGACCAGCTCCTCGAGCGTCCCGGCGCGGATCACGCCGGCCTGGCGGAAGAGCGCTTCGACTGCGGCGTCGGAGCTCGCGAGCGCCGCTGTGTGCGAGCTTGCGGCGCGCGCCCCGGCCTCGCTCGCGCCGGACTTGAGCGCGAGCACAGGCTTCCGACGCGCGACGCGCCGGGCGAGGCGCGCGAACTTCTGCGGGTTGCCGAAGGACTCGAGATAGAGCAGGACGAGCTCCGTCTCGTCGTCGTCCTCCCACCACTCGAGCAGATCGTTCGAGGAGACGTCGGCCTTGTTGCCGATCGAGACGAACGCCGAGAACCCGAGGCGCCGCTCGGACGCTTTCTCCAGCAGCGCGAGCCCGAGCGCGCCGCTCTGAGACGAGAACGCGATCGGGCCCGGCGGCAGCGGCCGCGGGCCAAAGGTCGCGTTGAGGCCGAGCCGCGGCACCGCGATCCCGAGGCAGTTCGGCCCGACGAGCCGGCCGCCATGAGCGCGGACGAGGTCGAGCAGGCGCTCCTGACGCTCGCGACCCTCGGCGCCGACCTCGGCGAAGCCCGAGGAGATGACGCACAGGGCCTTGACGCCGCCCACGAGAGCGGCCTCGGCTGCGTCGAGCACGAGCGGCCCCGGCAGGCAGACGACGGCAAGGTCGACGACCTCGGGGACGTCCGCGATCGACTCGTAAGCCGGCACGCCGCCGACCGGCTCGCCGTCCCGGTTGACGGGGTAGGCGGCACCGACGAAGTCAGCCGCCAGCACGTTCCTGAACAGCTCGCCGCCGATCGAGCCCCGGCGGCGCGAGGCGCCGATCACGACAACCGACTTCGGCTCGAAGAAGGGTCGGAGAGAGGCCGTCACAGCGAGGTGGTCGCGCTCGTCGCGGGTTCTTATATAGCGCTCAGTCGGCGCGATCGGGAAGCGGACCTCGAACTCACCGCCGTCGAGTTCTCGCGTCACCTCGAGGCCGGCGCCCTCGAAGACGCCGAGCATCGCCCGGTTCTCGGGCATCACCTCGGCGACGAAGCGCTCGATGCCCTGCTCGGCCGCGAGCACGGCGAGCCGCTCGAGCAGGCGCGTCCCGATTCCCCGGCCCTGCAACTCGTCCGCGACTGCGAAGGCCGCCTCGGCGGCACTCTCGTCGCGGAGCCGCATGTACTCGGCTACTGCGACGACGCGGTCGCCGAGCTCACCGACCAGGACGCCGCGGTCCTGCCAGTCAGGGTCGAGGAAGTGGCGGACCAGATCGTGGTCGACGCGTCGAACTCCGTGAAAGCGCAGGTAGAAGCTCCGTTCCGAGAGCCCGGTGAAGAAGGACGCGAGGGCGTCCGCGTCGTCTCGTGCGGGCGCCCTCAGCCTCAGGGTCGAGCCGTCGCGGAGGATGACGTCGACCGCGGCGGCCGTCCGGTGATCAGTCGTCGCTGCCGACAAAGGCAAGCTCGCTTTCCAGTCGCTTCTCGCGCACGGGCTCGGCTTCGAGCACGACCTTCAGCGCGTCCGTGTCGGCGGCCGCGGCGAAGGTGTCGTAGGCCGCCATCGTCTCGCCGAGCGGGAACCAATGCGTCGCGAACGCCGTCGCGTCGAGCCGTCCCTCGACGATCAGCTTCAGCAGCCGCGGCGTCGTGACCGTGTCGACGAGGCCGGTGGTGATCGTCACGTCGCGGATCCAGAGCTTCTCCAGGTGCAGCGTCGCGGGGTGCCCGTGGACGCCCACGTTGGCGACTCGGCCGCCGGGGCGGACGAGCTCCGTGCAGAGCTCGAACGTCTCGGTCACGCCGACTGCCTCGACCGCGACGTCGGCGCCCAGGCCGCCGGTCAGCTCCATCACCCGGGCGAGGGCGTCCTCGCGGGCGCTGTTGATCGTGACGTCGGCCCCGAGCTCGCGCGCCTTCTCCAGCCGCGAGTCAGCGAGGTCGATCGCGATGATCCTGCCCGGCGTGTAGAGCTTCGCGGTCAGCACGGTTGCGAGCCCGATCGGGCCGGCACCGACGATTGCGATCGTGTCACCGGGCACGAGCCCGCCGTTGAGCACGCCGACCTCGTAGGCAGTCGGGAGGATGTCGGCGAGAAACAGCACCTGTTCGTCGGTCAGCTCCGCCGGCAGCTTGTAGACGGACGTGTCGGCGAACGGCACGCGCGCGTACTCGGCTTGGAGGCCGTCGATCAGATGGCCGAAGATCCAACCTCCCCCACCGGTGCAGAGGCCATAGCGGCCCTCCTTGCAGAACGAGCAGCGGCCGCAGGAAGTGATGCAGGAAACGAGCACGCGGTCACCAGGCTCGAGCGTCGTCACCGCGGCGCCGATCTCGACGATCGTGCCCACTGCTTCGTGTCCGAGAATCGTCCCCGGCCGTACGTCGGGAACGTCGCCCTTCAGGATGTGAAGGTCGGTCCCGCAAATCGTGGCTGAGTCGATCCGGACGATCACGTCGGTCGGCTCCTGAATCTCGGGGTTGGGCTTCTCTTCCCAGCTGCGAAGCCCCGGCCCGTTGTAGACGAGCGCCTTCATGGCTCCTCCTTTTCGCTTGCCCTTACTGTCCTGCGCCCAGGCAGCGCTCGACATCGGCAAGCCCACGGAAAAGCCGTGCGGGTTTTCCGCAAGGACGGAGGCTCGAGGGCGCGGGACCGCCCCGCGCAGCTTCATTCCGGCCGGTGGGTGACCGCCTCGATGTTGTTGCCGTCCGGATCGTGCACGTAGGCCGCGTAGAAGCTCTCGTGGTAGTGCGGGCGCAGGCCTGGAGCGCCGTTGTCCTTGCCGCCCGCCGCCATCGCCGCCTCGTGGAACGCGTCCACGGCCGCACGGTCGGGGGCGCCGAACGCGACGTGCGTCGCGCCCCGCTCGGAACTCGAGCCGAGCCAGAAGTCGGCCATCCCCTCGCCTGCGCCGAAACCGGCCCCACCCTCGAAGTCCATCTGCAACGAATAGCCGAGCGGCGCAAGCGCCTGCGAGTAGAAGCGCTTCGCCTGCTCGAGGTCGCCGACGTTGGCTGTCACGTGATCGAGCATCAGTCCTCCCTCCAAGGCCCGGGCCGGGCCTGATCGAACGCGCCCTCGCGAGCCTATCGCCCGGCCGCCGCACCGGGGTAGGCTGGACGTGTGGGCGCGGTCAGCTCGAACGAAAACCGCCTGCGCGCGCTCGTCGAGACCGGTGTAGCAATCACCTCGGAGTTGTCGCTTGACGCACTTCTGCAGCGGCTCGTCGAGGCGGCCTCTGAGCTCACGAGCGCGCGCTACGCCGCGCTGGGCGTGATCGACCGCAGCGGCTCGGAGCTCGAGCGCTTCCTCACCATCGGCATCGATGCGGAGACCCACGCCGCCATTGGCGAGCTCCCCCGCGGGCGCGGGATCCTCGGTGTTCTGATCCGCCACGACACGCCGCTCCGGCTCCACAACCTCGGCGACGACCCCCGCTCAGTGGGGTTCCCGCCCAATCACCCTCCGATGAGCACCTTCCTCGGGGTGCCGATCCATCTGCGAGGCGTCGCCTACGGCAACCTCTACCTAACCGAGAAGGCCCGTGGCGAGGACTTCACCGAGGAGGATCAGGAGCTCGTCGAGCTGCTGGCAAGCCAGGCAGCGGTCGCAATCGAGAACGCGCGCCTGTACGAAGCCGCGACCGGATGGTCGAGACAGCTCGAGTCGCTGAACGAAGTGGGGAACGCGCTCGCGACGGAGACTGACCTCGACAGGCTGCTCGACCTGGTCGCCCGCCGGCTGCGGGAGCTGCTCGAGGCCCGCCTCGTCACTGTCCTGCTCCCAAGCGGTGACGACGAGCTGCGCTTTGCGGCGGTGGCCGGCGACCGGGCCGAGCTTGCCGGTGCGACGATCACCCGCTCGACCTCGAAGAGCGGCCGCGTCCTCGAGCGCGGTCACAGCGAGCGCGCCGACTCCGTCCTGGACGACCCCGAGGTCGACCACGAGGCGATACGTCTGATCGGCGCCCAATCCGGCCTCTGGGTGCCGCTGCTCGTCCGGGGACGGGCGATCGGGGTGCTCGCTGCTCACGACAAGCTCGGGGCCGACGTCCGCTTCAGGGACACCGATCTGCGCCTCGCCGAGACCTTCGGTGCCCGGGCAGCCCTCGCGGTCGACCTCTCCGAGCGAATCGCGCAGGACTCGCTCCGCCGGGTCGTCGAGGCCCAGGAGCTCGAGCGCCGACGGCTGGCGCGGGAGCTCCACGACGAAACAGGGCAGGCGCTGACGTCGATCCTGCTCGGGCTCAAGGCCTTGGAGGAGAATTCGGAAGATTCCGCCTCGCGTGCCGCGACGGAGGAGCTGCGCGAGCTCGTTGTCTCGACGCTGCAGGACGTCCGCCGGCTTGCCGTCGAGCTTCGCCCAAGCGCGCTGGACGATTTCGGCCTCGTCGCGGCCCTGGAGCGGCTCGCCACCTCCTTCGCTGAGCAGACGGGGATCTCGGTCGACTTCCAGAGCGCACTAGCGGACGAACGGCTACCCGAAGAGGTCGAGACGGCCCTCTATCGGATCGTCCAGGAATCGCTCACGAACGTTGTCAAGCATGCACAGGCCCGCCGGGTCAGCATCCTGCTCGCGCGCAAGAACGGCGCCGTCAAGGCGGTGGTGGAGGACGACGGCCAGGGCTTCGACCCGGCCGAGCAGACCGACGACGGCTACGGGCTCATGGGCATGCGTGAGCGCCTCGCCCTGCTGGGCGGCCGCCTGGAGGTCGAGTCCGGCCGTGACGGTGGGACGACAATCGCCGCCGAGGTGCCCGTCCGATGAGCGCTCGCATCCTGATCGTCGACGACCACGCGGTCGTCCGGGCAGGTCTGGCCATGCTCGTCAACGCCGAGGAGGACCTGGACGTGGTCGGCGAGGCCGGCAGTGCCCGTGGGGCGATCTTCGAGGCCCGGAGCACGAAGCCCGACGTCGTCCTGATGGACGTGATGATGCCCGACCAGAGCGGGATCGAGGTTGTCCCGCAGCTCCTGCACGAGCTCCCCGACGCGAAGGTGCTCGTCCTCTCGATGCAGGACGACCCGCGGTACGTGCGGGAAGCGTTCGAGGCCGGCGCGAGTGGGTACGTGCTCAAGGAGGCTGCCGACACCGAGCTCGTCGCAGCGATCAGGGAGGTCGCCGGTGGTGGGCGTTACGTACATCCCGAGCTGGGCGCCCGGCTCGTTTCGGCCGAGACGGCCGAGCGGCGACGCGCGGAAGCGGACCCACTCTCAGACCGCGAGCGCGAGGTCTTGCGCCTACTCGCGCTCGGCCACACGAACCAGGAGATCGCGAAGGAGCTCTACATCTCGGTGCGTACGGCGGAGACGCACCGAGCGCACATCATGCAGAAGCTGCGGCTCTCCAGCCGCGCGGAGCTCGTTCGCTACGCATTGGACGAGGGCCTCCTCGAACCTTCCTGAATAGCGAACGGGCCGCCCGGAGGCGGCCCGTTTTTCGAGCGACGGAGGATTCCGTCTAGGCGTGTACAGCGGGCGTGGGCTTGGCCACGGGCTCGCGCTTCCGCAAGACGGTGAAGACCGTCTGCGGATTGCGAAGCGCGCCGCCGATCGCGAGGATCGCGAACCCGAACCCACTCAGCAGCAGCGCGATCCCGACCACCACTCCGAAGAGGGCGATCCGGTCAGCCATGTAGCTGGCGTTGAGCGCTGTCGAGAGCGCAGTCTCGGTCACCCAGACGTTGCGCCGGCCGTTGTCCACCGGCTGCTTCGTCTTCGGGTCGACGACCGCGTACTTCGTGTCGTTC
>Ga0070707_100002663_pt1 | contig 16974 bp, 20 predicted proteins | sample KBSK5502metaG_FD_65468 | JGI IMG/M metagenome (GOLD analysis project Ga0070707, IMG submission 65468) | Corn, switchgrass and miscanthus rhizosphere microbial communities from Kellogg Biological Station, Michigan, USA - KBS K5-50-2 metaG | ecosystem: Host-associated > Plants > Roots >... | reverse complement strand
GATACCTCGGGCGGCTATGTCCTGGATCGTTTCCAGCACTCCGAGTGGACGCAGGAAGCCCACCAGCGTTTGGTTAGGATGAAAGTGTGGAAGATCATCTTTGCCCGTTCTGTCATTCGAACCGTAACAAAGCACCTGAACAACAATATCCGCTACACGAAAGACCTCGGCACGCTCCGCGAGAATTTTCGCTCCCTTTGCGGAGTACTCGTCGTCAGGATAGCCGGCTTCCGCACCCGCTCCAGCTTCCACCACAACTTCCAATCCCGCCTTGGTCAGATTGGGGACGACCGCAGGCACTAGTGCCACGCGACGCTCCCCTGGATAGCTTTCGTGGGGAACCCCAAGGATCATGTAACCTCCTCAGACCTGGCGGAACTGCATGGGCAGCAGATCTACTCGGCAGCCACTTCTTTCCCTGGGATGAAATACAGCTCTTCAAACATTGAACCCTTCTGCCATCCAGCGCGCGTGAGGATGCCCTGTCCGTTTTCGCACATTGTGGGGTGCCCGCACAGATACGCGGTCGTGGTCTCCGGTCGCAAACCCCAGTGATCTGTATACTTTCGCACCAGATCATCTACCCGCCCCGTCTCGCCTCTCCAGGCGGCATCTTCCCATGGACGGCTGATTGTCGTCATGAATTTGAACCACGGCGCTTCCGCAGCGATGCGCTCCAACTCTTCGCGATATCCGAATTCCCAAGAACGACTCGCACCCAGCAGACAGTACAGCTTGTGGTCCCCAGGCATCGGATTGCCGCCCGATTTCCAGTCGCGGTACAACGTGCGCGCGTAACTCACAAAAGGAGCGATTCCAGTCACTGTCGCTAGTAGCAGGTGCCGCGTCCGTCCACTTTTCACGTCAAGCGTAAAGCGGCCTTTTGAGATCTTTCGGCACAACAGCGTGTCGTCCTTCTGTAGCTTATAAAGGTGCGGCGTCAATGCGCCCTGCGGCACAAGCTCGATGAAGAATTCGAGCCCTTCCTCATACGGAGAGGACACAATCGAATACGCTCGCTCAATTCTCTTATCTCCATGATCCACCCCCAGCGTCGCGTATTGTCCAGCTTTGAACTGAAATGGCCCGCCTGGATCCACGCGGATCACCCACAAATCCTCCGAGAGATCACGCCGTTCTAGGATTCGCGCCGTATAGTGTTTGTCCGATGCAGGAACCATGCTCGTCTTCTTCCATCTCCGCGTCGCTCATCTCTATCGTCCCGCTTGGGGTCGCAGTATCAATCCTTCATCAGTCCCGGTTTGCTTCTGTCGACCATCAAGTAGCCCCGTGAGTAGTTCCCCCAGTTTTCGAATTTTTGGCTTGATTTACCGAATGCTGAACACATTGGAACTCTCGTGCGCTGTCCGTTCAGTTTCCACTTACATCCGAACCGAGATTGCTAACTCGAGACCTCGATCCGGCGGAATTGTACACCCTATTGTCTGGTCCAGTGATAGGCATCCACAGCAAACTGAGGGTGAGTGGGATAGTGGTCTTCAGTGGTGACCGGCCACAACGGGGTTCTACGAATCGCGGTCAATCGAGAGAGCTGGACTTTGTTTTGGCCAACGGGGGCCACAGAGAATGGTTCCGAACGCACTCAAGGCGTCTGCCTTCCATCAAACCGCCATCAACGGAACCAAATATCCGCTAACGAAGGCAAACGCAACAATATGAGCAAAGGACTATCTTGTTGATTCCGTTAGCGTGTGTTTTCAACGCGAAAATGGGTACATTAACCACGCAAGCGCGATGCCCACCACAACAAACATTGCGAACGACCACGTTGCGTACTTGAGCCGTTCGAGCGGCTGACGCCGGCCAAGAGTCCCGAATGCGAGCGAAATAATCAGCGCAAAAAGCAAAAAACATTGAAAGTGCGACAACTGCAGAGGCACCAAAACAGTCATGCTTTGCGCCTCCGTGCGGCTTCATAGGCATGAAGTGCAGCCAGCAGATTCAGAACGCCCGCCGTCGCCAGGAAGCGAGTGCCGTAATCGCCATCGGCGTGCGAAACGTCGGGTCCTGTGACTTCAATAGCGCGCGCAAGATAATAAAAACTGCCGGTTCCCAAATCCGCGGCATAGCCAAGCCGCGCGAATGCGTCGTCCCCCCCAGGAGCAAAAAGATTGCCTCGCATGCCCGCGCCCAGATAGACGAGAAATGCCACAGTGAGACAGACTGTGACTGCGCGGCCCCACATTTTCAGCAGCGCGTGACCCAAGCCTGGAAGAATCCAGCCTAAGATAGCGATCGCGACGGCACGAACATCGAAGGTACCGGTATTTCCGACGTGCAATTCTGACCGGTGCGTTTCGTGCATCGCGATCTTAGGATCGCCGCTATCGTCGTTAGTGTTGGTTACTGTCGTGTTGTCGAACATTTCGTTTCGTCGGTGAAGTTATGCCAGCAGCGCCAGAATTTCTTTCTGCACAGCACCTGTAACGCGCGCTTCGCCCTTGCCAACATAAACGTTCACTTCGCTGCGCATCCCGAACTCCGGCAGATAGATCCCCGGCTCAACGGAGTTGCACGTTCCTGGAATCAAATGGCGGCTATCGTGCGTTTCAAATCCATCCATGTTCACGCCATTGCCGTGGACCGTTTGGCCGATGTTGTGACCGGTGCGATGGATAAAATATTTTCCGTATCCGGCTTTTTCGATGACGCTACGCGCGGCCCGGTCCACTTGCCAGCCTTGCGGTGGTTTGCCCGCAGCGATCGACGATTGGATAAGCGCCACGGCATTGTCTCGCGCCCGCACAATTACCTTGAATACCTTGTCGAATTTTTCCGGAACCTTGGCGCCGAGATAGCCGACCCATGCGACATCGTAGTAAACGCTTCCGGAAAATCGTAACTTTCCCCAAACATCGAGCAGCAGCAGATCACCTTCCCTGATTTCCGTTGGCCGTTCGTTGGACGGCGCATAGTGCGGGTCACTGGCATGCGCGTTCACGGCGACGTCAGGCCCTTCGTCGGTGGTGATGTCGTCTTTTTCGAATTCCGCCAAAATCCACTGTTGGAGCGCGACTTCTGTAAGCGGCTTCCCATCGCGAACGCCTTTGGCCGCAAGTGCGAAAGCCTCGCGGACGATTCGATCGATCGATTTGCCCGCTTCCAGATGTGACTGCAATTGCTGCGGCGTCCAGCAGGCTTCGTATTTCTGCACGAGATCGGCGGAAGTCAACACTTTTACGCCACAGCTCTTGACCAATTCCACCGTTCCGGCATCGACCATTGCTACGTAAGGGATACCGTTCTTCGGTGAATATTGCATGGCAACATTTTTCGCGCGGCCCAAGATCTTCTTTACGTTTTTGCGCAGCTCATCCTGGCCAGAGTAATAGAGCGTCTCGCCGGGAAGAGTGACGAGCGATTCCGTTTCAATTTTATGGACAAGTTTTTTCGGTGTTCCTTTTGCCGGGACAAAATAGAACCACCGTCGGGTGCGCATCGCGTTAGGAAGATCCAAAATCCGATGCGCGATAGGGTCCCGTCCGCGAAAATCGTAAAACAGCCAGCCATCAAGTCTGGCGGTCCGCAAATCGGCTTGAATTTCATGGAGTTGGAAGCTCATGGGTGTGTAGCATACTCCCGTGATGGGCTAGCGTTCAGGTGTCTTGTTGCAAAAGCGCTTCGACCTGGGCGGCGGTCACGCCGAGGACTTCCACTCGCTTGGTCCGGCTACGATCACCGGCCAAAATTCTAACAGCCGACTTCGGCCTTTTCAAAATCTCGGCCAGGAATTCGCACAGCGCTTCGTTGGCGCGGTCTTCGACGGAAGGGGCTTGCAGTCGAATCTTCAGTGCGCCGTTCATCAGTCCTGCCACTTCGTTCTTGCTGGCTCTCGGTTGCACGCGCACTGCGAACGAAACGCTGCCTCTTTCCGAATGCGCTTTTAGATCAAGTAGCACGTTCGCTTACCAGGCCCGTTCGTACTGCACTGGCGGCTTGATGGTTACGCCCAATTGTTTCGCTGCCCGCCGCGGCCAGTACGGATCGCGCAGAAACTCGCGCGCCAGAAACACCAAATCAGCCTGTCCGTTTGTCAAAACAGTCTCTGCCTGCGCGGGCTCCGTGATCAAGCCCACGCCGCCCGTGGCGATTCCCGCTTCCCCCCGAATCGCCACCGCAAACGGCAATTGATAACCCGGTCCGAGGGGGATTTTGACGTTCGGCACAAGTCCGCCGCTCGAAACATCAATCAGATCGACGCCGGTCCTTTTTAGCAACTTCGCCAATTCTACCGACTGCGGCAAATCCCAGCCCCTCTCTTCCCAATCTGTCGCCGAGATGCGACAGAAAAGTGGCAGACGTTCCGGCCACTCATTTCGCACGGCCTCTGCCACCCGCACGAGTAGCCGAGTACGGTTTTCGAAGCTTCCGCCATATTCGTCCCTGCGGTGATTCGAGAGCGGAGACAAAAATTCGTGCAGCAGGTAGCCGTGGGCCGCGTGAATCTCCAACACCTCGAATCCCGCCTCCAGAGCGCGTGCTGCGCCCTTAGAAAATGCCTCCACCAGCGATACGATCTCCGCTATCGACAGGGCACGCGGCGTGGGATAGCCGGCGTCAAACGCAATCGCGCTTGGAGCAACCGTCTCCCACGCGCCATCTTTCGGTTCAAGCGGTTTGCCGCCAAGCCAAGGAACCATGACGCTTGCTTTTCGCCCAGCATGCGCCAACTGCATTCCCGGCGTCGCGCCCTGCTCACGGATAAACTTTGCGATGGGGCGCCAGGATTCCACATGCGCATCAAGATAAATACCCGTGTCGCCGAGCGAAATTCGCCCGCGCTCTTCAACCGCCGTTGCCTCGGTGAACACGAGTCCGGATCCGCCCACCGCGCGGCTACCGAGATGTACCAGATGCCAGGTTTGAGGGTGTCCATCCAACGCGGAGTACTCGCACATCGGCGAAACCACGATGCGATTCTTTAGCTCCACTTCCCTCAAACGAATCGAACTAAAAAGGTTCATCTCCAGGTGTCCTCTAGCCGGTTGGATGCTGCGGCGAGGCGCGAGTTCCAAACATTTCCGTGCCTATCCGAACTTCTGTTGCGCCTTCTTCAATGGCCACTTCGAAATCGTGAGACATTCCCATCGATAAGACTGGCAGCTTTTTTCCGAGCTTCCGTTCCAAATCGTCCCTTAACGTACGCAAGTCGCCAAAGAACGGACGAACTTTTTCCGCATCCTCCAAGAATGGCGGGATGCACATCAGCCCTCGTAAATCAACGTGATTCAACGTGGAGACTTGGTCGGCAAGCGCGGTTAGCCCCGCCCGCTCGATGCCGCTCTTGGTTTCTTCCGGCGCGATTCGTACTTCAATGAGCACACGCAGTTTTTGTGGTTCAGCGGCATCAGCCCGCGCGCGATCGAGGCGCTGCACGAGTGCGAAATCGTCGACAGAATCCACGCTATGAAAGATTCTCGCAGCCTTCGCAGCCTTGTTGCTTTGCAAATGGCCGATCAGGTGCCACTGCGCAGACAAACTTTCGACTCGTGCACGCTTCCCTTCCCATTCCTGAACGCGATTTTCGCCAAAATGATGAATGCCAAGTTCAAAGGCGGCGCGGATAACGTCGGCAGGATGAGTCTTGGACACGGCGATCAGCGTGATCTCGTCCGCTCGGCGTCCAGCACGTTTCGCCGCTGCCGCAATTCGTCCGCGGATCGCCGCGATTCTCTCCTGTAAGCCGGATTCACTCATACACAATTAAAATCGTACCACGTGCGGCTTTGCGGCTTCCGGCGGGTCCGGTTAGACTAACGCACGGAACAAAAACCATTGATGGGCGAGCGCGGAAAACTTATCGCCGTCGAAGGAATCGACGGCAGCGGCAAGCAAACGCAGGTGCGTCTTTTGGCGCGCGAACTAGAATCTCGCGGGCACCAGGTTTTATCGACAGGTTTCCCCCATTATGACTCGTGGTTCGGCAAAATGGTCGGCCAGTTCCTCAATGGCGATTTTGGGCCGCTCGATTCGGTAGACCCGCACTTCACGGCCTTGCTTTATGCAGGCGATCGCTTTGAAGGCAAGCGGCCGATCGTAGCCGCGCTCGAAAGCGGCGGAGTGGTTCTTGCCGACCGTTACGTTGGTTCAAATCTGGCGCACCAGAGCGCACGCACGGCGCCAGAAAAACGAGCGGAATTCCGCGCGTGGATCGAGCATCTCGAATACAACATCTATGAGTTGCCGAAGGAAGACCTCGTGCTGTACCTGCGGCTTCCGCCGCACGAGGCACAGACTCTTGTGGCGAAAAAATCCGCGCGTAAGTACACTGACGCGGCACATGACATCCTGGAGTCTAATATTCGTCATTTACAGGATGCCGCAGCGATGTACGACCTGTTGGCTCGTGGCTCGAACTGGAAGACGATCGAGTGCTTCGACGGCGCAAAACAGGTGATCCGTTCGCCCGAGGAAATATCCGCTGAGATTCTGGCCGCGGTCCTTCCCTGCTTTGCTCCGCACAAGGAGAATTCCTGGCCATGACTTTCTCCGAATTTCGCGGCAATCCGCAGATCGTTGCCGCGCTTCGCGGAGCATTGCGTGTTGGGCGTGTGCCACACGCGTTCTTATTTACGGGACCGCGAGGAGTCGGCAAATACACACTCGGACGTCTCTTTGCGCAGGCCGCAAATTGCGAACGGCTAAACGACGACGCTTGCGGCGAGTGCCATACCTGCCAGCGTATTGCGCTACTCGCCGAGCCACAACGGCTGATGGAGCAGGGCCTGGCCGAGCGCGGTGAAAGCGCTGATGCCGCCACCGTCGAACGCGTCCCGCTGATCCTTCAATCGCATCCCGACGTTTGGGCGATCGTTCCTGATCCTGTTCGCCTGAAGTCGCCAGTGGCGCGCCCGATGCTGAGGATCGGCCAGCTTCGTGCCGTTCAGCGTGCCGCTTACTTTCAGCCGATGGGCAGGAGGCGGGTTTTCATCATCGATGGCGCGGAAACTATGCGGTGGGACGTGGCAAACGTGTTTCTGAAGATTCTGGAGGAACCGCCGGGCTCGGCCACTCTGATTCTGACGGCGCCGTCTCCGTACTCGCTTCTACCGACGATTGTTTCAAGATGCCTGCAATTCCACTTTGCGCCCTTGCCGGTTGCGGAAGTCGAATCTATCCTCAAGGAAAAGTCCGATCTTGCCCCTGCAGCCATCCGCCTTGCTGCCCAGCTTTCGGAAGGCAGCCCAGGCTACGCGCTTGAGATGGATGCCGAAAAGGAAAGCCTGCGACGGCGCAATGGGCTGAAGATGCTGGAGCGTGCGGCGCGCGGCGAGGAATTCGGGCAAGTTTTTGCGCAGACCAGCGTAATTTCGAAAGACCGGGAAATCTCTTTCGAAGAACAGCTTTCAGTTTTTTATAGTCTGCTCTCCGACCTTCTCGAACTCACTTCGGGCATTGATTCGCCGCAGCTTCGCAACGCGCCGCTCAGCAAGGAACTCGCGAGCGTCGCAAGGCGAATTGACGCGGACTGGGTGATGCGCGGTTTGCGAGGGCTCGATCAGCTTGCTGCGGGTGCGCGCCGCAACCTCAACCGGCAACTCGGCCTCGATGCTCTCGCGGCCGAACTTGCTCCTTCTCTTATTTCGCGAGAATAGCGATAAGGTTCCCATGCTTAAAATGCTGAACTTTTCTCGTGCAACTGTAACCCGCTGCTCGCAGAGCGCATCTCACCCATATTGGTGCAAACTTTCCCTACCTTTGGGCCAAAGGAGCTGTTTATGGTGAATCGTCGTATGTTTCGCCCAGGCTTTTCTGATGTAAAGGAACCTCTCCCGACTCGCAACGCGCATCCAAACCACAATGGCGGCCCCGCCCCAAGCAAGAAGCCCGCGCCACCTGAGATTACGCATGCCGAGAATTTTTATTGGATTAAGCAGATGCAGTCCCGCACTCCGATGGCTGTCGTATTGGAGGACGGCGAAACCCTGCACGGCGTTGTGGAGTGGTACGACCACGACTGCATTAAGCTGACCCGGCAGGGCAGCCCGAACCTAATGATCTTCAAACGCACCATAAAGTACGTTTACAAAGAGGGCGAGGGGGACGAGTAGGCTTAGCTGGGAGTTTTTGTGCGCGCCTTGGGGTTCGCTCTAGCACGGTCCACCTGGGCTTTTTGGTGTATTCCGGCTCCCGTTTCCGGTAAACGATTCATTGCAGCGCCAAACGTCATAAGGGCCTTTGCCGCCAGTTCAGCTTGGTCATTCCTGACGTCGCACTCGACAACCACGAAATTTCTACCGGCCCTTAGTACTTTTCCTTCCGCTTCCACGCTACCCTCAACAATAGGCAGCAGATAGTTGATCTTTAGCTCGATGGTGACCAGTTCGATGTCTGGTGGAGATACCGTATACGCTGCAATCGCGGCAGCGGTGTCCGCAAGGGCGGCAATCGCACCTCCGTGGACCACGCTATGGATTTGGCGATGATGGTCCTGCACCTTCATTCGGAGAATGGCGCCGCCCTCGTACAAGTGCTCCACCTCGAATCCGACCAGGACGCTGAATTTGCTCAGTTTCATACGGCTTTGAGCTAACTCCAGGTGCTCTTTTCCCAGTTCGCGTTTGCCTGCTTTGCCCAAAATACCTCCCTTTTGGCGTGACAGCGACAATGCCAACAATCCGTCGCGCCCAATGTCACGGATTTCAGCCCCCTGCGTCTAATACAGCACCAAGACGCGGAATTTTCGTAGCTCTAAGACTCCGCCATTCTAGCAGCTAGCCGCTGGGGGTGTGTGTTAGCCTCGCTGCGGGGTCTTGCGGAACCTTGAAACCATGCGTATCGGCATAACCTGCTATCCAACTTACGGCGGCTCCGGCGTCGTTGCCACGGAACTCGGCCAGGAGCTTGCCGCGCGCGACCACGACGTCCACTTCATCAGCTACGCCGCGCCGATTCGCATGAATCTGAACGACCCGCACATCTTTTTTCACGAGGTTGAGGTGGCGTCCTATCCCCTCTTTGACCATCCACCGTATGCGCTGGCGCTCGCCACCAAGATGCTTGAAGTTTTTGAAGCGGAGTCATTGGACTTGCTTCACGTCCATTACGCTATTCCCCATTCGGTCAGCGCACTGCTTGCGCGTTCGATGGCCGCGCCGCGCCGCCTGCCGTTTATCACCACACTGCACGGAACGGATATCACGCTCGTCGGCAGCAACCGTTCATATCTTCCCATCACCAAGTTTTCCATCGAACAGAGCGACGGAGTTACGGCAATTTCGAAATACTTGCTGGATCAAACGCTCAAGGAATTCGACATTAAGCGGCCGATTGAGGTCATACCGAATTTCGTGAACTGCGATCTTTACGTCCGTCGGCCGAATCCTGAGCAACGCGCCAAGTGGGCACCCGGCGGCGAACCGATCCTGATGCACCTGTCAAACTTCCGTCCCGTGAAGCGCATTACCGATACCGTCGAAATTTTTGCGCAGGTCCGCGCGAAAATGCCCGCAAAGCTCGTGCTGATCGGCGACGGACCTGACCGCGGCGCTGCCGAATACCTGGTCCGCAAGAAGAAGCTGCAGAAAGACGTACATTTCCTCGGCAAACAGGACCAGGTGTATCGCCTGCTATCCGATGCCGACCTGTTCCTGTTGCCGTCACAGTTGGAATCGTTTGGATTAGCCGCTTTGGAAGCGATGGCTTGCGAAGTGCCTGTGATCGCAACGAACGTGGGTGGAATCCCCGAAGTAATTGAGCACGACGTGGACGGTTATCTGGTTCAGCCGGGCCAAGTTGCAACCGCGGCGAAGTACGCCATAGACCTCTTGTCACGTGCCGACCGCGGGCGCGAAATGGGTCAACTCGCGCGGATCAACGCCAAGAAAAAATTCTGCGCCAACGACGTCATCCCTTCATACGAACGCTATTATCAGCGCGTCCTGTCAGAAACTCGCGCCGCCTCGGCCTAGTATTTTGAGTTACCGCCCTAACGGCTTCAAGCCAAGTCCTCACTCGGTTCCTGCTTCCACTTGTACTTTGATGTGTTCCAAGACTCTCATGTGGATGCGGTGGATGACGTAATCCGACCACCAATGCCAGTAGGTTTCAGGCCACATGGAATGGGAGTACCACGTCGTGCCCTCGATGCGAGTGCGGCCGCCGGGCAGTGCGGTCAGCAAGAATTGTCCCTGATGAGATGCAAAGTATCCGTGAAGGTGCTGCGGCGCGATGTGTCCGTAGGGCGTTAATTCGTTTAGCGGAGCTGGGTTCGCGGTCACGCTGAAACGTAAAAGACGCGGCTCATCCCAGACGATAATCGGTTCGACAAACGGTCCGGTTGAAAACACACAATGCCGGACTGCGCCTGGACCGTGCCCCGTGATTTCAGCGCGGATCGGATAGGCAATACCAGCGCGAAACAGGGTTTCTTTGGGCGGCGGAATCTCGGTGAATGCTACGACCTTCCGCCACGCTTGCACTGGCGGCGCATTTATCTCAATCGAGCTTTTTACTTCAAAGGTTCCGGGCTGCGGCCTCGTGAAGTGTTCCACACCGTAAAATCCCGGCGTCAGCAGTACGGCGATCGAGAGCATCGCCGGGGCATTTCGCCTACCCCAGTGAGCCGCCTGTATCACGTAGCCGAGGCTTCCGCCGAGCAAAGTCAGCAAACTCGCCAGGGGCGCGGCCATGGCAAGGCAAATCGCACCTTCAATCGCGACAAAAAACAGAATGGAACCGAGAATCGCCACCGGCAAAATAGCCACGGTCATACATTCGCCGAAACCCCGGGGCTCGTGGTAGCTATGCGTCAAGACGGCGAACAAGCCGAGACAGAACGGCAAACCAACGAACAGCCCCCAACCGTATTGCGCCACAACGTGCGTGCCTAACAATGTAAATCCGAAACCAATTAAAGCTGTCACTCCGATGCTGACGAGCGCGCTGGCCGCTCGCGTTCGTGGAATCCATCGTTCGAGAAAATTCGGACCGGGCCACGGAGCGCCTTCTTCAGCTAGTGTTTCTTTGACGGATGGTTTCAGGCTCAAGACCAGAAAAAACAGCAAGTTAGCAACGGGCGCGAAAAACAATGCGGCCAGCCACGTTGGTTCACCGGCATCGCGCAAACGCTTCACGGTCATCGCAAGGCCAAGCCAAATAAACGGCAGCGCCAAAAATAACATCACTCCAGCGAAGAACCGGTTTTCAAGCGTCAAGCCGTGAATACCTGAAATCGCCCCGAATGGCCGCCAGTAGTTCAGCAAACTCCACGCGCGATGAAATACTTGCGTGACCACCGCCCAATCGAGCAGGAACTTCAAGGCAAATGCCGCCGCACCAACGAAAAAATATGTGCCGCGATTTACTCGGCCTTCCCATTGCCAAATATTCGTTCCACGCACGCAGGACCTCCGCTACAAACTGGCGCTCAGAATTGTGTTCGCGCTTCGCAAGTTTCGGCGACGCAACCTCGCCGCGCTGCAATCCGCTTGTACCCCGCGTCCAGCACGCGCATCATCCCGGGAAGCCCGGCAAGCCAGACGAGCGGTTTCCCCCACCAAATTTCGCGCGCCACTGCCACAACGGCTCGCGCGCCGCCGTAGTTCCTTCCATCGCTTAACAAAAATCGCAATTCCTTCAGCAACTCATTCCTGCTCATACCAAGCAGCGCGCCGACCCGCGGATCCTGCAAAGGAGCAACGCCTAGTCCTCTTCGCGCAACAATCGGCGCAAGCCATCGCGCGATACGTGTACAAAATCCGCACTGGGCGTCAAAAAATAACCACCCTCGCGCCTGACGACCTTTGCGATCCGTAACCTCGTCCACTAACGTAATCATGGCTTTCTCTCTCAATATAGTTACGTCTTGCGCTCTTCTTAGAATCCTTGGCGCATAGCTGTTTTTTTATCCTGCTTTTTTGTTTCCGGCGCCTAAGATCGTCACGACTTTCCCTCTTAACTTCACAACGCTCTTCAGCGTCCCAGCAGGCATGCGCAAAATCTCGTCGAACAATCCCGTCATGGCGGTCAGGAATTCCAGCATCGCTTCGAGACGCTCCTTTGTATGAGCGTCTCCCTGTCCGTTTTTCACTTCCTGTACACACTGCGCCAGCACCCGCAACGTTGGATCGATCTCTCTCTTCTTACGCTCTTCCGCGACAATTCTAAAAATCTCCCAGACATCCTTCAGCGTTTCAAAGTGGTCGCGCCGGTCACCCAGCACGTGCACCACGCGCACTATTCCCCACCCCTGCAGCTCACGCAAACTGGTACTTACGTTAGAGCGTGCCACCGATAAGGTTGTTGAAATTTCGTCGGCTGGCAAAGGCTTTGCGGCTAGATAGAGCAGCGCATGCACCTGGGCCACCGTGCGGTTGATGCCCCACTTCGTGCCCATCTCGCCCCAATGCAAGATGAACTTCTCTTCGACTGGAGCCAACCCACCTGATTTCGACGTCGTCTGTTCGCTCATTTCCACGACTCCCTCGTTCGTTGTTTACGCCACCTCTGCACTAATTCAACAGCGGCAGCGGGCCATTCAGGAAATTCAAATCGGAAACCATCATCCAGCAGTCTTCCAGGCACGACTCTTCTGCTCTTCAACACCAATTCAGTTTCTGTCCGTAGGAAAACTGCTCCGATCTCTAGCATGGACTTTGGCATTGGGAGGCCAAATCGAATTCCCCACGCAGCTCGCAAGTCGCGCATGAATTCCGTGTTGGGTTGCGGATTGGGTGCCGCGACATTCACAACGCCGCTGATCCGTTCGTTCGCAATCACAAACTCAATTGCTCGCACAAAATCCCGCTCGTGTATCCACGAAATATACTGCTCGCCCGAGCCAAACCGGCCACCGAGACCAAATCGCACAAGTCTCAGCAAGGCATCGAACACGCCTCCCCTGTCTGGACTCATCGTCATCGCGCTTCGCAATGCAACTTTTCGCGTCTGTGGGGTCTTCGCGTCAAAAAAGCTTTCTTCCCACCGCTTCGCCACCTCGATGCTGAACCGCCAGCTGTCTGGCACGTTCGCTTCTGTTCCGCCAAGTTCGCCCGTTTCCTCGTCCATCGGCCGGTCCGTTGAGTTGCGGTAAATCGTGGCCGTGCTTGCATTGAGCCAAACCGGTGGCGGCGTCGAAAGCGTCTGAATCGCCTCGCCCACGAGTTTCGTGGATCGAATTCTTGACTCCAGGATCTCGGTCTTGTTCCGCGGGCCGTAGCGGCAATCGACATTTCGCCCTGCCAAATTGACAACAGCATCTGACGCGGCCAACGCCTTTACCCAGTCGCCTAACTGCAGTCCATTCCACGCCACGACACTCCAGGGCGCCGAGAAAGTCGTGCGAGCGATCACGCAGACGTCGTTCTGCTGTTGATGAAAATGCCTTGCCAGGATACTCCCGACTTGGCCGCTACCTCCGACGAGCACAATTCGCGGCTTCCGTCCTGCCGATCCGCTTACGAGCATTTCTTTGTTAGCCATAATAGCTGTTATTTCTGTTCATTCAGAACATACAGCACATAGGGACAGCGCGTCAAGGGAATTCGAAGATGCTGTGTAGGCTTGGGAGTTGAGTTCCAATGCGGGAATCTGAATATTGCGCTGTTTTTACGTAAGCGGTTGGTCTGTCAGCTAAATAGGCCTGATTTGACGGCGTCGAAGAGGAACCAAGCGGACGTGAAGCGAAGAAATATCCAGGGCCACAGTGGCGCTAACGCATCGGCTTAGACGGTTCGCGCGGTCTCCGGCATTGCCGGAACAAGTTCCGGTACTTCAATCCGGATTACCGTGCCCTCTCCGGGACGGCTTTCTATCTCCAATCGGAAATCCGTTCCATACAAGACGCGAAGCCGTTCGCGCACATTGCTGAGGCCGATTCCCTCGACATAAACATGTGGCATGCGTTCTTCAGAAATACCCACGCCGTTGTCTTCAATTTCCACGCGCAACCTGCCATTGTGTTGCTCCGCATGCAAACGGATGCGGCCGCCTTCAATCTTCGGTGCTAATCCATGCTTCAGGCAGTTTTCCACCATAGGCTGAAGCAGCATGCTGGGCACAAACGCCTCAAGTGTCTCGTCGTCAATTTCTTTAATAATTTCCAAATTGTCTTTCCCGAACCGCGCGACCTCAATGTCCAGGTAGTCGTCGATGAATTGCAGTTCTTCTTTCAGTGGCACAAAGGTTTCGTGCTTACGGAGCAGCCTTCGAAGGATATTGCTAAGCCTCAGCACCACGCCCCGCGCTGAGTCAGGATCAAATCGAATCAACGATGAGACAGTGTTCAATGTATTGAATAAAAAATGCGGGTTGATCTGGCTCGACAGCGCGTCCATGCGCGCCTTCAGCAAAAGTTGCTGGTGGCGCTCGAGGTTCATTTCGATGCGCGTGTTATTCCAGATCTTCAGAGGTGCTGCGACGGACATCAACGTCGCAATCACCGCCAGGCCCAGCCACCAGTCCCAATGCGGATCGACCGCAAAGAGCCATTTCGGTTTGGTAGCAGTCACCAATCCCACTCGACCCAGCTCCAGTCCAACACAGGCAGCTAGCGGCAGCATTTCCCATGAAATGTCCGCTTTACGTAAGAACCGCACCACCGCTTTTGGAATATTCAAAAACGTGAATGGCCCGAAGTTCCACAGATCCTCTTTGTTGGGAATCGTTTGCCGCATCAGCCCGCCGAGCAGCCCGGCCGCAGACGCCGCGGGCATGCCTAGCCATTCGTGGGCCAGCAACGCAGGGATAGTGATGATTGCTCCGCCAATCGGACCGACTACGCGCCCGCCGAGCAAACCCATCAGGAACGCTCCCTCGAGCGACAAATCCGCGAAACGGTATGTCGAACCGACGAGCCTCAGCGTCACGCCTAAAACGAGTGGTGGCGTCATAAACAGCATCAATTTCAATTTCTGGTCTACGTCGCGTTGCTCGGTAAAGAGCACGCGACGGAAAGTGTTCCAGCGCGCAAGGAGCGCGGCAATTGACGCCGCGACGCCGACTTTGAGCAGCAGCGTGAACAGGAAGTCCCTGGGAGAAAACGGTGCGTCCATATTCCTCAGTGCCGGTTTGCAGGCCGTTCTGGTTTCAACGCTAGCCAATCCCATGCCGTCTGTAAAGGTGGACCTCGGTTCGGCGCGGAATGATTACCCCTGCTATAATCCAGAATTCCCATGCCGATGAAAAAACTCCCAGAGAGCCACGCCAAACAAAACAGCCCGGAAATGGTCGCTCAGGCGGAGCTCCCGACGCGTTACGGGCGCTTCACGATTCATGGCTTTCGCGGAACTGGCCCACAGGACGAAGCGGTAGCGCTTGTCCGCGGCAACATTCGCGGACCGTTCAAGTCGAAAAAATCCGTGCCGCTGGTACGCGTTCATTCGCAATGTCTAACGGGCGATGTGCTTAGTTCACTGCGCTGCGATTGCCGCGCGCAGCTCGAACTCTCGCTGAAAAAGATCAGCCAGGCACGTTCCGGCGTCCTGCTCTACTTGCCCCAGGAGGGCCGAGGCATTGGCCTGATGAACAAGCTGCGCGCTTATGAATTACAAGACGAAGGCATGGATACCGTCGAAGCCAACGAGTCGTTAGGATTCGCGGCGGACATCCGCGACTATGATTTCCCTGGACAAATTCTGAAGAAGCTTGGCGCCACGGAGATCCGGCTGCTCTCCAACAATCCGGAAAAAGTGCGCCAGCTCGAAGCCGCCGGCATTCGGGTTGTCGAACGTGTTCCGTGCCAGCCACGGATCTCCAAGATTTCGCGCGCTTATCTCGAGACCAAAAAGAAAAAGATGGGGCACCTGCTGAAGGGAGTCTGATGGACGGATGAGAAGTCTAACTATAAAGGTCCAAATTTACGACCTCAATGGGGAGCACATTAACGCAACGTGGTAGCAACATGATCGGATAGCTCCTCGTTGCGTTTACTGTCCCGCTGGGCCTCAGAATCTCAGAGTGTTCAGAACTGCCTTTGTCATCCTCCGCCGACGAACTGCACGATTTCGTAGCGATCGCCGGATTCCACTCGTGTTTCGTTCCAAGCGGTGCGCGGCAGGATTTGTAAATTACGCTCAATCGCGACGCGTCCGCCGTAAATACCGAGCGCATCCAGTAGTTGCGTAATCGTCACACCGGAAACAGCTTCGCGCGTTTCTCCGTTTACCGTAATTGAGACCGTTGTGCTCATTGCCCTGCTCTCAAGCTCGCGACTTAGCGCGCAATTGAAATCGCAGTTGTCCTTTTGCGGCGCCATGCGTCGCTTCAATCACCAGTGCAGCGTCCACGCCAGTTAACTTTGGCATTTCAAAGCGAAGGGTCGCGGCACCATCACTGCCGGTTTGCGTAGCGAATTCGGCCGGATTCTGAGCTCCTTCCACCCGAGCCTTTGCCTCCGCGCCCGCAGCAGGATTTCCTGTGATATCCCGGACCGCCAATTGGAGGGTTGCCTCCTTGCCGCTGAGCCACGTCTTCGCGTTCGTAAGTTCCAGCTTCAGCGCCGGCGTCACCAAGGGCAAGGACTTCGCAGCAACGGCGGCTTGCGCTTGTGGCGCAGCAGGAAAAGTCAGCTTCAATTCTCCGGAACGTATCTCGTCGATGACCACGCGATGTTGTTCATCCAGGCGGGCCTTCACCGCTGCGTCGCGCTCCGCGTCCAATGGCAACAAATCGAGGTAGTTGCTTGTCCGGCGATGCAGGACGCGCCCCTTCCAATGCACCGTGGTATCAATGAAAGCATGGTTCGCGCCGCGATCTTCCGTTTGAACGTGCACGATATCTGCACCGATTGTGACGTTGCTGTTATGGCCGAATAACATTCGTGGAAGTCCGCTCCGCATGAAAAGTTCTTAAGCGACTTTTTCGCTAACAATTATCGGCCGATTTGACCGAATGGCTTGTCCCCCGTTATTATACCGCTTCGCCTATGAGTGGTTCAGGTCTGCATACCTATGGGCCGCTGGTCCTTCACCTATTGGTCGCTGCCATCCTGGCTGGGCTGATTAGCACCCTTTC
>Ga0070707_100002661_pt1 | contig 16975 bp, 10 predicted proteins | sample KBSK5502metaG_FD_65468 | JGI IMG/M metagenome (GOLD analysis project Ga0070707, IMG submission 65468) | Corn, switchgrass and miscanthus rhizosphere microbial communities from Kellogg Biological Station, Michigan, USA - KBS K5-50-2 metaG | ecosystem: Host-associated > Plants > Roots >... | reverse complement strand
GGAAATACTATTTCATGTGGTCGGAAGGTGGATGGACTGGCCCGAACTACGCCGTGGCTTACGCCATCGGGTCATCACCACTCGGTCCGTTCGAGCGCGTAGGAAAGATTTTGCAGCAGGATCCGGCGGTCGCGACTGGCGCCGGTCATCATTCTGTCCTGCACGTGCCAGGCTCCGGCAAGTGGTACATCGTCTATCACCGAAGACCGCTGGGCGAAACCGACCGCAACCATCGCGTGGTTTGCATTGATGAAATGCGCTTCGATGACAAAGGATTTATCAAACCCGTCGTGATCACAAAGGAAGGAGTGCTGCGCGACCCTCTGCGGTAGAATCTTTCTGAGCGAGTTTTAGAGTGACCCTAGCTAACAGCATTAGGAGAAAGAAGAGATGGCTTCTGTTAATCAAAATCGGGCAATTATCCGGTAGGGAAAATAAGAAATGCCCTTAGCGCGTGAGTTAAACCTCCCTCCGCAAACTTGCTCGCCTTGGCCGATGTGCTCACATTGAAGAGACAGATTCCGGGTTGGATACCAGTGTCGATCAGTTGAGACGGCGGCGGAATTTCCAAGTGCCTGACGCCCCGGGCGGAAGGCTCGTGATGGTCAGCGTGAGCAGGCTTGACCCTGCGGTGTCGCCCGTGATCGTCCCGCCGCGCGAGTCGGTCGAGGAGCCGGCAATATGCGCGCTCCGGCCAGACCAGTTGTTGGATCCTCCTGCGCCGTCCTCGGTGATCACCAGGTTGGAGGCTGTCAGTTGCACGCACCCCGTCCCGCCTGTGCCGCTCACGTTGTCATAGTTAACCGCATATTCAATGATCCCGCCGGGGACTAAGTTCGCTGTCGGGTTGCCACCGGAATCGAGGACGGTGGCGGTGGTCGTGACGCGGATGAAGCCGGTGTAGAGCCGATCGATCACCAGGTTGGACTTGGTCGAGTCAGCCACCGAGGTCGCGGTGACCGCCACGTCATAGGGGGTGAGCACGGTGGACCCGGCCGGGGCCGTGACCACTACGTCGAAGTTGGCCGTCGCGTTGTAGGCGACGCCCGAGACCGTGTAGAAGCCGCCGCCGGTGATCGTCGTGTAGCTGCCGCCCGTGCCCGCCTGGACGATGAAGCCGGCCGGCGCGGTGGCAGTGATCTTAAAGGAGTCGGTTGACGAGCCCCAGTTTTTCAGGGTGTTGGTAAAGGTAGCTGACCCTGGGGCGGTGGTCACGCCGCCCGGCGAGACGCCGGCGAGTCCCGCAGAGATGGTCTTGTTGACGTAATCGGTGAGGTTGGTCCCGTCCGTCCCGGTCGCCGAAGGAGATCCGGAGGGGCCGACCTCGACCGCCACGTAGAGCAACCCGATCACGGTCGCGACGGAGTTGTTCATCGGATTGGCATCGGCGTCCGGGTCAGGGTCTGCCCCTGAAGTCGAGGTGTCGGAGAGGGTGATCAGTTGGTAGAAGGTGTAGTCGGCCGTCGCCGTGGCGTTCCCGCTGGGTGAGGTCACGCCGTTCGGCGTCACGCGCACGGTGAAGGTAATGGTCGCGCGGTCGTTGGCGCCCCCGGCGGCGGCGAGCGTTCCGCCCGCGGCGAGCAGGTTGGCGTTGGTCGATCCGTTGAAAGAGGCGTTCGCCGTGAGTGTCGTCGCCCCGCTCAGGGAAGGGCCGCTCGTGACGCTGAAGGCGGCCGGGGCAGGGAAGATCGTGCTCAGGGGGCAAGAGACCTGCACGTCGTTGAGTGAGTAACCGCCGCCCGAGTAGTTGCGCACGAGGACCGAGAAGGTGGCGCTAAAGGTGCCGTCGGAGTTGTAAACGGTCGCGACCGCCTGAGCCAGTCCGAGCCTGGCGTCCATGATCCCGGCCGTCAGGGCCGGCGCGCCGTTGCCAGGCAAGTGGTCGCCGTCCGGGTCGGGGTCAGTGCCTTTGATGGCGTTAGAGACGATGGCGCTGCCGGCACTGCCGGAGATCGAGGCGTCTGCGCCCCCGGAGGCGTAGCTGCTTCCGTTCGGGAGCTTCCACCTGGTCACTACCCGGACGGCGAAGGATTCGCCCGGCGCGAGCACTCCGCCGGTGACGATGGTCGCATTGTCGGGCCCGCTCGGGTAAGAGGCATTCGGAGTGATGCTCGCCGGGCCGCTCAGGAGTTGCGGGGCGCTCACGACGGAGTCGAAGACGAATGGCCAGGAGTCGTAACCCAATTTCACGCTACTAACGGTGACGTCGCCGAGGTTTTTCCCCGTGTAATCGGCCGTCACGGTGAAGGTCAGGTCCGCGTTGCGCACGACCGAGACGACGTTCTTGGCGACTCCGAGGGCCGAATACTTGATGGTCGCCGAGGCCGAGTTGTTTGCCCCGTTGGACTCCACCTGGTCGTAGCCGGTGACTGAAAGCGACCAGAAAGCGTCGCCGGTCTGATTTCTGGTGACGGAGAGCTGGAGAGTCGTCGACGCGCCCGCAGGGAGGGAGGTGACGGTCCAGACGCCCGTCGCCGAGTTGTAGGAGCCGTTCACCCCCGGGTTGATCAGGCTGCTGAACTGGTGTTTGGTCGGAACTGGGACGGAGACCGCGATGCCCGTCGCGGCGTAGTTCCCGTTGTTATTCTTGAGCGTGGCCGTGAGGGTGATGGCCTGGTAGGGGGGCGTGTCGGCCGGGGCGGCGAGGGTGAGCTGGAGGTCGATGTAGGGGGTCGGAACCCAGGTCAGGAGATTATTCGGCTGGGGGTTGAGATCGCCGTCCGGGTCCGGGTCGAAGCCGGAGGTTGAATCGTCCTGGGTGGTGACTCCTGACGGGGAGGAGGCGGTGGCCGTGGCGGAGAGGTTAAAGCCGTCACCCCAGACTGTGATCCGGATGGTGAGCTGAACATTCCCGGAGGCGCCGCTCGCGAGTGAGACGCCGGCGGCCAGGAGGTTCTTGTTCGTGGTCCCGTTGTAGGAGGCGTTGCCCGACAGGGTCCCGGTGGGGGTCGAGGTTACCGACCAGGTGTGCCCCGCGAGGAGCGAGCCGAGGTCGAGTTGGGACTGGAGGCTGGAGAGCGTCACGGTGCCGTAGTTCTTGAGTGTGGCCTGCAGCACGATGTCGTAAGTGGTCGCCGAACTTTTAGTGGAGGAGACGAAGCCGATGGCTAAGCCGATGGTCGCCTCGCCGATCGTGCGAGAGTCGGAGTTATTGGCGGCGTTCGGGTCGGCCTGGTCGGCGGAGGTGATCGACACGCTCCAGGTCGAGCTACCATGCGTGTAGCGGATCGCCGCGTACTGCAGGGTGACGGACGACCCGCTCGGGAGCGAGGCGACCGTCCAAACTCCGGTCGTCGAGTTGTAGGCGCCGCCACCATTGTTGTAGAGGTAGTTGAAGTAGGTGTTGGACGGGACCGGCGCCGAGACCGTGACGTTGGTGGCGGTGGCGATGCCGTTATTGGTGAGCGTGACGGAATAGGTCGTAAAACCGCCCATGGCCGATTCCGCGGGGCACTCGGTGACAGCGAGCGCGAGATCGGAGGCCGATTCGTCGAGGAAGGTCAGGTAGTTGAAATCCCCGACCCCGCCGTACCCGCCGACGCAGTTGGTGTCCATTGAGAGTTTGAGGACATGCTGGCCGGCCGTGAGGGCCACGCCGGTCTTGGTGACAAAGAGCCAGGTCGCGCCGCCGACGCCTGGGATCGTGAGCGTGCCGGTCACATTGGCCCCATCGACTTCCAGGTGGAAGGCTCCGTTCGTGCCCCAGGAGTTGACCCGGAACTTGATCGTATAGGTCGAGGTTTTCGCCACGTTGACCGTGTACTTGAGCCACTCCCCGGCGTAAACGTAGCCGACGGCGAGCGACCCCGGTCCGTCGTTGGTATAACCGATGTCGACGTCGGTGGAGCGATATTGACCGCCGGAGTTGCCCGGCGAGGTGTCGTGGTAAGCCACGCCCTCACCCCCGTTGTCGAAATCCTCGCACTCGATGGTGCCCGGAATATTCAGCGTCTTGTACGGGGTCTGGGCGTTGGAGGTGGCGGCCGTCGCGCAAAGCAGCAGGGTCGCCGAAATTAGCCAGTGGATGCGCAGGGAAATTCGTCTCATAGGCCTTAGTCTTTCCGTGCCCTATTCTTCCTCCTCCTCTTCTTCCTTTTGACGGTCGCCCCAGGTGCCCTGTGCGAGGCCTTCCTTGGACGTTCCGAAGAGGTTGAAGAGGCGCGAGAGCTTGGTGGTGATCGAGCAGTAGAAACCGCGGCGCACCGGCGCGCCCGGGACGGCGAGTTGATTGACGCCGCCGGTGAAGTTGTAGCCCACGCCGAGGCGCAGATCCGGGAGGGGCCAGTAGCCGATCTCCGCGCCAGAGCTCGTGCGCCGGGTGGCGCTCGCTCGCTGGTCCATCCAACGGCCCTCGACCGCCGCGTCGAAGGAGCGCGAGAAACGGTACTGCAGGCGGCTCTGGAAGAGCAGCGTTCCGGTAGTGACCGTCGGCATCCCAGCGGCGCCGCCCGAGGAGGAGCGCCGGTAAGCGGCGCGACCGTAGAGCTCGAGGTTCTTCAGCACCTGGAAGAAGCCGTCTGCGGAGAAGGTGTGGGCGCTCTCGCGCGAGAGGGTGAAACTCGCCGGGTCCGCCTTGCCGTCCGGCGCCTTGAGGTTCCGGTCGTAGGCGTTGAGGTTGTAGCTGAAGGGCAATCCGCCGCGGTCGCTCTTGCGGGGTCGCACCGCGACGGCCGCCAGCGCGTTCCAGGAACTCGCCCGCGAGCCGCCGGAGGAGCCGCGCGCGGCCTGCAGGCGCCCGAGCGCCGTGACCGAATCGTTCAAGCGCCCGGCCGCGCCGGCCGTCAAGATGTGGGCCAGTCCGAGGCGGTCGCGGACCTCGTAGCGGAAGCTGCCCTTGAAGTTCTCGCCCGGCGCCCAGGTCGCCCCCACTGAGGCGGAGGTGAAGCTCCAGTTCGGCCCCGCGACGTGGAAGCCGCGCTCGAAGCCGAGGTCGAGCGCGAGCCTCTTTGAAAGCGGGAGGCTGTGGCTCAAGCCAAGGATCGCGTAGGAGTCCAGAGCGCCCGCGCCGTTCTCGAGCTGGTAGCGCGAGGTGAGCGAGGTGTAGCGCCCGAGTTTGGTCTCGACGCCGAAGGCGGTCTCGCGCCGCGAGGCCGAGGCGGCGAAGCCGCTCCCGGTGGTGTCGGAGATCGGGCTGATTGGCGCCGATCCCAGGCGCGAGGTGACGAAGAGCTTAGTCACGCCACTCGCCTGGTAGCTGGCGGCAAAGGTCGTCTGCGTCGGGTAGGTCGGGTCGGCCTCGGTGAGGTTCTGCTCGCGCTTGACCTCGACTTCGAGCTTGTCGGTGGGCTTGACCTGGAGGCCGGCGGCGAGCAGGTTCGAACTCACTTCCTTGCCCGCCTTCTCGTCGTGGAATTCGCGGTGGTCGACGGCGACGCTCGCCTTCGCCTTCTCGCCGATCTGCTCGCTCCAGGAGGCCGAGACCGTTTGCCGGTCGTTTGAGACCTGAGAGGTCTGGTTGCGCTCGTCAGTGAAGGCGAGTTTGACTTCGGAGGTATTGCGCGGCTTGAATTCGTATGAGACCGCCGTGCGCTGGGCGCCCGCGACCACCGACGAGCCGTAGGGGTTTGAGAAGCCTTCCGAGGCGCGTCGGAAGGAGGCCTTAATGACGGCCCGGTGCCAGGGGAGTGCCTGGGTGAAGTCGATCCTCCAGGCTCGGCCTCCGTCGAGCGCCGGGGCCGTCGTCCCGGGGGAAGAGAACACCGGCGCCGCCGTCGGCCCGGAAGAGAAGGCCCACTCGGCCGTGACCACCCCGCCGCGCGGCAGCCGCTTGGTGAGGAGGACGCCGCCCAGGCGGTAGTCGCCGCGCGCCTGCTGGCCCTGGTGAACGAAGCCGGCGCCGACTTCGAGGCCCAGGGATTGGAAGTTTTTCGCCCCTTGGGCCAGGTAGATGTTCGAGGAGGACCCAGCCCCGCGCCGCTCGTAGGTCACGACGACCTGGATCAGGTTGAGTCCCGAGTCGAAGGCGGAGACGAGGCGCTGGAAGAAGACCTGGCCCGAAAGGTAGTCGATCTGGTAATCGATGCCGCGCGCGAGCGTCTCCCGCTTGAGAAGCAGCTCCGGGTTGCGGCGGTCGCGGACCTCGACGGTGATCGTTTCCGAGCCGGCGAGGATGTCCGCGGACGAGAGGCGCAGCAAGCCGAAGCTCCCGCCGGGGAAGACCTCGCGCATAAATTCGGTGTCGGGCCGCGCCCCGGCGACCGTCACGAAGCTCCCGTCTTTGGCCTCGAGGTGGGTTTTGGCGCCGGTGAGCTTGCGCTCGTAGCTGAAGAGTTGCGGCTGGAGGCGTCCCGAGGCGGTCTGGGCTCCCGTCTCGAAGGCCCGCGTCTCGGCTCCCGAGAGGGTGAAGTCGCCGAAGAGCGCGTAGTGGCGACCGCGGTCGAAGCGCGCGTAGAGCTTGGAGTTCGACAGCGCCTCTGAGCAGCGCGTCGAGTCGTCACCGAAGAGCGGGTAGAGGCGATCCTGGGGGTTGCGCTCAAAGAGCGTGTCGGCGCCGCCGATGCGGTTTAAGGGCCGCCGCGAGTCGTAGGAGAGCGTCAGGAGATTCTGGCCCCCGATCCGGCCCTTGTAGAAGAACCCCAGGTGGCCGGAGAACTTGCCCTCGTCGCCGCGCATGGCGAGGTCGGGGTTGCCGGGGCCGTAGGTCGCCTCGCCGATCGCCACCAAAAGCGTCGGGCGGAGTTCGGCCACGGAGCGGACGGTGGCGGTCGCCTCGGCCTTGCCGCTCGCGGCCCGGAGGCGGATTTCGCCGACCTGCTGGTCGCTTGTGAGTTTGACGACGGCCTCGCCGCCCATGAGCGTGAGTGCCTTGCCCGCGGCGACTTCTCCCGCCTCGCCGGTGGAGAGGCGGCCCGCCGTGGCCTCGACGGCCACCATGTCGTCGGCGGCCGGGTGACCCAGTTCGTCAAAAGCCTGGACGCGCAGCGCAATCGTGTCGCGGCCGCCGGAGCGAATCTCCTGGCGCTCGGGCGTGATCTTGAGTGTGCGCGCCTGGCCGCGCCCGAAGAGGGTGACGACGCGGGTCTGGCCGGCGGCGTGGTCGGAGAGGCGGCGGGCGGCGACCGAGAGCTGGTTGGCGCCGGGCTTCAGGTTGAGCCCGTAGTAGGTGACGCTCACGTAGCCGACCACGGGGTTAGTCTTGTGGACGCCGATCTGCGTGTCCGGGACCCGGACGCCGTTGAGTTCGACTTCGGCGTACCACCCGGCGGCGACGCGGGCCTCGAAGGAGAGCGCGGGTTCAAGGATTACCTTGCCTTCCTCGATCGAGAGTTCGACCGCGGCCGGCGGGATGGCGACCTCGGGCATGGTCGAAACGGGAGCCATAGCATGGCCGGATAGCTTCGATTCGGGAACCGTCTTTGGGGCAGCCGGGGTTTCCTCGACTCTCGGTCCGCCGCGCTCCGCCATCGCCGCGACCTGGGCGGGGGCGGGCACCTCCTCGGTCTCCGGCGCGGCCGGACGGGTTTCGCCGGCAGGTTTGCGCCCCGCCTTGGCGAGTTTGGCGGCTTCCGCCTTCGCCTTCTCTTCGCGCCTGCGGGTGAGGTTCTCAGGGGAGGGTTTGAGAACGAAGTTGATCCGGTTGAGGCCGCCGCCTCCGAGCGGGTGGCGCACCAGACGCGTCCAGCTCCGCCCGGCGCGCATCCCCTCGTCCAGGAGCAAATCGCCCTGCGGGACGGTCGTCGGGTCAAGGGAGAGTACCGCCGCGCCGCCTTCCATGACCGGAATCGAGTAGAGGCCGGCCGAGTCGGTCGTGACCGCGCGCCCGTCCTGGGTGTAGATGCGGGCGCCGGCGACAGGGAAGTCGGTCTTGTCCGAGAACCGGCCGTCCCCGTCGGCGTCCTCGAAGACTCTCCCGACGACGGCCTGGCGCTCGGAGAAGGCGGTCGACGAGACCCTCACGCTGGCGCGCGCCGTGACGGTCGAAAGCCCCTCGCCGGTCGGGTAGAGAGCTTTGGCGAAGGCGGAGTTGAAGTTCTCGCCGAGGCGGGCGCCCGCCCCGACGCGGACGCGGTAGTAGAGCGAGGCTGTCTCGTTGGCCGGGACGGAGCCGAGGTTGAAGACGAGGGTCGATCCCTTCTCTTCCGGCTCGAGCCTGACGGTCTGGCCCCCGCGCACGACGAAGGCCGTCCCGGCGGCGTAGCGGAAGGCGGGCGGGAGCGTGTCGATGACCGTGGTCCCTGAGACTCCCACGGTGCTGTTGTTTCTGAGGTCGACGCGGTAGGTGACGGCGTCGCCGATCTCGGCCTGGGGTTTGTCGGCTGCCTTGCTGATCTCCAACCCGCGCGCCTCGAAGACCGGCAGGTTGAAGGTGAGGACGGCCAGGCGCTCTAAGCGGACTTCGCCGTCCACGAGCTTAAAGCCGCCGAGGTTGGCCACGGGGCGGCCGTCGACCGCTCGGAGCGTGGCGTTGAAGAGGCCGTCGCCGGCCGGTTCGGCCGCGATCTCGATGCGCCGGCGCTCGATCGAGGGCGCGCTCGCGGTCAGGTAGTAGCGCTCGGCCTTGGCGGGCGCGGAGAGACGGAAGGCCCACCCGCCGGCGCTGCCGGTGACTTCGGGGTTGGAGTTCTGCGCGTTCGGACCGATCCCGTCCGGGGGGAGGCGCACCAGGGTGGTGCCCTCGGGGTCAGTGGTGAGCGCGAGCGTCGCGTCCGGGAAGGGCTGGGCCTGCGCGGAGCGGGCCGAGAAAACGATCCCCTGCGGGTTGAGGACGGCCAGGGCCTTGGTGGTCGCCGCGGGGTTGAAGTTCGCCCCCTGGATGAGGGCCCCATTGACCAGGCCGGCGCCGGGCAGGTCCCTGACGATTTTCACGGAAAAGGTGATCGCGGCCGTCTCACCCACCGGCAGGTTCCCGAGGCGCAGCTCGACGAGCCGGCCCTTCACGGAACCGGGGTCGGAGTCATCGGCGTCGGAGAGGCGCGCGCCCTGGTAGGCGAGCGTGCCGGGGACATAATCGAGGCCGGCGGGGATTTCGTCGCGCACGACGACGCTGCGCGCGGTCACCCCGCCAGTGTTCTTAAAGGCGATCAGGTAGGTGATCACCTGCCCCGGGGTGACCACTGCTTGCGGGCTGCTCTTCGGCAGCGCCGGAGAGGTGGCGGCGGAGGCGGTCGTGAGCGCGGACGGCGCGGCCGCGCCGTCCGAAACGATTCCGGTGTAAGGATTGGGCGACCCGTCCTGGGGCGAAGAGAATTTCGGGCCGTCGGCGACGGCGAAGATCATGGTCCCCTGGTCCTCGGCGGCCCCGCGCGCGCTCCCGTCGCCCGCGGCCCGGGCGGTGAGCACGGCCTGGATCTGCGAGCCGGACGCCGCGCCGTTGAAGCTGAAATCGGCGAGCACGGTCAGGGCGCCTCCCGCGGCGACCTGCGGCGAGGCGGTCGCGCCGATCGTGACGGGCAGGTCACCCGGCGAGATGTCCCCGGACCGGTCGGCGTCGAAGTAGAGTCCCTCGAGCTTGGCCGGGGCGGTGAGCGCGAGGGAGCTGATGAGGTAATGCGCTGGCGTGTTTCCGCCGTTGGAGATGGTGAAGGCGCGGACGATGCGGTCCATCTGCCCGACACTCTCGCTCGGCGCGGTCTCGTCCGGCGTCACGTTCACGGCCAGGACCGGAAGGATCTCGACTGTGACCGCGGCGCTGCTCGACGAGTAATGCTCGCCTCGCGAGTCGTCGTATTCGGCCCTGGCCTGCGCGGAGATGACGGTGCCGGCCGGGGTCTGCCCCGCCGGCGACGCCGGGGAGTCGAGCGACAGGCTGCGCTGGCCGAATTGTGCGAGGGCGCTTCCGGCGAGCAGTGCCGAGACGACAAGGGCCGTGATCGACTTGAGGAGCGCGGGGAGCGGGGGTGTAGAAGTCATGTGCATCGCCAATCTGAGATCGGGTCAAACGGTGCGGGGCAGCAACGGGGAGGGAGGCCGACGGGAGCGCCTCGGCCTCAGGCCATTAAGAAGCAATTGTCAGGCCGCTCGAAGGGTGGCCGTCAAATCGATTTCGGCGAAGAGGTTAACGTCACCCTTCGGGAGCGCGCCAGGAACTCAGGCGCGTAAAACTCGAGGGGGACGAATCCGGTGGCCTGAGGGCCTGGCCGCCGAACTCGTCCCCTCCCGAAGGCCAAGCGGTTACTTGATGGCCCTCTTGAAGAGGAAGCTGCCTGATTGGCCCGGCGAGAGCGAGCTGACGGTGTCGGTCAGCACGTTCGACCCGCTCGTGTCGCCGGAGATCGTGCCGCCGCGGGAATCGGAAGCCTGTCCGGCGACGTGCGTAGTCCAGGTGGCCCAATTATTAGAGCCGCTCGCGCCGTCCTCCGAAATCACGAGATTGCTCGCAGTGAGGTCGACGCAGCCGGAGGCGCCGTTGGCCGTCGTCACGTTGGAGTAGGCGACGGTGTAAGTGAGCACGGCGCCAGGGACGGGGTCGGTCGCCGCGCCCCGGCCAGTTGAGTTCGAGACCGCGACGCTCTTGTTCATCTGGATGAATCCGGTCCAGAGCCGGCAGATCACGTCGTTGGTGGTCGCCGGGGTGTTGCCGGAGGCGGCGCGGACGGTGTTGGCGTAGCCGGTGAGGACCGTCTTGCCCGACGGGGCGGTGACGCGGACTTTGACGGCGGCCGAGGTAGAGAAGTTCATCCCGAGCGTCTTTGATCCGCCGCCGGAGATCGTCGTCCAGTTCGTCCCGCCGTCGGTGGAGACCTCGACCACGAACCCGGCGGCCACGGTCGGCGCGGTGAAGGTCATCGTGTCGTTGCCGTTGCCGGTGTTCTGGATCGTCAGGTCGAAGGTCTTCACCCCGCTCGCGGTGGTGGTGCCGCCCGGGGCAACGCCCGTAATGCCGGTCGAGACCGAGAGGTTGACGTAGTCGTCGTTATTGTTGGTCGGGCCGATGGCGTTCGCCGCGCCCAGGGGGCCCAGGAGCACGCCGCCCACCAGGGCCAGGTTGGTGTACTGCACCACGCCGTGGCCGGCGCCGGGGGTGGTGCCCTCGCCGAAGTCGGCATTATTGTCGCCGTTATTGGCCGTGGCGTCCCCGGACTGGTCCGTCAGCGCCACCCCCTGGGTGGTCTTGCCGAAGGCGTCGCAGATGGCCGGGACCGGGTTGGAGGCGTTGATGCCGGTCTTGACCGTGACGATGACATTGACCGCCGAGGAACTGGCGCCCGCGGCCAGGTTGCCCGCCGGGATCGCCAGGCGCGTGACGGTCGTCAAGTCGCCCGGGGCCGAAGTCGTCCAAGTGGCCGAGAGCGGCGCGGTCGAGAGCGCGGTCGTCGTGTAGAGCGTGCCGCCCGGGAAGGTCTGGCCGGACTTGAGGTAGACCTTGGCGGTGTCGAAGGGGACGACGACGTAGACGCCGTTATTCGACCCCAGGGCCTGGTTCTGGATCGTGCGCTGCCCGGCGTTGGTCAGTTGCACGGTGTAGGTGATGTCGGCGCCGAGGGAGGTGGGCCCGGTCGGGACGGTCATCGCGACCTGCAGGATCGCATCGTTGTCGACGGTGGTCGTGTAGGAGCCGACCGCCTCGCGCTTGCCGTTGACGCTCGCGGCGGACTCGGTCCGGACCTCGGCTGCGGAGGAGTTGGCCGCGACGTTATCGCCCGAGGCGTCGCCGAGTTGGATGGTGATGCCGGCGCCGGGCGCGGCGCCGGAGTTGACGCTGTACTGGACGATCACCTTGACGGTCCCGTTCTGGGCGATATTGGCCGAGACCACGTCCGCCCCGTTGGTCAGAATGTCGGTGTCGCCGGCGTTGATCGTGTTCGAGTTGTCCACGTCGATCACGGCCGCCGTAATCGTCACCGGCCCGCTCTTGACGATCGAGGCGCCGTTGGCTTTGAAGCGCACCTGGTCGGTGAAATTGCCGGTGTTTTGGACCGTGAAGATATACTGGATGCCGGTCTGGAGGGCGACGACTGTGGGCTGCGCCGAGGCGTCCGGCGTGATGACCAGGGCCGAGACGTTCGAAACGACCGTCGTCACCGTGTTGGAAGAGGTGTTAAGGGTTGTGCTGCCGTCGCTGTATGTGGCGGTAGCCGTGTTAGAGATGGTAGTCCCACCCGGGGTCTCCTGGGCGTAAATCGCCGCGGAGAAGGCCAGCAGGAGAGCGGCCAGGAGCGAGACTCTGACGAGGATGCGATGAAGGTGCATAATAGGTCAATGCCTCCGGAAGTGAAGAGAAGGACGCGCCTTCACTTGACGCGCGTCGAGTAGTAGGCCTTGACGGTGTTGCTCGCCCCGAGCGGTGATCCCCATTGAAACCTCACGTGCGTGTACATCGTGGGCGGAGCCGGCACCATTTTGGTCGTGCCGTCCGGCTGTTTCTCGGGAATCATCGGCTGGGCGCTGTAAGCGCGGCCGCCATCAATGGAGTAGGTGATTTGTGGGGTAGACTCCCCGCTCGCGCTGCCGGGGACGTAAACGGTCCCCTTCGGGATCGGCGCGGAAGTCTGGTAATTGATCGCCGGGGCTTGGCCCTCGTTCCGCGACAGGATCGTCCAGCGGAGCATTTCGCCCGGCCTGACCGAACCGGCCTCGGAGAGTGGTGATTCTTTACTGCCGCGCTCGATCATGCCCGAAAGCGCGACCTTGACCGCCGGGCGCGTCTGCGCGTAAGCGGCGACGGCGACGACCGTGATCAGTGTCAGGGCCGCGGCCAGGGTGTGGCGTGGGGAAAGGTGCTGATTCATTGCTTAATGCCTCCAAGCAGATTTAACCCGCGGCGGGAGCCGCACGGGACTGGCGGGGGGCCGCAGTCGGTAATAAACTCAATGCCGCCGACGGGCGGCGCTCAAGGTTAGGGCAAAGGGTGTGCCGGAAAGACGCCCCTCCAGCTCTGTGCTGCTGGAACGGGCGTTGCGGGAGGTGGCCGGAAGCAGCCAGGAGACCCGTGCGGGTCCCGCGCATAAGAAGGTGAAATCATGGGGAGAAATTGCGCTCAGGTGTCGCCAGTCACGGCCTCGCAGGTGGCCGAATTTTCGTTCTGCTCCCGCGCCTACGGGCTGCGCTGTGAGGGGCATCGGCCCAGGTCGGAGCGGCTCGGCGGGGGCCTGAATTATCACCGGGCCCACGGGGAAAGGGTGGTGGCGGCGGAGGCCTTCGGCCGCGCGGGCAGGGCACTCATCCTCGTCGCCGGGCTTCTGGCGCTCGTCCTCGTCGCCCTGGCGCTGGCAGGGCTCGGCGGGGGTCGATGATGATCTTCAATCTGGGCATTTTCGCTCTTATTGCCGCCGCCGGGCTGGCGCTGGCGGCGTGGCTGGCCTCCGCCTTGCTCCGCGGATCAAGCGGGCTCCCGCAGGGTCGCGTGGTCTACAGCGACGCCAGAGGGGAAGGATCGCGGCTGCTCTATTCGCGCCGGTACGGCCTGTCGGGCAAGCCTGATTACCTGGTGGAGGAGAGGGCGGGCCGGGTCGCCCCGGTCGAGGTCAAAAGCGCCCGCGCCCCTCGTTCCGGGCGGCCGCATCGCTCGCACCTGATGCAGCTCGCCTGCTACTGTCTGCTCGTCGAGGAGGATACGGGCCGCGAGGTCACGCACGGGTACGTCAAGTACCGGGACCGGACTATCAAGGTTCTGTTCTCAGCCGATCTTAGGGCCGACCTACTCGACACGCTCGGCAGGATGCGGGGCGGGGGCGGCCGGCTCCGCGACCACGCGGAGGCGCGGAGATGCGTCTCCTGCTCCCTCGCTCAAGTGTGCGACCAGAAGCTGGCGGGTTGAAGGCGCCCGATCCAGGCGACCGGTCTCTACTGGGCACATTTTCTCCTAGCGAATCGGCAGAAAAGTGCCTAGTTCCCCTCGCCCGAAGGCCCTGAACAAGATCGCGCGGGCCCTCATGGCCCCTTCCCGGTCGTGCCCGAAAGTTGCTTTATGAAGTTAGGGCGCGCCGCCCCGGTCGCAGATAACCCAAGACCGCGGGTTGGTCGGGGGCGGGTCGGCGGCGGGCACTTCCGCCGGCTCCCGTTAGTTTCGCTCTTCCAGATCGAGTCGGCCTCCGGCCGGCGCTACGGGGTCGGGGCGGCGCGCCGCCTCACAGGCAATTGAAAGAGGATCGCTATGGACTACCGTGAATATCAGACGGCCGCCGGGCGGACGGCGAATCGCCAACTGAGTCAGCGCGAGGCGCTGGCCAATTGGTCGATCGGAGTAGGAGGTGAGACAGGCAAGCTCCAGAGAATGATCGGCGAGATTGGGTCGCCCTCCGCGCCTGCGGCAATGGAAGGCCTGCCTTCCAAAATCGGCGACATCGGCTGGTACTCGGCGATGCTGTGCCTCGACGCCGGGGTCGATTTCGAGCCCCTGGTGCGTCAAGGTCTTGAGGCCGCCGCTGCTGAGCGCCGGTCTCTCTCCGAATTGATCATCGACCTCGGCGGGGCGTCCGGGGAAATCTTGGAGATCATCAAACACCACCTCTTCCACCGCACGGAACTGTGGCCGGCGCTGCTCGCCCAGAACGTGGAGAAGCTGGTGGCGGCGCTCGCCGGTCTTTGCGCCGCCCTCGGTTTCAGCTTTGACTCGGCACTCGAACGCAACCTTCAGGACCTGGCGGAAAGATACCCTCACGGTTTTCGCCCGCTCACCGGGTCCCTCATCGCTCCGGGCGCATAGGTCACTGCGGCCCACAGGCGCGACCGGAAAGTGCGCGCCGGCCTCCCTGAGAACCTCATCCGGCCTCAATCATGGTGGCCGGGCTTTACCGTCTCAGTCCCCCAAGGAGAGACAAGACCAGTGGGATTGCTGGATCAATTTTTTAGCAATCGCCATCACTAGGAGAGGTGTATCTGTTCTCTGCTAAGCTGCTGAAAAAAACAACTTATCTCAAAAAGTGCTTGACAGTTGCCGCTCAATTGTAGTAAAAGCTGCCCTGTTTTCTCGCTCATTCGCTCATTTAGCAAGATCCAAAGCGACCGAGCCTCCTCGCGAGTGCTAGTGTTTTCCTCACAGCTAGTAGTAACAGCAGATTATTAACGTCATTTTCTTTGAACCATGTTTAGGCTGATTGGTGGTGCTGCCTGCCCACACAATCACCCTCGATCTCAGTCACAATCTTGGAGGTCTCTCTACTAGAGGTGCTTAATAGCAAATCTGCTTTTCGGATGGTGTCCCCCCTAAACCGGGAATGAGAACTACTCAGACCATATAAAGTGGTTTCTACATTCGTAGAGCGCAATACCTTGAGGTTGATAAGTCTTCCCGGTTAATCGGGACACTACCCAATCGCATAACCCGAATCAAATGAGAAGGTGGATCAGTTGGCAGGCTCCATAAGCCCCATTGCTTCTGCCTTTAAGGGCTTATGGAGCCTGCCAACTAAGTGCATCGATGAGAGATCACCCGATTGCGCTTACGAGTTGAATCTACGTAGACAACACATCATAGGAGACTGAAAAATGGCCAATACGAAAGAGAATTCCCCACCTGAGATTCCATCTAAGTCATTGACCGGATCCGTCACCGCCAAGCCAGAGGAGATATTGAAAAGGATTGAAGAGGAATATTGCAAATACCTGCACACCTTGCAGGAAGCCTGGGATATGGAAGAGGTTAACCAACGGTTGAGGGAAGCCTTCCTCAATTACGTCCGGGCACTGCAAGAAGCAGGGCCATATGATGCATTGAAGAGCTACGAGGCATACTTCAATTACCTGCGGGCTTGTCAAGAAGCCTGGAGGCCTGAACGGGTGAAGAAACTCTTTAACGAGGCTTACCTTGATTATGTGCGCGCGTTGCAGCAGGCCTGGGCGCAAATAGACATTAACGCTCTCAATGCCAACTCGCTAGCAATTATCGGGCAAAACATGCTTGTGGTTGCCTGTTATGCGGGCAAGACCTTACACGGCTCTTAGACCGCTTTGCTTCGGCGTGAGTCCCAGCGTTTGCGCGGCTCACCGTCGCGCTGAAGGGATGACTTGGCGCGGTGAGGCAATGTCTCGTGCGAGGGCGACAAGCAGCGATTAATTGTAAGTCACAAAAGGTAAGCCACCAGTCGAACTGGTGAGACCCGAACAGCTTTGAGCGTTGCAGGAGTCAGTAAAGTTCTCCTTCGGTGGCTTGATGAGCCAAAACCAGAAGGAGAACTTTATGAACAATGCTTACCACAGTCTGTCGCACTCCAAGTATAAGTGCAAGCATCACTTGGTTTTGTCCCCAAATATCGGCGTCGGGCACTCTACGGGGAAGCGGCGGCGTCAACTCGGCCCAGTCTTTCACGAGTTGGCGCGTCAGAAAGAATGTCAGATTCTCGAAGGTCACCTGATGCCGGATCAGGTGCATCTGGGCATAGTGATTCCACCGAAGCACGTGGGCGCTTCGGTGGTCGGGTTTCTCAAGGGCAAAAGCGCCATCGCCATTGCCCGGTTGCAAGGCAAAGAGCGCAACTTCACGGGCGAGAATTTCTGGGCCCGTGGATATGCGGTCTCAACCGTTGGGTTCAACGAGGAACAGATTCGCCGCTACATCCGCGAGCAGGATGGCTCGGATGGTGACGGGCGCTTCTGAAATCAGTCGTGGCATCACGCGGCGGTGATGTCAAAGAGCTAATTGGCAAGGGAGATCACCTTTGAGGCGACCCCACTCATCAAGCCACCGGCACTGCCGGTGGTGTCTGACTGCTGCCTCCTCCTTAGTATGTGTTTGCGCACGGGTGGAGCGTGTGCCTCATACGAGACTGACATCGAAATACTCTCCTGCTCTGTGTCATCAGTTAGGCGTCGCTTTCATTATCAAGAGAGAGGCTGTCTATGAGTGATCTGGCTAAACGCATCGCTGTCTTTTCCCCAGAGAAGCTGGCGCTCCTGGAACGTCGGCTGAAAAGCAAGAAAACGGATCAGTCGCCTATGCAGATCACAGGTGTGCCGCGAGACGGCAGTTCATTCCGTTTGTCCTTCGCGCAGGAGCGGCTGTGGTTTCTCGATCAGTTCCAACCCGGCAGCCCGGCTTACAATATTCCCGCGGCTTTCCGGCTCACTACCCCGCTGCATACCGAGGCGCTCGCGCGCA
>Ga0070707_100002660_pt1 | contig 16976 bp, 16 predicted proteins | sample KBSK5502metaG_FD_65468 | JGI IMG/M metagenome (GOLD analysis project Ga0070707, IMG submission 65468) | Corn, switchgrass and miscanthus rhizosphere microbial communities from Kellogg Biological Station, Michigan, USA - KBS K5-50-2 metaG | ecosystem: Host-associated > Plants > Roots >... | reverse complement strand
ATGTTCGACGCGTCCATCGCGCCTTCGGCGGAACCGGCGCCGACGATGGTATGCAGCTCGTCGATGAATAAAATGACATTCTTCGAACGGCGAATCTCGTCCATCACCGCTTTGATTCGTTCCTCGAACTGGCCGCGGTATTTTGTGCCGGCGACCATCAACGCAAGATCGAGCGTCACTACGCGTTTATCGCGCAACAACTCTGGAACATTGCCGCTCGCAATTTCCTGAGCGAGACCTTCGGCGATCGCCGTTTTGCCGACACCAGCTTCGCCGATCAGCACCGGATTATTTTTTGTGCGCCGGCAGAGAACTTGAATCACGCGCTCGATTTCGTTGTGGCGGCCGATCACTGGATCGAGTTCACCTTTCTTTGCCAGCTCGGTCAGATCGCGACCAAACGCGCGCAGGGCCGGAGTTTTGACATCCTTCTTCGAAGTCGGCTCACCGCCTTCTTCCGCTTCCGAGGGCGTGAAGTTCGGATCGAGCTCCTTTAGAATTTCGTTGCGCGTCCGTTCGATGTCGATTTCAAGACTCTTGAGCACGCGCGCGGCCACGCCTTCGCCTTCGCGAAGCAGACCGAGCAAAATGTGTTCGGTGCCGACATAGGAATGATTGAGCGCTTTGGCTTCCTTGCCCGCGAGCGCCAAAACTTTTTTCACACGCGGCGTATAGGGAATGTTGCCGACAATCTTTGTTTCCGGTCCGGAGCCGACTTGCTTCTCGACTTCCATTCGCACGGTCTCGAGATCGAGCCCCATTTTTTGGAGAACGTTGACCGCCACGCCCTGGCCGAGCTTGATCAGTCCGAGCAGGAGATGCTCGGTGCCGACATAATTGTGGTTGAAGCGGTCGGCTTCTTTGCGGGCAAGCTGCAGGACCTGTTGGGCGCGGGGCGTAAAATTGTTCATTGTTCTGTCGGCGTCGGTTCCGAGCCGTTGCCCGCTTCCTTCACCAGCTTACTGATATCAGGTTTAGGAAAGACTTTCAAACGGGCCCGAATAATTTCGGCGCGGAGATGGTCCCGCTCTTCGGCGTTGAGCTTTTGCTGCGAGGTTTTTTGAAGGTGGGCCGGTTGTGTGTCCATGAACAACTCATCGATTGCGAGCCGTTTGTCTTCCGGAAACGCACCAAGATCGACACCGAGCTTGATGATCGACAACAAGTTGAGCGCTTCTTTCGAGCTCATGGCGTGAGCAAAAGTAAGCACACCGTATGCTCGGCCGATCTGGTCCCAGAGCGTGTTCGATTTTTTCTGAATCAAAACCTGCCGCGCATCCTGCTCCTTTTCGATAATGGTCTCGATCACTTTGGTCAGGCGCGCAATGATCTCGTCCTCTTTTTCGCCAAGCGTCGTCTGATTAGAAATCTGGAAAAGATTTCCCATCGCCTCGGTGCCTTCGCCGTAAAGTCCGCGCACCGCGAGACCGATCTTGCTCACGGCTTGGACGACCTGATTGATCAGCTCGCTCAAGACCAAACCCGGCAAATGCAGCATCGCGGACGCACGCATGCCAGTGCCGACGTTTGTCGGACACGCGGTCAGGTATCCAAGTTTTTGGTCGTAAGCGAACTCGAGCTCGTTTTCGAGCGCGGTGTCGATCTTGTCGAGAAGCTTGAATGCTTGTTTCAACTGCAAACCGGAGCGCATCGATTGCATCCGAAGATGATCCTCCTCGTTGATCATGATGCTCAACGTTTGCCGGCGATTCATGATCACGGCGCTGCCCGCGCTCTTCGCCGCGTGTTCGCGGCTGATCAAATGGCGCTCCACCAAAACTTGTTTTTCAAGCGCGGAAAGGTCCTGCAGCAATTCGGAAAACGAATCCTGCATCTCGGGAAGTTTTTCGACGCGCGGCTTGATCAATTCGAGAATCGCGGTCCGCTCGGCCTTCTTCGCCCAACCTGGAAACGCGCGGTTACGCAAATTGCGCGCGAGCCGCACCCGGCTGCTGATCACGACCTGGTGATGCGGTCCTTCGCCACGGAGCCACTCTCCAGAGTTCGACATCACATTCGAAAATTTCACGGCCTTACCCTGTCAATTCGCTTTCGAGTTGCTTGATTTGGTCGCGCAACGTCGCGGCCGTTTCGTAATTTTCTTCCGCGACGGCTTTTTGCAGGCTTTCGCTCAAATTTTTCATACGGTCGCTCAACTCGACCGCTTTGTACGCGCGCTGCGGCACTTTGCCAACATGTGACGTTCCTTTGTGCATCGCTTTCAACAACGCGGTCAGCGCTTCAGTGAAAGTCACGTAGCACGTGCTACAGCCGAGACGGCCGCTCTTTTTAAAATCGGCCTGCGTAAAACCGCAAACCGGGCAACGCTGACTCGGCCCTCCCTTTTCGATTTCCTCCGCCGCGCCGATTCCGAGCAACAAATCCGCGAGCGCGAAACCGGTTGGGTCCTGCACGCCCTTTTCTTTCGAGCAGGCATCGCAAAGATTCACCTTCTGCATCTTCCCTTCGATGATTTGAGTCAGGAAGACCGTTGCGTCATTGCATTTACAAACGTCGCACAACATCTCTACAACTTAGACTTCCTGCAGCCTTAAATCATTCAAGACCGGGATTTGTCGAGCACCTTTCGCGCCGATGGAGATTTTTATGAGTAAATCGGCGTCCCGGTTTCTCTGGTCATTTCGCGGAACCGCGCAATCATCCGCGTCGTAATCGGGCCCGGCTTGCCTGTTCCAATCGGACGCCCATCGGCTTTGACGAGCGGAATAATTTCCGCAGCCGTACCAGTAAGAAAAGCTTCGTCGGCCACAAACACATCGTGTCGCGTGATGTCGGCCTCGGTCACTTTGATTCCGGTTTCGGCCGCAATTTCAAAAACGACCGAACGCGTGATCCCGCGCAGTGCGCCGGCGGTGATCGGCGGTGTAAAAACCTGGCCGTGCTTCACGATGAAAACGTTGTCGGCAGTGCATTCCGCGACGTTGCCTTCGTCGTTCAACATCAACGCTTCGTCCGCGCTGGCCTGGTTCGCCTCGATCCGCGCCATCACGTTGTTCAAATAATTGAGCGACTTCACCGCCGGATTTAGCGCGCTTGGATTTGTCCGGCGCGTCGCGACCGTGACGACCGTCAAACCGTGCTTGTACATTTCTTCGGAATAAAGCGCGATCTGCGCCGTGATGATGATGACGCTCGGCGTTTTGCACTGCTCCGGATTCAAACCGAGGTTGCCGACGCCGCGCGTCACGATCAATCGAATGTAACCGTCGCGGAGATCGTTCTTCCGGATCGTCTCGAGCAACGCTTCCATCATCGCCCGCTGCGACATCGGGATTTCCAAACAAATGGAGCGCGCTGAATCCCACAAGCGTTCGAGATGTTCTTCCAATCGGAACACGCGGCCGTTGTAGAAACGAATGCCTTCAAAAATTCCGTCGCCGTAGAGCAGACCGTGATCGAACACGGAAACCTTGGCCTCGCCTTCGGCATAAAATTTTCCATCGACGTAAATTTGCGAAATTTTTGCGGCCGGCTTCGCTGCCGCCGGTTTATCGACCGCCGGTTTTACCGCCTCGCGTGATTTTGGTTGGTCGATCACCGTTCCGCCCGCATTCGTAGTTTTCATAAGCTCAAGAAAAATCTCCGTGTTTCACCGCGCAATTCAAGCGGCAAATGCAAAGCGCTAATCGAGCCGGCCATCTTTAATGTGCAGCTCACGGTCGCCGCGCGTAGCCAGACTCACGTCGTGAGTGACAATCACCAGAGTTTTCTTCCCTTCGCGCGCCAACTTCAACAGAAGATCGACAATCGCCTCGCCGGTCGCCGAATCGAGATTGCCCGTCGGCTCGTCGGCAAAAATAATGTCGGGATCGTTCGCCAACGCGCGCGCAATCGCGACCCGTTGTTGTTCGCCGCCGGAAAGTTCGGCCGGCAAATGTTGCATTCGATCGGCCAAACCAACCGCCCTCAGACTTTCTTCCGCTGCGTTTTTGGCAGAAGCGTGCCCGATCATTCCCGGCAGCGAAACATTTTCCAGCGCGGTCAGCTCCGGCAAAAGAAAGTAACCTTGAAAAACGAAACCCATTTTCTTGTTTCGAAACCGCGCCTGCGATGCCGCGCCGCCATTGTAAAGATTTCTGCCTTCGAATTCGACCGAACCCGACTCCGGCCGCTCCAAACCCGCGAGCGTGTAAAGCAACGTTGTCTTTCCCGCGCCGGACGCACCGCAAATAAAAATAATTTCGCCGTGAGCGACTTCGATCGAAATCCCGCGCAGGACCTCGATCCGGCGCGAGCCCATCTTGAACGATTGAAACAGATCGCGGGCGATCAGCTGCGGCTGCTGCTGCACGCCCAATTAGTTCACGAAGATCGACAGTGCGCAACAGAATCTCTTGGCGAGCGTCAGCGAGCAACTGCGAGTGCGGCTCGCACAAAAAATCGCCGCGAGTTTCCCCGCGGCGATTCTTTTCCCTTTTACCCCTAAACTTCTGTTACGCCATTCCCAGCGTTTCCAAAGTTGGCTCGTCGACCAGACCGGTCGGTTCGAGGCCTTGCGCTGATTGATATTCTGCCAAGGCCGCGCGCGTTTGCGGTCCGAGAATTCCATCAATGTCGCCCTGATAATAGCCTTGTTCCTGCAAAGCTGACTGAACGTTGGCTACCACTTGAGCCGGATCATCCGCCGGATTCGAGGCGTAGATCGGTGCATCAACAACATAGACCGAATCGGGCGCATAACCCCACGCCGGATACCAGTAATAATTGTCCCAGTAGTACCAGCCGCCATAGATGAACACGATATGGCTGCCGTAGTGCCAGTTCCACCACCAGGTGTCATGCCACGATGGATGATAGTTCACGAAGATCTGATACTTCGCGCCTTTCCACTTGTAAGCGCCCGCGATCTTGTAATTCGCGTTGTAGTTCACCGTCTTGTACTTGTTGACGACCACCTGCTTGTTTTTCGTCTGCAGATTGAATTGCTTCTTTTGGAACTTGAAGTTCTTATTAACGGTCAGGTTCTTGTTTACGTTCACGTTTTTTGATTTGTTGAACGTGGTCGTGTTTGCGCCGGTCGGATTTCCCTGGCCCTGCCATTTGTTCTTGTAGACTTTGCTGCCAGCGTTGTTGCCGCCGACCGTATTCGGTTGCTGGAAGTTCTGGTGCTTGTACTGCTTGTTGCCGTAGACCTTCCCGCCGCCAGTCGGCGCGACCGTTTGCTGCGGCGCGTTGCTGCCCTTCTTTTTGTACTGCTGCTGATTGTTGTTGTTTTGATCGTCGTGTTGCGCCGCGCTCGCGAATAGCGCCAGTCCGAAACACGCCGTCAATGTTAAAAGGATTCTCATATGTAACTTAATTTTGCCTCCTGGGTTAATTAGACATTTAACCGTCTTAATTATTCAACCCCTCTTTTGCCCCCTTGTTGCTGCCTAACTGCTTCAAATAAAACAATACCCACGGCCGTGGCCAGGTTCAAACTCCGCGTGCCTTCCATTGGAATCGTGACGCAATCCTTTTCATGTCCCGCGAGCAAGCTCTCCGGCAAGCCTTTGGTTTCCCTGCCGAAAATCAGATAATCGCCCGGCTGAAATTTCACATCCCAGTAAGCGCGTTTGGTTTTGGTGGTAACGAAAAAATGCTGCGCCGTGGAGTTGGATTCCATTAGCGCCGGTAACGAATCCCACACCTTAAGATCGACATCTTCCCAGTAATCGAGCCCGGCCCGCTTGAGTTGTCGATCGTCCAGCGAAAAGCCGAGCGGTTTTACTAGATGCAACGTCGATTTCGTCGCCAGACACAGCCGGCCGACGTTGCCGGTGTTCGGCGGAATCTCCGGCTCGACCAAAACAACATTGAACACAAATCCTGACCACGGATATCACGGATTTCTGGATCTGGATCCGGTTCCTGTATCCGTTCGATCCGTGTAATCCGCGGTTATTTAATTTTACTGGCGACGAATTTTTCCAGTTTCACAACGTCGGCGGCGAATTTCCGGATCCCCTCGCCCGTTTTTTCGTAAGCCATCGCGTTGTCGTTCAGCATCCAGCGGAACTTCTTTTCGTCGAGCTCCAGCTTGTCGATCTTCGCCGCCTTCGCTTTTTCCGGAGTGAGCTTATTCTCGACCGGCGCGTTGGATTTCGCGAGCTCCTCCATCAGCTCGGGACTAATGGTCAGGCAATCGCAACCCGCCAGCTCCAAAATCTGGCCGGTGTTCCGGAAACTTGCGCCCATCACTTCGGTCGCGATACCGAATTTCTTGTAGTAATCGTAAATCTCCTGGACCGATTGCACGCCCGGGTCTTCCGCGCCCTGATAATCGCGCTTGTTCTCCTTTTTATACCAATCGTAAATCCGGCCGACGAAGGGCGAGATCAGTTGCACCTTCGCTTCGGCCGCGCGCACCGCCTGCGGCAGCGAGAACATCAATGTCAGGTTGCATTTGATCCCTTCCTTTTGCAGTTGTTCGGCGGCGGCGAGCCCTTCCCATGTTGAGGCGATCTTAATGAGAACCCGTTCGCGCGGAATTTTGCGTTCCTCATAAAGTTTGATCAATTGCCGCCCTTTGTTGATCGAACCTTCGAAATCGTAAGACAAGCGCGCGTCGGTCTCGGTCGAAACTCGCCCCGGAACGATCTCCAGAATATCGGTCCCGAATTGGACCAGAAGATGATCGCAGATGTCTTCGATCTGCGCCTGCCCGCTAAGACCAGATTTTTTCCGGTCGGCCAGCACTTCATCGAGCAAATGCCCGTATTGCTGCTTTTGGGTCGCGGCATAAACCAGGCTCGGATTCGTCGTCGCGTCCTGCGGCTTGAAATCCTTGATCGACTCAAAGTCGGCCGTGTCGGCCACGACCTTGGTAAATTGCTTCAGTTGCTCCAGCTGATTCGTCTTCGTCTTTTTCTCATCCGCGACAGCAGTGCTCATAATATATTCTCCATTCTGTTAATTGGGTGCAGCGTAACGCTGCTTGGGCTGAACCGAAAACGTACGCCCCGCTTGCAAGATCGACAATCGAAAATCTTCTTCTGTAGCGGCGGTCTATGACCGCCGAATTAATTTGTAGGGCAAGCGCTCCGCTTGCCAAACCTTTCCAGCGAACCTCCTTTCAGGGTCGAGGCGCCTTGCTCGCGTCGCTCTTAAGCTCAACGAGAATCATGTGCAGCGGCTTATCGCCAATGTTCTCCGCTGCGTGAGTCAAAGGCTCACGAAAAAGAACCTCGCCCGTCTTCAACTCGCCTTCGGTAACTTTGCCATCCGATGCGTAGTTGCGATAACGACCGCCTTCCAAAACATAAATCACGTAGGCGGGGTGCGAGTGCACCTGCTCCTTTACGCCCGGCGGCAACGTCGCCTCCATCACGCGAACACGATCATTCTCAAACTTCACCTTAATGGTCTTGGAATTAACAACCGCCGGATCCTGCGCGAACGCGTGAGTGACAAAAATCGATAGCGCAACCGCGATAGCGAAAATAATTACAGATCGAATACTCATAAGACCAAGATTAGTCCCTCATCCCAAGATCGACAACGGAGCCGGCGGGAGCCGTGCGACGTAGACGGGAAAGCCCGCGAGGGTTTGCGAGCAGGGGTGCGAGCAAATCAATCGAAAATCTATTTCGATCCGCGAACGTCACTTGCGTGGCAGTCCGTCACGGAAGGCAATCGCTTCCTGCTCCACGCGAACAGCGTCCATCACTGGAATCACCGGACGCGCTTCAAAGACAAACGCCGGCAACATCGAACAGAACTTGTGGACCGCGGTGGGATCGTCGCAATCTAACATCATGTATCCGCCCCAGTCACCGACCCGGATCACGAACAACTCGATCTTGAAATTGGCGGGCGCCTTCCATTGCGTGAAAACCTCAAGGATCCGCTTCTGTGCATTCTCGTATTCGATCGGCGAACCTTGGGGGCGTTCGGTCCAGGTGAGCATGTATTTCATAGAAATTTCCTTTATTGAACTGTCATCGAAATGGTAACCGCTTTAGTTGCTCGATCAAAAGATCGACAATCAGGAATCTGTAGCGGCGGTCTCTGGCCGTCGAGCTATATTCAATTCAAAGAGCCGAGCTCGGTCGCGTTTCTAACTTCGTTTGGTAGACGATCGATTGAATCGTCCAGGTTGGCGAAGGACGAACATCGGATGTGGGCGGCCCGAGTGCTGAAACGTTCGGATGAATAACGAATCATGCTCGATTCGAAGGAGCCTACTCGGAATAAAGATTGTCGATCCTTGGTTGCCGTGTGTACGCGCCTAACGAGAACAAGATAAGCGAATCGCCACTGAGAGCGAACCTGCTTCGGAGTGATCGTGTGGAATCATAGAAAGTAATTTCTAATCGGTGGCGATTCGCTTCATCGTTTGGTTAGGTCTATCAAATCTTAAATGTCACTGGCATCTTCACGTTGTGCACTTTAGCCGCGAAATCCTTGCGAAAGCGCCACTGCCTGTAAACGGACAGACATGCGTCATCCAGCTCGCGATGGCCTGTACTCTGAACAATGTCAACGCGCGAGACTGTGCCATCACTGCGCACGTGAATTAAAAACATGCCGCTCCCTTGAAGGTGGTGTGCTAGCGCAGACGTTGGATACTTTGGATACGGTGCGTAGACGGTGAACTTGCGAGTGAGCTCAAGAAGCTGCGGGGTCATGATCGCATGGCCCTGGCCGAACACGTGCGTCGATGATGCAATCACCGCTAGGCCCACAACGAACAAAACGACGCGCCGCATAGACCTAACGAGAAGTAGATCCAAAAATTGCGTCTTTAAAGGCGCAAATTTTGGACCTAATCCGGTCTTCTGTTTTGGGTTTCATTGGGAGGAAGCTGCAACAATGGTAAGATCGGCTGGCTAAACGAACAAGCCAGAACATCAGTGATATCCGCGTCATCCGCGGTTAAAAAATTCTCTTACGCCGAGACCGGCTTTGGTTCGGTGGATTTGCGGGAGCCGAGGGCGGCGCGGACGAAATTGTTGCCGAGCTCCCACATTGGGCCGGGGAATTTGCGGCACTCAGATAAAACGTCGTCGAGCGCGTTGACGAACATGTCGACTTCTTTCTCGCCGATGATCAGCGGCGGCAGAATTTTCATCACGTCCATCGCGTGACCCGCCACCTGCGTCAGAATGCGATGTTTGCTCAGCATTTGGGTCACGATCATTTGCGCGAACAGGACCTTGTCGATCTTGTGCAGAAGTTTCCAGGCCATCTTGAGCTTGAACTCGCTCGGCTCGTGAAACTCGATCCCGATCATCAATCCTTTGCCGCGCACTTCTTTGATGAACGAGTGTTTTTCTTTCAGCGCTTCGACTTTTTCCATCAGCAACGCGCCCATCTTGGCCGAGTTCTCGATCAACTTCTCGCTGTCGATCACTTCCAGCGACGCGAGTCCGCAGGCCATCGCCAGATTGTTTCGGCCGAACGTGGTCGAATGAACGACGCAACGGTCCATTCGCGAAAATGTTTTCTGATAAATGTCGCGCCGGGTGACGATCGCCCCGCACGGCACGTAGCCGCCGCTCAACGTTTTCGCGAGCGTGACGATGTCCGGTTCCAAGTTCCAATGTTGGAACCCGAACATTTTCCCGGTGCGACCGAGTCCGGTCTGCACTTCGTCGGAGATGAGAAGCGTTCCGTATTTCCGGCAAAGCTCCTGCGCACGTGGAAAGAAATCCGTTTTCGAAGTTTGGCAGCCTTTGCCTTGAACGGTCTCGATCACGAACGCGGCGACATCACGCGAACGAAGTTGTCGATCTAGCTCGTCGATATCATCGAGCGGGACGCGCGCATCGAAACCTTCCATCAACGGACCGAATCCTTCGGTGAAACTTTCGCAGCCCATCAGAGAGAGCGACCCGACGCTTAAGCCGTGGAACGCGCTCGCGAGTGAAATCATTCGTTTCCGTCCCGTCGCGGCACGCGCAAACTTGATCGCGCCCTCCATCGCTTCGGTGCCGGAGTTGCAAAAGAAAACCGCGTCGAGATGCGGCGGTGTGCGTTTGGTGATCGCTTCGGCAAGCAAACCGCTCAACAGCGAGCAATCCATCTGGACCATGTTCGGAAGATCGAGATCGAGCACGTCGCGGATTGCTTTCTTCACGAGCGGATGGTTGCGGCCGATGTTGAAAACGCTGTAGCCGCTCAGGAAATCAAGATACGGCGCGTTATCCATGTCGTAGAGATAAGCGCCCTCAGCGCGCGCGTAGACTTTGTCGAAACCGATGACGCGCTGCGCTTGCACGAGCGTGCGGTTCAAATGCTTCTCGTGCAGCTCGTAATTCTCGCCCAAACGCGCGGCGATGATCTCCTTCAAATCGAAACCCATGAGGCAGAAAGTTTCCGCGATTTGGGCGCGAAGCGCAAACGCGCTCAAAACAAAAAGCCGCAGGATCTTGCGACCCTGCGGCTTTTGAATTTGCGAACTTACGCTCGCTTAATCTTCAACTTCAACGTGTTCAACCACGCGTGTTTCACCGGTTCCGGTGTAATAAACGCGCACCTTGTCCTTCGGCGTCAACACACGTGTGATGACGTGGCCGGCGCGGTCAACGATTCGCACCGGAGCCTTGAGCGCGAAAGTAACGGGACCCTCGCGCTCGTCCTTCACTACGATCGTTTTGTCCGGCTCGTACGTTGTCACGGTGCCCGACGTGTAGGTCGTGCTCGTCGTCGTCGTGGTGGCCGGCGCCATTGTCGTTTGTTCAGTTGTGGTTGTGCTGGTCTGCGCAAATGCAAAAGGCGCAACCGCAGCACAAGCCAATCCAATCATGAGTTTCTTCATTGTTTCCTCCGTTTTGTTTCGTTTCTTCGACTAAGCTCGCGTGGAAAATATTCAGGGTGCGAGCCGCACTGGCCCCGAGCGCACTGGCGCTGAGCCGGACTGGCAGTTCGCGCAACACCGCGGCCCTGGAACGCGGTGTCGCCTTCAAGGGGGAAATTTATCTTATCGCAAACGCCGCTTGATCCCGTGCGTCACGGGATGAACTACGTGATTGTCGATCTTGTATGCAACTTTTTGGGCAAAATGCGCTGCTCTGTAAGGCATTCGTTCACCCGGAAACGCGGAGGCGTTTTGGGCGCAGAGAAACGTAATCGCCAACACGGCTACGGCGAAGATCTGTGTAAAGCGTTTCATCTCATTCCTTCTTTCTATATAATTTAGACAGCCTGCGCGGGACTCGTATTCGACTTAATTCCGAAAAACTCCGCGTTGTGTCGCGTCGCACATTCGTTAACGTGCGGTGTCGATGACCCGCGCCGCACCGACCACTGAGCCAAAAATTACTCCTGAGCTCGTGGCGGAGCATGGCCTGACGCCGGAAGAATTCGAGCGGATCAAAAAAATTCTCGGCCGCGAGCCGAACTTCACCGAGCTCGGAATCTTTTCGGTCATGTGGAGCGAGCATTGCTCCTATAAAAATTCACGACGCGAGCTGAAGAAATTTCCGACGAGCGGACCGAACATCCTGGTCAAAGCCGGCGAAGAAAACGCGGGCGTGGTCGATATCGGCGACGGCTGGGCGATAGCGTTCAAGATGGAAAGTCACAATCACCCGAGCGCGATCGAGCCGTTTCAGGGCGCAGCCACCGGCGTGGGCGGAATCATCCGCGACATTTTCACGATGGGCGCGCGGCCAGAGTTTTGTCTCAACTCGCTTCGGTTCGGACCGATCGACGAAAACCGGAATGCGGAAACCGGAAACCGGAAAGAAAATCGACATAAACAGATTCTCGCGAATAGGCGCTTGTTTACTGGAGTAGTCAGCGGCATCGCGCATTACGGAAATTGCATCGGCATCCCGACCATCGGCGGCGAAATTTATTTCGACGAAAGTTTCGAGGGCAACCCGCTGGTGAATGTTTTTTGTCTCGGAGTGTTGCGCCACGATCAACTCGCACGCGGCGCGGCCCGCGGCGTTGGTAATCCGGTTTTTTATGTCGGCGCCGAGACGGGACGCGATGGTCTCGCTGGCGCGGCGTTCGCGTCGCGCGAGCTAACCGAGGAATCAAAAGAGGATCGACCGGCGGTCCAGGTCGGCGATCCATTCAAAGAAAAACTCTTGTTGGAAGCGTGCCTTGAGCTACTCGCGAACGATGCGGTCGCCGGAATTCAGGACATGGGCGCAGCCGGCCTGACCTGTTCAACTTGCGAGACCGCGAGCCGTGGTGGCAGCGGAATTGAAATCGATCTCGCGAAAGTTCCAAAGCGCGAGCCGGGCATGACGCCGTATGAAATTTTGCTCAGTGAATCGCAGGAACGAATGTTGATCATTGCCAAACGCGGCAAAGAAAAAGTCGTCTGTGAAATTTTCGACAAATGGGACGTGCCTTGGGCGGAGATCGGACGCGTGACCGACGACGGAATGATGCGCGTGCGCAACAACGGAAGCGTGGCCGCCGAAATTCCGGCGAAGCCGCTCGCCGAAGAAGCGCCGCTCTATTCCAGAGAAGCTAAAAAACCGACCACGGATTACACGGATAAAACGGATTTGATTCAGAAGCTATCTGCGTCATCCGCGAAATCCGCGGTCGAATCTCTTCGCCAACTTCTCCGCGATCCGACGATCGCGTCGAAGAACTGGGTTTACCGGCAATACGATCACACCGTGCGCACCGGCACGATGGTGAAACCGGGCTCCGACGCCGCCGTATTTTTTGTTCGCTACGCGAATAAAATTTTGGCGGCGACGAGCGATTGCAACTCGTTGTATTGCGCGCTTGATCCGCGAGAAGGCGCGAAGATCGCCGTCGCGGAAGCGGCGCGCAATCTCACCTGCTCCGGCGCGATGCCGCTCGCGGTGACCGACAACCTGAACTTCGGGAATCCCTACAAACCGGAAAACTTCTGGCAGTTGCGCGAAGCGGTCGAAGGCGCGGCCGAAGCCTGCCGGGCTTTCGGCACGCCGGTCACTGGCGGAAATGTCTCTCTATATAATGAGAGCCCCGCCGGCGTCGTCGACCCCACCCCGACCATCGGCATGGTCGGGCTCATCGCAAAGGAAGAACACATCACGACCCAATGGTTTAAGAATGCCGACGACGAAATTCTTCTGGTCGGCAAAATTGGCGACGAGCTTGGCGGTTCGCGGTTCCTTAAAGTTTGCCACGGGAAAAAGCTCGGCCCGCCGCCGCATGTCGATCTTGCGCACGAAATTAAAATTCAAAACGCCGTGCGCAATCTGATTCGCGCCGGTCTGGTCAAAAGCGCGCACGATTGCAGCGAAGGCGGGCTCGCCGTTGCGATGGCGGAAAGTTGTTTTAATCCGAAGGAGACATTGGGAGCGGAGATCAAAATTGCAGGCGAGACGCCTGCCTCCACAGTTTTGTTTAACGAATCGCAGTCGCGAATTGTGATTTCGGTTGCGCCAGCGGATTCGAAGAAGACGATGTCGATCTTGGAAAACGCCGGTGTTCCCTTTCAGCAGCTCGGCAAAGTCGGCGGAGATCAATTGCGAATCGAAATCGGCAGCGAAAAATTTTCCTGGCCGATCGCCGATCTTTACGACGATTGGTGGAATTCAATTCGCCGTTTGGTCGAAAGCGACTCGTGCGCTGAGGGCATACCAAGTTTGTGATCAAACACGTTGAATGAACTGCCGTATCGTGGAACTTTCCGTGTGATCTCTCAGGACAAAATCGACAATCTCCCAGCAAGAGAGATTTATCCGCAGCACGAGTGCGGGCTCTTTGCCGTGTTTGGCCATCCGAACGCGGCCGTTTTGACTTACTACGGTCTTTTCGCGTTGCAGCATCGCGGCCAGGAAAGCGCCGGCATCGTGACCAGCAACGGACCGGGCACGTCATTTCTCGTTCACAAAGACATGGGCTTAGTCTCGCAGGTCTTCGGTCAGCGCGAACTCGAACAACTCAAAGGCTGTCGTGCGATCGGACACACGCGTTATTCGACGACCGGCACGAGCACGATCAAAAACGCGCAACCGATGGTGGTGGATTGCGTTCGCGGTCAATTGGGGATCGCGCACAATGGAAATTTGATCAATGCTGACGTGCTTCGGCTCGAGCTCGAGCGCCGCGGTTCGATTTTCCAAACAACCGCCGACACCGAAATCATTTTGCATTTGCTCGCGCAACCATTGGATAACGGCAGCAGTTCGCTCGCGCCGCTAACCCGCATCGAAGGCGCGTTTTCGTTGCTGATCATGAGTGAGCGCGAACTAATCGCGGTGCGCGATCCATTTGGCTGGAGGCCGCTCTCGCTCGGCAAACTCGATGATGCTTACGTGCTCGCATCCGAAACGTGCGCGTTTGATCTGATTCACGCCGAGTTTATTCGTGAAGTGAAACCGGGCGAAGTGCTCATCATCGACGAAAACGGATTGCGCTCGGAATTTCCATTTCAACCACAGCAGCCGGCTTTCTGCATGTTCGAGTATGTTTATTTCGCGCGGCCGGACAGCAAACTCGGCGGTGTGAACGTCGGGAAAGTGCGGACCGAAATGGGCCGCGAGCTCGCGCGCCAATTTCCGGTCAAAGCCGACATCGTGGTGCCAGTTCCCGACTCGGGAAATTATGCAGCGCTCGGTTTCGCCGAAGAACTCAAGATTCCTTTCGAACACGCGTTCGTGCGCAATCACTATATCGGCCGAACATTCTTGCAGCCGAGCCAGTTGATCCGCGATTTCGACGTGCGTGTGAAACTGAATTTGATCAAGGAAATGGTGGCCGGGAAACGCGTCGTGGTCATCGATGATTCAATCGTGCGTGGCACAACGGCGCGCGCGCGCGTCGTGAACTTGCGCGAAGCCGGCGCGAAGGAAGTGCACATGCGCGTGAGTTGTCCGCCGCATCGCTTCGCTTGTCATTACGGAATCGATTTTCCCGATCCGCAAAAATTAATCGCGAATCAAATGTCGATGGAGGAAATCCGGAAATATCTCGGCGTAGATAGCCTCGGTTATCTCGACGTCGAAGGAATGGTGCGCGCGACCGGCCGGCCGATGAACGAATTTTGTCTTGCCTGTTTCAACGGAAAATATCCGCTGCCGGTCGATCCCGCGCTCGACAAGTTCATCATGGAAAAACGCGAGGCCCGCGCCAAAGCGTTGGTCGATCAGGAACGGCATCCGACGCTGTTCACCGATCTGAAGTAATTGCAGATTTCAGATTTCAAATTGCAGATCGAACCGAGCACTGACACAAATTTGCAATCGGCAATTTGCAATTTGAAATGAAGAAAAAGGCTTACGCGCGCGCCGGAGTCGATGTCGATCTTGGCAACAAGCTCAAGCGGCGCATTCAATCGCTCGTTCGACAAACCCATGGGCCGCAAGTGCTCGGGAAAATTGGCGGCTTTGGCGGTTTGTTTCGGGCCGACTTTCGTAACATGCGAGATCCCGTTTTAGTTTCTAGCACCGACAGCGTCGGCACAAAGCTGAAAATCGCTTTTGCGCTCAACAAACACGACACCGTCGGCGCCGATCTGGTGAACCATTGTGTCAACGACATCGCGGTTGTCGGCGCGCGACCACTTTTCTTTTTGGATTATATCGGCTGCGAAAAACTCGAGGCGCGCATGTTCGACCAATTACTGCGCGGCCTCGCCCGCGCATGTCGCGCGGCAAAATGCGCGTTGATTGGAGGCGAGACTGCGCAGCTGGGCGACCTTTATCGCAAAGGCGAATACGATCTCGCAGGCTGCATCGTCGGCGTGGTCGATCGCGCGAAGATGGTCGACGGCCGCAAAATAAAACCGGGCGATGCAATTCTCGGACTCGCCTCGAATGGTTTGCACACGAACGGCTACTCGCTGGCGCGGAAAATTTTGTTCGCGAAAATGAAACTCAACCCGAAACGAATTGGCAAAGAGCTTCTGCGCGTGCACAAAAATTATCAGCCGCTGCTCGCAAAAGCACCGCGCGGGATGATTAAAGGACTGGCGCACATCACCGGCGGCGGTTTGATCGACAACCTGCCACGCGTGCTCCCAAAAAATTGCGACGCGGTGATTGAAACAAAATCGTGGCGGGTGCCGGAAATATTCGAGACGATTCAGCGAAACGGAAATGTCCATCGAGCCGAGATGTTTCAAGTCTTCAACATGGGAATTGGCATGGTCGCGATCGTTTCGGAGCGCGACTCGAAACGCTCGATGTCGATCTTGCGCGCGAAAAGAATTGGCCGGATCGAGCGCGGCTCAGGAAAAACACGACTGATTTTTTAACCGCAGATTGGGCGGATTTTCGCAGATTAGTTTTCCAGATTTCCGATTCAATCTGTGTAAATCTGCGTAATCTGTGGACAACATGGAAAAGCGTCGCCTCGGAAATACCGACATGGACGTCTCCGTCCTCGGCTTTGGCGGATCGGAGATCGGTTACGAGAGCGCATCGCGCGAGACCGTCGCCGAATTATTAAACAGCGCGCTCGATGCCGGGCTCAACGTGATCGACACCGCTGAGTGTTATCACAACAGCGAAGAGTTGATTGGCGAAGCGGTCAGCAATCGCCGCAGCGAATTTTATCTTTTCACCAAGTGCGGCCATCCGCACGGCTTTGGCGAACGCGCCGATTGGTCGAAAGATTCCATTCTGGAAGGTATTCAGCGGAGTTTGCGGCGACTGAGGACCGACAAGATCGACATCGTGCAGCTGCACAGTTGCTCGGAAGCAGTTTTAAAAAATGGCGAAGCGATCGACGCCCTCCAAACTGCGAGGGACCGCGGCTACACACGTTACATCGGTTACAGCGGCGATAGTCACGCGGCGCGGTTCGCGGTGGAAACCGGCGCATTCGATACCTTGCAAACTTCAATCAATATCGCCGACCAGGAAGCGATCGATCTTACCCTGCAGCTCGCCCGCGAGAAAAAAATGGGCGTAATCGCAAAACGTCCAATCGCGAATGCCGCCTGGAAAACCGGACATCGTCCGATCGATTCCTATCATCACGAATATTTCGAGCGCCTGCGAAAGTTGAATTACGATTTTCTGCATCACGATTTGGAAAAAGGAATTTCGATCGCACTGCGCTTTACC
>Ga0070707_100002659_pt1 | contig 16979 bp, 17 predicted proteins | sample KBSK5502metaG_FD_65468 | JGI IMG/M metagenome (GOLD analysis project Ga0070707, IMG submission 65468) | Corn, switchgrass and miscanthus rhizosphere microbial communities from Kellogg Biological Station, Michigan, USA - KBS K5-50-2 metaG | ecosystem: Host-associated > Plants > Roots >... | reverse complement strand
TCCGTCGATGGCAACTTCCTCCCCGATTCCTGGTATCGCGTCTTGCAGGGAGGCGGCGATCCGGTCAAGGCAGTCGGCCAGCCTCTCCGAGTTGAGCCGAAGCTTGACTGTGAAGCGGTAGCAGGCCCAAAGACTCGGAGCGCCGCCAAGAGCCGCTTGCAGGCCCGAGTGATCCTCGATCAGGGCTGCGACTCGCGTCCAGGTCGGCAGACCGTAGAGGGCCTTGATGAGGCAGGCCCCGACGAGGGCGCGAGCGCCATAACCCTTGCGGCCCCTGGTATCCCCAGTGGCGTCGATCTCCCCGATCAGGGCGGCTATTTCGGTCGAGTCCAGAAGGGCGGAAATCTCAGAACCGACCGCCCGACGCGCTACCTTGCCAGATGCCACCGGAGGTCACTCTCCTGTGGTCGCGCCCCCGGAAGTGCCAACTTCGCGGGGGCTAAATTATTCGGATTTGCAGGACTAACTCTACTTTGGGCATCGGACGGAGCCGACTGGTGTTAGAGCTGCGCCAGCGGCTCTATTGGTTGGCCGGTCTCGCACTCCGTGACGGCATCGGAGACGGCGACGACAATCATCCCGAGGGTGCTGAGGAGGGGTCGCCCCTCTATGCGTACCTCGTAGACGAAGCGCGGGTTCACGTCCACTTCCGTGATTTCCGATTCGGATCTGGCGATGAAGTGTGCGATCTCTGCGCCGTAATGAAGCGGCTCCCCCTCCCGGAAGGGTTTGATCGCTTCGATTTGGATTCCTTCACCAAGGCTCACGTATTGGAAGCGAACGGAGGTTACGACGGTGGAAAGGGTCCGGTGCTTATCTCGGTTCGAGAGGCTGCTGAGGACGGCGAGGGGCGAGAGGGCTGGCGTCAGGGGAAGGCGCTTGTACGGTTGCGCGTTCTCGATCAGTGCCCGTATCGCCTTTGGCACTCCAGCGATCAGTGGTCGGCCTTTTACTTGGAACTCGCAGGGGTCAGTGAAGATCGGGAACTGGCTGCTGCGCCGGTATTTGTTGGCGGATGCCGCATAGACGGCGTGGTCGAGGGCAGCGCGGAGATTCTGGATGGCCTCTCCAGCGAGAAGGGGCCAGTCCTCCTTGGGTCGAGCGTTCTCGATTGCAGTGATCTTGTATTCGACCTCCTTCGGAGATCTGATCTTGCGCTTCACGTCTGGAACGTAGGCGTGCGCGTGCTCGAAGTCCCCGGTTTCCCGACTGAGCGCGTAGACCTGTTCTATGCCCCGAGCGAGCTTGCGTTGCGCCGAGCTTTGGCTCACGCCTCTACCTCACCACGAACACGACGCCGAACTCAAGCCCCCGTTATTTCGCCAAACCCTCCTAGGGCAGAACCAGCCGCTGCCCCGGCACGAGGATGGTGCTGTGCAGATGGTTCCGCTGCTGGAGCTGCCAGATCCCCTGCCTCGGGTCTCCCGCGTAGTGGGCGGCCGCGATCGACCAGAGGGTGTCGGTCGGCTTGACGACGTAGCCCGTCGGCTTCCCAGCGCCGCCGGACGGTCGGGCGACCACGCCCACCACGAAGGAGATGGCCAGGAGGAGGATCGCTAGTCGAGGGAACATGTGTTCGTAGGGTACCGAACACCTGTTCGCTTTGTCAAGGGTGGAACTATCCCTTCGAGGGAGAGGGAATGGCTTTGGCTGTGAGGTCGCGTGAGGGGGTCAGACAGCCGCGATGATCGCTTGGACCGTCTGACCGATCTGGCCGAGCGTATGAAGAACGCGGCCCCCGTAGGCGGGATGCCCTTGGTCGAAGCCTGGGTCAATCACCAGGCGTGGATTCATGTGTATCTGCGGCAAGCTCATGGCGAGCAGGCCGCCGGGCTTGTGGATGAGACGAGCGCGCCCGATCTCTGTGCGACCTTTGAGTGGCCCTGGGGGTGCGCTTGGAGACGACCTCGAATTCGAGATTCGTCAGGAGGCCTTGCGGGTCGTCGATCTCGGGGAACGGATTGAGGGTGAGAAGGTCATGGAGTTCGACCGTGGCGTTGACGAAGTGAAGGGTGGCGGTGTTTGTCAAAGTTCCAAAGTTCTTGGAGCACTGCGAGTGGTTCACGCTCGGGGGCGTTCTTCCCAGTCTTAAACGGTTGCAGTTGTTTAAGCGGTGCGATGAGCAGGGGATCTCGGCTTGCGCTGGTGGCGTCGGCTCTGCGCAGAAGTCTGGTTGCATGTCAACGGTGTAAGCCTTGTCGGCGAACGTCATTGCGCGTTCGGCAATCGTGCCGAGCCGAGGTTTTCGTTCGCTCTTTCGACCTTCGCTCTAGCGTGGTCAAACATGTGCGCTAACCTCACCATGAGTGACCGACGAGCCACAAGAGCCAAACAGAAAACGCCGAAGGGCTTAGAGATTCCGATGCCTACTCGGGAGTCGGTCTTCACGGCGCTCCGCAAGGTCATCAAGCCCGTCAAGAAGCCCTAGGAGGGATTGGCGCTGGTAGCGCTTGGCGGCATTGTCGGGGCTATCCTCGGTTTCCTGCTGGGACTCCTGATTACGGAGGTAATCGTCGGGAATCCGGCGAACAGTTCGGGTTTCGATTGGCAGCTTTGGACGGATGTGGCGCTTGCGATCGTGGGAGCGCTCGGAGGTTCTTCGCTAGTGCGCCGTTTTGCCAACCGAAATGCCCAAGCCTCCTAGCCGGCTCTCCTCAACGGCTTCCGCGAGCAGTTCGTGGACGCTCTCTCACTCAAAGGGATAGTTGCCTCTCAAGAGGTCAGAGCGTGACGAGCTCCGGCGTGATCCGCGTCCCCCCGATGCTGAGCACGATCATCGAATGGGCCGGTGCGCTCCGCCGTTCCGTCGGCGAGCCCGGGTTGAGCACCCACAGATGCTGGAACCGCTCGACCTGCGGGACGTGTGTGTGTCCATAGACGACCGCGCCGCAGTCCTCGAAGCGGGCGGCGAGCCGGGCTTCGCGCCGCTCGCGCGGGCCGGGGTCGTGCACCATCCCGATCCGCACCTCGCCGACCTCGACGACCCGCTGCTTCGGCAGTGTCTGCTTGAGAGCCTGCTCGTCCATGTTCCCGCACACGCCGACCACCGGTGGGCCGAGCTCTTGGAGCTCCTCCAGGAACCGGGCCGAAACGAAGTCGCCGGCGTGCAGCAAGAGGTCGGCCCCCGCGATCAGACGGAGACATTCCTCCGGGAGCGCCCGCGTGCCGCGCGGAAGGTGCGTGTCGGAGATGACGGCGACGCGGGTCAGGTAGTTGCGACCGGCTCAGGTACCGCGACAGGAGGCTCGTGCAGGAACCGTCCGGCTTTCCAGACGAGCTCACCGTCTGCATAGACCTCGCCGTCGGCGCGGAGGTCGCAGATCATGTCCCAGTGCAGGCCGGATTCGTTCCGGCCGCCGAGCTTCTTGAAGCTCGAGCCGAGCGCGAAGTGCATCGTGCCGCCGATCTTCTCGTCGAAGAGGATGTCGCGCGTGAAGCGGTCGATCTCGTAGTTCAGGCCGAACGCGACTTCACCGAGGGTGCGCGAGCCCTCGTCCATGTCGAGCAGCGACTGGAGAAATTCGTTCCCGTTGCCGGCCTTCGCGCGGACGACACGACCACCCTCAAAGCGTAGGCGGACGTCCTCCACCCCGCGCCCCTGGAAGATTGCGGGGAACGAGAAGCGAATCTCGCCCTCCGTCGCGCTCTCGACGGGGCTCGTGAAGATCTCGCCGTCGGGCATGTTCAACCGACCGTCCGCTGCCAGCCACTCGCGGCCGGCCACGTTGATCCGCAGGTCGGTATCCGGCCCGACGACCCGAACCTCGGTGAAGGTGTTCAGCTCGCGTGCGCGTTCGTTCAGCTCGAGGGAGACCGCGCGCCAGTGCGCAACCGGGTCCTCGTTCCCACCTACGTGACACGCGCCGTAGACAAAGTCCTCGTACTCGGGGAGTGACATCTCCGCGTCCTGCGCATGGGCGTCCGTCGGGAATCTCGTGCCGACCCACTTCGCGTTGCCCTCGTCGATTCGTTCCCACAGGCGGTTCGTCAGCTGCCGGCGTGCGGCGATCTTCTTGCTGACACGCCGCGGGTCGGCCTGGCTCAGTGCGCGTGTGTTGCGGTCGGCCCAGATGGTCACGATCGCGTCGACGTGGTCGATCTCGAAGCGGTCGATGTCGGAGACGAACGTCAGCTGCTCTTCCGACGCCTCTCCGATCGCGATGACGTCGATCCCTTCGACCTCGACCCGCGTGCGTGGGTAGGCGCCGGCACGCAACGCCTCCCGGTAGAGCTCGCGCACGAGCGGCGTCGCGACGGTCCCGCCGTCGAGCCTGACGATCTGCCCGGGCCTCAGCTCGAGCGAGTAGTTCACCAGCAGATCGGCCAGCTTCGCCACGCGCAGATCGGTCATGTCGGTTCTTATATCGCATCCGGCGGGTCTTCAAGACCGGCCGAATGGGACCTGTCCTAAGCGCGAAAGGTGCGCGTGAAGGTGGCCGTGCGGTCGGGATTGCTCTCGGCGTGGAGCGTCACCGTGACCCGGTACGAACCGCGCTTCAGTTTCGGCAGCTTGAAAAGGACGTCGCGTGCGGCCTCACCCTGGCCGACAGCACCGGTCAGCCTGCGTGTGCTCGAGGGCCGCGTGATCGTCACGTCGTACGAGAAGCCTTCGGCGGCGCGAACGAGAAACGACTGCGGCAGCTTGAAGGTCGCTTGCCCACCGACGATGCGATCGGTGTGACGCCATTGCACGGGAGTCCCAGTGCACTGCTGGTTGGCCATGATCGCGTTCTTGACCATCGTGAACGAGGCGCGTCGCGTCCCGTCCGGCAGCACCAGCCCACTCTGCCACGCCGGCAGGCTCGTTTCGTCGACCGCGTGGAAGAAGTTCAGGAGCGCCACGTTCGGGTCACAGGCCATCATCGCGATCAACTGTCCGTAGTAGGCGCCCTGCGTGGCCTCGTCGATCGTCGGAACATTCTCGGTCCCTGTGTAGAGGCTGGCCTTGTCGGGCGAGATCCTCGCCTGGTAGCCGACCTCGTCGACGTAGATGTGTACGAACGGTCCTGCGCCCGCGTCGCCGGCTTCGCGGAACAGCGGCTGTGCGGTGCCGTGGAAGGCGTCCCACCACGCCTGCTTGAACCGGTCCAGGTTGGCGCAACCGATCTTCGGCCACGCGTAACCGACCGTCGGGGCGTCCGTGTTGAGGTTCGGGTAGCAGTGAATTGAGACCTCGTCCGCAATCGGTTTCGTCCGGCCGCTGGCCCGGTAGGCCTGACCGACCTCTTCGAGGAAGCGGATCGGCGAGTGCGAGACGTTGCCGGATGCTTCGAAGTCGTCGTTGCCGCGAGGCGAGAGGCCGAACGCGATCACCGTGATGTTCGGGTCGACGGCCTTGACTGCGTCATAGCAGGCAGCCATTGCCTGCTCCTGTACGTAGCCGGAAATGCCCTTGCCGGACTCGTCGAACTGGGGCTGGTGAAACCGCGGCTGGTTGCCCTCGTTCAGGCAGATGACCTTGCGAACGTAGGGATAACGCTGCACGACCCTCGCCGCGTATTGAGCGAAGAGCTGCACGCCGTTCGGCGTGTCGACGAGGGAGCGGGCCCTCTCGGGGTAGATCGCAAACATCACCTCGATGCCGTGCCGCATCGCCTCCGGCAGCGCACGGTCGAGGAAGGCCTGGTCGACGATCGTGTCGGGCCGGGACGGATCCCAGAAGACGGCCATCCGGTTCTCGGTCATCCCGAGGTCGGTGAGCATGTGGAAGAAGCCCGGCCCGCCGTCGTCGGCGTACTTGCCCGCGTCGTCGGCAACTCCGAACGTGGTGCTCGAGGCGCCGCCCGCAAGGGCGAGAGCCGTGCAGGCGCACGCCAGGACCGCAGTGATCCGCCACATGACCTTCTCTTCGGCAGATCAGGTCGTGAGTTTGAGCACTGCATCGAGGAGTTTTCCGGCTCCGAAGCGGACGGGATCGTCCGCCGGCAGGCCGGTTTCCTGCTCGGCGGCGACGATCGCAGCGCGGGCCTCCTCCTCGGACACGCTCGACGTGTTGAGGGCGACGGCGGCGACCGTGGCCGGCCGGAGCTTCAGCGACATGCGCTCGTGAAGATCGATCAGCTCCGTCAGGCTCACGATCGGCGACTCCGTCGGGTCGCCTTCGGCGACCGTCCGCCCCACCTCGTGGCAGAGGACGTAGAGATGCGGCGCGCTGCCGTGGATCAGGCCCACGGTGACGCCGGAGTAGATCGGATGCAGGATCGCGCCCTGTCCCTCGACCCAGAGCAGATCGCCTTTCTTCGCGCCCTCGACCACGAGGCGCTCTGCGGCCCCGGCGAGGAAGTCCGAGACGACCGCGTCGACGGAGATGCCCCAGCCGGCGATCGCGATCCCGGTCTGCCCGGTGGGAACGAAGACCGACCGTAAGCCGCGCCTGCGGGCCTCGAGGTCGAGCTCGCAGGTCGCGGTCATCTTTCCGATCGCGCAGTCCGATCCGACCGTCAGGACGATCGTCGCGTCGGCCTCGAGGTTCTCTCCCGTCACGGTGCTCAGGTCCGCGGGCGGCTCGCGGAGATCGCGCAACTCGACGCCGTACTTGGCGGCGAGGTCCGCCAGCCCGGGGATGTCGTGCAGCCGAACGTGCAGGCCGTTCTCGAGGTCGAGCCCGTTCGCAACGCAGTCCTTCAGCAGCTCGCGCCAGTCGCCCGGAAAGTGCCCGCCCTGCGTGGCGACGCCGACGAGCGCCGTGTTCGGAGCGAAGTCGAGCGCCTCTTCGACCGTCCCGACGATCGGGACGCCGTCCTCGCCCTCGCCCGCGCGCTTCGAGTCGAGCATTGCGACGACAGAGTCGCGCTTGTAGCGCATCACTCCACGTGCAGTCTTGGCGTAATGCGGGTCGTGCGAGAGCGCTTCAGCGAGGATCAGGTACTTCTTCTCTGACACCGAGTCCCGGTTGGTCGGAAGGCCATTGGATTCCGTTGCTGAACTCCAGCCCCGGCCACGGATCCTCTGCAAGCAAGAGGTTGCCGTCGAGGTCGACGTGGTCGCACAGGCTCGCGATCTGCGCGGCCGCAGCGATCCCGAGACCCGACTCGACCATGCAGCCGAGCATGACACCGAGGTCGAGCGCCCGCGCAGCGTGTGCGATCCGAACGGCCTCACGGATGCCACCGGACTTCGCGAGCTTGATGTTGACACCGTGCGCGCGCTCGGCGCAGGCTGCGAGGTCGCTCGAGCGATGGCAGTCCTCGTCGACGTAGATCGGGATGGGCGACGCCGCTTTCAAGCGTGCGCCGTCCGGGTCACCAGCCGGCAGGGGCTGTTCGCAGTACGCGACGCCGAGCTCCGCGAGCTGGGGCAATGCCTCGACGGCCTCGTCGAACGTCCAGGCCTCGTTCACATCCACCTGGAGCGGGGCTCGGGTGACCTCTCGAACAGCACGCACGCGCTCGACGTCGCGGCCGTCGCCTGCGCCGAGCTTGAGCTTCAGTCGCGCGAAGTCCACGGCTCTGGTCGCACGTCGCGCCATGTCGTCAGGATCGCCGAGCCAGATCGTCCACGAGGTCGGAGGGCCCTCGCGCTCCAACCCGAGCAGCCGCCAGACGGGGAGGTCGACCAGCTTTCCCTGCAGATCGTGAAGCGCAGCGTCGATCGCGGCACGCGCAGCCCACTCTCCTGCAGGAAGTCGCTTCTCGATCGCTTCGAGCGCAAACGGGTCGTCACCCACCAGGTCGGCGTGCGCCTCGACGTATGCGGCTGCGGACTCCGCGCTTTCGCCGTAACGCTCGACCGGCGCCGCCTCGCCGAAGCCCGAGACCTTGCCGTATCGCACCTCCACGAACACGACCTCGGTCGTGTCGCTCGACTCGCGTGAGATGACGAACGTCTCCGCCAGCTCGAGCGTCGCGATGCGGGCGGTCACCTCCATCGGGGCTACACTAATCGTCCCGCGCCTGTAGCTCAGGGGATAGAGCGTGCGCCTCCGGAGCGCAAGGTCGCAGGTTCGATTCCTGCCAGGCGCACTCCCGAGCGAAATCCGGCGCCGCTGCGCGGCGCCATGATGATTTCGTTCGGCTCGGGTCCTGCCGGAGAGCGTTCGTGGGCGAACGCCGGCGTAGCCGACATTCGCGGTGGAGACTCAATGCACGACGAGTACGTCGGCGGACGCTCTTCGGACGAGCGTGTCGCTCAACGAGCTGCGGAGCGGGCGCAGTCTCATTCGCCCTCGCCGGCCGAGGACGATGACATCGGCGCCGATCGACTCGGCGGCCCCCAGGATCTCAGTTGCGGGATCGCCGACAGCGGCGATGAACTCCGCCTGGACACCGCGGCGGGCGAGGACGAGCTCGGATTCGCGAAGCAGGCGGTCCTGGACCGTTCGCTCCTTGTCGCTCACCGTCGCGAGACGTGAGCTCACCGACTGCACTCTGATGACGTTGATGACACGTACGGTCCCACCGGGACCGACCAGATCAGCCGCATGCTCGAGTGCGCGCTGCGCGGGCTGAGATCCGTCGTACCCCACAAGTACGGTCGGTTTTGCGGTCGCAATACTCATCGGCCCACATGAGATGGCTCCAAGGGATCGCCCACCCTCGCCTCGTTGATCCCGTCTCGCAGAAGCGTCTGTAGAAACTCGCGGCCTCTGGAGGCGCTTCCGGCGAAAACCTTACGCGCTCCTCACGCATTTTCACCACCCCAAGCCTCACGTGGATTCTTTCGCAGGCGTCCCGGGTACCATGGCGAACATGGCGCCAACAACCGACGAGCCGCTCAGTACCGATGCCCAGCCTGCCCCGCATCCGGCGGACGAGGCCTCGCGGATTCGGCGAGGTGGTCGCCCCGCGCGCGGAACCACGCGTCGCTGAGCTCAGCGCCAACGGCCTCACCTGGATCCACCTCGACCCGCCGATCGATCCCGAGACGGTCAACGCGCTTCGTGAGCGCTTCGGTTGGCACCCACTCGACGTCGAGGACGTGCTCTCGAAGCGTCAGCGGCCGAAGGTCGACGACTACGTCGACGACGGCTACCTCTTCGGCGTCCTCCACTTTCCCGCGTACGACAAGAACGTCCAGCGGCTGAACGCCGGCGAGCTCGACTTCTTCCTCGGCCCCGACTACCTCGTCACCATCTCGAACGTCGAGCTGCTGCCGGTCACGAGGCTCTTCAACAGGGTGCAGGAGGACGAACGCTTCCGCGAGCAGCTCTTCAGCAAGGGATCAGGCCGGCTTCTCTATGAGGTGCTGGACGACCTCTTCGACTACTGCTTCCCGATCCTCGACAAGATCGCCTACAAACTCGACTCGATCGAGGACGACATCGAGGATCGCCGCTCGGAGGAGATCGTCACCGACATCTCCAAGGTGAAGCAGGAGATCATCTCCTACCGCAAGATCATCAAGCCGCAGCGCCCCGCGCTTCGCCTGCTCGAACGGCACATCGAACGCTTCCTCCCTGAGGAGCTCGAGCTCTACTTCGACGACCTGGTCGACGCGTCCGAGCGCATCTGGGACCTGTTGGACAACTACAAGGAGGTCGTCGAGGCGCTCGAGAGCACGAACGAGTCGGTGATCTCCCATCGCCAGAACGACGTCCTGCGGATCCTGACGGTGTTCTCTGTGATTCTGCTGCCGCTGACACTGATCTCGGGCATCTTCGGCATGAACGTCAACTTCCCAGGAGAGGCAACACGCGTGGCCTTCTGGATCGTCGTCGGCGTGATGGTCGGCGTGATCATCGGGATGATCGGCTTCTTCAAGTACAAGCGCTGGCTCTGACCAGCTGAGGCCTCAGCTGTCGGGTTCGAGGTGGGCGTCGAAGCCGACGCCGTAGGCCTCGGCCGCGAATGCGTTCGCCTGCTCCTTGTCGATGAAGCCCTTCATCATCACCTCGTAACCGCCGCAGGCGTCGGCTTCCAGCTGCGCACCCACGAACCCGCGTGAGGCGACGAGGGAAACGAGGGCTTTGGCCGAGCCGAGGTCGGGCGCATGTCCCATGGCGACCTCGAGCTCACCGTTCTTGTCAGGTGCCTGGTAGCACTCGACCGTCGGGTGGAAGACGGTCTTTCGCGCCTCCGCCTGGATGGCCACTGCAATTGCGAAGGTGTCGTAGCCGCGGATCACGACGCGGAACTCGTTGCAGCCCTGCTCGATCGCCGTAAAGGTGAAACCTGCTCCCACGACCTGCGCCTGCAGCTTTTGCGCAGCGGCCAGCGTCGTCGGCCTTCCGAACACGACCTCGGGACCGGTCGTGTAGGCCGGCAGCCCTCCGCACACCTGCCCTTGCCGCTTCGGAGCCGCCGAAGACGTCCCCGACGAAACGACAAGTGCCGCGGCGCCGGCCACGATGGCGACTATCCGGACCACCCTCACGGTCGGTACTCCTACCACGACTGCTCCGGGCCGCGCGTCGGTCTTTACGAGATCCTCAAAATCGGCCCGCGGCGCACGTGGCAACTCCCTCGATCGGGCCATCGAGGTCGCCTCCGGGGGCCCCGAGTACTAAAGGCATGTCCGCGCCGCTCGGACGCAGGGGTCTCGCTCTGCTCCTCGTTACTGTCGCCGCACTCGCGGCCGGCAGCTCAACGTCTGCCGCAGATCGGCCAACGGTCAAGAGGCTCAGCGTGTTCGGGCTCGGCCAGGGAATCGGCCGGGTTCGCTCGCGAATAGTCCGTCGCGCACCGCGACACTTCGCCTCGCTGCCGCCGGGTGCCTGGGGCGGCGTCTACACCGCCCAGAGCGGCGCGCAAGTCACCATCCATTCGTCAGGGGAATACCCCGTCGACGAATCGGTGAACCAGGCTGCGGCCGACTTCGTCGACAGCCTCGTGCACGGCAAGGAGATCTCCACCGTCAACATCTACTTCGCCCCGCCGGCCGAGGTCGGAATCCTCTGCTACAGCCACGAGGCGGACGGTTGCTACTTCCCCGCCAGCGGCGAGATCGTCTCGATCGGCGAGGACACGCCCTGGAGCACGGTCGAAGAGGTCGTCGCGCACGAGTACGGACACCACGTCGCGAACAACAGGCTCAACGACCCGTGGCCCACGCTCGACTACGGGACCAAGCGCTGGTCGACCTACGAGGGCGTCTGCCAGAAGGAGATCGCCGGCGCTGCCTTCCCGGGTGACGAGGGTGCGCACTATTTTCAGAATCCCGGTGAGTCCTTCGCTGAGTCGTTCATGCATCTCAACGAGGCGAAGCTCGGCCTGCCGGAGACCCCCTGGGGCTACGACCCGATGTTCATGCCGGACCCAGGTGCTCTCGCGGCCATCGAACAGGACGTCCTCAAGCCATGGAACAAGCCTCCGCTCCGGTACCTGAGCGGTCGTTTCACGCGTCGCGGCCAGCAGAAGACGTTCACGTTCAAGACCTCGCTGGACGGTGTCTTCGCCGCGGAGCTCCACGGCCCCCGCGGCTCCAGGCTGACGATCAGCGGGCCGGCGAACGTCAAGCGCGTCTCGTCCGGGCTCTCCGCCGCGCTCGTCTGCGGCGATCGCTCGGTCAAGGCTCGCTTCACGGCGGGCGGCCCGGGTCGCTTCGCGGCCGCAACCCTCGTCCCGTAGATGGTCCCCGGAGCAAGAAGGAGTCGGGACCGAGTACGAGAAGTCGTGAGCGGCGCGTTTCAGTCCCGACATGCTCACTCTCCAGGCGATCCTCCTCACCTCCTCGCTGCTCATGGTCCTGGCCATGGTCGGGTCGGTGATGCTGCTCGCCTCGCTGCGCGCCCGGACCGATCCGGAAGCCGTCCCGGTCGAGTCCATGGATCACCCGCTCTAGACTCGGCGCGTGAAGCAGCTGTGGGCGCCATGGCGCCTCGAGTACATCAAGTCCGCTGACGAAGAGGCCGGCTGCGTCTTCTGCGCGGCCGTCGCCGGCGACGACGAGGAACGGCTGGTCGTCCGGCGCGGCCAGAAGGCTATCGCGCTCCTGAACAAGTACCCGTACTCCTCGGGCCACTTCATGGTTGCACCGGTCCGGCATATCGGCGAATACGGCGAGCTCGATGCGGAGGAAGTGCTGGAGCTCCACCAGCTCACCGCCGGCGGTATGGCTGCGCTCGGCACGCTCTACGCGCCACAGGGATACAACGTCGGCTGGAACCTCGGGCGCGCCGCGGGCGCCGGCGTGGTCGACCACGTCCACCTGCACGTCGTGCCTCGCTGGGGCGGCGACACGAACTTCATGCCGGTGCTCGCGGACGTGAAGGTCCTGCCCGAGCACCTCGCGGAGACCAGACGGCGGCTCGCGGAAGCCTGGCCGGACGCTTAAGCTGCTACGCCCGCGCCGTACTTGGCGCGGAGGTATGCGAGGTAGGGCTTCGCGTCGATCCTGCTTCCGGTCGCCCGCTCGAGCGTCTCCTGCGGTGAGAACTTGCGCCCGTACGCGTGCACGTGCTCGCCGAGCCAGTCGCGTAGTGCTCCGAACTCGCCGCGCTCGACCTGGTCCTCGAGATCTGGAACGTCCTCGACCACCTGGTCCCAGATCTGTACAGACATCACGCTGCCGAGCAGATACGTCGGGAAGTAGCCGATCAGCCCCGAGGCCCAGTGCGTGTCCTGGAGCACGCCGTGCGCGTCGTCGGGAACTTCGACCCCGAGGGAGTCGTGCATCCTCTCGTTCCACACGCGCGGGAGATCCCTCAGCTCGACGCGGCCGTTGACGAGGTCCTGCTCGAGCTCGAAGCGCAGGATGATGTGCATCCCGTACGTCACCTCATCGGCCTTGATCCTGATCAGCGAAGGCTTGACGACGTTGATGCCGGCGACGAACTGCTCGATCTCGACCGCGGCCAGCTGCTCGGGGAACGTCTCTTGTAGGCGCGGGTAGAAGAAGCGCCAGAACCGCGAGCTGCGGCCGACGAGGTTCTCCCATAGCCTGCTCTGGGATTCGTGGATGCCGAGCGAGCACCCGTTGCCGGTCGGAAGCCGCTCGAGCTCGCGTGGAAGCTGGTGCGAGTACAGCCCGTGCCCGTACTCGTGCATCGTCGAGAAGAGGGAGTTGATCGTCTCGGGGTCGTAGTGCGTCGTGATCCGCACGTCGTCCACCCCGGTGCCGGATGCGAAGGGGTGCTCGGTCGGGTCGAGCCGCCACGTGCCCGGACGAAACCCGAAGAGCTCGACGACGTCGTTCGTCACCCGCCTCTGGCGCTCGACCGGGAAGTCGCCACGGAGGAACGAATCGTCCAGCTCGACGTCGCGCAGCTCTGCGATCAGGGGGACGAGGCCGGCCTTCACCTCAGCGAAGATCTCTCGCACCTCGGCAGTGGTGGTATACGGCTCGAAGTCGTCGAGCAGAATGTCGTACGGCTCCTGCACTTCCTCGAAACACGCGACGTAACGCTGCCGCAGCTCGAAGTTTCGTTCCAATGCCGGGAGAAAGACCTCGAAGTTCGACTCGGCCTTGGCCTTGACCCACGCAGGACGCGCCTGCGCGGCGGCGTGCGCCATCGCGGCGCGGAGGTCGGTCGGAACACGCACGGCCTTTTCGTAGTCGCGCCGTGTGAGTCGGATCAACGCCGCGTCGTCCGAATCCGGTTCGAGCGACACTTCGAGGGGACGCAACTCGTCGAGCAGGCGGCCGGTCTCGTCGGCGATCAACAACTCGTGCGCGGCACGCCGGAGCGTCGCCAGATGGTCGGCGCGGTGGTCGGATGCCGCCGGCGGCATCATCGTCTGCTGGTCCCACGACAGCAAGCGGCTGATCCGCTCGAGGTCGGTGATCTTGCCGAGCCGTTCCTGGAGCTGTTGCAGCGGCTTACTCACCTTCGGGCACGTTACCGAGGCGGCTCACAAGGTCGTCGAAGGCATGCTCCAGACGCCCGAGCCTCGACTCGATCTCCGCCAGACGGTCGTCGCCGCGCTCGGTAGGCGGCTGGACCTCGGGAGGGGCAACCTCGCGAACACCGCCGCCGAGGAGCTGCGTCCAACGCTCCTCCTTCTGGCCGGGGCGACGCTCGAGCTGTTCCACCAGCTCTCGCTGTGACAGGGCCGCGAGAGTCTCTGCGACCTCTGCGATCGACTCGAAGCGATGGAGTCGCTCCGTGCGCTGCTTCAGTTCACCGACCGTCTGCGGGCCGCGCAACATGAGCACGCCGAGCAGCGACAGCTCTGGCCCGGAAAGCTGGAGTGCCTCGTCGAGCAGATGCCGGTACTTGAGCGCGCGGCTGCTTGCTCCGCTGGCGAAGCGGGTCCAGCCGCGGGTCGACATGCGGTCGAGCGCGGCCTTGATCTCGCGCTCCTCGTACGCGACCACCGGGTCGCGCGCGGTCGCCTGGTTGCAGGCGAGCCGAAGCGAATTCAGCGAGAGCGGGTACGCGTCCGGCGTCGTCCGCTGCTTCTCGATCAGGCAGCCGAGGACGCGGATCTCGACAGCATCTGCATCCATCAGCCGGACAGCCTATGCGCCGGTAAGCAAGCGGACGACGAGGCTCGAACTCGCGACCCTCAGCTTGGGAAGCTGATGCTCTACCAACTGAGCTACGTCCGCGTAGGCCCATTCTAACGGCGGAGCTCCGCCGCGACACCGACGGCCCCAGGCGGCCGAAACGAACTCGAGGGCGGCGGTGGCCGCCCCCGAGAAGTCACGGGCCTGGCGCTTAGACCGCCGGCTGGCCCATGCGGCTTCGGACGACCAGCAGGGCGCCCAGTCCGGCAAACGACATCAGGACGAGGCCGCTAACGGCCAAGATGCCCGCGCTGCCCCAGCTGAACGTGCTCGACGTGTCATACACAGCCGGCGTCGAAGTGTTGACGATGTCGGTCTTGGTGGGTGTCGACGAAGAGGAGCCTCCGACCCTGACCGAGGGAGCGTAGCGCGGAGGCCGCAGCGCTTCCTGATCGTCGGCCGGCAGCCGCCGGTACGCGTTTGCAGGGATTCCATAGATGCGCTTTGCGGTCTGCGTCGCGGTTGGTTGCGTGAGACCCTGTTCTTGCTGCGTCACCCGCGCCTGCGCCTGTGCGACGGGGACGGCCACGGCCACCGCCGCGAACGCCACTACCAGCCGCCGGAAAGACCGATATCGCTTCCACTTCTTCATGTCCTGCCGCTCCTTTGCCTGGGGTGCGTCTGCCGTGATGACCCACAGTCGCGCTCGGCAGTAACAAAACCCCCACGCGCTACCCATCGCCGCCCATCGTGGGGTAACGAACGCTCGAGCCAGCGCGCGCGCCGGAGCGGGCCGGACTTCGATCGGCTAGTCGGTGATGACGACCGGCGTGCCGAGCTTCACGTGATGGAAGAGCCACTCAGCATCAGGGATGTGCATCCGGATGCAGCCGTGTGAAGCGGAGTAGCCGATCGACGCGTCGTCCGGCGTGCCGTGGATGCCGACGCCGGGCGCGGACAAGCCCATCCAGCGTGTGCCAAGCGGGTTCCCCGGCCCCGGCGGAATCGGCTTCTCACCCTTGGCCCACGCCGAGTCGGGCGGTCGCCACCACGGGTTCAGCTGCATGTCCACGATGCTGAACGTCCCGGTCGGCGTCGGGTAAACCGACTGACCGGTCGCGACGCCGAACTTCCGTAGAAGCTGCGCGCCCCGGTAGTAGCGCAGCTCGTTGACGCCACGTCGAATGACGATGACGGCTCCGAAGTTGACGATCGTCCGCTCCGGAAGGACCGCTTTCGTTGCGACACGGATGCGGCGCACCTGCGGCGTCTGGAGCGCGCGCACGATCCGCCGGACGGTGAGCTCGCGCAGGACCTTGACGCCGGTCCTCTCCCGCGTGAACTGCGGACGCAGTCCCTCGAGCCCGCTCAGCTCGGCGTCCACGGCCGGGACCGAGATGCGCTTGTCGAGACCGTTCACGAACCGGCGCACCTCGCTCTCGTTCACCTGCGGGACGAGTGGGACTGCGGTACCGGCCTCCGCGCCGAGCGCATGCAGGACGCCGTCGGCGATCGTCACCCGGGCGCCGAAACGGGTCGGCCGGAGGTTCCACTGCCCGTCGCCGTAGACGAGCCGCACCGGTTTAGCGAACGCAGGACGCAACGCGGCCTGGGCCTGCTCGTTGGACATCCCGCCGACCGAGACGCCGGCCAGGGTCACACCGGGCTGGATCAGCACCGGTGGCGACGCGTCACCGCGCAGAGCAGGCGCGAGGGCCGCGACGACGAGAACCGTGAGGGCCAGACGGCGGACCACCTTGACGAGATCGTACTGAGGCCCTGAGCGCTTACCAAGTCCTCATCCGAGGGAGGGGCGAACCGCCGCAGCGTCGCCCCTCCAAGTCCGAAAGCTTAGGCGATACTTCTCCTCGTACAAAGACGAGGGAGGAGCGGAACATGGACTTTCAGGAGCTGGAGAGCATCGCCCGGAGGATCGTCGCCGACGGCAAGGGCATCCTCGCGGCGGACGAAAGCACTGGGACGATCAAGAAGCGGTTCGACTCGATCGGGATCGAATCCACCGAGGACACGCGCCGGGCCTACAGACAGCTCCTGTTCACGACAGAGGGAGCCGAAGAGTTCATCGGCGGCGTCATTCTCTTCGACGAGACGATCCGCCAGCAGGCGTCCGACGGGACTCCGTTCCCGAAGCTGCTCGAGTCCAAGGGAATCGTCCCCGGCATCAAGGTCGACACCGGAGCGAAGCCGCTCGCGCTGGCCGAAGGCGAGACGGTCACCGAAGGGCTCGACAGTCTGCGCGAACGGCTCGTGGAGTATCGCGCGCTCGGCGCGCGTTTCGCGAAATGGCGCGCCGTGATCACGATCGGCAAGGACCTTCCGAGCGAGTACTGCCTCTGGACGAACGCGCACGCCCTCGCCCGTTACGCCGCCCTCTGCCAGGAAAGCGGTCTCGTCCCGATCGTCGAGCCGGAAGTGCTCATGGACGGCGACCACTCGATCGCGCGGAGCTTCCACGTCACCTCGCACACGCTGCACGCGGTGTTCACCGAGCTGCGCGACCAGCGGATCCATCCGGAGGGGATGCTGCTGAAGCCGAACATGGTGCTCCCCGGGTACGAAAGCTCCGAGGAGGTTTCCGACGAGGAGATCGCCCGCCAGACCATCCAGTGCTTCCGCCGGCACGTGCCCGCGGC
>Ga0070707_100002657_pt1 | contig 16985 bp, 15 predicted proteins | sample KBSK5502metaG_FD_65468 | JGI IMG/M metagenome (GOLD analysis project Ga0070707, IMG submission 65468) | Corn, switchgrass and miscanthus rhizosphere microbial communities from Kellogg Biological Station, Michigan, USA - KBS K5-50-2 metaG | ecosystem: Host-associated > Plants > Roots >... | reverse complement strand
GCGACCGCCGCCGTCTACCGGGCCGCGGCGCGGTTTTAGTGTCGGCCGGCCGCATCCCTCTGGCGTATAATGCTTTTTACTGCGCGGAGGGATTATTGACCGTGGAGACCGAAGCATGCGCGTGCTGATCACCGGCATCACCGGGTTCGTGGGCAGCTACATGGCGGAGTACGCCCTGGCCCAGGGCGCCGAGGTATTCGGGTCGAGCCGGTGGCGGAGCAAGACCGAGAACATCGAGCATCTCCGCTCCAAGATCACGCTGATCGAATCCGATCTACGCGACCTCTCGTCGGTGCGCAACCTGCTCGAGAGCTCGAGCCCCGACTACGTGGTCCATCTGGCGGCGCAGAGCTTCGTCGGCGCGTCCTGGCAGACGCCGGCTGAAACCCTGTCCACCAACATCATCTCCCAGGTCAATGTGTTGGAGGCCGTGCGAGGGCTCAAGATGTCGCCGCGCTTCCTCGCCGTAGGCAGCAGTGAGGAGTACGGCCTCGTGTTCGAGGACGAGCTCCCCATCCGGGAGACGAACCCCCTGCGGCCGCTGAGTCCCTACGCGGTCAGCAAAGTCGCCCAGGACATGATGGGCTATCAGTATTTCCGCAGTTACGGGCTGCCCATCATTCGCACGCGCGCGTTCAACCATGAGGGCCCGCGGCGCGGCGAGGTGTTCGTCACCTCCAACTTCGCCAAGCAGGTGGCCGAGATCGAGGCCGGGCTGCGCGATCCCGTGCTGTTCGTGGGCGACCTCAAGCCGCGCCGTGACTACTCCGACGTGCGCGACGTTGTCCGCGGCTACTGGCTGCTCCTCGAGCGAGGCGAGCCCGGCGAGGTGTACAACCTCTGCTCGGGCCGCTCCTGGGCCATCCAGCAGGTGCTCGACTTCCTCCTCGATCAGTCGACGGTCAAGGGGATCGGCGTCAAGACCGATCCGACCCGCCTGCGCCCCTCCGATGTCATGTGGCTCGAGGGCGACGCCTCCAAAATCGAAAAGGTGGTGGGCTGGAAGGTGGAGATCCCCTTCGAGCGCACCTTGAGGGACCTCCTGGGCTACTGGCGCCAGCGGACCTGGTCCTCCTCGCGCTGACCGCGCGCCGCCCGCACCCGCCATGAGAGTGGCGCTGGTCCACGACTGGCTCACCGGGATGCGCGGAGGCGAGCGGTGCCTCGAAGTCTTCTGCGAGCTCTTTCCCGACGCTGACCTCTATACACTCCTCCACGTTCCGGGGACGGTGTCTGCCGTCATCGAGCGGCGGCGGGTGATCACATCGTTCATCCAGCGGCTCCCGGGCGCGGCGGCCCGCTACCGCTACTATCTGCCGCTCTTCCCCGCGGCGGTCCGATCCTTCGATCTCAGCGGCTACGACCTGGTGCTCTCGTCGAGCCACGCTGTGGCCAAGGGCGTCCGCGCGCCAGCCGGCGCCCTCCACGTCTGCTATTGCTTCACGCCCATGCGCTACGTTTGGGATCTCTACGGCGAGTACTTCGGCCCCCGTGCGGGCCTGCCGACGCGCGCGCTGATGCCCCCGGTGGCCGCCGCGCTGAGGCGCTGGGACCGTCGGACGGCCGCCGGTGTCCACCATTTCGTGGCGATCTCGCGTTTCGTGGCCGAGCGCATCCGGCGCGCCTACGGCCGCGAGGCCGACGTCATCTACCCGCCCGTGGACGTCTCGCGCTTCCGCTTCGAGGAGGCCCAGGAGGACTTCTACCTCGTGGTGTCGGCGCTCACCCCGTACAAGCGGGTGGATTTGGCGATCGAGGCGGCCAACCGCCTCCGGACGCGGCTCGTCGTGGTCGGCAGTGGCCCCGAGGAGAAACGGCTGAGGCAGCAGGCGGGACCCACGGTGCAGTTCCTCGGCTGGCGGAGTGACGCGGAGACGGCGGAGCTCTACTCCCGCTGCCGGGCCCTGCTCTTCCCCACGCTCGAGGATTTCGGCATCACCCCGCTCGAAGCCATGGCGTCGGGCCGGCCGGTAATCGCTCTGGGGCGGGGTGGCGCGCTCGAGACCGTGGTGCCGCCGGGGGGCGTCGAGCCGCCGACGGGCCTCTTCTTCGAGCGGCAAACGGCGGATGATCTCATGGGCGCGATCCGCCGCTTCGAGTCCGACGCGGCCCATTTCGAACCCAAGGCGCTTCGACGCCGGGCCGAGGCTTTCGACCGGCCGTTGTTCAAAGAGCGCGTCCAGGGCTACCTGCGCGCGCGGCTGGCGGAGCATGCGGGATGCTGAAGGCGTACTCGCGCCTGCTCGAGCAGCTCATGCTGGTGGGCGACCTTGTCCTCGTGGCCGGCGCCTGGCTGCTCGCCTACGTGCTCCGCTTCTACGTCCTGGCGATCCCACGGCCCCGGTTCGCAGAGATCCCGCCGCTGGGCCCCTACCTGCTGCTTCTGGTGCCCATCCTCGTCGTGTGGGGGTTTTCCTTCCGCGCCTTCGATCTCTATCGCCCGCGGCGCATCGGCTCCCACCTCTCGGAGGCCGCCGACATCGCCAAGGCTTCCAGCATGGGCGCCCTGGTCCTGGTGGCGGTAATGACGTTCTTCTTCCGCGAGTACGACTACTCGCGCGTCGTGATCGTCTACTTCTGGGTGCTGTCGATCGGCCTGGTGTGGTTCTCCCGCGCCGCGTTCCGGGAGGTGCTGCGCTTCGCTCGCCGGCACGGCTACAACCTGCGCTACGCGGTGGTCGTGGGCAGTGGGGAGCTGGCGACGGCGGTGGCCCAGCGGATCGAGCAGCGGCCGGACGTCGGGATCAAGATTCTGGGCGTGGTCAGCGATGAAAAGGAGGCGACCGGCGGGACCCGCCGGCTTGGTGGCTATGCCGATCTGCGGGCCGTGCTCGACGGGAACACGGTGGACCACGTGATCCTCACGCTCGCCCACGAGGACTACGGGCGGCTGCCCGGCCTGCTGGAAGCCATCGGCGACGAGCCGGTGACCATCCACGTGGTCCCGGACCTCTTCCGCTTCACGTCACTGCGGGGCGGGGTGGAGGAGTTCGAGGGGATGCCGTTCGTCCATCTGCGCGACTCGCCGCTGCACGGCTGGAACCAGCTGGCGAAGCGCGCTTTCGACGTCGCCTTCTCGCTCGGCGGCCTGCTGCTGCTCTCGCCGGCGCTGCTCGCGCTCGCGGCGGCGGTCAAGCTCACCTCGCCGGGGCCGATGCTTTTCGGCCAGGAGCGGATGGGGCTCGACGGCCAGCGCTTCCGGATGCTCAAGTTCCGCACCATGCGGGTGGACGCCGAGGCCGCCACCGGGCCCGTCTGGGCGCCGCCCAACGACCCGCGGCGCACGCCCATCGGCGCCTTCCTGCGCCGCTTCAGCCTCGACGAGCTGCCGCAATTCATCAATGTGCTGCGGGGGGAGATGAGCGTGGTGGGCCCGCGGCCCGAGCGCCCGGTGTTCGTGGAGCGCTTTAGGCAGACCGTGCCGGGCTACATGCTCCGCCACAAGGTCAAGTCGGGCGTGACGGGGTGGGCCCAGGTCCACGGGCTGCGCGGCAATACCTCGCTGGAGAAGCGCATCGAGTACGATCTGGAGTACATCGAGCGCTGGTCCTTCTGGCTCGATCTCAAGATCATCGCCCTCACCGTTGTGCGCGTGCTCTTCGACCGGAACGCCTATTGACGTGACCGCGCTCCGGCGCATCCTCTTCGCGGCATTCGTTCTCGGTCTCGGCCTGTCCATCACGCTCTCCGAGACGGCGCTCGCCCTGCTGACTCTGCTGTGGCTGTGGACGCTCAGGACGCCGCACGCGCGCGCCGCCGCGCTGTGGCCGCTCCTGCCACCGGTGCTGGCATTCAGCAGCGTCACAGTGCTCTCGGCCCTCGCCTCCGGGCATCCCGGCTTGAGCCTCGCTGCCGCCAAGGGCCTGCTATTGGTCGCTGCGCTCTACATCACTGCCGATTTCCTCCACGGCCCGGAGGAGGCCGACCGTTTTCTCTGGGCGCTGAGCCTGGTCGTGGGAGTGGCCGCTCTCGTCGGGCTGCTTCAGGTGGCCGTCTGCCCCGGGCAGGAGGCCGACTACGGCGCGCCGGCCTGGCTATACCACCGCTGTTACCGCGCGCGCGGCTTCTTCAGCATCTACATGACGCTCGCGGGAGTGCTGAACCTCGTGCTCCTGGCCATGCTGCCGCGTCTCCTGCCGGGCCCCGCCTTCCGGGGCTGGTTGGTGCCGGTGTCGCTGATCAACCTGGCCGCCTTCGTCGCCACCTATACCCGTGGCGCCTGGATCGGCTTCATCGGCGGCGTGCTGTCGCTGTTGCCGACGAACCGCCGCGGGCGCTGGCTTCTGCTCGGCGGTCTCTTGCTGCTGGCGGCCAGTGCGCTCCTGGCGCCCTATGACCTGCGACATCGCGTCAGCGCGATGGTGGATCCGAACGAGGCCGGTGTCACCGAGCGTCTTTACATGTGGCGGAGCGGGCTGGCGATGTGGCGCGAGCACCCGCTCCTCGGTGTGGGGCCGGGCGGCGTGAAGCGCGAGTACGCCCGCTATGCGCTGCCCGAGGCGGCCAAGAAGCGCACGGGACACGTGCACAATACCCCGCTCCAGATCCTCGTCGAGCGGGGCATCCTCGGGCTCGCGGCCTGGCTGTGGCTGTTCGGCGCTTTCTATTCCCGGGCGATCGGACTGCTGCGGCGGCTGCCCCGGGAGTCCGCGCGGGAGCGCGCGCTGGTGGCCGGAAGCCTGGCGGCGATCACGGGTTTCCTGATCGGGGGAGTGTCCGAATACAACTTCGGCGACACCGAGGTGGTGCTGGTCGCGTGGACCCTTATCGCGCTGCCCTTCGTGGTCGAGGCAGGGGAGCGGATGCCATCGTCCCCGGGCCAATGACATCCGTGGATGCCGGGACTGACCCGGCCGGCGTCTCGGTCTCCCCGAGGCGGGTCGGACGCGGGCTCCTGCTCATCTCGCTGCTGGCGCTGCTGAGCCACGGGCTGCCCCAGGATCACCCCGTCTGGGCCGCCGTCAAAGTCGTGTCCGCCGCGCTGACCGTGGGAGTCGTTCCCGGAGCGCTGGTCGTGCTCGCGGTGCAGCCGTGCGCCGGTCTCACGCTGCTCGAGGTATTCGGGATTGGCGTGGCCGTCAGCCTGGGCTGGATTCAGCTGGCCACCGTGATCAGCCTCACGTTGCACATCCCGGTCTCGACGATGGCCATGGCATGGGCGGGAGCGGCGGCAGCCGCGGCCGCGGTGCTCGCGATACGGAAGCCGCGGGACCCGCGTTGGACCGTGCGGCTGGACACGCGCGAGGCGGTCATCGGCGGGTCGCTGCTCACGCTGGCGGTGCTGCTCTATCTGAAGGGCGCCCCATTCCTGACATGGGACGATCAGGTGCACGCGGCGCTCGTCCGCCGGCTGGCCTACGTGCGACACCCCGCATTGGACAATCTGCATTTCCTCCCGAATCTGGTCTTCACCTATCCGTTTCCCGGCACTCACTTCCTCATGGCGCTCGTCAGCCAGCTGGGGGGCATCGACGCGCTGTTCGTGTTTCACAAGCTCCGGTTCCTCTGGGGCGTGGCCGCCTTGACGTTTTTGTATCTGATCGCGCGCCGGGTGTTCGAAGACTTGCGACTGGCCTTCGTGGTCGCTGTGACCGCGATCCTGTTTGTCCTCAACGGCTCGTTCGGCGACGGGCCGGATCTCGACTGGGGCCAGCTGGCGCCGCACAGCAATCCGGCCGACGTGGCGTTGAGCGTGCTGCTGCCCGCGCTCCTCGTGATGGCGCTCTACTTTCTCGGGGCCGAGGGCGGGCGGACGTCGGCGTTCTTCCTCGTCGGCGGCTTCGCGGTCGCGGCCATGGTGGCGATGGTCCAGATACGCAGCGTCGTGCAGTTCCTCGTCTATTTCGGCTGCTTCCTGGTGGCGGCCCTGCTCTTCGGACGAGACCGGAGGTATCTCGCGAGGAGCGCGCTTCTCATCGGGGGAACGGTGGGAGTCGTCACCGTCTACCTGCTATTTTACCAGCTGACCGTCCCTCATATCTCGGCCGCCGTCGATGTGCATCGAGCGGCGATGTTGGCGGCGGCGCGGAGTTTTTCCCTGGCGCAGTGGCTCTCCCCGCCGCTTGAACTCGTGCCCGGGTTCGACTCGCTCTTCTGGAGCTGGCACCCGTTCATGCTCATCGCCAGCCCGCTCCTGCTGCTCGTCTTCCGCAAGAAGCCCTTGATGCTATTGGTCGGCGCGAGCGTCTTCGTCTATCTCCTGCTGATCCGGGTCCCGGCGCTGACCCTGCTCTATGCCTATGCCACGCATTTCGAGATTCTGTCCTGGCCCGTGCGCAACGTGGGCATCTTCACCTATCTGCTGACCGGGGCATGCCTGTACGTCATCGCCGCAAACCTGGCGCGGATCCGGCAGCGCGCCGTCTCCCTGGCCGCCGCGGCCGGGATCGCCCTGGTCGGAGCGCTCACATGGAGCCGCGGGACGACGGTGTTCGTGGCCCAACGAGATCTGTTCTTTCTCCCGGTCGTCCTGATGTACGGGATCGCCCTGGTCGGCCTGCGGAGCCCGGAAAGGGCCGCCTCGGGCGCGCGGGTCGAGGCCGAGACGGCCAGCCCCTCGTGGAAAGCGCCGTTCATCCTGCTATTGGGTTTGCTGACGCTCCTCACCCCTATTCCGAAGAGCTCTCCGCTGGCCCTCGGGGCCCTTCACGACGGGATCGCGGCGTTCGCGTACCCTACAAACGTTCCGTTGACTCCGAAGGCCTTGCTGACTGGGCTTCGATGCGTGGACGCGGCGGGGGCGGACCTGCCGCTTCTCCCGGTTGCCGGATCTCCGAAGAGCCTGAAGGCGCGCTACCCCTCATGCCCACCCAGCGCTGGCCTGGTCCTGTGGTCCGAAACGGCGCTGGGCGAGGATGCGCTCGTGCTCGCGGACGCGACCGATCTTTACGCTCTCTCGGTGTTCATCCCGCAACACGTGCTGACGGGCCTGCCGTGGAGAAGCCTGCCGATCTCCTGGGGCGGCGAGTACGTGCGGGGGCTGTTCCCGGCATACTTCCGGGCGTTCGACCTCGCGATGCGGGAGCATGGGACGCAGCCGTTCTTCAACGAGCGCCAGTCCCCCGAAGAGAAGGCGGCGTTCCTGCGAACCGTCGGGATCACTCACATCTTCGTTCATGCGGCCCAGAGCGCGGTCGTCGCGCCCCTGGCTCTTGGCCGAGCCGACCTGCTTCGGAAGCTCTACGACGACGGCGAGTGGGCGGTCTATGAAGTTGTCGCCCGGAGCGCGCGCGTAACGGGCGAGGCTAGTACACCGCGTACGGTTCGGTCGAAGACCGGACCTTGACGAAATACTGCTTGAAGGTGTCCAGATCGTTGTCGGAGACGAGATCGGATACCATCATGCAGAGCAGTCCCTGCTGGCGCCATGCGATGAGGCTGAAGCCGTTCTCCTTCCGGAGCAGCGGCCGCCAGCGATCGACCTGGACGCGTCCGCGCTCAGGCAGCACGACCTTGCCTGCCGGGAGGATCACGTAGGTCACCGTGTGGCCGCGCGCGTCTTCATAGGCCAGCTGGATGCCGCGGCGGCCCTCCAGATAGGTCGGCTTGGCATTGATCAGCTGGATGTCCTCGTCTCCCGTGAACACCCAGTTCAGCGCGACGCCGCTCTCCTCCATGGCGCGGGGCAGGGCCGCCGGCACCACGTCGGAGCGGGACTCGCCCCAGAGGATGTTGCGGGCGTGCTCGGACATCACGGCCCGGGAGACGAGCTGGAGCGGATCGCTGGCTGGGGCGGTCGTCAGGGAGGGCGCGATCCACAGCATCGCGATCATGGCCGTGGCCAGCGACGAGACCGCCGGGGCGAGCCAGAGGGTCCACCACGAGCGCCGCGGCGTGTCCGGGAGCAGGGCCTGGACGACAGCCGCGCGCAGCGAGGCGGGTGCCGGATGGCGCGGCAGCCGCTCTCGCAGCATCCGGCCCAGCTCCTCGTCGCCATTTCGATCGTCGGTCCCGCTCGTCATCGCCTCACGCCTTTGATCCCGTGTCGTAGTCCTTCAGGTACGTCCGCAGCCGTTCCTTCGCCCGGAAGATGCGCGACTTCACCGTTCCGACGGGGCAGTCCATGATGCGTGCCACGTCTTCCAGGGCCAGACCTTCCACTTCGGCGAGCAGGAGCGGCGTTTTGAACTCTTCGGGCAGCCTGGCCAGCGCCCGCTCGAGATCCATGTGGACCCCGGCGACCCCGCTGTCCTGCGTCGGCGCGTCGTGGAACATCGGCGACTCGCCTTCCGGGACCCCGTCCTCGGAGAGGGCCGCCTCGCGCTCCCGCAGCCGGTAAAAGGTCAGGAAGGTGTTTCTCAGTATCTGGAACAACCAGGCGCGCAGGTGGGTTCCCGGCTGGAACCGGTGGGAGAACCGCATGGCCCGGACGTAGGTTTCCTGGACCAGATCCTCGGCTTCCGAGCCGTTCCGGGTCAGGTAGACGGCGAGGTTGTGAAGGGCGTCCAGATGCTGAAGGGCCTGCTGCCGGAACTCGTCGTCCGCCACAGGAGGCTTGGCCGGCCTAGCCTTCGAACCAGCGGCGGGGAAGGCCGGACTCGGCCACTTCGTGCTCGTCCTCGAGAGCCACCAAGAGCTCCTGGATCGTCTGGTAGAGCACGGGATGCTCCAGTTCCGGCGCCAGGTCGGCGAGCGGCTGGAGTACGAAGCGGCGCTCGTGCATGAGCAGGTGCGGGATGTGGAGCTGATCGGAGCCGCTGATCACGCGGTCGCCGTAGAGGAGAATGTCGATGTCCAGGGTTCGCGGCTCATAGCGCTGGTCCTCGGGGGTTCCCGGCCCGCGGCGGCGCCCGAGCCCGCTTTCGAGCTCCTGGAGGCGCCGGAGCAGCGCGAGCGGATCGAGCTCCGTCTCCACCGCAACGACGCAGTTGAAGAACCAGGACTCCTGGTCGGTGCGCTCTCCGGGACGCTGCTCCCAGGGCTCGGTCCGATAGAGTGGCGAGGCGTCTACGAAGCGGAGCTCGGGCATGGCGCGCAGCCGGTCAATGGCCTGGCGCAGCCAGTCGAGCCGGTCTCCGAGATTCGAGCCCACCGACAGGAAGACTCGCGGCATCAGCGTCCGTCCCGCCGTCGGCTGATCTCGACACCGGGAGTGCCTTGCAGCCCCTGCATGGGCGGGGTCAGCTTGCGCACCCGCACGCGAACCTCCTCGCAGGGGAACTCCGCCAGGAGCATCTGCGCCAGGCGCCCGGCCAGTCGCTCGAGCAGGTTCACCCGTTCCTTGGTGCAGACCTCGACGATCCGCGCCGCCACTACCCCGTAATCGACGGTCGTGCGCAGATCGTCGGAGGCCGCGGCGGGACTCAGGTCCAAGCTCAGCTCGGCGTCCACCGAAAACCAGGCGCCGACCGTCTGCTGGGCCTTGGTGACGCCGTGGTGGCCGTAGAAGCGAACGTCTTCGAGGAAGATTTTATCAGAGCTCAGAGATTGAGGCTCCGCAGCCGCTCCATGGCCTCGCGCAGCCGCTTGGCGTCGATGGTGAGGGCGATGCGATAGAACCCCTCTCCCGACGGGCCGAAGCCCACGCCCGGCGTGACCACGCATCCCGTCTCCTCCAGCAGCCGTGCCGCGAAGGCCCGCGAGTCCAGCCCGCCCGGCACGGGAGCCCAGACGAAGAAGGCGGCCTTGGGAACATCCACGTCCCAGCCGAGCGACTTGAGCCCGGCGACGACCACATCGCGCCGCTCCTGATAGGTGCGTCGGTACTGCTCGGGTATATCCTGAGATCCCGTGAGGGCGGCGATGCCCGCCTCCTGCACCGCTTGGAAGACGCCCGAATCCACGTTCGTCTTCACCTTGCCGAGTCCCGCGACGGCGGCGGGATTACCCGAGCAGAAGCCGATGCGCCAGCCGGTCATGGAGTAGGTCTTCGAGAGCGAGTGGAACTCGACGCCGACCTCCAGGGCACCCGGGGTCTCGAGAAACGAGGGCGGCCGGTAGCCGTCGAAGCGCAGCTCCGAGTACATCGCGTCGTGGCAGACCAGGATCCCGTGGCGGCGCGCAAAGGCGACGACCCGCTCGAAGAAGTCCTTCCCCGCGACGGCCGCGGTGGGGTTGTTGGGGTAGTTGAGGTACATGAGCTTCGCCCGCCGCGCCACGTCGGCGGGGATGGCCTCCAGGTCGGGCAGGAAGCCGTTCTCACGCCGCAGCGGCATGAAGTGGGGCTGACCCTCCGCGAACAAGGTGCCGGCGGCATAGACCGGGTAGCCCGGATCCGGCACCAGCACCACGTCACCAGGGTTCACGAAGGCCAGCGGCATGTGCGCCGTGCCTTCCTTGGAGCCGATCAGTGCGAGCACCTCGGTCTCGGGGTTGAGCGTCACACCGAAGCGTTGCCGGTACCAGGCCGCGACGGCCCGCCGGAACTCGAGGAGGCCCTCGTAGTCGGGATACCGGTGGCTGGCGGGATTCTCGGCACCCCGCTTGAGGGCCTCGATGATGTGGGACGGGGTGGGCAGGTCGGGATCGCCGATGCCCATGTCGATGAGGTCCACGCCGCGCGCGCGCGCCTCCCGCTTCTTCTTGTCGATCTCCGCGAAGAGATAGGGCGGCAGCTTCTTCAGGCGCTCCGCCAGCTCAAATGGCCTCTGACTCTCACTCACACCGCTCTCCTAGATCTTGATGACGGGATTCTTCAAGCCGCCGATGCCTTCGATGCGCACCTCGACCCTGTCTCCGGGCTGCATGGGCCCGATGCCGGCAGGGGTGCCCGTGGAGATGAGATCGCCGGGGAGCAGCGTCATGATCGCCGACACGCGGGCGACGAGGTCTTCGACCGGGAAGATGAAGCTCTTGGTGTTCGACGCCTGCCGGCATTCCCCGTTGACCCATGTTTCGATGTCCACACCGTTGGGATCGATGTCGGTGGCGATGCAGGGACCGACCGGGCAGAAGCTGTCGAAGGCTTTCGCGCGCGTCGGCTGGCCGTCACGGGCCTGCAGGTCGCGCGCCGTGACGTCGTTGAGACAGGTGTAGCCCAGAACGTAGTCGCGGGCCCGCTCCGGCGGCACCGAGCGGCAGCGCTTCTTCATGACAATGGCCAGCTCGCCCTCATAATCCACGCGCTGGGCCTGCGGCGGGAAGACGATGGGGTCATCGGGCCCGCAGAGCGCGGAGAGCGGCTTGAGGAAGAGTCTCGGCTCGGTCGGAACGGGGAGGCTCATCTCCTCGGCGTGATCGCGGTAATTGAGTCCGATCGCCACGATTTTGGTGGGCGCGACCGGCGCCAGCAGCACCGCCTGGCTCAGCGCGTACTTTTTCCGTGCCTTCTTGAAGGTGCCGTAGGGCGTGCCCGCGTACTCCAGGATGTAAGTACCCTCGAGGACGCCGTAGCGCGTCTTGCCGGCGGCCCGAAACCGGACGATCTTCATGTCTCCCTCCGGCGGCTTCTGATCATCACGGCTATGCCAGGCCCAGCACGTCCTGCATGGAGTAGAGGCCCGGTCGCGCGGTCGCGATGAAGCGGGCGGCGCGGAGCGAGCCCCGGGCCAAGGTGTCCCGACTGTGGGCCCGGTGCGTCAGCTCGAGCCTCTCGCCGAGCGAGCCGAAGCTCACCGTGTGCTCCCCGACCACGTCGCCCGACCGGAGCGAGGCGATTCCGATCTCCTTGCGCGTCCGCTCGCCCGGCAGTCCGTGTCGGCCGTACACCGCCGTCTTGGACAGGTCCCGCCCCAGGGCCTGGGCCACGACCTCGGCCATGCGGAGCGCGGTCCCGCTGGGGGCATCCTTCTTGAAGCGGTGGTGGGTCTCGGTGATCTCCACGTCGTAGTCGTCGCCCAGCATTCGCGCCATGTCGGCGAGGACGCGGAAGGCGACGTTGACCGCGACGCTCATGTTCGGCGACAGGAGCACGGGCGCGTCCTTGGCCAAGCGCTCGATCTCCTCGCGCTGGGCCGCCGAGAAGCCCGTGGTTCCGATCACCGCGCGGCCGCCCAGACGGGCGACCAGGCGCAGATGGGCGAGGCTGGCATCGGGGACGGAGAACTCGATCAGGATGCGGTCCTTGCCGAGGGCGCCATCGGGGTCGGCAGTGATGGGCACGTTGAGGCGCCCGACGCCCGCCGTCTCGCCGGCATCCTTGAGGAGGGCCGGATGCCCAGGCCCTTCCAGCGCCGCCACTAGGCGCAGCTCCTTGTCGTCCTGGAGCAGCGCGACGAGACGGCTTCCCATCCGGCCGGCCGCGCCGGCGACAACCACGTCCGCCATGGAAGTCCGGGTCAGCCCTTCAGCAGGCCGTGCTGAACGAGGACGGCTTTCAGGCGCTGGCGGTTGGGCTCCGTCATGGGGCACATCGGCAGGCGGAACTCGGGCGCGATCATCCCCATCATCGCCATGGCTTCCTTGACCGGGATGGGGTTGGTCTCGATGAACATGGCCCGGCTCAGCGGGAAGAGCTTGAGGTGCAGCTCACGGGCCAGCTTCCAGTCGCCGGCCAGGGCCGCGTGGGTCAACTCGGCGGTCTCGCGCGGCACGAGGTTGGCGATCACCGAGACGACGCCGCGCCCGCCCACGGACATGAGGGGCAGGGTCAGGTTGTCGTCGCCCGAGAGCACGCAGAAGTCGGACCCGCACGCCAGGATGACCTGGGTCATCTGGTCGAGAGAGCCTGAGGCCTCCTTGACGCCGACGATGTTCGGGCAGTCCTTGGCCAAGCGGGCCAGCGTGTCGGTCTCCACGTTCACCGCCGTGCGGCTGGCGATGTTGTAGACGAGGATCGGGATCTCGACGGCCTCCGCGACGGCCCGGAAGTGCCGGTAGAGACCCTCCTGCGTCGGCCGGTTGTAGTATGGGTTGACCACGAGGGCGCCGTTGGCGCCGGCCTTTTTGGCGTGGCTCGTGAGGTCAATGGCCTCCGCGGTCGAATTGGAGCCCGTGCCCGCGATCACCGTGACCCGTCCCCGCGCCGCCTCGACAACGAGCTCGACGACCCGCTTGTGCTCGTCGTGGCTCAGCGTCGGCGACTCGCCAGTGGTGCCGCAGGGAACGATCGCGTCGGTCCCGTGCGTGACGTGGAACTCCACCAGCTCGCGGACCTTGGGCTCGTCCACCTTGCCATTTCGGAACGGGGTGACCATTGCGACGATTGAACCCTGGAATGTGGCGCGCATGGCTGCCTCCTTAATATACGCTCGCCTCGGACGGCGGGGCCCCAGCCCCGCGACGTCCTGCGGCTCGCCCTGCCATTACTCGAGCGACTCGCCGGCGATCAGGTCTTCGTACGTCTCGCGCCGCCTGACGATGCGGAACCGGTCCCGCTCGACCAGGACCTCGGCGGCGCGGGGACGGGCATTATACTGCGAGGACATGGCGAAGCCATAGGCGCCCGCGCTCATCACGGCCAGGAGGTCCCCGGCGGCGATCTCCGGGAGCTCCCGATCCTTGGCGAGAAAATCGCCCGACTCGCAGATCGGGCCGACCACGTCCATCGCGACGCGCGGACCGGCCGTCTCGCGCACCGGCCGGATCTCGTGAAAGGACTCGTACAGGCTCGGCCGGATCAGATCGTTCATCGCCGCGTCCACGATGAGGAACCGCTTCTCCGGCGTCCGCTTCGGGTACAGCACGCGGGTGAGGAGCGCTCCGGCATTGCCCACGATGGCGCGGCCCGGCTCGATCAGGACCGTGGCTCCCAGCTCTTTGAGCACCGGCAGGAGGGTGGCCGCGTACTCCTCTTCGGACGGCGGCCGCTCGTCCTTGTAGCGTATGCCCAGCCCACCGCCCACATCCACGATCTGGATCTCGACCCGGCGCTCGCGCAGCTCTTTGACCAGCGCGGCCACCCGCGCCAGGCTGTCGGCGAAGGGCGAGAGCGCGGTGAGCTGCGAGCCGATGTGCATCTGCACGCCCAGCACCTGCAGCCCCGCCATCCGCGCCGCTTCCTCGTACTCGGTCAAGGCGTCGGCCACCGGAATGCCGAACTTGGACGTCTTCAAGCCGGTGGCGATGTACTTGTGGGTCTGCGGATCTACGTCGGGATTGACCCGAAGCGCCACCGGGGCACGCGTGCCCATCTCCTGCGCCACCTGGTCCAGGGCGCGCAGCTCGGCGCCCGACTCCACGTTGAACATCAGGATGTCGGCCTTGAGCGCTTCGCGCATCTCTTCCCGGGTCTTGCCGACTCCGGCGAAGATGATCCGCTTGGGCGGCACCCCCGCCCGGAGCGCCCGGAACAGCTCCCCGCCGGAGACCACGTCCACGCCCGCGCCCAACCTGGCGAGGGCGGCCACGACGGCGAGGTTGCCGTTGGCCTTCATGGCGTAGCAGATGAGGTGGGGGACGGCGGCGAAGGCGCGGTCCAGGGCGCGGTACGCCTCGAGGATTGCCGTTTTCGAGTAGACGAAGGTCGGCGTCCCGACGCTGTCCGCCACGTGGCGGAGCGGCACCGCTTCGCAGTACAGCTCGCCTCCCCGGTACTCGAACGGTTCCATTCGGCGATCCTCGATCCCGCGCTGGATAATCACCGACTCTAGCACTACGGTCGGATCACTTCAAGACGAGCGGCGTCTCTCCACATCTGAGACGGGCGGGTCCTGTCGCTGCGGGCCGCCTTGCGCGGGCGGCTCCGTCACCCACTCGCCCGAACGCAGCTCCTGCAGTGCGAGCCGCAGGACGTCGCGGGGCTGGGGCCCTGCCGTCCGAGGCGAACCATCCAAAATCTGCGGACGGGACTCGGGGGTCCCACTGCGCGCGCCCGCGCAAGGCGGCCCGCGCGCCACCCGCCCGTCTCAGCGATACGTTCATGGCGAGGGGATGGTGACGCTCACCTCGTTGGAGCGCCCGCTCTCGTTGGGCCGCCGCGCGCTGTCGATCGCGGTCACGGCGTAGCGGTAGGTCGCGCCCGGCTGCACGTTGCGGTCGACGTACACCGTGTTCACCCGGGTCGTCGTGGCGATCCGCTCGAAGGGCCCGCTGCCCACGGCCCGATACACGGCATAGAGCGCCACGTCCGCCTCGGGACCGGGGATCCACGCGAGGCGAACCGCCCCGGGGGTGGGGATGGCGACGAGGCTGGACGGCGCGCTGGGCGGCGTGGTCTTCACTGGGGAGGCGGCCACGGTGGCCGACGCGGCACCGGTCGCCGTCGCGCGCGGGTCCATCCGCACGGCGCGCACCGCATAGCGGTACTCGACGTCATTTTCCACTCCGGTGTCGGTGAAGGTCGTGCCCGCGATGGACTCGGGCGTGACTGGGGCCAGCGCGCCCTCGACGGCAGGGCCCCGCAGCACCTGATATCGCAGCTCGCCGGTCACCGACGTGCCGTCGCTGAACTCGGTGGGCGCGTCCCAGCTGAGTCTGATCTGCCGGTCGCCGGCCGCAGCCACGACGCGCTGCGGAGCTTTGGGCGCGGCCAGGAAGACGATCGCCAGGCGCTCGGACGGCGCGCTCGAGCGGCCGAGAGAATCCTCCGCCGTGACCACGTAGACGTACTGGCGGCCGAGCGCGAGGCCCTTCCGGTCCACCCAGCGCACGGTGCCGCCCTGGACCTCCGCCGGGGCCGGCGCGTCGAGCCGGATCACGGCCAGCTCGTCGTACCCCACGACGCGGTCGCCGGACAGCATGGCGGACTTGAGCGGCGTCCCGTCGCTGTCCTCGCGGCGGTGGACACGGACCGCGGTGAGATCCCGCAGGCGTGAAGCGTCCGCTCGGGTCGTGGGATTGCTCCAGGTCAGCAGGATGCTGCTTTCGTCCACCGCGCCGTGCAGCGCCGAGGGAGCCATCGGCAGCCGCCGCTCGGGCGCGACGGGCGGCCCTTTCTTGCCGCACGCGACCAGGCTGAACCCCAGCAGCAGCAGCGCGGCCGCCGCACGGCCGCGCCCGGTCACCGCGCGTCCCCCTTGGCGATGACTGCCCGCGCGGCGGCGAGCTGCTGCTTGACCGCGGCGTGGGCCGTGCCGCCCGTCACCGCCCGTGCGCCCAGGGAGGCGTCCACGGTGATGGCCTGGAGCACGTCCGATTCCACGAGCGGCGAGAACTGGCGAAACTCATCGAGGCTGAGCGCGTCGAGCTCCTTGCCCTTGGACAGGGCGTAGCGGACGGTGCGGCCGACGATCTCGTGCGCCTCGCGGAACGGCAGGCCCTTGCGGACGAGATAATCGGCCAGGTCCGTGGCTGTGGCGTAGTGGGTCCCGGCGGCTTCGCGCATCCGGTCCACGCGGAATGTGAGCGTCGCCAGCATCGGCGGCAGGACGCTCAAGACGGCCTCCAGCGTGTCCACGGTGTCGAAGAGCGGCTCCTTGTCCTCCTGCATGTCAGAGTTGTACGTCAGCGGCAGGCCCTTCATCGTGGTCAGCACCGCCGTCAGGTTCCCGTACAGGCGGCCGGTCTTGCCGCGGATCAGCTCGGCCACGTCCGGATTCTTCTTCTGCGGCATGATCGAGGAGCCCGTCGCGAAGGCGTCCGCGAACTCGACGAAGCCAAACTCTACGGTGGCCCAGAGGGTGAGGTCGGCCGTGAGCCGCGAGCAGTGCGCCCCGAGGATGGCCGCGTGCGCCAGGAACTCGAGGACGAAGTCCCGATCGGCCACGGCATCCATGCTGTTGGGGCTGGGACCAGCGAAGCCGAGATCCGCCGCCAGCGCCTCGCGGTCGATGGGGAAGGCGGTGCCCGCGAGCGCGCCCGAGCCGAGGGGCAGGACGCTGATCCGCCCGCGGCAGTCGCGGAACCGCTCGCGGTCGCGCTGGAGCATGAACACGTAGGCCAGCAGATGGTGGGCCAGCAGCACCGGTTGGGCGCGCTGCAAATGCGTGTAGCCGGGCATGGGCGCGTCCAGATGTTCCTCGGCCCGCCGGACCAGCACGTCCTGCGTTTCGCCGAGGCCCGCGTCCACGTGGCCGACGACATCGCGCAGGTAGAGCCGCTCGTCGAGCGCGATCTGGTCGTTGCGCGAGCGTCCCGTGTGGAGCTTGCCGCCCACAGGACCGGCCAGCTCGATGAGCCGGCGCTCGACGTTCATGTGGATGTCCTCGAGCTCGCGGCGGAACGGGAAC
>Ga0070707_100002656_pt1 | contig 16986 bp, 16 predicted proteins | sample KBSK5502metaG_FD_65468 | JGI IMG/M metagenome (GOLD analysis project Ga0070707, IMG submission 65468) | Corn, switchgrass and miscanthus rhizosphere microbial communities from Kellogg Biological Station, Michigan, USA - KBS K5-50-2 metaG | ecosystem: Host-associated > Plants > Roots >... | reverse complement strand
CGCATAAACCGTCGAAATTCCTGTACGGGTTGCCCCAGCGCAGCACCGTATGCTTCGCACCGATCACTGGCACGGGCATCGTGACGGTTGCGGCTGTTGGTGTCGGAGTCGGTGTGGGAGAAGACCCCCCACCCCGACCCTCCCCCACAAGGGGGGAAGGGGATATGAGAGAGGGGGAAGGGTAGGAAGGGGATGTGACGGAGCGAAATGTGCCAGAGGCAATGGAGGCGACGCTGCCGCTTAGCACCGCGCCGGCGAGCGCGACCCCGCCCACCGCCAGAAACTGCCGCCTCGTCGCAACCGCGGATCGCATGGTCTCACGGTGGTCTTTCAGAAACCTGACGACGAGCGTCACGGTTTCGCAAGGTATCGCCCACGACCATGAGGTCATGTCACTCGAGCATTCAACAAAGAGGTAGCCAACATGGTCGCGCCAGAATTTTTCGACGATCGCTCCCAATCCCCAGCGCCTGCCGCGCCGCCGGCCTCACCCCCGCCAAAACGGTTTCGGGGCCGACTACTCGCCGCGGTTGCCGCCCTTGCCGTCATTGGAGGCACGGGCTCGGGTGCGCTGGCGGCGACGCTGATCGAACACGGCACCCAGAGTGCGTCCAGCACATCGAGCACGATCAGCTCCACGACGTCAACGACGTCGACGTCGACACTCTCATCGACCACCGCGGAGACGGTGTACAAGGAGGTGTCCCCGGGGGTCGTCACCATCACCGCGATCGTCAGCAACGGGTTTGGCGCTGCCGGTCAGGCGTCCGGTTCGGGGATCGTCCTCGATACCAGGGGTGACATCCTTACCAATGCGCACGTCATCTCGGGCGCCCGCCAGATCGAGGTGACCTTCAGTGACGGCCGCACCGTCGGCGCGACGCTGGTCGGGTCGAACTCCGAAGCGGACCTGGCGGTGATCCGCGTCTCGGTGGCCGCCTCGACCCTGCACCCTGTCACGCTGGGCAATTCCAGCAGTGTCCAGGTCGGCGACACGGTCTATGCGATCGGTTCGCCGTTCGGATTGTCTGGCTCGCTGACCGAAGGAATTGTCTCGAACCTCAATCAGAGCGGGTCAGCGTCGAACGGCAGCAATCTGACGGGGCTCATCCAGACCGACGCCGCGATCAACCCCGGCAACTCGGGCGGCGCGCTGGTCAATACAGCGGGTCAGGTGATCGGCATCACCAACGCGATCGAGAGTCCGGTTGATGCAAATGTCGGGGTTGGGTTCGCCATCCCGATCAACCAGGTAAAGCAGGTGCTGTCATCGCTCGAAGGAGGGTCGAACGTGTGAGCGCGCGAGCGTTGCTCGTCCGCGATGGGTTGGAGGGCGCGGCTCCCTGGATCACTCAGGTTTTGCGCGACGCCGGCATGAACGTTCGGACGATCTCGAGTGCCGAGCTGGCCGACGCCGCGCCGTCCGATGTCCTCCTGCTCCAGATCCCAGATCGGGAGGCGGTGGCCACCTGCTGGACCCTGCACCGGCAGGGTCACCGCTCGGTGATCGCGGTCAGCGGATCACCAAGCAGCAAGGAGTGCATTCGGCTCCTCAACGCCGGCGCCGACTATTACCTGGATGCCTGGTTGCCCCCGGCTGAGCTGGTGGCGCGCGTGCGCGTCGTGCTCCGTTTCACGGCCTGGCTCGATGAGCGGACCGCGATCGCCTAGTTGAGCAGGTCGCGGAGTTGCGTCGGCGTGATATTGGCGCCGCTGAGGACCAGGGCGACCCGCTTTCCTCGAAGCTCGTCCTTGAGTCGCAACGCCGCCGCCAGCGGCGCGGCGCCGGCCGGCTCCACCAGGTTGCGAGTGGTCTCGATCATCAGCCGCACGGCGGAGCGAATCTCAGCATCGGGGACCAGCACGAAATCGTCGAGCTTCTCCCAGAGGATGCGCTGCGGTAGCTCAAAGGCTGTGCGGGTCGCCATGCCTTCGGCGATGGTAGCCATCTGGTCCGTGACGAGGCGACGTTCCTTCCACGAGCGGTAGGCCGCCGGCGCCGCGGCCGATTGCACCGCGATCACGCGGACCTTCGGATTGATCGCCTTCGCCACGATGCAGGTGCCGGAGGCGCCACTGCCGCCGCCGACCGGCACGATGATGACGTCGATGTCCGGTTGCGCCTCCAAGATCTCCAGCGCCTCGGTCGCGACGCCCGCGATCAGATGCGGCTCATTCCCCGAGTGGATGTACCGGTACCCATGCGCAGCGGCCAGTTGCTCGCAGTGCTCGCGGGCCTCGTCGAAGTCTTTGCCGTGGGTGACGATCTCCGCCCCAAGGCCGCGGATCGATTTGACCTTGACCGGATTCGCGCCCTCCGGCACGCAAATAACCGCCCTGACGCCGAACAGCCGGGCTGCATACGCGATCGATTGCCCGTGGTTCCCGGTCGACGCTGTGATGACACCGCGACGGCGTTCATCGTCGGAAAGCTGGGCCATGAGATTGATCCCGCCGCGGATCTTGAAGGCACAGATTGGCTGGTGGTTTTCGTGCTTGACCCAGGTTTCGGTGCCGACCAGCTCATCCAACGCTGGATAATGGTGGAGAGCCGTCGGCTTCAGGTAAGGCGAGATCCGCTCGCGTGCGGCGAGGACGTCGTTGAAGGTGGGAGAGGTCACCCGGTGGGGTGGTCCTGAATCGTGCCGCGCAGCGGGATCTCGGGCAGAAAGAAGGTTGTCACAAGGCCCAGCGCTGCCAGCACGGTAGCCAGCAGAAACGCGCGCTGCACACCGGTGGCCAGGCTCCGGCGAACCGCGGTAAGGACCTGATGCGCTACGGCCGGCGGCAGGCTACCAAACGCGCTGGTCAGCCCCTGGCTCTGTCCGGCGATCAATCCTTGGGCCCCATTGGCGGCGGCGCTGACGAGCCGTGATTCGCTGCCAGCAGGCAGGTGCCTGGGCAGTTCGTTCTTGAGCGTCTCGATCACGATGGTGGCCATCACCGGCACCCCCATCACGGCGCCGAGATTATTGAAGAACTGGCGGGCCGCATTGGCCGTACCGAGCATGCGGTAAGGGAAGGCGCTCTGCACCACGACCGACAACGTCGGAAAGACGGCACCCACGCCGACGCCGGTGATCACCATGCCGGGTACCGACTCGCCAAACGACGAATCCGCCGAGAGCCGGGAGAGTAAGAACATGCCGACGCATCCGATGCCCATGCCAATCACGGTCTGCATCTTGTAACGACCGGTCCGGGTCGTCAGCTGACCGCCGACGAGGCTGCCGAGCACGAAGCCGAGCATGAGCGGCGCCAGCACCAGGCCCGCGTCCTGCGCACTGTAGCCGAGGACGCCCTGGGCGTACAGCGGGAGAAAGGTCAGCGCGCCAAACAGCGAGATGCCGACAAGAAAGCTGAGGACGACCGCGACGGTGAAGGCCCGGCTCTCGAAGAGATGCAGTGTCAGCACCGGCTCGGTGGCATGGTTCTCCCAGATGGCGAATAACAGAAGCAGCGCGGCGCCGCCGGCCAGCGCGACGATGACTTGGACCGAATTCCACGGATAGGTGATCCCCGCCCAGGTCAGCCCGATAAGGATGGGCAGCACGCCACCGATCAGCAGGCCGATCCCAACCCAGTCGATCCGCACTCGACCCCGACCGTGAATGCGGGGCAGGAGGGTTCCGAGCAGCGCGAGCGCGATCAGACCCAGCGGCAGGTTAACGTAAAAGACCCACCGCCAGCCGAAATGGTCGGTGATGAATCCACCCACCAGGGGACCGACGATGCTACCTAGCCCGAAGACGCTCATGATCAAGCCCATCCAACGACCGCGCTCGCGGGGCGAGAAGATGTCGCCAATGGTGGTGGCGCCGAGCGCCATCATGGCTCCGCCGCCGATGCCGGTGAGGGCGCGCGCCCCAATCAGCTCCCCCATGTTCTGCGAGAAGCCAGAGATCGCCGATCCGACCAGGAAGAGGAGGAGCCCGCCGATGTAGAAGGGCCGGCGACCGAACAGGTCGGAAAGTTTGCCGACGACGGGCACTGTCACCGAAGAGGCCAATAAGTAGGAAGAGAACAACCAGGCATAGAGGTTGAGGCCGTGCAGCTCGTCGACGATCGTGGGGGCCGCGGTCGAGATGATCGTGCTGGTCAGGATCGAGGTGAACATGACCAGCATCACCGCGCTGAGCACCCAGTAGCGTCGGTCGGCTGGGATCTGGTTGGTGAAAGTCGGTTGCGGCAGCGACGCCGGCGGCGGCGTGCTTGGTCGAATCGCACTCATGGAAGCCCTCAGTTTACCCGCGTGACGTCAGGCGGTGGCTTGGGCAGCTGCATCTTCCCGCCTGACGCCAACGATGAGCAGCCAAGCACCCGACACCATGAAGACGAACGACGCCATCATGCCGACGCCGACGGCGTAGAGTCCGCGGGCATCCCCCGTAAACAGGACGACGGCACCGGCTTGCTCCAGGACCAGGCACGCAAAACTGCCGATTGTCCGCCAGAGTAGGGCTGGATCCGCAACCTCGGACGAGCGCAGCGCTTGCCGGATGCTGAGAAACAGGATGGCCTCAACGCCGACGAGCACCAGGATCAGCTCGAGGGCGACGGCCTGCGCACTCTGTCCCGCCATCAGGACCAACGCGCAGCGAATGAAGACGGCCGTGAGCCCGATGAGGACGGTGCGTGCCCTGTGCCGGTGGGCGGCGTTGAGCGCGATCTGGTCCAGGTGCAGTGACATCGCTACGAACACCAGCCCAGTCAACGCTGCTGCGCCACCTCCAACCATGAGGAAGTAGTCGTGCCAGCTGGCGGCGTCGAACCTCACCGGATTATCTCCAGGACGTCGTCCTACACCCCACCCCGACCCTTCCCTGCAAGGGGGGAGGGGATCCTGCGAAGGAGCTCTCCGCCACGGTCACAAAGAATAACCCGCTAATGATCCTGGCTGGTGATTGCAATTGCGGCGATCAGCGGCCGCCGGCAGAGGACCACAATGGCAACTGTCGGAGAGGCGGCATAACGCTGCCTCGCCCCATTCCAAGGAGGTCGAACATGAACCCCGATGACTTCCCGGCGCCAAAGGGCGATGGCTTCGTGCTCACGCATTTCCTGGTCGTCGCGGACCAGGATCGATCCCGCGACTTCTATCAGCGGGTCTTCGGCGCTGAGGTCCTCGTCGAACGCGACCCAGTGATCATGAAGCTGGCGAACTCGTGGCTGATCCTCAATGTCGGTGGCGGGCCCACGGACGACAAACCCACAGTGACGTTGACGACACCGCCCGACCCGAATCGCACCAGCGCGTTCCTCAACATCCGTGTCGGCGACATTCGGAAGCTCTACAAGGAGTGGTCGGCCAGAGGAGCGACCTTCCTGACCGAGCCAAAGGTCCATAGCGCCGAAATCCGGGCATACATCCGGGACCCGGACGGCCACCTGATCGAGGTCGGCCAGGCGACTCGCCGACCTTCGTAATCGCCAGCTCTCAGGACGGGCAAAGCTGGAAGAGGTGATCGTCACCCGGCATCGGCGTCCCGCGCGTGTCGCGATTGTTCGTGAGCAGATAGGCGCAGTGATCCGGCCCGGCGACGATGTCGCGCAGCCGTCCCTTGCCCTGGAGGACGACCTCCTGGCCGAGCACCTTGCTCGGGTCCACCGCATCGATGATGAAGCGTTGGAGCGCCTGGCCGCGGAGTTCAGCCACGAGCAGCGTCGCCTGCTCGGTGCTCTTTGGGGTGTAGAAGGTGATGCCGCTCGGCGCCCAGGTCGAGTCGCCGCTGTTGGCGATCGGCCCGCTTCGCGTCGCGGGCATTCCGTCCTGACCGAAGAGGGTCCGCACCGTGGCGGCAAACTCGGGCCAGCCGTAAAAGCCGCCTTGCTGAACGTAGTCGATCTCGTCGTGACAGCACATCCCCAGGTCACCGGTCGGTCCGTTGTTGCTGGCATATAGCCGGCCGCTGGCGTCGACCGCGATCCCCTGCGGGTTGCGAAACCCCCAGGCGAACACCTCGGCGCCGCTGCCGTCCGGATGCAGTCGCAAGATCTTCCCACTCAGGCCGCTCGAGGTGGCCGCGCGCGACGGGACGTAGCCTTCACCGGTAGTGGCGTAAAGCCATCCATCCGGACCGAGCTTCAGGCGCCCGCCGAAGTGGTAGCAGCTCCCACCGGGGATGCCGTCGAGCAACACCAGCTCGCCGGAAAGCGAATCCCCCTGGATCGTGAACCGTGAGATGCGATTCGTGTTTCCGGCTGATCCTCTGTAGGTGTAGTACAGAAAGACGTACGGCGTCTTGATGGCGATGCCGAGCAGCCCGCTCTCGCAACCGTTAGCGGTCACGACGCTCAGCGTGAGCGCCGGCGTCGGAAGCAACTGGCCTTTGCGAATGACGCGAACCCGCCCGGGCCGCTCCGTGAGCCAGATCGTGCCGTCGGCCGCGAACGCCAACGCCCACGGCGCAATCAGCCCTTCGGCCACCGTTTTGACGGTGAAATTGAGCGGTTGTGGCGATGTGAGTGTGGTGGCAGTCGTCGTCGCCGATGGGTGGGGCGACGACGTGGTCGATAAACCCCCAAGCGTGCAGCTGCTGAGCACGAGGCCAACCAGGACTGCGGCGGCAATCCGGGGGGACATCGTCCTGATGCTAGCCGCTTTCGGAACGACCGTCACCATTTTGAAAGGAAGGCTGCGACATCCTGAAACCAAGCTGGTGATCCGCCATCTCAATCACCGCCAGGAGGTGAAAAAACGATGAGAAACCTTGCATGGGCCCGAGGCCCGATGGCGAAAGGAATGATCGCGTTCGGCCTGGCGCTTGGCAGCGGTCTTGGTACCTTCGCGATCGCACATGCGGCGACCGCGTCGCCATCAGCCAGCGCGTCTCCCGGCACGAGCGCGTCACCATCGACCTCAACGAGCCCGGGGAGCTCGTCTGGCTCGACGCACAGCTGTCCGAACATGTAGACCCCGCCACCACCGGGAATGGCAGCGTTCCCTCCTGCCATTCCCACCAACGGCCCACACCCCGACCCTCCCCCGGATCCGAGGGAGGGAGATAACGGGCCCGTCCCCGCAAGCGGGGGAGGGAGGCGCTAGGTGCGGATCAGGCGGCGCGACTTGAGCTCTGAGCGCGGCAGCGTTCCGTTCGCGACCTCGCGGCACTCGATGCGAGCCGCCAGAGCCAGTCGCAGGTCGCCCGCCAGACGAGCCACGACATCATCGCCATCGCCGCCCTGGATTTCGCACAGGACGGTGACCTCCTCCATGCCACGCACCTGCCGGACTTCGATGCAGAACTCTCCGATGGCCGGATGACGCCGGACGAGGTCCTCGACTTGAGACGGATAGAGGTTCACGCCCCGCACGGTGAACATGTCGTCGACCCGTCCGCGTATTCCGCCGAGGAGCTTGGCGAATGGGCTGCCACAGCTGCACGGTGCTCGCGTGACCACCACCCGGTCCCCCGTCCGATAGCGGATCAGGGGCGATCCCCAACGGCCGAGGTTGGTAGCGACCAGCTCGCCACCGATCGTCCCAGTTTCCGGCAGCGGATGGACGACGCCCGCGTCGTCTCGAATCTCAAAGATGAATTCGGACTCGATCAGGTGGACGCCGTCACGCTCGTCGCAGGAGACACCGGTCGGTCCGAGCTCGGTCATCCCGGTGTGGTCGAAGCATCGCGCACCGAATGATCGCTCGATCAGGTCACGCGTGGCAGGGACGCTGGCGCCAGGCTCGCCGGCGTGGAGCGTGATCCTAATGTTGCTTCCCGGCAAGTCGATGCCGGCGGCCTGCGCCACCTCGGCCAGACGGATCGCATAGGTCGGCGTCGAGCAGAGGACGGTGGCATGCAGCTCGAGCATGGTCCGCAATCGCTGCTCGGTCGTCATCGCACCGCCGGGGATGACGAGCGCACCCAGCCGCTCGGCGCCGCTGAACGCGGTCCAGAAGCCGATGAATGGACCGAAAGAAAACGCGAAGAAGACGCGGTCGCCCGGCTGCACGCCGGCCGATCGGTAGATGTGCTCAGCCCAAATTCGGGTCCACCAGTCCCAGGACTCCGGCGTGTCGAGCCAGCGCAACGGTCGCGTGCCGCTGGTTCCCGATGTTTGGTGCAGCCGGTTATATCGCGCGACCGGGAAGGTCAGGTTGGTGCCAAACGGCGGATTGGCCTGCTGGTCGGCAGTGATCTCGTCTTTGGTCGTCAGCGGCAGTCGCTGGAAATCCTGCCAGCTCCGGACTGGATGAAGGCGCTCCTGGTAGAAGCGATTCCCCTCGAGGATCACGTCGAGGCCGGCCCGCAACCGCTCGAGCTGCGACGTGCGGGGGTCGGCGGCCATCGACGTGAGATTATCCTGCCAGCGTGGAGATTGTCCTGCCAACCCGGCCCGAACCGCTCTCGATCACGCGCGAACGAACCGCGGTGCTTCTTATCGACATGCAGAACGCGTTTGCCAGCAAAGGCGGGATGCTCGACCTGGCCGGCATCGACGTCGGACCGTCGCGCAACGCAATCGCGAATGCGCGCCTGCTTACCGAGGCCGCCCGTGCCGCAGACATTCCTGTCATTTACCTGGTCATGGGCTATGCGCCGGATCAGGCAAACGCCGGTGGTGAGGACTCACCCAACCCGCGCAAGGAGCTTGCGCTGTGTCTCATGCGTGAGCGTCCGGAGCTGCGGGGCAAGCTCTTGACCTATGGCACCTGGGACTTTCAGATCGTCGACGAGCTGAGGCCGGCTACCGGTGAGCAGGTCATCACGAAGCCGCGGTACAGCGGCTTTGCCGGGACCAACCTCGACGCCGTGCTTCGGGAGGGTGGGATTCGCTATTTGCTGACGGCGGGCATCGCATCGAACGTCTGCGTCGAGTCGACACTGCGCGACGCCTACTTCCTCGAGTACTGGCCGGTGATGGTCGAGGATGCTACGATGCCGGCCGGCTCGGCCGAAATTCAGCGGGCGACGGTCTACAACGTGACGACGTTCTTCGGCTGGGTCATCACCGCGCACGAGGTCGCTCGGGCGCTGCAGAGCGCCCCCACCCTGACGCCTCAAACGCTCGCATCGCAATACAGCGCGGCTCGCGTGGGCCGGCAGGCCCGGACCCTCCCCCACGAGCGGGGGAGGGCAGCGGGCTAGCGGGTCGCCGTCGCGGCGGGTGATCCCCAGGCTCGGCGGGCCGTGGCGGCTACGAGCTCGAGCTTCTTCCGCTGATCGTCTTCGGCTATCCGGTTGCCGGCCATCGTCGAGGCGAAGCCGCACTGGGGACTGAGCGCGAGACGCTCGCGCGGGAAGAACCGGGATGCCTCGTCGATCCTCGCTTCCAGCTCATCGCGACGTTCCAGCTGCGGCTTCTTGGTGGTGACCAGCCCGAGCACGACGAACCGATCGTGTGGCACGTGGCGGAGGGGCTCGAATCCGCCGGATCGCTGGTCGTCGTACTCCAGGAGGAAGCGGTTGAACTTCGTCCGTTGGAAGATCCTGGCGATCGGTTCATATCCGCCCTGCGCGTAGTAGCGACTCTGGTTGTTGCCGCGGCAGATGTGCATACCGAACGTGATCCCGGGGTGGTCGCTGATGATCGCGTTGTCGAGCTCGATGCAGGTGTCGATCAGTTTGTCGGGGTCGCTCCCGCGCTTGCGGTATCCCTCGCGCAGCTCGGGATCGAGAAGCGCGGCGTACTGGGGCGCATCGATCTGGACGTAGGTACAGCCGAGGCGGCCGAGCTCGGTCACCTCGCGCCGGCTGAGGTCGACGATGTCCGCCAGGTAGGCATCCCGCGTCGGGTAGGCGGCGCTGGATTTTTCCGGATCGTAGTAGGCCGCCGCCTGCTGGGCGCTGATCAGCGTGACTTTTGCCCGGTGCGACGTCCTGGCTCGGAGATAGACCCATTCTTCGCCGCACATGCTCCGCCGCCAGCGAAGGCGCTCGACGACGACCGGGCGCTTGAGGACCAGTTGATCGCCCGAATCATCCCGGAACGGAATCGCCCAGCCACCTACCTTGTCGAACCCGTCCACGGCGTCGACCAGGTGTCCGTAGAAGGCATAGCGACGCTGCTCCCCATCAGTGATCACATCGATCTCGGCCGTTTCTTGTAGGGCGATCGCCTCGTCGACCGCCCTATCCTCGATCCGTTTGAACTCGACGTCGGAAATGGTGCGGGTGTCGCGCTGCGCACGCGCCGCCTTCAGGTAGGCCGGGCGCAGCAGACTGCCGACGACCTCACTCCGAATGGCTTCGCCGGTCATCGCTAGAAGGGGAAGGGCCGTCCCTGGCTCTGCACCGTCACCCAGCGCATCTCGGTGAACTCGTGCATCGCCTCGCCAGCGCCGAAGCGGCCATAGCCACTGTCCTTCACGCCGCCAAAGGGGACCTGCGGCTCGTCGTTGACCGGCTGGTCGTTGATGTGCACGATCCCGGCCTCGATTCGTTCGGCTAAGGCCAGCCCGCGATCCGCGTCACGCGTCAGGATGCCGGCCGACAGGCCGTAGGTAGTCTGGTTCGCGACCCTGACCGCCTCGTCCGCATCGTTGACCACCGTGATGGTCGCCACGGGGCCGAACGTCTCCTCCTTGCTCATCGCCACATCGCTGGGAACGTCGGTGAGGAGGGTTGGTTCGTAGCACGCACCCTGGACTTTGCCGCCGATCAGGACCCTGGCGCCATGGCTCACCGCCTCGTCGACGCGCGAGCGGACCTGGTCCAGCGCCTGCTTGTTGATCAGTGGGCCGATGATCGTGTCCATCTCCGTTGGACTGCCCACCTTGAGACTCTTCGTCTTGGCGATCAGCTTCTCGGTGAACTCCTTTGCCACCGGACGCTCGACGATGATCTTTCGGGCGGACATGCAGATCTGACCCTGGTGCAGGAAGCTGCCGAAGGCCGTGGCGTTGACGGCGTAGTCGAGGTCGGCGTCGGCCAGCACGATCAGGGGGTTCTGCCCACCCAGCTCCAGCACCATCCGCTTGAGGTGGCGGGCCGCCTTCTCGGCCAGGATTCGGCCGGTCCTGGTCGAGCCGGTAAAGCTGATCCGGCGCACCCTGGGGTTTTCCATGAATTCGTCGACGACCGGCTCCGCCTGACCGGGCGCGTGGGTGACCACATTGACGACCCCGGGCGGGAAGCCAGCCTCTTCAAAGATCTCCGCGTAGATGACGCCTCCGGTGATCGGCGACTCTTCCGACGGTTTCAGCACCACCGTGTTTCCGAACGCGAGTGGCGTTGCGATCGACCGGAGTGACAGAATCAGCGGTGCGTTCCAGGGCGCGAGGCCGGCCACGACGCCGACCGGCTGGCGGATCCCCATGTAGAACGCGCCCGGCAGGTCGGCGGGGAGGATCTCGCCGACTGGCTGATAAACGAGTCCGGCAACCTGGCGCAGCAGGTTAGGCGTGAAAATCGTCTGGAACATCCCGAAACCGAATGTGCAGCCTGTCTCCGACGCCAGCAGGCCGACGATCTCCATCTGGCGGCGCTCGAGGATATCGGCCGCTTTGAGAAACAGGCGCTGTTTTTCGCCGGGCGGCGTCTTCCACCAGGCAGGGAAGGCCTTCGCCGCGGCCTCGACCGCGCGCTTCGCGTCCTCGCGGGTCGAGGCCGGGATGGTCGCCATCGTCTGGCCGGTGAAAGGATCGTGGTCGGCATACGTGGCGCCGTTCGCCGCCGGTACCCACTTGCCGTCGATGAACTGCTGGTATTCCTTCGGAGCTGTCTTCGCGGTCGCCTTCTCGTCGGAAACGACTGTGCTCATCGGGCTTCCTCCTCTAACTTCTGGATCAGCGTAGCACCGGCTACGCGCCTTCGAAACCGACGTAGTTTTCCGCCAACGTGGTCGCCGCCGCCGTCGAGCTCGTGATGTAGCGCAGGTACGAGAGCCGGAGCTTGTGCGCGAACGCATCATCGGCCGGGTCGCGGTGGAGCAACCCCGTCATCCACGCCGAGAACTGCTCGGCGCGCCAGACGCGCCGCAGGCAGCGATCCGAGTAGCGGTCGAGCAGATCGCGCGATTTCGAGCGATACCACGCCGCGAGTGCCTCGGCGAGCACCTTGACGTCGGCGAGCGCCAGGTTCATGCCCTTGGCCCCGGTCGCGGGCACGATATGGGCCGCGTCACCCGCGAGGAATAGACGACCGCGCTGCATCGGCTCGATGACCATGCTGCGCATGGGCGTGATGCCGTCCTCCAGGATCTCGCCGGGCCGGAGCGCTGGCTCGGCAAGGCGCAGGCGGAGCTCGTCCCAGATTCGGTCCTCCGGCCATGCGTCCAGGGTCTCGTCGGCATCGACCTGGAGGTAGAGCCGGCTGATCTCGGGCGATCGCATGCTATGCAGGGCGAAGCCGCGCTCGTGGTAGGCGTAGATGAGCTCATCCGATGCCGGCGGCGTCTTCGCCAGGATGCCAAGCCAGGCGAAGGGATAGGCGCGTTCGTAAACGCGCGGGCCCTTACCCCGACCCTCCCCCGCCAGAAGGGGAGGGAAACCGACGCGGGCGATGCCGTGCGAGCCGTCGCAGCCGGCGACGAACTCGCAGCTGAAGCTGGCATCTTCTGGGGTGCGGCGGTATGCGATGCGTGGGTGGTCATCCTCGATGCCCTCGACGGCGGTGGCCTCGGCCTCGAACCAGAGCTCGCCGCCGTCCGCCAGGCGTTGCTTGATCAGGTCTCTTACCACTTCCTGCTGGCCATAGACCGTGATGCCCCGACCTGTCAGCCGGCGGAAGTCGATGCGGTGCTCTTCCCCGGCAAAGCGAAGCTTGATGCCATCGTGGATAAGGCCCTCACGCCGCATGCGGTGGCCGACGCCGGTTGTGAGGAGCAGGTCTGACGACCCCTGCTCCAGGACGCCGGCGCGCACCCGCTTCTCGACGTAGTCGCGGCTGCGCCGCTCCAGAACAATCGACGCGATGCCCTGCCGGTGTAGGAGGTGGGATAGCATGAGCCCCGCCGGGCCGGCGCCGATGATGCCCACCTGGGTTTCATCGGTCATTGCGCAGGCGCTCGTCGGCGTCGACGACGAGGTTCAGCATGCGGAGCAGTTCGGTCTGCTCGCACTCGTTCAGCACCGAGATCAGCGTTCGGTTCATTCGCAGGGCCCTCGGGGTGAGCCGGGTTGCCGTCCGCAGTCCGATTGGTGTCAGGTGGAGACGATTACGGCGGCCGTCACTCGCGTCCCGGATGCTCCGAACCAGGCCGCGGCGCAGGAGGCGCTTGACGACCTCGGCGGTGGTGGACCGATCCAGTGAGACCCGCTCACCCAGCGTTTTCTGGTCGATGTCCTGCTCGGCGCGAAGCGCGTAGAGGACGGCGAATTGCGGAGAGGTCACCTCGGCGGAGACCTGCGTGGTCCAGAGCCATTCGTGGATTTGCTGAACGCGTCGGATCAGGTGGCCGGGATGGCGGCGCAGGTCTTCATGCGAGGTTGACATGGGCCGGTTCTGAAACTATAGTCCGTGTACTGACGAATTTGGACCCCTTAAAGGGAGGAGAAGCGGACATGGCCGACCAAGGGTTGTCGTTCGAGAGGCGAGTCAGCCGTCGGGAGGTCCTAAAGACGATCGGAGGGGGCGCCCTGATGCTCGGCTCGGCCGACCTGCTGGCCGCCTGCGGGGTCAAGGGCTCGAGCGGTGCCAGCAGCGGCACGATCACGATCGGCTACGTCAGCCCGCAGACAGGCCCGCTCGCCGGCTTCGCGACCGGTGACAACTGGGTAATCAACGGCATCAAGCAGACCGATCCGTACAAGAACGGCTTCAAGCTGGGCAGCAAGACCTACGACGTCAACATCATCGTCAAGGACACGCAATCCAGTCCGGACCGGGCGTCGCAGGTGGCGCGCGAGCTGATCCTGACCAGCAAGGCCGACCTGATCCTGACGTCCTCGACGCCGGAGACGACCAATCCCGTCGCGGACGCCTGCGAGGCGAACGGCGTGCCCTGCGTCTCGACCATCGTGCCGTGGGAGGCGTGGTTTTTCGCTCGGGGCGGGAAACCGGGAACATCGTTCAACTTCACGACGATGTTCTTCTTCGGCATGCAGCAATTTGGTCAGTGCTTCATCCCCATGTGGAATCGGATGAACACCAACAAGGTCGTCGCCTTCGCCTATCCCAACGACGCCGACGGCAACGCCTTCCGTGACAACAAGACCGGCCTGGAGTACTACTCCGCCCAGGCGGGGTTCAGCAACGTTGATGGCGGCGCGTACCCGGACGCGACGACGGACTACACGAGCATGATCGGGAAGTTCAAGAGCGCCGGCGCGACGCTGTTCACGAATGCGCCGATTCCACCGGACTTCAACACCATGTGGAAGCAAGCGGCCTCGCAGGGCTTCAAACCCAAGCTTGCCACCGTGGCCAAAGTCCTGCTGTTCCCGGCGGATACCGAGGCGCTCGGCGACCTCGTCAACAACGTGGCGACCGATGCCTGGTGGACTCCGTACCACCCATACCATTCCACGTTGACGGGGCAGAGCTGCAAGCAGTTCGCCGACGCGTTCGAGTCCGCAACCGGCAAGCAGTGGGTGCAGAGCATTGGATCGGTCCACTCCCTGTTCGAGATCGCGTACAAGGCGATGACGGCGGTCGACGATCCACACAACCGCACGGCGGTCGCGACCCAGCTGAAGAACATGAATTACACGGGCATCAGCGGTCCGCTCGATTTCACCACCGGACCAGTTCCGGGTGTCGCCATCCAGGAGCCGGTCGGCGTGCAGTGGCAGAAGGGAACGAAATACCCCTATAGCATGAAAGTCGTCGACAACAGCGCGAACAAGAACGTTCCCTTGAACGGAGACCTCGTCGCAACCAATCCATGAGCGGTGACCCGGCCCTCCTCGAGCTGACCGGAGTCAGCAAGCGGTTCGGCCGGATCACGGTCGCCGATCAGCTGACGCTGCGCTTCGGGGCCGGCGAGCTCGTTGGCATCGTCGGGCCGAACGGCGCGGGAAAGAGCACGCTCTTCGCCATGATCGCCGGCGACGTCGCGCCTGATGCCGGTGAGGTCGCGCTCGACGGCACGTCGATCGTCCGGCTGGATCCGGCCACACGGTGCAAGCTCGGAATCGCGCGCACCTACCAGATTCCGCGCCCCTTCGACAACATGACGGTCTTCGAAAACCTACTGGTCGCCGCCTACCGCGGTGGGCGATTGTCGCGCGCCGCCGGATATGTGGTGGCCGCCGAGATCCTCGATCAAACCGGGCTCAACCGGCAGGCCAACGTGCCCGCCGGGCGGCTCGGCTTGCTCCAGCGCAAGCGCCTCGAGCTGGCCCGCAGCCTTGCCACCCAGCCACGCATCCTGTTGCTCGACGAGGTGGCCGGCGGTCTGACTGATCCGGAAGTCGCCGAGCTGGTCGGCATTGTCAATGAGGTTCAGCAGCGAGGCATCGCGGTCGTCTGGGTGGAGCACGTCGTGCATGCCCTGACGCGCGCGGTCAACCGGATCATCTGCCTGGCGGGCGGTCGCATCATTGCCGAGGGCAATCCGCAGGAAGTCCTCGACGATCCCGAGGTAAAGGAGGTCTACCTGGGGGCGGATTTCCGGATGGAAAAGGATCCATGATGCTCGAGGTTCGCAACCTCACCGTCCGGCACGGCTACCTCCAGGCGGTCACCGACGTCAGTCTCTCGGTCGATTCCGGCGAGACGGTCGCGATCATCGGGGCGAACGGCGCCGGGAAGTCGACGTTGCTGCGATCGATCGCGGGGCTGCATCATCCGGCCAGCGGCGACATTCTCCTGGACGGCCGGCCGATCGCGGGACTGCCCGCGTATGCCCGCGTGCACGAGGGTGTCGTCCTCGTGCCCGAGGGCCGGCGGCTGTTTCCCTCCCTGAGCCTCGAGGAGAACCTGCTCGTCGGGACCTCGGCCGGCCGGCCGGGCACGTGGCAGGTCGAGCGGGTCATCGAGCTCTTCCCCTGGATGGCGGAGCGTCGCCGCGAACCGACGGTTCACCTCTCCGGTGGCGAGCAGCAGGCGGTCGCGCTCGGTCGGGCGTTGATGGCGAATCCGCGCGTCCTCCTTCTCGATGAGCTCTCCCTGGGGCTCGCACCAACCGTCGTACGCCGGATTTACGGCGTCCTGCCGCAGCTGATCGGTGCGGGGATTGCCGTGTTGCTGGTTGAACAGGACGTGGCGCAGGCGCTGCGTGTGGCGAATCGCTTCCAATGCTTGCTCGAGGGACGCACGACCCTCGAGGGCAAGCCGGCCGACGTCACGCCGCGGAAGATCGAGGCGGCCTACTTTGGGTTCGCCGGGCGCAGCGGCAGCGCGGCATGAGCTGGGTCAACGCCATCGTCCAGGGGGTCCTGCTCGGAGGCCTCTACGCCCTCTTTGCCTGCGGGCTCTCGATCCTGTTCGGGGTCGTTCGGGTGGTCAACCTCGCGCACGGCGACTTCGCGGTGCTGGCCGCCTATCTCACGCTCGTCGTCGTCACCACAACCGGCCTGCCGGTCTTTCTGACCGTCCTGCTCGTGGCGCCGCTCTTTGCGCTCCTCGGCTATTTCGGCCAGCGCCTCGTCATCCAGAAAAGCCTGGATGTCTCGCCATTGACGACCCTGCTCGTCAGTTTCGGGCTCGCGGTCGTCATCCAGAACGCGCTGCTGGTTTTCTTCTCGGCCGACAGTCACTCGTTCGACGTTGGTCAGCTGATTTCGGCATCGGTGCGGATCACGCCCGAGGTCTCGGTTGGCTACGTATCGGCAATCATCTTCGTCACGGCGCTCGTGCTGTTGATCGGGCTGCAGTTGCTCCTGTCATACACGGCGATCGGCCGGCAGATTCGGGCCGCGGCGGATGACCAGGAGGCCGCCAGGATCGCCGGCGTGAACACGCACCACGTCTTCGGGATCGCCGCCGCGATTGCGTTTGGCACGGTGGCGATCGCGGGCATCGCGCTCGGGATCTACTCCTCCTTCGACCCCACCGCCGGACCGCCGCGCTTGATCTACGGATTCGAGGCGGTGATCATCGGCGGCGTCGGATCCATCTGGGGCACGTTGCTCGGCGGCATCATCCTGGGAGTCGCCCAGAC
>Ga0070707_100002654_pt1 | contig 16990 bp, 17 predicted proteins | sample KBSK5502metaG_FD_65468 | JGI IMG/M metagenome (GOLD analysis project Ga0070707, IMG submission 65468) | Corn, switchgrass and miscanthus rhizosphere microbial communities from Kellogg Biological Station, Michigan, USA - KBS K5-50-2 metaG | ecosystem: Host-associated > Plants > Roots >... | reverse complement strand
CGGACGGCACGCGCCAAGGGCGTGGCGGAGCGGTCCGTCATGTACCGGCACGCGCTTCGAAACTCGCTGCTCCCGGTGGTGACGTTCATCGGGTGGTGGGGCGGCCGGCTGCTCGGCGGCCTGGTGATCATGGAGATCATCTTCGTGGTTCCCGGCATGGGCACGGCGCTCGTCCAGGCCGTGAGCCAACGCGACTACCCAACGGTCCAGGCCCTGATCTTCGTGATGGCGCTGGTCTTCCTGCTCGTGAACCTCTTCATAGATATGCTCTATGCCTGGCTCGATCCCCGGATCCGGTACGCCTAGAATGGCGGCGATCCTCGCGCGCGTCGTGACGCGACAGCCGCTCGGCGCCGCCGGCGCGCTGATCGTGCTGGCGCTCATCCTCATCGCGATCGCCGCCCCACGGCTCGCGCCCCATGGGCCGAAGGAGGTCAGCTTCGCGCCGTACCTGGCGCCGAGCGCGGAATTCCCGATGGGCACGGACCAGGTCGGCCGCGACGTGCTGAGCCGCATCATCTGGGGCGCGCGGATGTCACTCTACGTGGGCGTCGTGTCCGTCGTCTTCGGCGTGACGCTGGGCTCGTTCTGGGGCGCCGTGACGGCGTACTTCGGCGGCGCGGCCGATGCCGGCAGTCAGCGCGTGGTGGACTCGCTGATGGCGCTGCCGCCGATCATCCTGGCGCTGTCCCTGATGGCGGCGCTCGGCCAGTCGGTCAACAATGTCATCCTGGCGCTGGCGATCCTGCTCACGCCGACGGCGGCGCGGACGATCCGGTCGGTGGCGCTAGGCGTCGTCGCCACGCCCTACATGGAGGCCGCTCGGGCCGTCGGCAGCTCCCACTGGCGGATTATCTCCCGGCACCTCATCCCGAACTGCATGGCGGCCTACATTGTCCTCGTGACGACCAATGTCTCCTACGCCATCGTCGTCGAGGCCTCGCTCAGCTTCATCGGCGCCGGAGCCCCGCCCGACGAGCCGTCCTGGGGCGGCATGCTGACGGCGGGAGTTCAAGCAATCGAGACGGCGCCCTGGATGATATTCTTTCCGGGGCTGGCGATTAGCCTGGCGGTTTTCGGTCTCAACCTCCTCGGCGACTCGATCCGGGATCTGACCGACCCTCGCCTGCGAGGCGGCCTCGGCTAGGAACGTGGGGAAGCGGCCCTCGCGGGCCGATGTTGAAAGGAGAGGGAACAATGAGGTTCTCGCGCGTCGCGTTCACTGCCATCGCTGGGCTGGCCCTGCTGGGTCCCGTCGGCACCTTGGGCCCGGGTGCTTCCGCCGAAGCCCAAGAGAAGCCGCGCTCCGGCGGCATCCTCACCTGGTTCGACTACGGCGACCCGGGCCGCCTCGATGTCCATGCCGAGTCGCCGCTTGTCGTGCAGCAGGCCACGGCCGGGGTCTGGAGCGGGCTGCTGCACTACGATCCCGACAACCCGAGCAAGATCGCCGGTGACCTGGCCGAGCGGTGGACGGTCTCGCCCGACGGCAGGACCTACACCTTCCATCTCCGGAAGGGCGTCAAGTGGCACGACGGCCAACCGTTCAGCGCCGCCGACGTCAAGGCCTCCTTCGACCGGATCCTCAATCCCGAGTTCCAGAGCCCGAAGTGCGGGGCCTCGCTCAAGCCGCTGGTGCAGAGCGTGGAGATGCTCGACGCCAATACGGTGGAGTTCCGGCTCAAGTTCCCGGCGGCGCCGTTCCTGCCGTCTCTGGCATCGGCGTGGTGCCGGGTCGCCGCGAAGCACATCCTCGCCAAGTACAATGATCTGAATCAGCCCGAGGCCCAGGTCGGCACCGGGCCGTTCCGATTCAAGAAATACGAGCGCGGCAGCGTGATCGAGTGGGAGAAGAACCCGAATTATTTCATTCCCGGGCTCCCGTACCTGGACGGCGTGAAGCAATTCATCCTGGTGGGCGGTCCGACCCAGCTCGCAGCCTCCAAGGCGGCCAAGGTCATGCTGTGGGACGTCTGGCCGCCCATGCGGAAGACCCAGGCGGACGAGCTCCGCCGGGCCCGGGACGACGTGGAGATCTACCAGGCGCCGATCAACACGCTCTTTCTGGCCTATCTCAACTCGCAGAAGCCGCCATTCAATAATCCCGACCTCCGGCGCGCCGTGAACCTCGCCATCGACCGCCAGGAGCTCGTAGCCAAGGCGCTGGAAGGCGCGGGCGTGCCCTGCGCCATCCTCGATCCCAAGCTGCTCGGCGACTTCGCGCTGCCGCTCGAGGAGGTCGACAAGATGCCCGGCTGCCGCCAACCCAAGGACGCGGACATCGCCGAGGCCAAGCGGCTCGTCGAGAAGCACTATCCGAGCGGGCTCGACATCGAGGTCGCCGTGCGCGCGGTCGGGAACTACGTGGACCGCGCCCAGGTCGTCATCGCCCAGCTCCGGAAGATCGGCATCCGGGGGACGCTCAAGACCCACGAGAGCGCCGCCGGCTACGCCGCGTGGGGCAAGGGAGACTTCACGCTGATCGCCACCCAGGACCGCAGCATGGACGTCAACGACCCGTCCGGAGTCTTTCACATCGCGTACACGACGGCGTCGGGCAGCAACTACGGCCGCATGTCGGATCCCAAGATAGACGAGCTGGCCGAGCGGGCGCTCAAGGAATCCAATCACGAGAAGCGCAAGCAGCTCTACTGGGAGCTTCAGCGTTACATCCTGACCCGCGGCGACGCCGCCTCCGTCGCGGTGGGCTGGGTCGAAGGCTGGTTCTTCAAGGACAAGCGGCTGCGGAACTACAAGCCGGGGCTCACCACCTACGACAACAATACCTTCATGAAGGTGTGGCTCGCCCAGTAAGCCGCCGCCAAGCCTCGCGCCGTCCCGCGCCGTGCTGGCGGGACGGCGCCTCCTGAATGGGCAGTTCCCGCCCACTGCACTATCGTTCAGCAGCGCCGTCCTTCGCTTCACGCTGCCGGCTAGCGTCTGAATTCGGCATTTTGTCACGGTTTATCGCGAGCTTCGAGCGTTTCGCTGGATCTGGTACGCGAGTTGCTGCTCATGAAGCCGATGCTTGAATGACGGCCGGCCCATCGTGGGGCCGAAGACATAGGCAATGGCGCCTTTCGAGAATCGAAAGGCGCCATTTCTCTTTCTCAAGCGCCGGGGAGAGCGGATGAACAAGATCGAGGAAATCAAGGCGCAGAAGGACGGGCTCGATGTGGGACAGGACATCCCGCGCTATGCCGAGCTCGGCCTGGACGCGATCGAGGAAGGTGACGTTGACCGGCTGAAGTGGTGGGGCGTGTTCCTCCGGAAGCAGACGCCCGGCTTTTTCATGATGCGGATCCGCATCCCCAATGGCGTCGCCAGCGCCGCGCAGGTCCGCGCCATCGCGGGGATTGCCAATCGGGTCGGACGCGGGCTGGCGGACATCACCACGCGCCAACAGGTGCAGCTGCGCTGGCTCCGGATCGGAGAGGTGCCGCGGATCCTCGACGAGCTGCTCGAAGTTGGACTCGTCACGCTCCAGACCGGCATGGACAATGTCCGCAACATCATCGGCTGTCCGGCCTTTGGCCTCACGCCCAATGAGCTGCTCGACGCCTCGCCGGTCGCGCGGGCGTTCACGACCATGCTCGTGGGCAACAAGGCCTACACGAACCTGCCGCGAAAGTTCAACGTCGCCATCACCGGTTGCCGGGAGAACTGCACCCACGCGGAGACCCAGGACATCGCGCTGGTGCCGGCGATCAAGACGGTTGGCCTCGACGAGATCAAGGGCTTCAACGTGCTCGTGGGCGGCAAGAACGGCTCGGGCGGCTACACCGTCGCCTCGCCCCTCGACGTATTCGTGCGGCCGGAGGAGGCGGCCGAGGTGTGCAGCGCCATCACGCTCGCCTTTCGAGATCACGGCCTGCGCGAGGCGCGCAACAAGGCGCGGCTGGCATTTCTCCTCGAAGCCTGGGGCGAGGCCAAGTTCCGCGAGGAGGTGGAGATGCGCGTCGGACGGCGGCTCGAAAAGGCCGGTGCCGATCAGCGCGTTGCGACCTCGACGGACCATGTGGGCGTGTTTCGCCAGAAGCAGCCCGGGCTCAACTACGTCGGCCTTCTGGTGCCGGTGGGGCGGGTGACGGGCGACCAGCTACTCGAGCTGGCGCGGCTGTCCGAGCGCTACGGGACAGGCGAGTTGCGGTTCACGGTGGACCAGAACGTGATCATCCCGCATGTGCCCGACGCCAAGGTCGGCAACCTCACGGTGGAGCCGCTGCTCAAGGCGCTCCGCTACGACCCGTCCGGCGTGATGCGCGGACTGGTGAGCTGCACCGGCATCGAGTTCTGCAATCTCGCGGTGATCGAGACTAAGAGCCGCGCGCTCAAGATCGCCAAGGCGCTCGAGTCCAAGGTGCCCGCGACCAAGGCGATCCGGATGCACTGGTCGGGCTGCCCGGCCGGCTGCGGCAATCACACCGTGGGCGACATCGGGCTGCTCGGTGTCAAGACAAAGGTGGACGGCAAGGTGGTCGACGCCGTCGACATTTTCGTCGGCGGCTCCTCCGGTCCCGAGGCCAACCAGGGAATCAGGGTGCTCGAGAATGTGCCCTGCGATGAGCTGCCGCGCGTGCTCGAGGGGCTGACGCTGTTCGCTGAGTTCGAGAAGGTGAGGCGCCAGATTCGATTGCTCCAGCCCGCCGCGCCCGCGGCGCCTCAGCGGCTCGAGCCGCCACCGATCACGATGATCAGGCCGGACGACGTGGCCGAGGGGCGGGGCCGCGTGCTCACCGTCAACGGCACGGAAGTGGCGGTGTTCAAGTGCGGAGGCCAGCTCTACGCCGCCCAGAATTGGTGCCCACACGCGGGGACCGGGCTGGCCACGGGCACGGTGGAGGGAGGAGAAGTGGTGTGCCCGGCCCACGGCTACCGATTCGACCTCAAGACGGGTGCGTGCTCGACGGACAGCCAGCTCAGGCTCAAGACCTTCCCGCTCGTGCCGGAAGGTCCGGGATTCTCCATCAAGGAGTAGCGCCGCCACGCGCGGCGCGAGAAAGGAGCCACCGTGTCGTACGTAAAGCCGGATTCGGTGATCGATCAGATGGTGCAGGCCGGGACCAACAAGGCCAGGCTCGGCGTGTGGGATCTCCTGATGCGGGGATTTCTCTCCGGCGCGCTGCTCGGGTTTGCGACGACGCTGGCCTTCACGGCCACGCTGCAGACGAAGGTGGGACTGGTGGGCGCGCTCGTGTTCCCCGTGGGCTTCGTCATGATCGTGCTGATGGGACTCGAGCTGGTGACAGGCAATTTCGCGCTGCTGCCGCTGGCCGTCCGCGAGCGCAGGATCGGCGTGGGTGAGCTCCTGTCCAACTGGGGCTGGGTGTTCCTGGGCAATCTCGTGGGCGGGGTCTTCTACGCCTGGCTCTTCACGCTCACGGTCGCGCCGGACTCGGAGATGGCGCGGCAGCTGATCGCCGTCGCCGAAGCCAAGACCCTGGGGTACGCGAAGCTCGGCGCACACGGAATGACCGTCGTCTTCGCGAAGGCGATTCTCTGCAATTGGATGGTCACCATGGGCGTGGTCATGGCGCTGACCTCGCAGTCCACGGCGGGCAAGATCGTGGCCATGTGGCTGCCCATCCTGACCTTCTTCGCCCAGGGGTTCGAGCACTCGGTGGTCAACATGTTCGTGATCCCCGCGGGCATGCTGCTCGGCGCCGGCGTCGGGGTGGGCGACTGGTGGTTGTGGAACCAGCTTCCGGTGACGCTCGGCAATGTCGTGGGCGGCCTGGTGTTCACGGGCATGGCGCTTCACCTCACCTATCGCAAGCGCGTGGCTCCGGCGGGCGAGCCGGCAGGAGCGCCGTCGGCCGTCCGCGGGGAGCTCGTCGCCGAACGGTGATGCGCTACTATCCGATCTGCGTGGACATGGCCGGGCGCGCCTGTCTGGTCGTGGGCGGCGGCGTGGTGGCCGAGCGCAAGGCGAGCGGGCTGCTCGAGTCCGGCGCGCGCGTGACCGTGGTGAGCCCGGCGCTTACGGCGCGGCTCGAGGCCTGGGCCCGCGAGGGGCAGATTCGCGCCATCCGGCGGGGATATGAGCCCGGCGATCTCGCCGACCAGTCGCTGGTCTTCGTCGCCACCGACGATGGCGCGGTCAATGCCACGGTGGCCGCCGACGCCCGGGCCGCCGGCGTCCTGATCAATGCGGCCGACGATCCCGCCCACTGCGATTTCATCCTCCCGGCGGTGCTCACCCGCGGTGCGCTCACCGTGGCCGTCTCCACCGGCGGCGCCAGCCCGGCGCTGTCGCGCGCGGTGCGCGACGAGCTGGAGACGCATTTCGACCGTGAGGATTACGCGTCGCTGCTCGAGGTGGCGGCGGACGCGCGCGCCCAGCTGCGCGAGCGCTCGGCGCCGCAGCCCTGGGGGCGGTGGCGGCAGGCATTGGACGGCGAGGTCCGGCGTCTCGTCTCTGCCGGCCGGGTGGACGAGGCGCGCGCACGGCTCATGGAGCGGCTCAGTGGCTAGCGGGCGCGTGGTGCTGCTGGGCGCGGGCCCCGGCGATCCCGAGCTGATCACGCTGCGCGGCCTGCGATGGCTGAGACGCGCCGACGTGGTCGTCTACGACCAGCTGGTGAGCAGCCAGCTCCTCGAGGAAGCGCCACCCCGGGCCCTACGCATCTTCGCCGGCAAGTCGGCGGGCAGTCACTGCATGCCACAGTCCGCCATCAATGCGCTGCTCGTATCCCATGCCGAGGCCGGGCGGCTGGTGGTGCGGCTCAAGGGCGGCGACCCCTTCGTGTTCGGCCGCGGCGCCGAGGAGGCCTTGGCCTGCGCCACGGCGGGCATTCCCGTCGAGATCGTGCCGGGCGTGTCCTCGGCCGTGGCCGTGCCTGCCGCCGCCGGCATCCCGCTCACCCACCGCGCCCTGGCCTCGTCCTTCGCCGTGGTCACGGGCCACGAGAATTCGGCCAAGCCCGATCCCCGCGTGGACTGGGAGGGGCTGGCCCAAAGCGTGGATACGCTGGTGATCCTGATGGGGGTGACGGCGCTGCCCGAAATCGCGCGGCGGCTGCTCGCCGCCGGCCGCGATCCGGCCACGCCCGCCGCCGTCATTCACCGGGGCACGACGCCGTCCCAGGAGGTGGTGACGGGCACGCTGCGGGACATCGCCGGGCGCGCCGCACATCTGGCGGCTCCGGCCACCATCGTGATCGGCGACGTTGTCAGGCTTCGCGAGTGCCTCGGCGGCCATGTGGCCGACCTCGCTCGGGTTCCTATGGAGGCAGAGACCGCGCCCGCCTGATCATCGTGTCGAGAAGTTCCTTCTCCGTCTGACTCCTCCGGTACAATCGGCACATGCTACCGAAAGCATTGGGGATCATCTCGTGTCTCGTCCTGCTCTGCGCGGGTCCCGCGCGCGCCCAGGCGCCGGATACCGTATACCTCGAGGAGCTGACCTGGACGGAGCTGCGCGCCCTGATCGCATCTCAGAGCACGACGATCATCGTTCCCGTCGGTGGAACGGAGCAGAACGGGCCCCACATGTCGCTCGGCAAGCACAATGTGCGGGTGAAGGCCCTGTCGGAGAAGATCGCGCGCGCCCTGGGTCACACGCTCGTGGCCCCGGTGATCGCCTATGTGCCGGAGGGGCAGCTCAGCCCGGCTACCGAGCACATGCGCTTCCCGGGAACGATCACGGTCCCGGATGAGAGCTTCCAGAAGGTCATCGAGTACGCCGCGCGGAGCTTCAAGCTCCACGGCTTCAAGGACATCGTCTATCTGGGTGATCACGGAGGGACTCAGGCGGGGCAGAAAGCGGTAGCCGGCCGGTTGAATCGCGCATGGGCGAAGACGCCGGTCCGGGTCCACGCCATCGAGGAGTATTACCGGGCGTCGGAGGCGGAGTTCCCCCGCCTTCTCAAAGGGCGCGGCTACCGGGAGGACGAAGTGGGCAGCCATGCCGGTCTCGCCGACACGGCGCTGATGCTGGCCGTCGATCCGCGCCTGGTGCGGGCTGATCGCCTGCGGTCCGGAGCCGGACAGCGCGAGGCGAGCGGCGTGTCCGGCGATCCAAGCCGGGCCAGCGCCGAGCTTGGTCAGAGTGGGGTGGAGCTGATCGTGAACCGAACCGTGGACGCCATCAGGAAGTCGATGGCCCGTCGCTGACGATGCGAAAGTTCTGGATACTCGGAGTCGGTCTTTGCCTGGCGGCGTCGGTCTGGTCTGCCGCGGCTCAACAGCCGGCGGGGCCGGCGGAGACGATCCCCGGCATGCCCCCCGTGACGGATCCGGCCAACCTCTACAGCGAGACCCGGCCCGACAGGCTCAGCCCGGCCGTGGCCAATGCGCTGTCGCGCGTTTATGTGCCGAACCTCAAGTCCAATGACGTGTACGTGATCGACCCGGCAACGCTCAAGGTCGTCGACCGCTTCCGCGTGGGCGTGAACCCCCAGCACGTCGTCCCCTCGTACGACCTCAAAACGCTCTGGGTGACGAATAATGCCGAGGGGCGCACCGACGGCAGCCTGACGCCCATCGATCCCGCCACCGGCAAGCCGGGCAAGGCGATTGCGGTGGACGATCCCTACAATATGTACTTCACGCCCGACGGGCGCTCCGCCATCGTCGTCGCGGAGGCGCTCAAGCGGCTCGATTTCCGCGATCCGCACTCGATGGCGCTGCAGAGCTCGCTCGCGGTGCCGGAGTGTGCGGGGATCAACCACGCCGACTTCTCCATCGACGGCCGGTTCGTGATCTTCACCTGCGAGTTCCAGAGCAGCCTGGCGAAGATCGACCTGGTCGCGCGGAAGGTCCTCGGCTATCTCCGGCTGTCGAAGGGCGGGATGCCTCAGGACATCCGCGTCTCGCCCGACGGGACCACCTTCTTCGTGGCCGACATGAAGGCGGGCGGCGTCTTCGTGATCGACGGCAATAGCTTCAAAGAGACGGGCTTCATCCAGACCGGCGTGGGCACGCATGGCTTGTACCCGAGCCGCGACGCGACGAAGCTCTACGCCGCCAACCGCGGGTCGGCGCATATCCACGGCCCCCCGCGCGGCAAGGGCAGCGTCTCCGTCATCGACTTCGCCACCCGCCGGGTCGTCGCCACCTGGCCGATTCCGGGCGGCGGGAGCCCGGACATGGGGAACGTGAGCGTGGACGGCAAGGTGCTGTGGCTGTCGGGCCGATACGACGACGTCGTCTACGCGATCGACACCACATCGGGCGAGGTACGGAAGATCCCGGTAGGCAAAGAGCCCCACGGCCTCACGGTATGGCCGCAGCCGGGCCGGTATTCCCTCGGCCACACCGGCAACATGCGGTAGTTGGCAGAATGAGTATGCTGATGCGGGCGGGTGACGCCGCGGGCGGCCCCGCGCGACTGCGCGGGGGACCCCCGAGTCCCGGCACCAGCCGGCGAATGAACAGCGACTCTGGAGGCTAGCGGGGCATTAGAGCGTCCGACACGACAAAGAAGTCGGTGATCTTCCACTGCCCGCCGCGCCGGATGATCCCGACGCGGATCTTGGCCGGGCCTTTCTCGAACGCGGCGTCGGCGACATAGCCGAAGGTGACGAAGCGGTTCCACGGGTTGAGATTCACGAAGTAGCGCTCGCGCGTGGCGCCGTTGTATTGCTTCAGGGGCCCGAGGCGCGCGGCGAAGCCATCGAACATGGGCTGAAGCCTTTCCGGCGGGGCCACTTGCAGGAGCTCGGGAGCCGATTCCGCTACGAGGGCCTTGGCGTCCCACCCCGTCACGATGCTCGGAACCGTCCGGTCCACATAGGCCTTGGCTTCGCTCTCGCTCGCCCACAGCACGTAATAGCCCCAGGCCATGACGATCGCGGCCAGGACGACAATCGCGAGAAACACGACCCCGAGCACCACCAGGGCCTTCTTCAAGGGAAGCCTCCTGTGCCCTCAGGCGCGTCGGGGAGCACGCAGCGGCGGGGCGCGGGGTCAGGCGACGATCTTCTTCTCGCGCAGCGCCTGGATCTCGCCCGCTGCCAGCCCCAGCTCGCGCAGGACCTGGTCGGTGTGCTCGCCGGCATGCGGGGCGGCGGTGCGCACGGCGCCGGGAGTCGCGGAGAGCTTGATCGGGATGCCGAACTCCTTGATGGTGCCGTGGGCGGGATGCTTGACTTCGACGATCATGTCGCGGGCCTGGACCTGGGGATCGGCCACCATCTCCTCGGGCTCGTAGACCTTGCCCACGCAGACGTCGGCCTTGACCAGGATCTCGTACCACTCGTCCCGGTTCTTCGTCCGAATGACGGCCTCGATCTCCTCGCGCGCCTTGATCTCCTCGGCATTGGCCGCGCGCACGAATTGATCGGGCTTGCGCGCGAAGCGGGCGAAGTCGGGCCGGGCTATCGCTTTGCAGAAGTTCTCCCAGAGCCAGGGCTCGGTGCAGCCGATGGTCAGGAGCTTCTTGTCCTTGGTCTCGTACACTGCGTAGTAGGGGTAGGAGCCGCCGAGGAAGCCCGCGCCGCGCTTGGGCGCCAGCCCGTCGCTGAAGAAGAAGCGCATATTGGGCGTGGCCGCGAGGAGCGCCACCGACGTGTCGAGGTACGACACGTCCACGTGCTGTCCCTTGCCCGTCCGCTCGCGGGCGAACAGCGCGAACATGACGCCCAGCGCGCCGTGCAGGCTCGCTCCCGCGTAATCGGCGACGAGGTTCAGCGGGAAGACGGGCTTGCGATCGGGCTCGCCGATGAGCCCGAGGATGCCGGCCAGCGAGAGATAGTTGCCGTCATGAGCCGGGTAGTCCCGGTAGGGACCGTTGTGGCCGAAGCCCGAGAGCGAAGCGTAAACGATGCGCGGATTGATCGCGCGGATCGACTCGTAATCGGCGCCGAGGCGCTTCATGACTCCGGGACGGAAGCCCTCGACGATGACGTCGGCGCCGGCGGCCAGCTTCTTGAAGACCGCCTGGCCTTCGGGCGACTTCATGTTGAGCGCCAGCGACCGCTTGTTGCGATTGACGTAGACGAAGGCCGCCCGCCGCTTCGACTCCTCGTCCTCGGGGCCATCCGGCGGTGTCTCGATCTTGAGTACGTCGGCGCCCATGTCCGCGAACATCATGCCGGGCAGCTCTGCGGGCGGAACACGGGCCAGCTCGATGACCTTGATGCCGTCCAGAACTCCCATGGCATTACCCTCTCTTGGGGTCAGCGGTAGAGATCGGGGGCCTTGGTGGCCTTGGCCCAGAACGCCGGATCGTGGCTCGGAAAGATGCGCCCGCCCGTGAGCCGGGCGATGGTCTTTAGCCGCTTGATCGAGTGCATGGCCCGCGTCGGGTCCCAGACCACGCCCGGCGGCAGCTCCTCGTCGATATTGCGCTGCCAGTAGCAGCAATCGCCCGCCAGAATGACCGGCCCCGTCTCGGGAAGATGGACCAGGAGCGACTGGTGCCCCGGCGTGTGGCCGTCGCTGCGGAGGACGGTCACGCCCGGCACGAGCTCCGCGTCGCCATCGAGCAGCCGCCACCGGTAATCCGGCAGGTCGAAGTTCTTTCGGTAGTAGAACGAGGCGAAGAACTGCGCCGGATAGCGCGCGTAGGAGTACTCGTCCTGCTGGACCACCAGCTCGGACTTGTCGAAGATGTGCGCCCCGCCGGCGTGGTCGTAATGCAGGTGCGAGAGCACGACGATGTCCACGTTGCGGGGCTCGAGGCCGATCGAGTCCAGCCGGTGAACCAGCAGATCCTCTTCCGTGAAGCGCGCCAGCGGGTCGTTCCGCATCAGCCCCGGCACCGCGCGGGGTGCGAAGCCGGTGTCGAAGAGGATGTTCGTGTCCCCTGCACGGATCAGATAGCAGGTGACCGGGATCTGCACCCGCTCGGCGGAGCGCTCGCCGTAGAAGAGCCCCGTCTTCTCGAATCCCACGAGGCCGTTCTGAAGCGCGTAGAGCGCCTTGACGCTCATCTAGGTGCGAGCCTTGTGCACCTTGCGGACGCGGGCGGGCTTCGGGCGCCCGGCGGGCTCCTGGGGGTCGTAGACCCAGATCTTGCTCGAGGCGACGAGCCCCATGGTCACGGTCCGGCCGTCGAGCACCACCGAGATCGTTCCGGCATAGGGCGCGATCTCGCTCACGGTGAGGCGACTGCCCGGGCGGATGCCGCTATCCCAGAGAAAGCGCAGGAGCTGGCGGTCCGCCTCGGCCTCCTCGGTGATGCGATCCACGACGAACGTGCGCTCCGTGGGCGCCTGGCTCAGCGGGATGGGGTGATGCGCTTCGAGGGCCGGCATGCCGGGGATGGGATTGCCGTGAGGGCAGGTGCTGGGCATGCCGAGCTTCTCAGCCAGCCGCTCTTCCACCACCGGCGAGAGCGCATGCTCGAGCCGGTGGGCCTCGTCGTGCGCCTTCGACCAGTCGAGCCCGAGCACGTCGGTGAGCCAGCGCTCGAGCAGCCGGTGGCGGCGCGCCATGGTCTCGGCGATGCCCAGGCCCTTGCCGGTGAGCCGGACCTCCTTGTGGCCGCCCACGCGGATGTAGCCGTCTTTCTGCATCCGGCGCAGCGCCTCGGTGATGGACGGCGCCGAGATGTGCATGTGCCGGGCGAGCCGTGCCCCGATGACGGGCGTGTCGCTGCTGCCGGCCAGGTCGTAGATGGCGGCGAGGTAGTCCTGGATCGCCGGAGTCTCGGGCATGGTGCCAGCATACCGACCGGCCTCGCCAGGGGCAAGCCCCGGGGATCGTGATAATCTTGGGGCCGGACGCCCACGGAGGCCGCCATGGACTTCGCGCTCACCGAGTCGCAGGAGCTGATCAAGAAGGAAGTCGCCGCCCTGGCGCGAAGCTTCTCGCTCGACTACTGGCTCGAGAAGGACAACAAGGCCGAGTATCCCAACGACTTCGTCAAGGCCTTCGCCGACAACGGCTGGCTCGGCCTGATGATCCCCGAGGCGTACGGCGGCGCCGGCCTCGGCGTCACCGAGGCGGCGATCATGCTGCACGAGATCTGCGCCTCGGGTGCCGGCACCTCGGGCGCCTCGCCCATCCACTTCTACATCTTTCCGCCCACCCCCGTCATCAAGTTCGGCACCGAGGAGATGAAGCGGCGGGAGCTGCCGCGGATCTGCTCGGGCGAGAGCATCCTGGCCTTCGGGGTCACCGAGCCCAATGCGGGCACCGACACCTCGCGCATCCAGACGCGCGCGGTGAAGCGGGGCGGCCGCTACATCGTCAACGGCCGCAAGGTCTGGACCACCAATGCCCAGCATGCGAACAAGATCCTGCTGCTGGCCCGCACCAGCGACCGGGATCCGGCCAAGCCGCTCAAGGGGATGACGCTCTTCTACACCGACTTCGACCGCGCGGCCATGCACGTGCGGCTGATCGAGAAGCTCGGGCGCGCGGCGGTGGACTCGAACGAGGTGGCGATCGAGAACCTGGACGTGCCGGAGGAGCATGTCGTCGGCGCGGTGGGAGAGGGCTTCTACCATTTACTCGAGTCGCTCAATCCCGAGCGCATCGTGATCGGCATCGAGGCCGTCGGCATCGGGCGCGCCGCCCTTGACCGCGCCGTCCAGTACGCCAAGGAGCGCATCGTGTTCGACCGGCCCATCGGGAAAAATCAGGCCATCGCCCATCCGCTGGCCATGGCCTCGGCCGAGCTCGACGCCGCCGAGGTGATGTGCCTCAAGGCCGCCTGGCTCTTCGACCATGGCCGGCCCTGCGGCAAGGAGGCCAATGCGGCCAAGCTGCTGGCGGCTGAAGCCGGCTTCAATGCCTGCGACGCCGCGCTGCAGACCTTCGGCGGCTTCGGCTATGCGAAGGAGTTCTACGTCGAGCGCCTCTGGCGCGAGGTGCGGCTGTACAAGATCGCGCCCATCTCCCAGCAGATGGCCCTGAACTACCTGGCCGAGCACGTGCTGGGCCTTCCGCGCTCCTACTGACCGCGGCTTCCCTCACCCCCTTGGGGGAGAGGGAAGGGTGAGGGGGCGAGGGCCGCACGAGAGCGGCGAGGCGAGGGCTGAGAATGTTGAGGGGACCGTTCCGATGGCGATGATCCTGAGCACCCATGACACGGGCTACGAGCGACCCGACGATGCCACCATCGCCAAGGTGTTGGCGTCGCTCGACGGCGGGCGCAGTGTGCTGGCCACTCTCGGCCCCGCCGACGAGAACTATGTCCAGGCGCATGGCAGCGTGCGGACGGGCTTCGGATTGGATCTGCAGGACGGCTCGCTCGAGCGCCGCTACCGCAGCAAGAACCGCGCGCTGCCGCTCGACTGGGTAACCGAAGCCTTCCAGAAATACGCCAAGGGCGACCTGTCCTGGCGGCACGAGGTGGAATGGGAGAAGGACGAAATCCGGCCGCCGGACACCGGCTGGTGGAATAGCTGGGCCGCCTACATCCTGATGCTGGCCGCCGTTGCGGGGGTGGTCTGGCTCGTCCACGGGCGATGAGGCCGATAGAACCCCCTCACCCCGGCCCTCTCCCGTCACGAGACTACGGTCGGGTGATCTGAAGCAAGGACGCCGGCTCGGTCTCGACCTGGATGGTGGTGTGGTCGATGCCGAAGCGGGAGTGCAGGAGCACGTGCAGGTCCTCCAGGATCTTGTCGCTCGCCGTCCCGCTCTCAACCACCACGTGAACGCTCATCGCCTCTCGGCCTGACGTCAGGGTCCAGACGTGCAGGTCGTGGACGTGACGGACGCCGGGCACCTCACAGAGCGCCAGCCCGATCTTGCTGACATCGAGATGGGCGGGTGCCCCCTCCAGCAGCACGTTCACGGCCTGGCGCAGCAGCCCCCACGTGCGCAGCAGGATGAGCAGGCCGATACTCACGCCGGCGAGCGGATCGGCCACGGTCCAGCCGGTGACGAGGATGACGGCGCCGGCGACGATGACCGCCCCTGAGCTGGCCGCATCGCCCAGCACCTCGAGATAGGCGCCGCGCACGTTCAGGCTCTCCCCCGCGCCCCGGTGCAGCAGCCACATGCTCAGCAGGTTCACGCCCAGCCCCACCGAGGCCACGGCCAGCATGGGTCCACCCGGGACCTCGTGCGGCTGCCAGAGGTGCTCGTAGGCCTTGACCAGGATGGCGATGGCCAGCACGCAGAGCACGACGGCATTGACGAGCGCGGCCAGGATCTCCACGCGATAGTAGCCGTAGGTCTTCGCGGGCGTGGCCGGCCGCTCGGCGAACCACACCGCGAGCACGCTCAGCAGGAGAGCGCCCGCGTCCACCAGCATGTGCGCGGCATCGGCCACGAGCGACAGGCTGCCGGTCCAGAAGCCGACGCCGGCTTCGATCAGAAGGAAGGCGCCCGTCAGGGCGAAAACCGCCCAAAGGCGGCGCTTGTGCCGCGAGCCGTGGGTGTGGCGGTCGTGCACGGCGGCCCCGGTCAGCGGACCTGGGGCGTCATCAGCCGCGCTTCGCCCTGGCGAATGCCCTGGCCTTCGAAGAAGCCGGCGCGCGCCTCGAGCGCGTACCGGAAGGAGCCCATGGGCCCGTAGAGGGTAGTGGGGCTGGGGTCCATGCGCAGGATGGAAAAGATCCGGCCGTCACCCTTGATGAACGCGATGTCGAGCGCCGCGGGCACGTTCTGCATGTGGAACTGGGTGGTGATCTCCTGGCCGAAGTCGAAGAGGATCAGCTCGCGCTGGATGTCCTCGCGGGTGGCGCACTGAAATCCTCCCGCCTGCCGCTCGCCGGTGTCGGCGAGCTTCACGCGGATTGCGAAGGTCTTCGAGCCCATCTGGATCGACAGCATTCGCATCGGCATGCTCGCGAAGGCCTCGCGCCAGCGCGGGCACTCGCCGCTCTGGGCCGTTACGCCTCCCGCGAGGGCGGCCAGGAGCAGCGCGGCCGAGGCGAGAATCGTGAGGCGCCGGCGGCTCATGCGGCGGGCGCCGGGGCCCGCCGCGCGGGGCGACGGCGGATGAGGGAGGCCAGCGCGAAGAGCAGCAGCGCCGTCAGCACCACGGCGCCGCCGGCCGCGAGCCGGAAGTAGTAGGCGGCGATCAGTCCGAGGACGACCGAGAGCAGCGCCATCCCGATGGCGATGGCCGTGGCTTTCCTGAAGCTCCGCCCGAGCGCGAAGCCCGTCAGCGTCGGTATCACGATCATCGCGCTCACCAGCAGCACGCCCACCATGCGCATGGCGACCACCGTGGTCAGCGCCGTGAGGATCGTCAGCACCAGGTTGAGCGCGCCCACCGGCACGCCGCTCGTGCGCGCCAGGTCTTCGTTGAGCGTGATGGCCAGGAGCTGCTTGTAGAAGGTCCCCACGGTGGCGACGACGAGGGCGCCGAGGGCCGTGATGAGCCAGACGTCGGTCGGGCTCACCGTGAGGATGCTGCCGAAGAGGATAGCGAAGAGATCGGCATTGAAGCCCTGCGCCAGGCTGATGAGGACCACGGCCAGGGCGAAGCCCCCCGAGAGGAAGACGGCCAGGGCGGCGTCTCCCTGGAGGGCGCCGCGCGAGCGCAGGCGCTCCATGCCCACCGCGCCCCCGAGCGTTACGACGAGCGCGCCCAGCACCGGCGAGATCCCGAGGAAGAGACCCAGGGCCACCCCCGCCAGCGCCACGTGGGCCAGCGTATCGGCGATGAGCGAGAGCCGGCGCGGCACCAGGAAGACGCCGATGGCGGGGCAGATGAGCGCAGTCACCGCGCCGGCCGCGAAGGCGCGATGCATGAAGCTGTACTCGAGAAACTCAGGCAGCATGGCTAATGAGCCTCGTGGAATTCGGTGACAGGGTGATTGCAGCCGGCCGGGCGTGGGGTCCCCGGGAGCGCCGTATGGCGAGCCGTGTCGCCGTGCGAAGCGTAGGGCGGGGCGAGCGCGCGACCGCGGGTCGACTGCCCTCGCCCGAGCCCCCTCTGGGGGATGGGGGGTCGCGCGAGGCCCGCCCGAGCGAGCGGCGGCGTACAGGCGAGCCATCGCCGGCGCGACTGGGGCCCCCGCGCCCGCGCCGAGCCAACATAGTGTTGAAGGAGATTCATCAGTGCTGGTGGCTGACCACGCGCACCGACGGCCCGTAGAGCGCCGTCAGCGCCGCATCGCTCAGGAAGTCGGCGGGCCGG
>Ga0070707_100002652_pt1 | contig 17005 bp, 13 predicted proteins | sample KBSK5502metaG_FD_65468 | JGI IMG/M metagenome (GOLD analysis project Ga0070707, IMG submission 65468) | Corn, switchgrass and miscanthus rhizosphere microbial communities from Kellogg Biological Station, Michigan, USA - KBS K5-50-2 metaG | ecosystem: Host-associated > Plants > Roots >... | reverse complement strand
CCCCTTGCCGTCGATGATCCGCAGCACCGCGATCATCATGAGGTCGCCTGCGGTGAAGCGGTCACCGTCGAGATAGGGCTTATCGCCCAGTGCGTCGGACAGGCGTGACAGCCGCTTGTCGATCATCTCGATCACGCCGGGACGGCGCAACCTGGCCCATTCCTCTCCAACGGCAAAGATGTCGATCGTCGCGAGCTGCATCGGATAGGGTTCGACGCTGTTGAGCGCGGCGATCAGCCACGCCGTAGCGCGCGCCCGAGCGGCTGGATCGGTAGGCAGCAGCGTCTCGCAGTCGCGGCCGATATGGAGCACGATCGCGCCACTCTCGAACAGCGAGACGGTGTTGTCACAGTAGCTCGGCACCTGACCAAAGGGCTGCTCCTGATAGTAGCCGGCGGGAGGTTCCGCCATCGCGTCGAGCTTGCGCACAGCATAGGCAATGCCGGCTTCTTCGAGCGCCCAGCGCGGCCGGAGGTCGCGGACCTGGCCCTGGGCAAAGGGCGGCACCCAGTTGAATGCGCTGATGCGGACCGAGGCGTTGGGATCGACAGGCATGAATATCGTCTCCTTTCGAGTTCAGGCCGATGGAGCGGCGCCGTCGGCGGCGCGCTCGAGTGCCGCGATGTCGATGCGCTTCATTTCCATTATCGCCGCAAAGGCGCGTCTCGCGCGGGCGGGATCGGGGTCGCCGATCAGCCTGATGAGCTGACGGGGGACGATCTGCCAGGAAACGCCGAAGTGGTCTTTCACCCAACCGCATTGCTCGGCCTCGGGTATCGCAGACAGCGCGTCGCTGAGGCGCTCGACCTCGGCCTGAGTCTCGACGGGTATCTGGAACGAGATCGCCTCATTGAACCGGAACTGTGGTCCGCCATTCAGGCCGGTAAACGGACGACCCATCAGTGTGAACTCGACCATCAGCACGTCGCCCGCCTTACCCGACGGATAGTCACTCGGGGCACGATGCACGGCATCAACATGGCTGTCGGAAAACAGCGAGACGTAGAAATTGGTGGCCTCTTCCGCGTTGCCGTCGAACCAGAGGCAGGGGGTGATATTAGACATGGTTTCTCCTGTTACGTAGGGTCAAGCGGGTTCAGCCTGCTGGCGGTCCATCGCGGCCAGCGCGGCATTGAGATCCATCCACATCGGCTCGAAGACATGGCCGTCGAGGTCCTCAAAACTGCGGCCATACATGAAGCCGTAGTCTTGCGTAGGGCAGGGATCGGCCTTGCCGCCGCCGGCGCGTGCAGCCTCGACGATCGCGTCGACCTCCGCGCGGCTGTCGCGGGACAGGCAGAGCAGCGCCTCCACTGAGGAGCGCGCGTCAACGATTGTCTTGGAGGTGAACTCGGCGAAGCGTTCGCGACTGAGAATCATGAAGACGATTGTGTCGGACCACGTCATCGCCGCCACGCTTCCCCGCTGAGAGAAGCGCTCGTCCTTGGTGAAGCCAACGGTCTCGTAAAATGCGGTCGATTTTTCGACATCGGCGACCGGCAGGTTCACGAAAATCATCTTGGGCATGGGACGACTCCTTTCCGGGAAGTGGGCCGATAAGACGGTTGGTCCGCCAACGTGTCTGGTCCAGTTCCTCGTTCGAGTACGAGCGTACGGTCCGGGAGATCAGGGGCTGCGACGGTACCTCTCTCGTACTGCCGCGTTCCAATTCGCGGTCGTGAAAGACGCCAACTGCTCGAGAACCTCTTGAACCTCCGAAAATCATTCGCTTCGCGTCAAATTGGATCTCCGACCTGTTGGGTCTTGCGTCGGCTCGAATCTACATCGCCACGGCTTCCATCCAACTGAACCAGTACCTGCAACCACCAACGCGGGGCTCAATTGCCAGGCTTGCTTATTTGCAAGCGCTTATCATCGAGAAGGCCGCACCTTGCGGATCGCGCGCCTGCACGACCGAGGCGCCCCCCGGGACCTCCATCGGGCCGTTAAGAACGACAGCACCGCGTTCTGCTGCCCGTCTTGCGGCAGCCGCCACGCTGTCGACCGCGATGTAGTAATTCCAGCACGCGCGCGGAACCTGAGGGCACCGGTTCATCATACCGCCGCAAGGTGCGCCATCGGTTGCAAAGATCTGGTACGTGCCCATCGGGCCCATATCGATCGTTCGATCCTTGGTCCATCCAAACAGCCGCGAATAGAAGGCGAACTCGCGATCAAGATCGCCGGCATAGAGCTCATGCCAGCCGACATGACTGGGTTTCATTGGCGGGGCCGGTTTCAGCCCCTCCTCGGTGTTTGGATTGAACAGCAGGAACACCGCTCCGCCGGGATCGGTCGCGACGGCAAAGCGGCCGACATTCGGAATGTCCTCGGGCAGTCGCTTGATCTCATCGCCCGCTCCCCACACGCGCGCGGCATCGGCGTCGACATCGTCCGTCGCGATATAGCCGGACCAGCAGGGCGTGGCACCCTCCGCCCGTAACGCCTCGGGTATCGCCATCAGGCCGGCAGCCATCGTCGCGCCTCTGGTGAAGACCGTGTAGGCGCGGCCGTCCGCCAGCTCCTGTTCGTGCGCATCCCACCCGATCACATCGGTGTAGAAGGCCGTCGCGGCCCTCGTGTCGGTCGTCATCACGTCGTACCAAATGAACTTTCCGCGAAGTGTCGGCATTCTCGTCACTCCTTTTCGTCGATGAGCCTATGGAGCCAATCCCGGGACATGGCGGCGCAACGATGCAGTTGCTCCAACCTCGGACTGCTTTCACCTCGACGAGTCATTCCTCGGACGAGATCAGGCAAGGCACCAACGGGTCCCAGTGGTCCCGGAGCATCAGGTGAAGCTAATTAGAAACGCTCTCCTGGTCTCCGATCGACTGGTGACATATGTGTCGCGCTTTAGGCATGATCCTAATGTACGGTGCGTTATGCTCGCGCGTGGTACCATCCGGGACTGCGGCTCGCGCAGCTCTCAGTTGGTTCAATAACGCCCGTACATCGCTTTCTTTCACCCCATCGCGCCGCATAAGAAGTTGGATAGCAGTATCCCGAAACAGCTCGTCCAGGGATGGCTCGCTGCGACCCGTGTAGCACATGAGCTCCTCCCGCCGCGGCCTATGAGCGCGGCCCGACCGATGGAGCCGAAGCAAGGTCGATCGAGCAATCGGCGACATGCCGGTTCCCGGTATGTTGTCTCTCGCGCTCGCTACGGCGTCTTGCTGCGCACACATCGAACGTTGACCTGACCGTTGCAGCGTGATCTGTCGTCTTCCATCTCGTCAGCGATGCCGGCTTAGCACTGCTCGCTGGTTCTTCTTAGAGAAAAGCCCTGAATTCCTCTGAAGCCGTCAGCAATGTCAGTGCGTGGGAGAGTCCAGTCCGTACAGGACTGCCCGTCCAAGCATGAATAGCTTGGTGCGATGCAACCCTGTAGGTGATCACCAAGGCACTGACCGCGGCCGCAATGACCAGGATGCGTCGCCGTCGCCGGCGTTCCGAGTTTCGGACCCTCATCGCGGCAAAGGTTTGGTGCAGCGACGGCGCCAGGGGGCGGAAGCGTTCCTCGTATTCTCTCGCGCTCATGATGAGACCCTTTGAGGATATGAGCGGGTGAGGACGGTGCCTCGCTCAAAAGACGCTCGAGCGAATCGAAAATCGACAGAGCGCTAAAAGGTTCTTCAGCCTCGGGTCATCCCTCACGGAGAGGGGATGGGCGCCTGTGGGTCACGCTCGGCTCATCCTTGAAGGTGGGGTGTCCTCCCACAGCGCCACGAGAAAAGATCTGAAACCGCCTGAAAAGGTCGGCTAAAATCAGCTTCATGGATCCCGCTCCCGAAGCACCGACGAACTTCGAGTTCGGCCGGTTCAGGATCTTGTCTCGCCACCGCGAAGTGCTCGCGGACGGTCAGCCGCTGCAACTCGGCGGCCGCGCCTTTGATGTACTACTCGCGCTGATCGAGGCGAACGGCGCAGTGGTCAGCAAAGACGACCTGATGAAACGGGCCTGGCCGGACCGGATCGTCGAGGAGAATAATCTACATGCCCAAATAAAAGCCTTGCGCAAAGCGTTCTCGGGCCAGGATGTCATTCGAACCATCGTTGGCCGGGGCTACCAGTTCAAAGCTGATATTCGTGTGCCTGGCGGGAACCACAGCGCCACGCCAAGCTCGGAGCTGGCCTCGGAAGCTCTCGGTTCGATGGGTGCCCGGACCAACCTGCCGGCGCAGACATCCGATCTGATCGGCCGAGTCGATCAGATCGAGGAACTTATCGGTCTCGTCGCCGACCATCGGTTCATCACGCTGACCGGTCCGGGGGGCATCGGCAAGACAAGACTTGCCATCGAATTAGGGCGGCATCTGTTGCCCCGGTTTGCCGACGGGGTCTGGATTGCCGAGCTGGCATCATTGTCCACCCCCCAGTTCGTCCCGGTCAGCGTCGCCGCGGCACTCCGGCTCGAGCTGATGTCGGGGATCGTCTCGCCGGAGAGGGTCGCCGCCGCGCTCGGTTCGAGGCACGTCGTGCTCGTACTGGACAATTGCGAGCATGTGATTGGCGCGGCGGCACAAATGGTTGAGGCCTTGTTGCACGCTAACCCCGCGGTGCGCGTGATCGCGACAAGCCGCGAGCCCCTGCGCGCGGAAAGCGAGCGTCTCTACCGGGTGCCACCGCTTGCCGTTCCGACAGAGGAGACGCCGACGCTAGAGGAGGCGCTGCGACACGGCGCGGTAGCACTTTTCGTCACACGGCTTCAGGCGGCGGACTTGCATTATTCGCCGGACCGCCAAACCGCCCTGGCCATAGCGGCGATATGTCGGCAATTAGACGGCATCCCGCTTGCCCTCGAATTGGCGGCAGCGCGTGCCTCTACGCTCGGGCTGCAGCAGGTCGCTTCCCGACTTGACGACCGCTTTACCCTCCTCGCGGAGGGACGCCGTACGGCACTGCCGCGCCATCAGACCCTGCGAGCGTTGCTCGATTGGAGCTACGAACTCCTCCCAGAGTGGGAGCGAGCGATGCTCCGCCACCTATCGGTTTTCGCCGGCAGCTTTACGTTGACGGCGGCGAGTGCTGTTGTCGCGACCGCCGAGATCCTCTCGTCTGATGTTGTCGACGGTTTGGCAAACCTCGCTGCCAAGTCCCTGGTTTCGGCGGATGTCGCTGCCGGCACGCCTCATTATCGCCTGCTGGAGACGACGCGCGCCTACGCACGCGAGAAACTCGTCGAGTCCGGCGAGTTCGGGGAAGCGGCGCGAGGGCACGCCGAACACTATCGGGACCGCTGCGGGCAGGCCGAGGCCGAATGGCAGGAACGGCCGGCGGCGGAGTGGCAGGCCGAATACGGCACTCAGATCGCCGATGTCCGGGCGGCGTTGGATTGGTGTTTTTCGCCGGACGGCAACGCGGCGATGGGCGTGGCACTCACGGCTGCCGCGGTGCCTCTATGGTGCCAGTTGTCGCTGATCGAGGAATGCCGAGGACGCGTTGAACAAGCCCTCGCCCAGATCGCGACAGGATCGGACCGGGATGCACAGGTCGAGCTGCAGCTCGAGGCGGCGCTGGGCTTGGCGCTGTTTCATACGAAGGGCTCCACGGACGAGGCCGGTGCAGCCTGGACGCGTGCTCTAACCATTGCGGATCGTCTCGGAAATGCCGAGTACCAGTTGCGAGCGCTTTGGGGCTTGTGGTCGTATCGGATGACCTGCGCGGAATACAACGCAGCGCTGGCCCATGCGCAAAGGTTTCGCCGGCTCTCCGCTAAACAGCCAGACCCCGGCGACAGGCTAATCGCAGATCGCATGATCGGCACGGTATTGCGTTATACGGGAGATCTGACCAAGGCACGGCGCCACATCGAACGCATGCTCGGCCAGTATGTCGACCCGCTGCACCGGTCACACACGATCCGCTTTGTATGGGACCAGCGGGTGGCGGGGGAGATGGTCCTTTCGGTGATCCTATGGCTCCAAGGATTTCCGGACCAGGCCGTGCGGACCGCCCGGCGGACAGTCGAGAGCGCGCGGACACGAGATCACGCGATCTCCCTGTGCTACGCACTGTCAACCGCGGCGTGTCCGATCGCGCTCCGGACCGGCGATCTGGCCGCGGCGGAATGCTATGTCTCGATGCTGCTGGAGCATTCCGAAAAGCTGGCGATGGGGGTTTGGCAGGCTGAGGGCCGATGCTTGAAGGCGGGGTTGCTGCTTAGGCGCGGCCAGATCAACCACGGATTGCGGCTCCTCCGTGCTGCTCTCGGCGAGCTTCTGGAAACCGGGTCGATCCTGCGGTATTCGGCGTTTCTGGGCGTACTCGCGGAGGGCTTGGCTGCTGTCGGACAGGTGGCTGAGGGACGCGCGGTCGTCGACGAAGCCCTCGCGCGAGCAGAGGCCAAGGACGAGCGTTGGTGCATTGCCGAACTGCTGCGCGTCAAGGCTGAACTCGTTCTATTGGAGAACGTACCCGGCGGGGCGGTCGCGGCCGAAAAACACCTTCGGCAAGCCCTCGCCTTGGCAAAGCAACAAGGCGCTTTGTCATGGGAATTGCGTGCTGCTACCACTCTTGCACGGATGTGGCGCGACCGGGGCCGGAGCAAAGAAGCGCACGAGGTGCTCGCTGGGGTCTACAATCGGTTTACCGAGGGTTTCGAGACCGCAGATCTCAAAACGGCAAGAAAGCTTCTCGCCGCACTGCGATAAGCCCCGGCCCGCCTGACGTCGAGCAATTCGGGGTCGATGCGCGTCAAAGCCGGTATGGCGCGGCTAACCCACCCTATGTCCGCTTCCGGCGAATGCCGTTGAAAAAGTCGGGTTTGAAGTAGTGATGACCGGCTTGCTGCGGCAAAGGAAGTGCGCGAGCACGGCACCTTCGGCTACATCGACACCTCTGTTGTTACCCCCGAACTGAACGCATTCCTCTGCGAGTAGACCCGCTCACGGCGCCCGAGGCAGCAGGGCATCCGTTTATTGCTCGCGAGCGCCATTCCGGCACGCAATCTTGCCAAAGGCGTTCCGGATCAACGCGCGCACGTTGGAGATATATGACAGAGCCGTATAAAGCAGGTGATCCGCAGCGCCGGTCTCTCCCTGGACCGCGCCGGCTGATCGTGACCGAAAGTCTCGCCGGGCGCGAGATCAAGCGCCGCGTACCCGGCCGGATGGCACCGGCCGGAAGTCTCGCCCACCACAGCCATGATGGCCGCCCGGTCGGGTGGAGAGCGACGACCATTGGCAGGCTGGCCAACGTCAGCGACGCGCCGGGAGCGGTCATCCGCGGTCGGCGTCCCCCGGATTGAGTCGACCCGGACCTGACCGCTGACTGCCTTGTGTATAAGGCGGTGGGTACATTTTGCTGAAGTGAGGGTAACCGCATTTTTCGGTGGATAGGTTCCTATCAGGCCGGTTTTCGAATTGCTCGCCAGAGGGTGTCCGATATTTTCTGCGGTCAGCGACGGCTGTTCTCCGCCTCCCGATACGAGATTTTCAAAGTGCCCGGTGTTTCGTCCAAGACGGCATTGTCATGCCTCGAACGCATCTGTGGGTCTGATGGCGTGGGTGCACCGAACACGGCTATCGATGTTGATGGCAACGCCGAAGACCGCGTACTGCCCATCGAAAGTTTGATCGCGCTCGCTCGCAAAAGCGGTTTCCAGCTGCGGCCGGCAACCTTTGACTGGCGCGCCTTGCTCGCCGCAAGCACGACGAAAACCGTATTGGTGGTTTTGCGAAATACAAATGTCGTTCTAATCCTCGGCAGCGGGCGCGATAACGAGGAGGTCGTTGCTTCCGACCCGTTTTATAGAAATGGTGAGCCCTTTTTCCTTCCTCGGCTGCACCTCGATCACGCTTGGGGTGGCCAGGTGCTGGTCCTAAAGCCGAAACGCAACAAGGTGGATCGGACGCTCACCTGGTGCTTTTCGATCCTGTCCGTCTGCGGGTTGTCGGCGGGTCTTCTGCTCGTTTCTCAAGCCGCCGTCGATGGAACATTGGCCGGCTCTCATCCTCTGCACCACGCGACGGCCGCCGCAGTGTCTTCGAACCGATCAGAAAGCGGTTCACTGTCGAATGACGCGGGACCAACTGCTGCGGCAACAAACGTGGACATGCGATCGCCGAATGTCTCCGAACTGGCGGAGCCATCCACTGTCACGTCGATGACCGCTTTGCGCGACGCTGGAGACGCAGCCTCTTCTGGCGAGGCGCAGAAGACCAAACAGCCCTGGATCGGCGTCCAGCAAGGGTCTGAAGCTTCAGCCGGCGCAGCGCCTTCAAATGCACAGGAACTCTCACGGGCATTCGAAGAGAGCAGCGCGAGATCGGGGCAGTCTCTAGTCGGTGAGACACCGCAAACATTGACGCCTGCGGCTCCGGCTCCGCCTCTTCAAACCGATGCAGTCTCGGCAAAGACAGCGGAGCTGAGCCTTTCCCAGGATGAAGTTGCAGCGCTGCTCGCACGGGGAGATGCGCTTGTCGCCAAGGGCGACATTGCCTCAGCACGTCTCTTTTACGAACGGGCCGCCGAAGCGGCTGACGGGCAGGCGGCGCTGCGCTTGGCCGAGGCTTACGATCCGGCATTTCTGGCCCGGGCCCATCTGGGAGGGGCCCGCGGTGATCCTTTGGCCGCGGCCCGTTGGTACCGACGTGCACGCGAGCTCGGCGTAAGCGAAGCGGAGATCCTGTTGCAAGCTCTCGCGCCAGGGAAGGACCGATGACTGCCATGATCCGGCCAATGCGACATACCATCCTGCTATCGGCCTTTCTCGGGCTCACGGGCATTGCAACCCCCGCAGCGGCTCAGCAGTCGGCGGTCATCAACCGCGGCGTCGTGGAACTCGAAACCACCGGCACATCCGGCATCTCGGTTCGCATCGCCGAAGAACTCGCCAATCTTGTCGACGACGGGGCGACACGGCGACTCGTTCCTGTTGTCGGCAAGAGCGCTCTTCAGAACCTAATCGACCTCAAATATCTTCGTGGCATAGATATGGCGATCTTGCCCGTCGATGTCATCGAGTACGCCAGGGAGCAGAAGCAGATCTCGACCACCGACCCCGGCATCTATTATATCGCGAAGCTCTATAACGAAGAATTTCACCTACTGGCGCGCGGCGACGTCAAAACGGTCGCCGATCTCTCAAGCCGAAAAGTGAATGCCGGCCCGCTTGGCGGCGCTTCTACCATCACGGCAGCTCGCCTGTTCCAACAATTGCGGCTGCCGGTCACGCTAACCTACGAACCGCAAGAACTGGCGCTCGAAGCACTGCGGAACGGACAGATCGCCGCAATCGCCCTGCTCTCCGGCAAGCCGGCTCCTTTGCTCCGGGATCTCAAGGAAGAGGGCCTTCACTTGATCGAAATCCCGTTCAGCCAATCTGCCGAGAACGTCTATGCACCCACGAGGCTCACCGAGACGGATTACCCCCGGCTCATTCAGCAGGGACAACCGGTCAAAACAATCGCGGTCGGCAGCGTACTGGCCGTAGCCGAACTCCGAGCGGTTCCCGAGCGAAACCGCAATGTCATGAATTTTGTCGATGTGTTCTTCACCGGCTTCCCGTCCCTGCTTGAGCCCGGTCATCATCCGAAATGGCAGGAAGTCAATATCGCCACCGATCTGCCCGGCTGGCGCCGGTACGCACCGGCCGAGCAATGGCTGCAGCGCAATATTCAAATTGCCAAGGCTCCAAGCGTCGACGAACTACGCCTGATGTTCGCACGTTTCGTCGACGAGCGGCGAGAAGCGACCGGCCAACCCCCGATGGCGGTCCAAGAAAAAAGCGTGCTTTTTCAGCAGTTCCGCGCCTGGCAGACCGGTCAGGCACAATGATGCGTCGACAATTTGCGGTCTGCGCCGAGTCGCGATTGCTCCGGCCGCTTGCGGCAGGATTCGGCACTGTCGCCCGTCGTCTCGTCACTCGGGTAAAGGCTCGTGTCACTGCTGGTACGGTTATCGCGTTACTCGCGCTTCTGCCGCAACTGGCCGGTGCCGATGAGTTGCCGAAACGCGGCGGGATACTGGAATTTGCCTCGACGGTCGAACCCGGCAATTACGACTGCCACGGCAACACCTCCTTCGCCTTCCTGCATCCGGTGGCGCCGCATTATTCGACGTTGCTCAAATTCGATGCCGCCAATTACCCGCAGATCGTCGGCGATCTGGCACAGTCCTGGAGCGTGTCGCTCGATCGCCAGACCTACAGCTTCAAACTACGTCCAAACGTGCTGTTTCACGACGGCTCGCGATTGACTTCGGTCGATGTCAAGGCGAGCTATCAGCGCATCGTCCATCCGCCGGCCGGGGTGGTCTCGTCGCGGCAGGTCGATTTCGGCGCGATCGTCAGCATCGACACGCCCGACTCGCTGACCATCATCTTCCGCCTGCAATGGCCGGACGCGGCGATGCTGGCGAATTTCGCCTCGCCCTGGAACTGCATTTACAGTGCCGCCAGGCTCGCCGAAGACCCCCAATTCCCGAAGACCCACATTCTCGGCACCGGCCCGTTTGTGTTTGTCGAACACAAGAAGGGCGAGAGCTGGCAGGGAAGGCGCTGGGAGAAATATTTTCAGCCGGGCAAACCCTATCTCGACGGTTATCGGGGCGATTTCATGCCGCCGCCAGCGGTCATCAAGGCGCTCGAGAGCGGCCGGATCATGGCGGAGTTCCGCGGCGTTACGCCGACGCAGCGCGATCAGCTGGCCGAGACGCTCGGTGACAGGATCACGACGACCGAGAGCCCGTGGCTGTCCAACCTGCTTGTGGTCTTCAATACTGGCAAGAGACCGTTCGATGATGCGCGGGTACGGCGCGCGCTGTCATTGGCGATCGATCGCTGGGGCGCGGCCGAGCGATTGCAGGGCTCGACCTTTCTAAAATATGTCGGTGGCTTGATGCGGCCGGGCGCCAATCTGGCGATGTCGGAAGCCGAGCTGACGGCGCTCCCCGGCTTCTCGCGCGATATCGCCGCGGCGCGGGCGGAAGCGAAGCAGCTGCTCGACGAAGCAGGCGTACATGAGATGCCGGTCAGGCTTCTGGTGCGCGACATCCCGATCCCACATTACGCCGGCGCCGATCTGCTGGCGGCGAGCTGGAAGGAGATCGGCATCGCGGTTACCCAGGACCGGCGCAACATCTGGGACTGGCAGAAAATGATCGATGCCCGCGATTTCGACATCGCGCTCGATTTCTCCGGCGATTTCTACGACGACCCGACCCTGCAATTGACCAAATACGTCTCGCACGATCTGTCGCCGGTCAACTTCGCCGGCTCGACCGACCGGTTTCTCGACGCCCTGTTTGTCGCACAGGCGATGACCACTGACCCGCGGGAACGGGCCAAGATCGTCCGAGCCTTCGAGCGCCACGCGCTGACCGAGGCGTACACCGTGCCCTTGCTGTGGTGGAACCGCATCGTCGCACATTCTTCGAAGCTCAAGGGCTGGAACATTACGCCAAGCCACTTCATTGGCCAGGACCTCACCGAGGTATGGATCACCGACGATAACCCGACGTCGTTGGCGCGCGATAGCGCCGCTCGTTGACGCAATCGCGGGTACTCCAGAAAATCGGCGGCCGCTGATAGTTTAGGACGGGAGTACCATGGCTATGCCACGCGCCGACACGACGTCTCGCAGCAACCAATATCCGATCCCGGCGACGATGAAAGCCTGGGTCTTGGGCGGCCCGGAGGAGCTCTCGCTCACCGAGAAACCGGTGCCGGAGCCGGGGCCGGCCGAGGTTCTCGTGCGCGTCGATGCGATCGCGGTGTGTGCGACCGACATCGAGATCATCCGCCACGGCGTGCCGGCGATGATCGATGGCGGTTTGCCGTTCAATCGCGGTTTCACGCCGGGCCACGAATACATGGGCACGATCGTGAAGCTCGGCCCGACCGTCGACGAGTTTCAGGTCGGCGACCGCATCGCCGTCGAGGTTCATGCCGGCTGCGGCCGCTGCCAGCGCTGCCGCGAGGGCATGTACACCTCGTGCTTGAATTACGGCCATCGCGCGAAGGGGCATCGCGCCAACGGCTTTAGCACCGATGGCGGCTTCGCCGAATACGCCGTCAACCACATCAATACTTTGGCGCATATCCCGGACGAGATGAGCGACGCCGAGGCGACGCTGATCGTCACCGCCGGCACGGCGATGTACGGGCTCGACGTCATGGGCGGCGTCATCGCTGGCGAGGGCGTCGTCGTGATCGGCCCGGGACCGATCGGCTTGATGGGCGTCGGGGTCGCCAAGGCGCTCGGCGCCCAGCCGGTGATCCTGACCGGCACCCGCGACGCGCGGCTTGAGATGGGTAAACGGCTCGGCGCCGACGAGGTGATCAACATCGGCCGCGAAGACCCGGTGGATGCGGTCCAGCGCCTGACCGGCGGTGAGGGCGTGCAGTATGTGCTCGAATGCTCGGGCGCGCCCAATGCGCTGAACGAGGCGGCCCGCATGGTCAACCGTGGCGGCCGCATCTGCCTCGCGGCATTCCCGGCCGAGCCCGTACCGGTCGATCTCGCCTATCTCGTGCGCAACAACATTTACGTCTTCGGGATTCGCGGCGAAGGCAGGAGCGCGACCCACCGCGCTGCGGCACTGATGGCGCAAAAGCGCTTCGACGCCAAGCTGATCCACACCCACACCTTTCCGCTCGCCGAGGTGCCGACCGCAATTCGCTACGCGCGGGAGCGCATCGAGGACGCGATCAAGGTGGTCGTGCAGATCCGCGGAAACTGAATCGATTGGGGGCTTTCATGACTGTGTCATCAGCGGCGGAGATCAAGACGCTGCTGTCGAGTGCGCCTGCGTGGCGCTCTGCGCTGGAGAAGCTGTACGTGCAGGTCCTGATCGCGATCGCGCTGGGTCTCCTGCTCGGGGCTGTCTGGCCAACTCTAGCCACCGAGATGAAGCCGTTCAGCGACGGTTTCATCACGCTGATCCGCGCGGTCGTGCCGCCGATCATTTTCGCCACGGTCGCAGTTGGCATCGCCAAGATGGGCGATATGCGCCGGGTCGGGATCGTCGGCGTCAGGGCGATCATCTACTTCGAATTAGTCTCGACGATCGCGCTGGTCGTCGGGCTCATCGTCGGCAATCTCTGGCAGCCTGGCGCCGGCCTGCACATCGCTCCCGCCTCGCTGGATGAGAAGCCGGTCGCCGGTTACGTGTCGAACGCAAAATCGCTGACGATTGTCGATTTCCTGATGAAGATGATCCCCTCGAACCTGGTCGGTGCGGTGGCGCAGGGGGATCTGCTGCCGGTGCTGGTCATTGCGGTGCTGTTCGGCTTCGCGCTGTGCCACATGGGCGAGCGCGGCCAGCGTCTGGTCTCGCTGATCGACGATGTCATGCACGCGCTGTTCGGCATCGTGCGCATCGTCATGTATGTGGCGCCGCTCGCCGCGTTTGGCGCGATCGCCTTCACGATCGGCAAGTTCGGCTTCGGCATTCTCGCCAGCCTCGGCCAATTGGTCGCGAGCATCTACTTGACCTCAATCCTGTTTGTGCTGTTCGGGTTTGGGGCGATCGCCTGGATGTTCGGCCTGCCGCTGTTGAAGATCATCCGCTATTTCAAGGACGAGCTCCTGATCGCCTTCACCGCGACCTCCGGCGAGGCGATGATCCCGCGCTCGATCGAGAAGTTGCGGCGCATGGGCTGCTCGGAGGAGACTGTCGGGCTGGTCCTGCCGACCGGCTTCTCGTTCAACACGGACGGCACCGCGATCTATATGACGATGGCGGTTCTGTTCATCGCGCAGGCGCTCGACATCGAGCTGACTCTGGGTCAGCAGCTGATGATGCTGTTCGTGATGCTGTTCACCTCGAAAGGTGCGGCGGGGGTCGCGGGCGCAGGCTTTGTCGCGCTAGCTGCGACGTTGCCGACCCTCGGCATCCTACCAGCGGCAGGCCTGACCTTGCTGTTGGGCGTTGAGCGCTTCATGTCCGAGATCCGTGCCGTCACGAATCTGTTCAGCAACATCTTCGCCACCGTCGTCATCTCGAAGTGGATGGGTGAGCTGAAGGACGAGCATCTGCAGCTGGTCCTCGATGGCGATTCAGAACGAGAAGGCCTCACACCAGCTCACGCCGCATAGCTTGTGTATACGGCGCCGGGGACAGCCCATCTAAAAACTGAGGATTAGGACAATGTGGACGCTTACACCGGCTGACATGCGACGCGCCAAGGACGAATTGATGCAGCGCCGAAAGACGACGGAGGCCCGGCTCGCCGACGAATTGAGAGCGATCGATGCCGAGCTTGCGGATATCACCGCAATGGAGCAGGCGATCGACGCCTTTGCCCGCAAACATAAACCGCAGGCGCTCCCGGGCGAGAGTGGGCAGGAGGAACTCGCCACAAAGCTCGTGACCCAAGCCAAACTCACGCCAAGCAGCAGAAATTGGGGTGACGCGCTGTTCACCCCCGCGACCGAGGCGCGAGAGGACGCGGCTTAACGCGGATTTCTCTCGGCCGAGGACCAGGCGCTTGGTCCTTGCAACACCCCGATAGCTCACCGCGGAGGCTAGCAAGCGATGGCGTCGGTGTGCCTTTGTGACGTAAACCCGGGGTACTCATCCTTCGGGGGGAATTCACCCAGCCAACAAGCTTCGCTCCCGCCGTGCCTCTGACGAGAGCAGTACCCTCCTGTCGCTCGCGGCACTGCAGCTGAGGCGCGAATCGTGCGCCATACGCAATCCCGAGCGGGCTCCGCCCTCGCGCTAATTCGCGAGCGTGACGCTCGCTTTCCGCGGTAGGCTTGTCGCGGACGGCCATTGACGATCAAATTATTTGGCCAATCTCAAACGGGAGTCGCGGGATGTGGGAACAGTTGACGCCGACGGACATTCGGCGCGCACGGGAACGCTTGGCGGCCTTGCGCGCTGTGACTCTGAACAGGCATGCGGAGGAGATCAAAAGGCTAGACATCGAGCAGGCTGAAATCGAAGCATTCGAGCGACTGGCGGAGTCCTTTGCACAGAGATACATCAACTCGGCAGCATCGCAGCCGACTACCGAGGATCAGTCACAGGTGGCTACCGGGACCGTACCTTGGGATTCGCCCACTCCAGACGTTCAGGTTAATCATCACGCACCGTCAAATCTGGGCACTCCTCCTCGGCTACGACGGTTCGTCCAATGAGCTCCGTCGGCTCAATGGCTACCCTCATTCCTTCATTGCGTCTGCAAACCCGGACACGGCGACTCGGAAGCGATCTGCCGGCCAGCACCGTCAAATCGCCGATCGTGGCGCTTTCAACTGCGGGCAGCAGGCAATAGTCGAGTGCTTTTTGGATTGACTGACAAACGATGAACTTTGGCGGCGAGCGAACGCGCGACAGGAGGTCGCCAGAATCGAGATGCGCCGGGATGAAGCGGGGAATGCCCTCAATCGCACGCACCGGCGTTGGTTCTTATTGAGTGGAATGCTCGTCTGCGGCTGCTGCGGCGGCGCCTGCACAATCATCGCAAAGATCGGTACGGCTGCGCGACACGACGGTCAAAAGGCACATGCGGCAACGGAAGAGTCGTCACCCGCGAGAGGATCGAGAAGCGTGTGCTGACCGGCCTCAAGGAGCGCCTCCTCGCTCCCGGACTGGTGAAAGCGTTCGTGACAGAGTTCGAAGCCGAGCTGCGTCGATCCGCTGCGAATGATCAACCGCCTCGCGGAACTGCTCCCCTGGAACTGGCATCGCTCGGCTGCCAAAATGGCTGCATGAGCACCGAGGACAAACCCCAGAGCGAGACGATTGCGACGTTGCGCATCGATCTGATCGACAGCGATCCGCCGGTCTGGCGCGAGATCGAGGTGCCGCTTGCGATGACGCTCAAACAGCTTCACCGGGCCATTCAGGCGGCCATGGAGTGGGAGGACGCGCATCTGTGGGAGTTCACCCTCGGTCGCGAGCGCATCGGCAGCAGTCGCGCCGCCAGGCTGACCCTTCAGGACTTGCTCCGGCCACGCGTCACCAAGCTCGGCTATACTTATGACATGGGCGATTGCTGGGAACACCAGCTCACCCTCACCAAGCCTCGTCCCGCCGATCCGGCCTTGGCCTACCCGCGCTACCTGGCCGGCGAAAACCCGGCGCCGCCGGAAGATTGCGGCGGCATCCCCGGCTTCTATGCACAACTCGAAGCCCTCGCCGATATCAACCACCCCGATCACGACGACGCAAAGGAGTGGTTCGGCAACTTCGACCCGAACCGCTTCGATGATCAACCCGTCAAAGACCGGCTCGCCCGTATCGCCAGCCGCCGCCGATCAGCCCCAGCCAAAAGCAAACCGCGGTAATCAGCTGACGCTTGCGGAGATCTCGCTGCTCTCCCGAGCTCGGCGGACGCCGATCGCCGAATAGCAAACGACCCCGGCCAAAATGGGTCGGGGTCGTTATTGTCAGTGGTTGCGGGGGCTCGCAACTGGCTTGATTTGCTCCTGAGCGCGGACATCCACTCGTTGCCGGACGGCCGGCTCTGACCACACCAGTCTAGGGTTTGAATCCTAGTCTCCCAGCCAGCCAGTCCGGGTGTGCCGGTATTCTCCGGTCGAGTCCGCAAAACCCCGGCGTTTCCCGCCTTCTCGTGGACGAAAGCGAACCGTAGACGGTCACTGCGACGCGTTTCGAGCGCGAACGGGTGTGCCGTCTCCATTTAAGAATTGGCGGTTCGGTGTGGGGGGCCAGGCTTCAGCTAGCCGATACCAAGCAGCTGCTTCTGTGCTCATGCGATCGGAAGGTCCACGGTCCGATCAGCCGTGTTATCCTAGTTTGCCGATGACAGTCTCTCGGAATGACCGAGATTAGAACAACTGATTGCAACCGCTTTGTGCCACATACCATGCAGATTTTTTCGTCTGTCGGGCGGCAGTCTGCGAGGACTGGCGCTGACCTTTCGTCTTCGGCCTCACCTGACTGGTCGGTTCCTATAGTCGCCTGGCGGGCGACGCTGGCACCAACGGACAAGGTCTCTTAACTCGGCCCGGGGGAAGGGGGAAATGCGATTGGCCGGAGTAGCTGGATAAACCTCTATGGGCCGAACCCGGCGGCTCGATCGCGGTCC
>Ga0070707_100002650_pt1 | contig 17009 bp, 10 predicted proteins | sample KBSK5502metaG_FD_65468 | JGI IMG/M metagenome (GOLD analysis project Ga0070707, IMG submission 65468) | Corn, switchgrass and miscanthus rhizosphere microbial communities from Kellogg Biological Station, Michigan, USA - KBS K5-50-2 metaG | ecosystem: Host-associated > Plants > Roots >... | reverse complement strand
AAGGTTGCCGTCGAGCTGGGAGCTAACCCCATCGCCTCGGCTAATCGTAATCGAGCTTCGGCATATGCCCGTCGGCTGCTCTCGATCTGCGAATCAAGCTTGTGAGCTTCCACCGTCGCGCTGGTGAAAGCGCTCCGGTCGATCAGTCCAGTTTCATAGCGGTCCTTTTGACTGGCCACATTCTCATCCAGTCGTCGTTGTTGCTTCGCGCCGAGTGATAACAAATCGCGATTGTAAAGCGCAGAATAAAATGCCAACCGTGCAGAATGCAGTTGCTCCACTACCGCCACGTGCAGTTGCTGCTGAGCGATCAAAAGCTCCACATCCCCGCGCCGCAGCGATGGCGGGATAGCGGCGTCAAACAGCGGTTGTGTGATTGATCCTTTCGCTAAGGCGAACGGTTGAATCGTATTTTGACCGGCCCGATGTCCGCCTTGAACTCCGGCCGGCACTTCGACTGTTGCACTTGGCCACACGATGGAACGAAACACCAGCCGGTGACCAGCTGCTTGTTCGAGGTTCGCTTTTGCTTGCTGGATCACGGGATTTTTTTCCAGCGTCTCATTTAGAATTGCGTCCAGCGTGACGGCTTGTGCCGTGGACAAGATCGGCAGCGAACAGGCGATTATTGATGCCATCCGCGTTTTCATCGGCCACTCAATTTTGGAGGTGGATGAGCCAGATCAACTGCCTGTTTCTCGTTACCCTGTTTCTTAGCGTTCGATCCGAAATCGAGCGCTTCCGGACGGCGGCCGCAGGCCCGCGCCAGCCGGGCAAGCGCGACGTTGTGCAGGTGAATCGCGCTCAAGCGGGTAGTGCGTGTGCGCGTCACGTCGGATGCAGCTTGCAAGATGTCGAGTTGTGTTCCCAATCCGGCTCCGAGATTCGTTTTCGCCATTTCGAGAGATTCGTCCGCAGTCTGCACGTTTTTGGTCTCCGATTCCAAGACCTTGTCCGCCTGTTCCAAATCAAGAAACGCGCCCCGCACTTCAGAAGCAATCGACCGCCGCGCGGCTTCCAGCGCCTGGACCGCCGCTTCGCGTCGGGCGCGAGTGGCCTGCATTTTCCCTTTGGCGGCAAAACCATCGAAGAGATGCCAGCTCCCAGTCACGCCAAAGATGTAGCCATGATTAAATTCGGGGCCGACCGCCGGGTCGCGTTCGCTGTAAACTTCATAACCCGAGAAAACTTGGACCTGAGGACGGAGTTCGCTCCGGTCGAGGACGTACTGTCGATCTTCGATCTCGACATCCTTTTGCAACGACTTGATTTGTGCCCGGTCGGCATCGGCGCGCGCCAGGCATTCGTCTAAATTAGGGTCACGCCCTTCATACTGCAACTGCCCTGCGACTTCGAACGGGCTATCCGCTTCGGAGCGAGCGTCGATCCCAAGAAGTTCGCCCAGGTGCAGATAAGAATTCTTTAACTGGGTCTTTGCGTTGATCAGCTCTGGCCGTTCATTGGCGAGCGTAACTTCTGCCCGGCGAACATTTAGTGTCCCGACCATACCGGCGTGAAACCTTTCCTGCTGCGTCTTTAACTCTTCCTCAAGAGCGCGGACCGAATCTTCATGCACCCGCACCTTCGCACGGTTGAGCAGGAGGTCGTAAAACGCCGTGCGTACATCCAGCGCCACGCGATTTATGGTTTCTTCCAGTTCGTAGTTCTGCTTCTCGATTTTAAGTTTGGCGATCGCCACCTGGCTCGATACCGCTCCGCCTGTATAAACATTCTCGAGTGCGCGGACGGAGGCGCTGTAATCTTCATTGCGTAGCTGCGTTTGGGTTTGGTTTTGGGTTAGGGCTTGTCGTTTATCGGCGAAGCCGGTCGAGAGGAGAGATGGCAGGTAACCGGAGCGCGCTTGGATCAACCCGCCCCGGGCTGCTTCAACTTTCTTTCGCGCCATGATAATTTCTGGGTTCTGTTCGGCGGCCAGCGCGACGCCTTCTTCGACGGTGTAGGTCGGTATCTCACACCGGACCTGAGTCGTTAGACCAATCAGCAAAAGCAAGATTAGCCGGCCCCCTAGCAGCATGCGTGGTATCTCCTGGCCAAAAGCATTTTTTTCAATAAAATTCCTGGGATATTGCTTGCATCGTAGCCGCAGCTGCGTCACTTTCCACGCTCGTTAGCTGCGCCAAATCGGAGGCTCGATCTTAATTTGAAATTCGCGACTAATTTTCGTTGGAGTATTACTTGTGCATTCTTGCCCGCCCTGCTCTACTCCGAATAGGATTGCATAACTTCTGGAATGAGAAAGATCAGAATCGCTATTGTCGGTGTTGGTAATTGCGCCAGTTCGCTGGTTCAAGGAATAAACTTTTACCGGGGCTCCGCCAGCAATGGTTCTGGAGTGGGACTGATGCATCGGCAGATCGGTTCCTATCGACCGGGCGATATTGAAGTGGTGGCGGCCTTTGATATCGACCGTCGCAAAGTGGGACTGGATGTCAGCCGTGCTATTTTCGCGCCGCCTAACTGCACGAAAGTTTTTTGCGAGAAAGTCAACCTCACTGGTGCGATCGTGAAAATGGGTTGCGTTTTCGACAGTTACGCGCCGCATATGCGCGACCAGGACCCTCTACGCACATTTCTGCCGCTGGAAAAAGAATCTACCCGCGAACAGATCATAGCTGAGCTGAAAGATTCGTGCGCTGAAATCATGGTCAATTATCTCCCGGTTGGGTCCGAGGAAGCCACCCGCTTCTATGCCGGTTGCGCGCTCGAAGCCGGTATCGCCTTGGTCAACAACATTCCGGTGTTCATTGCCAGCGACCCGGTCTGGGCAAAACGTTTTGCCGACAAAAATTTGCCGGTCGTCGGCGATGACATTAAAGCGCAACTCGGTGCTACCGTCTTGCACCGCACGCTTGTCGATCTTTTCCGTAAGCGCGGCGTCAAAGTCGAGCGTACCTATCAACTTAACACCGGCGGTAATACCGATTTTCTGAACATGCTCAACCGCAGCCGGCTTGTCTCCAAAAAGACATCGAAGACCGAAGCGGTCCAGTCTGTCCTCAGCGAACGGCTGTCGGACGAGAATATCCACATCGGGCCGAGTGATTACGTGCCCTGGCAGCTCGATAACAAGATTGCTTTTATCCGGGTTGAGGGCCGGCTCTTCGGCGATGTGCCGATGGAAATTGACCTCAAGCTCTCGGTGGAGGATTCGCCAAATTCCGCCGGCATTGCGATCGATGCGATCCGCTGCTGCAAGCTCGCGCTCGATCGTGGAATCGGTGGTGTGCTCCACTCACCCTCCGCTTATTTTGCAAAACATCCGCCGGTGCAAATGACCGACGACGAAGCTTATCGTTGCGTCGAGCAATTCATCCGCGGCGAGCGCGACTGCTAGAGGAGTAACCCGGGCTTGCAGGGCAAGCGCGTTCTTGAGCCTTGCCTCGTTTAAAAAAGATCGAGTTGTCTCGCCTGTTCGTTAGGGCGCAAGTTATCGAACATTTCCCAAGCTTTTTGCAGCTCGGGTTCAGCGTAGGGGAGCAACTTGCCGGTCGCAGTTGAAAACAGCATCGCGTCTACTGGCATGCATGTGACCGTTGAAACCGCTTTCCAATAAGCGGCAATTTGCAACCGGTAACCCTCCTTCAGCGCATCCGCCTCTTCTGGTTTATTGCCGATTTTGTTGGTCTTCCAATCAAGGATCAACCACCGCCGCGCCGTCGAATCGAAGAACGCAAGATCGACAAGTCCTTCCAAACACCGCCTCTCGTCGATCTTCCACAAAAACGGCATCTCCGCATGAATCACAAACTGAGCATCGGAAAAATTCCGCAAGAAATTCTGCTCGCTCGCAAGATAGTCGCACAGCATTCGCCATTCCCGCGCTGATCGGGCCGCGTCCGGTGAACGACCTCGCCACTGTTCAAATATCTCTTCCGCTGCTGTAGCCATCGCTGCCGACCGCAGCCCGGCCGCCCAAGGAATACACCTAACGAAATCATGCCACCAAACTCCGTAACGCAACGCCGGACTCTGCTCCGCCGCTGAGCTCAACAGCACCTCATCGAAATCAGCAGGCGAAATATCGTCGCGAAGCAAGCCGCTCGGATTCAACGCGCGGACGAACATCGACGCATTCTTCGCCGCAACGGCCTTCTCGACCTTTCCCGCGACCGGCTGCATGTCGATCCTGTCGGTTTTTGCGCGCGATTTTGCCGCGTGATATTCTGCCGTGAGCGAGCACGCGGCGACTTCGGTCGCAACGCTCCCGAAGGCAATCTGGTTCGGCGCGCCGCGGTCCGCCTTCAGCCACTTCAACTGAGAATCTTTGTGAATTTCACCATTCGCTTTGGCGAACAATTGTTCGTCAAACACGAGCACGAGCGTGTGCCGCGTGCGCGTCAGCGCAACGTAGAGCAGCCGCTCCATCTCCTGGCGCTGTTCGCGCTCGAGTACGTCCTCAAAATCAGCCGTCATGTCCGACCCATCCAAAAGCACGGTCGTTTCACCGGTCTCGCGATCCTTCATAATGCGCGGATAGCGCGGAGATGGCGAACGAACTTCACGCGCCAAAAACGGAACGATCACCGCCTGCCACTCGGAGCCTTTTGCTTTTTGGGACGTGATCAACTGGATCGCGTCCGCTCTCGATGGCCGAATCTCACGCGCATCGGCAAAATGCATGCGCAGCAAGTCGGCAAATTCGCTCAGCGTCATGCGTTCGGCTTCGGACGTGGCCGCGAGCGTGAGCAGCGCGTCCAACTCGCTCTCGAGATTTTCGAAATCTTCGTCCGGCAGCGCGCACAGACGTTCGCGCAATTGTGTTTGTCTGATGAGTTCGTCCGCCGCGTCGAACAGCGGCAATTGCAAGATCGACAATCGTGTTTGCGCCAGCAAACTCAATTTTTTTGAGACGATGTCGGTCCCGTTCGTCAGCGTTTCGATCTGAAATTGATCACCGTAACCGCGCGAAAACAGCGCGAGATCGTGATCGGAAATTCCAAACACTTCGCGCAACACGCCAACGATCTCATAAGCGCAGTGCGGCTGCGCCATGATGACAAAAAACGCAGTGAACCACGCATAAGCCGGGCTGTCGCCTTTCCACAGTTTTTCCGATTGGATCTGCACAGCAAATCCGGCGTCGCGCAATCCGCGCCGCAGGGTTTGAAGCCACTCCCTCCGCGGACAGAGAATCGCAATCTCCCGCCACGATTGTGCCCGCAATTTCGTCAGGCCGGCGGCGCGCAGCCACAGCGCTAGCTGCCGCGCTTCTTCAGCTGCTTTGCGTGCATCGGAAATTTTGCCACGCGCATCGGGCTGAAGCTTTCCCGGGTGCAGATTGAGACGAACCACTTGTCCCGGCAAAATCTGCGGCCGCGGACTGAGTTCCACGAATGGAACCTGATTGTCGATCTCGTTCAGAATTTCCCGGAATGTTTCATTCACGAATTCCACCTGTCTCGTGTCGAGCCGGAACGTGACACAAAATTCGAGCTCTTCGGCCGCCTTGGTTTCTACAATCGTCTCGTGAATGCGGCGATATTTCGAGAGGTCAGCCCGGTCGCGGTAAATCGATTGCTGAAAATCGCCGACCATGCAGAAATGCCCGGCGCGCGGATGATCGCGCAGGGTGGAAAGCCATTCGCCTACCGCATTCGCCGGCCGTGTCACTTCGAGCAGCACAGAAAATTGCCGCGGATCGGTGTCCTGCGCTTCATCCAGGATCACCCGATAATCTTTGGCGCGAATTTCCCGCGCAATATCCGGATGCCGCAGCAACTCGAGGGCGAGGGCGACCTGGTCTTCATACGTCAACAGACCACGGTTTAGTCGAAACTCGCGATAATCGCGTTGCACTTCAGCGGCCACGCAAAGCGACGCCCGGTCCAGCCATCTCCGCAGAGGAGCGAAAGCTTCTCGCTTGATCGGCACGAAATCACGGGCTTTGGAATTACAAATTGGCCAGCGAACGAAGTCCTTGGTTTTTCGCCAAATTTTTTCAGTGCGTTTCAGCTCCTTTTGAAAAGCAGGAACAGTTTGCAGCGTAGGACCTCTTGCGACATACCCGTAAATTGCGCTGAAATCTGCATCGGGACATGTTCCAACAGGCGGATCGACCGCGTCGAGTTCACCGCGCCGGCCAAGCTCCATCAATTGTCGCACCTGGACGTGACGCAACAGTTCGCCGCGATTTTCATCCGACAACGAGCGGCCGATCGTTATTTGCTGCTGGACGAATTGGTTCCACAACTCGTCATCATCGGTAACGAGATCGAGTTCCGGCGGCAAACCCAGGCGATGGCCGTGCATTTCCAATAGCCGCACGCAAAAACTGTGGATCGTGCCGAAGAACGTGCGATTAAACGCGCTCAGCACCTCGAGCGAAACGCCGGCCCGCAAAATGTCGGCGCGCGCGCGCTGTTGCATCTCGTCCGCGGCGCGATTGGTAAACGCGACCACCACCAGCTGCGGCAACCATTCAGGTCGATCCTGCGCGATGCGCACGATCCGATCGGTGATGGCGCGCGTTTTTCCCGACCCCGCAGCGGCGACGACGGAAAAGTTCTTGTCCAGCCCGCAAACAAAACGCTCGCGGATTGCCTGATCGACGGCCGCGTTCACGATCGGTTGTCCTCCTCATCCGCGAATGGCGGATGCGTCACACTCCATTTCTCGTGCAAAAATTCCGTATCGATCGGCAGCATCGCGAGCGGATAGTCCGCCGCGAAACTGAACTCAGAGCGAATTGGACCGCGCAATCCGAAAATTCCGGTCTCCTGCATCCGATGCAGCTCGTCCCAAAAATCGGAATGCGCCTCAAGATCAACCAGCACAAGCTGCGCCCGTTCGAGATCGGTGCGCGGCGAAAGGAGACTCAGTTTGATGTCAGTTGCGCCAAGCTCGCGTGCAGCCAAGGCGTAGAGGCCGAGCTGGATCGCGTCGCCGCGCACAAGCTTCCGCCGGACGGCGGCAATTCGCGCATCCGGCGCGTTCCCGGTTGGGCGCAGTGACTTCGTGCTTCCTGTTTTGTAATCGATAATCCAAATCTGGCGGCCGAACTGAGACTCGTTAGGCCGGCTTTGCCCGAAAACGAGATCGATCCGGCCGCGGAGGCGAAGTTCCATTCCGCGCTTGAGCGAAATAATCTGCGGTGATTCCAAATTCCATTCCGCGGCCATGCACGGCCAACCCTCCGCTTCCCTTAGCTTACTGGCGAGGCAATCGGCGAGCGCAAGCCCGTTACTCCAGCCGGAGTGCCACCAATCGGGCACTGTTCGGTCGCAAGCGAGGCAAAGATCGACGATCTGTTTTCGGAATGCTCGCGCAGCCTGAGCGACGCGCTCGCGCATCTCGTCGGCCGGCGGAAGATCGACAAAGACATTCTGCATTGCCGTGCCGGAAATTTGCGCGAGCCAATCATGGACCCAATTACCGGTGGTCGCGCTCCATTCGTTCAAACCGGACTCTTCGTTCTCGACGCCGAGATATGTTTTCATCCAGATGAGCGCTGGAATTTTGACGACCTTATCCCATTCCGTCGCCCGCAACGTGATCTGGCGATCGATCGGTTCGCGCAGCGCGAATTCGTATTCACCAAATGAAATATTCGCGCGGCGGCGCGCGTCGTACGCCACTCGCGTCTGAGCGACGCTGGCGTTATGGCCGCGTCCTGCTCGCGAAGAATTTTCGGAGTCGCTGATCTCGGTATCCGGTCGCCCGAAGGCGGAGCCGGTAATGTCCGTCAACCATGCGCGCGTCCTTTGTTGCAGGATCGACATCGTCTCCTGCGACAGCGGCGTTCCGCCCGTCGCGAAATAGATTTGGCTGAACAGCTCGCTCGGATTCCAGACGCGTTCCGGCGCAGACTCCTGATGCAGACTGGCAGCAATCGCGAGGCCATGCTCAGCCGATTCCAGCGCACTGACGAATTGACGCAACGCGATCTGTCGCCGTTCCAGCACGCCGAGCAAAAATGTTTTGCCGTCGCGTGCAACTGCGTGTCCTTCGCCCTGACTACCCCGCCGGATTGCGCGCGCGTTTAGATCGGCAATTTGTTCGTCGTCCAAAAATCCAGATTCACTTTCGCTTTGCGGCCACTCGCCTTGATTCAGGCCTGCGACAATCAAATGCGACCATTGGTTTCCTTCCGCCTCGGCGTACGACATTAAATGCACGCGGCTGTAGGGATGTTCGCCTTCGGGCGCGCGCGCGATCGCGTAAGAATTAACAATTTCGTTGAGCCAGCGAAGATAAGTCGCGCGGGAAAATTCCTGATCCAAGGCGTGACTCCATGTTTTGCTGAGGCGCTCGAGGTCGGCCCAGCGATTGTTCCATTTCAATTCCGCAAAAACCGTTTTCGTCTCCGCGAGAAAACGGGACAGCGTCGCGTTCGTGGGCAGAAATCTGGTTCGTGCCAGCAGCTTCGCGATTGCTGTGAACTCCGCGTCCCCGGTTTGGCGCGCACAGTACTCTCGCAGGACAGCGATATCGTCGATGAGGATTTTGCGATAAGCGAGGCGCAACTTGTCACGGACCGTTTGAACCGGCAATTCGCCGCCTGAATCAGTGTTCGCATCGAGAAAGCGCAGCAACGCATCGAGCTGATGATTTTCCTGAAGTCCTTGCCACGCGCTCCACGCTGCGGTCTCAAACTCGCCGGGCGCAACGTGTCCGATTGCATCGTTGTGGGCGATGCCGGCGCGTGCGAGCAACTGTGAAACCAGCCGCGGCAACGCGCCCGCGCGCGCAAACAGAATCCCGAGTCGCGCGCACGATTTTTCGTTGAGGAATTTAATCGCCATCGCCGCAATGGCGCGGGCCTGCTCGTTCATATCGAAGCCGACCACGAAGTGCGGCCGATTTCGGATTGCAAGACCGATGGTCGCATTGATCGGCCTGACGAGATCGGCGAATGGATGCGGGCGCTCGCGCTCTTCGACTAGTGGCGTGGCCGGCGCGAAAAATTCCTCCCATGTGCCGATCCATGCTTCATCGGCTGCCCGCGTTTGCTCGCGCGGATATTCCAGGACTACGGTGGCGCGTTGCGCGGACAAAGCCGTCGCGTGTAACAATGGCCAGAGCGGCCAGTGCGCTCCGCTGAATCCGGTTACGAGCAAATTGCTTAGTAGCGGCGTGGTTGTCCTCGCGGTCTCAATCGCGGCGCGGTCCGCCGCGTGAACCAACTGAAAACCACATTGCCTGACGAGCTCGTCAAATTTTCCTGCAATCACGTGCAATGCCGGCGGCGCGACGTCGCTGAAGCTCCAGCCCGCCGCCCTCACCCGGTCGATCTCACGCAGCAAATTGTCCGGTGCGCGCGCGACCGATTTTACGATTGCGGCGAGATCGGGATCTTGCGATTGGACGGATTGTTCGGCAGCGATCGAAAGAAGCAAACGGAGGTGTTCACGTAACGGGATTGCGTCGTCGTCCTGCATGATCATCTCTCGCAACTGGACTGGCGTGAAAAATTTCACGCCAAGCAGGGAAATCCCGCGCTCGAGCAATTTCGATCGGAGAAAGGTGGCGGCGGCAGCAAGCGGCGTGACGACTGCAACCGGTTCGCTCTCACTAAATGCGGTCGTGGCAACCGATTTAAACCACGGCAAAAGGAGAGTTTCCCACGCTGCCGGGAAAGAACTGCTCAAGTGAACCGAAACTGGCATGCGAGAAATGGGACGAACGCGACGGATGAACTAGGTAGAGCGCAAGCGATTTTGTTTTGCGCGATGCACCACGCGGGCGCGGGTCATGCGCTCGCGGAGACCGCCGTCTTTAATAAAATCTTTCTCGAGTTTGCGGAGTAATTGATCGAGCAGATAGTTAGTTTGGTGAATGAGACAAATGAGGATGTTTGCCACTACCTCGGGTGCGCGAGTTTCGATATAGGTCTCATAGGTCTTATAAGACACATCCTTCTGCGCACCCAGCTTGCGCACGAACAATGCCTCGCGACTACTCTTTGGCCATAAGCGCAGACCGCGTACCCGCAGAAAATCGCGATAATCTTCCAGCAATTCTTCGAGACTGCCGCGAGCCACATTGATCAGTTTAATTTCGGCTTCCTTGGATGTGCCCGATGTTTTGCTGCCCTCGACAATATTCTGTTTGCCCGAGCGAGCCGCCTGAATCATTTGATCGACTGTCCGATCGCGCCTTTCCAAAAAACGTTTACAGAAGCGCGCAGTCGCTTCAAAAATAATGAGCGCTTTCTGATAGGCGAGCAAGCCCGGCGTGACCACGCCGTGCGGCGGAATGAAGCCGTCGCTATAGTCATTTTTCATCCTTTTGGTCGGAGCATTCGCTTGTCGCCCTCGCGCTTTGTCACCCCGGCCCGATCGAGGTTTTCGAGTAACGGCACGAGAATTCTGCGGGAAGTTGCGAGCTCCTGGCGCAATTGGCTCACAGTTGCCGGTCCATTTCGGGAAATAAACGCCGCAATTTTTGATTTCATTTCCTCGGCCGCTTCTCGCAAGAGAACAACTTCCAGCCCGATCTCGACGGCTTCATCTTGTTCGATCAGAAATCGAAGCGCCCGCTGAAGATGTTGATCTTGCGTGAAATCTTTGCGCGCCGGCGGGTCGAACGGCTTGGCCGCAAGCGCGGCGCGAATTTTATCGGCGATAGGTTGAATTTCTGCCGGCAACTGTGCGCGATGCGATTTTCTCGCGATCCTCGATTTTTCGCGCTGAAAACCGCTCGCGCCTAAATCTGCCACCAGGGCGGCAAATACATTAGGGGGACAATCGCTCAGGGCGACGCGCAGCTCGGCAAGCTCGTGTCCTCGCTGTTCCGGATGTTTTTGATGGGCGATGTCAATCAGAGCAGTCGCTCGCTCGATGAGATCGCGCCACTTTGCCGCGTCGGCGGCAATTTCGTCACGTAACACGATTGCCCCGAGATCTCGCAAGCGCACTAGTGCGTCAGCAATTTCACCACTGCTGAAATTCGATTTCCGCAGCAAAGTTGTTCGTTCAGCAAATCCGCGGAAAGTGAGCTCGGATTGCAGACACAGATCAACATCCCGAAGGGCGGCGGCGCGGATGGTCAAAAGAGCAGCGCGCCGTTCGTCCCGGAAATGTTCGCGGTCGCCATCCGGATCCAAGGTAATTCCGCCGCCGATGGTGGATTGCTCCGTTGGATCGCGCAAAACAAAGCGATCTCCGAGAAAGACAACCATCGGTGATTCCAATCGCAGTTGCGCCAGCGCGCGTTCGCCGCAGTTGAGCGCACCGACTTCAAGCAGAGCGACCCTGGCCGCAACACGCGCCGTTCCGTGGTGCAGGTAAACTGAGCTACCGTTTTGAATCGGCCGGCCAGCGGCTGCTTTCGGATGGACACGTGCCGATCTTTCGAGGAGAACGTCGAGCGTCGCGCTGGGAGCACGAAGATCAACAGTCGTGACGACATCGCCCCGTTGAACTGCCATTGGCCCGGTGCCGATCTCGGCTTCTGCCAAGTTCATCGCGGTGCGCATCGCCGGGCCGGCAAATTCCAAATCGCATCCGTGGCTTTGGATCGAGCGAATGCGGCCGCCGACATTTTTGGAGCCGATGATGACGTTTTGACCGCGCGAAAACTTACCTCCGGTCAAAGTACCGGTGACGACCGTCCCGACGCCGTGCAAACTGAAAGCCCGATCGACAAACAAGCGTGGTTTCGCGATGTCTCGCGGCTGCGGCAGCGTCGAAAGCTCGGTGGCGAGGGCGCGTTTCAAATCTTCGATTCCGTTGCCCGTCGGCACGGAAGTGGGAATGATCGGCGCATCGGCGAATGGCGTGTCATCGAGCTGTTTGCGAATTTCTCGCTGCACGACCTCGCTGTTACCGAGGTCGCTCTTGGTCAGTGCTACGACCGCACGCGACACGCCGAGATACATTAAGATTTGCAGATGCTCTTCGGTTTGCGGCATCCAGCCGTCGTCCGCAGCAATCGCGAACAACGCCAGATCAACCGATCCGATCCCGGCAATCATATTACGAACAAAGTCCTCGTGACCTGGGACATCAATAATGCCGACCTGGAATCTCTGGTCGTTAGACTGATCGAGCACGAGTTGAGCGAAGCCAAGCTCAATCGTGATGCCGCGCGCTTTTTCTTCGGGCAGGCGGTCCGGATCGGTCCCAGTGAGCGCTTTGACCAGCGCGCTTTTGCCGTGGTCCACGTGTCCAGCGGTGGCGAGAATAAAATGTTTTTCCATCATTGCGTTGACTTAATGAAGATTTGCGCACGCGGCGCGAATGGCGTCGACCAATGCATCATCCTGGTGTGGAAAAATTGTGCGCAAGTCGAGCTTCAAACGCTGATTGGCGATGTAACCGATAACTCCTACGCAACGCAGCGCGCGGGCCAGATCGTCGACCGAGCCGTTCTCGGGAAAAATGTCGATCGTGACCGAAGAGATGATCGATTTGGGCAAACTGCCTCCGCCAACCTTGCCGGAGCCGCGTCCCGCTGCCATTTTCAGGGGCAAGCCGCGGAGCCGAGTCAAAATTGTCGCGGCGCGGGCACGCAGCTCGTCTTTTGGCATCTGCAAAAGCGCAAGCGCAGGAATTTGTGAGGTCGCCTGGCTCAGGTGAAGATCGACCGTTGCCTGGAGCGCGGCGAAACTTAATTTATCGCACCGCAGCGCGCGAAACAGCGGTTCGCGTTTTAAAGCGGCAATCAAGCGCTTTTTGCCGATGATAAGTCCCGCCTGCGGGCCGCCGAAGAGTTTGTCCCCGCTGAAACAGACGAGATCAGCCCCGTCCTTGAGAGATTCGTTAGGCGTCGGCTCGTGATCGTGCAGACCCATTTGCTCCGTGCAATAGATCGCGCCGCTGCCCAAATCTTCGACAAACGGGATTCGATGACGTTTGGCGAGTGCCGCAATTTCTTTTGCCGAAGGCGATTCGACGAAGCCGCTCATCGAAAAGTTGCTCCGGTGAACTTTCAGGATGAACGCGGTCTGGCTGTTGATCGCCCGCGCGTAGTCGGATGCGGAGGTTTTGTTAGTGGCGCCGACTTCGCGCAATTTTGCGCCACTCGCTTCCAAAATTTCGCCGATCCGGAACCCGCCGCCGATTTGGACAAGTTCGCCGCGCGAAATAATCACGTCCGGTTTTCGCCGGGTGAAATGGCGAGCGACCAGGACCAGCGCCGCGGCGCAATTGTTTACGACAGTGGCCGCTTCCGCCTGGCAGAGAACGGCGAGTGCTTGCTCAAGATACTGACCGCGATGGCTGCGCTCGCCAGTGGCGAGGTCGAATTCAAGATTGTTGTAGCAAGAGGCAATGTGGTGGAGCGCTTCAGCGGCCTGCTCGGGAAGCGGAGCACGCCCGAAATTTGTGTGAACGATAATTCCGGTACCGTTGATAATCCGCTGCAACCGGCCGGTGCGAAAGTTTTCAAGCGCAGCGCGGACAAGATCGACAATCGGTCCAAGTTCGGGAATCTTGCCGCCGGCGCGAAGCTTCGAAAGTTCTCGGCGGACAAGATTGACAATCAACGGCCGCGGCAGATCGATCCCGCCTAGCGATTCCAGTACTGTTGCTACTGCCGGAATCGCCCGCCGCGAACGCGGTGCTACTTTGCCATGCATATCAACGAGGCCCGGCGGCGCACAATTTGTCCGATGACGGCGGCCAGCGGCGTAATTGCTTTCCGTAAAACGTGCAGAACTTTCGTCAATTGCTTTTCATTTACGCAAAGCAGCAATCCACCGCTTGTCTGCGCGTCGGTGAGTAAAATCCGAAGCCGCCGGGGCGCGTTTTGCCAATCCACGTTTTGTTGCGCCAGCTTCAGATTGTCACGACTCCCGCCCGGCAGGCAATCGCGCGAAATAAGGTCGAAGATTTCATTTGAGATAGGAGGCACGCACTCCGGATCAATCGTTGCTGAAACTTTGCTGGCGTGGCAAAGCGAAGCCAAATGCCCGACCAGGCCGAAACCTGTGATATCAGCCGCGGCTCGCACCAGTTTTTTTTCGGCAAGCTCAGCGCCAACGGCGTTAAGTTGAGACATAAGCGAAACCACTTTTTTCTCAAGGGCGCGTGACGCCAGTCCGCGCTTGATTGCGGTCGTGGCAATGCCGGTACCGAGCGGTTTAGTCAGGACCAGCAGATCGCCAGGGCGCGCATTTGCATTCGTCATAACATTTCGCCGATCGACAATTCCGGTGACAGCGAGCCCGTAGATTGGTTCTGGATTGCGGATGGTGTGTCCTCCGATAATGGCGCAGTCGGCTTCCTTCGCTTTTTCCAAGCCACCACGCAGAATGGCAGTGATTGTTTTTGGCGGGACGATGTTTGTTGGAAACCCCATGATGTTTAGCGCGGTGATCGGCCGGCCGCCCATGGCGAAAACGTCTGAGAGCGCATTGGCCGCGGCGATTTGTCCGTAGGCGAATGCGTCGTCCACGATGGGCGTGAAAAAATCGACTGTCTGCACCAGCGCCCGATCCCGATCCAGGCGATAGACGCCAGCGTCATCAAACGTGTTCGAATTCACGAGCACTCGGTCGTTCGTGAAAATGGGTAACTGCCGCAAAACTTGCGCCAGGGCCGATTGGCTCAATTTGGCTGCTCACCCAGCACAGGACGAGAGTGCGGTCAGTTTTCGAATTTGCTCGCGCGACACAGGCGTTCACCTCCTTTCGAATTGCGGACTGGCGATTGCGGAGTGCGGATTGAGCCACCAGGCAAGGCGCAGGACTCGATCCCAGTCGTTAGGCGTTTGTCAGAAGCGGTTGCCCCCGAGACCGGGACTACGACCGGCCAATCGAAAATCGGCGATCGAAAGTCTAAAATCAGGAGGCGGAGAGGACAGGAATCGAACCTGCCCCGGCTCTTACGAACCGACAGCGGTTTTGAAGACCGCGAGGGCCACCAGGCACCCTTCACTCTCCGGAGAGAAAAAGAAAACGCCGAACCCGCCTCCGCCGCGGACGAGCTCCGCCGTGGCGAGCATCCAACCCGCCTCCGCCCTGGACGGGCTCTGCCGCGGCGAGCGTTCAACGTCCAACGCCCAACTGTCTGAATTGAGTGTTGAGTGTTGAGCGTTGAGTGTTGAGCGTTGAAGAGTCTCAACGTCCAGGACTCAACCGCAATCTTCAGGCTGAGCGCCCCAAAAAATCCCTCAGAGGCGCTATTTGATTTTCTTAATTGCGCTGACCATGGCGTCGAAATCGGGCCATTCGCCGGATTGGAGTTTGGAATGGAGCAATTTTCCATTGGCCTGGATCTCAAATGCACCGCCTCCGGACGGGATAAGAGTGAGCGATTTGATCCGGTCGCCGAGCTCGAGAATTTTTGCCGCCAAACTGACGGCCTTCGGCGTGTAGTTTCAGACCACGCAATATTCAATCGAGACTTCGGTTTTCACTCGAGCTCCTTTCCGGAATGGAAGCTACCGATTCGGCTAAAGCCGGTCAAGGCCGTGAGGCGGTGTAGCGAAGGCGCGGCCCGGGACGACACTTAAACAGAAGGAAGCGAAGGGAACGAAGGTTTGTCCGAGGCTTGTCCGGATCAGCTCTTTGTTTCCTTTGTTACCTTCTGTTCAAAATTTGGGCCTAACGATTACGCGTGGAAGCTGGGGCTTCACCGCCTTCTGCGGCACCAGTGGAGCCGCCGCCAAAATAATACGAAGCGACAACAAAGAGTTGCATGATTGGAGACTTATGGTTCACACCAAAGAGTGGCGAAATGTCCAAGCGTGTGTTGCGGCTAGGTCTCCAAGCCACGGTGGGTCCGATGACGAAGCTGTTGTAGGGTTTGCCGCGGATGCCTTTGTCGGTGAAGCTACGGAACAAGAATTCGATTCCTCCCTTCAATTCTTCGTGAGTGAGCCAAAATGGCATGACAACGCTCTGCGCGATGCCCCATTCGCGACCACGGTCGCCTTCGAGTTCTTGTTCGAAAAATCCGTTCAATGCCCACTCGACGCGGTCGAAGAAATCCTGTGAAAGCAGGAGCCGCAGTTCGTAGGCGTCTGGAGTCTCATTACTCGTGTCAAATCCCCCCGGTCCGAATTTGTGAGCGGGCGTGGGGGGCCCCTCGTCATGAAGAATCCTGCCGCCGCCAAACTTGTACTCGGCGAAAATCGTAGGATTGAGCGGTATTTTGTTCCAATCCGCAAAAGCATAACGCGCTTCGAGGCTAAAGCTTCGAATCTGTGTTTCGTCGGCGTAATGCTCGATATCGGTTTCCATTGCGATATTGATGCGATAAGGCAGGCCGGCTTCGGTCTCTATGGTAAAATCATGATCAGGCCTTCTGAAATGCACAACGGCGTCTTCATAGATCAGGCTTGCGTAGATCGCGCCTGGCGGAAGGACATAAGCATTTGTGATCGGCGAAAAACGCGACTGCGAGAAGCTGACCGGCGCTCCATAAGCGGTTGGAAGTTCTTGGCCGGTGATAACGATGTGTTCGGATGCTGCGGTCTGCGCGTGGGTTGAATGATTGATGGTCAGGAAAGACAAATAAATGCATCCGAGCAGCAGAACCAACCAAGGTGACATTCTCGCGTAAGAGACCGCTCGGTAGAGGTCAAGCGGCACTGAACAAGACAATCGGTTTTGCGACATCGCGGAAGATTACAAAACTGTAATCTTTTCGGCAAGCAGATTTATTGAATCCTCAGATCCCTGTAGCAAAGCGTTTCCCAAGGCGGCAGGCCGCGATCATCAGGACGACTGCTAAGGGGAAAGCGAGAACGGCTCCTAAGCTGGAGCCGAGAAGGCCTCACCCGGTGAGGGCTGCTGGGTCTATTGCGCGAAACTTATTCAGCCTGACTTGCTCCCCGCTCGGACGTACCCGTTAGGGTGCGCGGCTACGGCGGCCTTCAACGTCCGCCGTGCCCTCGGCTTGCGCTAAATGAATATCGACGGTGTCGGTTGTATTGGTTCTTAGCTTAAGGGGGTGAAGGCAGTTGAGCGCCTGCTGCCACTTGGGCTTTGGTTAGGCTGACATCGGCGTTACTGATAACACCATTGGCATTGACATCATCCTGGAAATTGGATGAATCGACGCTCGCGCCTGCGGCGACCTGAGCTTTGACCAAGCTGACAT
>Ga0070707_100002648_pt1 | contig 17013 bp, 27 predicted proteins | sample KBSK5502metaG_FD_65468 | JGI IMG/M metagenome (GOLD analysis project Ga0070707, IMG submission 65468) | Corn, switchgrass and miscanthus rhizosphere microbial communities from Kellogg Biological Station, Michigan, USA - KBS K5-50-2 metaG | ecosystem: Host-associated > Plants > Roots >... | reverse complement strand
ATGCGGCTGGAGCGGGCTGACCTGCTACAGATCTATTATCTCATGCGCCTCACCCGGGCTATTCCATCTCTTTTGAGCTCATTTTCCTTCCATGGCACATGTGTCTGATGCTCTTAGATGCTACATCTGACGCCTTTCAATCGTGCAATCTATAGCAGGTCAGCCCGCTCCAGCCGCATCATAATCACTTCCTTTGCTCAAATGCGAGGCGCTGTCTTCGCTAGAAATTTCCTGGTTATGCATATACTCCTGCAGCGCTTCATGTGTAAAACGCAACGAGCGTCCCACGCGAAAGGCTGTGATCTTCCCTGCCTTGATCTGACGTTTCACCGTTTTGGGACTCACTTTGAGCAGCCTGGCAACGTCTTCCAGTGAATATATTTCGTTCATGTTGTCCACCAATGGCACGATTTGTTCGAAGTATAACGCTGTTTCACAGAAATTGCAAGGCAGGAGCGTAAGTAAACGCTGCTTTTCTTACCCTGCAACCATGGTATACTACGCATAAACCCGGAAAGTGAGATCTCACATGAACAATTCACAGAAACTTGACACACTGGAAACCTTTGCGAAGAGCGGTGTTTTTCGCTCTTCAGACACTTTTACCCAGGCTTGTCTTGCAGCCCGCATGGTCGACCTGCAAAAAGCAGCTACCAGGGATGCCGCCTGGGTCGAGGCAAATCTACGCCTGCACCTGCCTGAACTCATGCGCCGGTTGGCAGTTCATAAACGCAGTCAGCGACAAGCCCGGCCACAGCAAAGCTATCGGACGAGCACCGTTGCCGCCGATGGTGCGGTTCTCTGGACTGAGCATTCTTCTTCATCTGACATGATCTATCGAAATGGCCAGTCTATCAACCTACGCCAGATGCAGGCTGACCTGGAAGCCGATAATCGCCGTCTTGAAGAGTTGCGCCGACGGGTTGCGCGCGAACGCAGGGGAAGTTGATTGTAGAAAGAAGGGATCACACCCAATGGATACACAGCAATCAGGCGAGGAACTGCCGGCCCAAAGGATACGCCTGAGCATCTGGCAAGTGGTGCAACAGGCGCTTTCGGAGCCGCAGTTTGCGCGCTTGCTTACAGAGGCATTCCCCTCCGAGCACCATGACGACATCAAACAACTGCTGCGGTCGGTAGGCATAGCCGACGCGCAGATTGCGCACGTTTTCGCAGAGCGGAGGAAGCAATGACCTTAACCTCCGTTACGACAGGAAACACGGTGCTCGCTTCAGACATCAACCAGATCGTCAATGCGTTCAATACGCTGACTGGTGATCTCGGCGCGGTTGTGCTCAATGGCTCGACGTCGGGCACGGCCACGCTCTATCAAATTCTGCAAGGCACCGTCAAATGGGTGCTCGTGCAACTCGTGAACTTTCGCAATGGGAACGTTGGCGCTCAAACGATCGTCTTGCCCGTAGCGTTTACCACATCGCTGCAAGGGTGGAATAGCGGGTGTGGAATATACCAATTGATCAAAGCGAGTGTGGCTCAGACGGTGCAGCAATGGACAGCGGCTACAGCAGGGGCAGATGGCACTCTCTCGGCGCAAACAAGCATCAAGAACAATTGGACCTACCACTGTGATACAGGCGTTGACACCATCTCATTCACCGGCTCAGATGTTGGCGCACATAATGGGCATATCATTCTCTTCGGTGTGTAGCTCTTAACAGTACGGGAATAGTACGGTGAACGCTCCATAGATTTAGACATAATCTGGGAAGGAGAGCCATGGGTGGTTTCAACAGCGGTCGCCGTCCAGAGATGTGGGATCCACGCGGACAAGTGGAGGATGCGCTTATGCTCGATGCGGGAGCGTTGCGCCACTCAGGTGCTTTTGTGCGTGGAGCTGCTGGTATTCTCCGCTGGGAGGGCTCTAGCGCGTCATTTCGATGTGATGGAGAGCGCCTCACGCTCAACTATACGACGCGTGGCCAGGCGTACTCCCAACATATCCGGCTTTCCTCTGTCCCGCTCAAATTGAACCATGCTAGAAGCTCGCGGCCTGCTCTCTTGTGTGACTGTGGGTATCGCGGCTACAAACTGTACTTATCGAAGCGTCAGCCCTATTTCCTGTGTCGCACGTGCCAGGGGCTGATTTATGAGCTCCAGGCGCACCACTCTTCTGGATTGGGACACCTGTTCCTACAGAGCATCAAAGAGGAACGCAGATACTATGCTGCGTGGCAGAAACACCACACCAAAAAGAGGCGGGACACTGACCGGACACTGTCCACTAACTGACCGGACTGTGGACAGGTGTCCACAGAGGAAACAGCTTCACAAGCCAGTTCGGACACTGGTCCGGACCGGACCACATACCCCCCCTGGGGTGGACAGTGGTCCCAGGTCACAGGTGGGACTCGTCTTCACATCAGGCTAGTTGCAGATGGAACCAGTTGCAGGTTGCAGGTGCAACCATCCCCCCTGGGGGGTGCAACCTGCTACACTTCAAAGTTCAGCGTCTCGCCGGGCCTCCATGCTTCCAATATGGCTGCATTCTGTAACGCCATCTTCAATCCGATTTCACGCCGTCTCTCTTCGGTCGCTCTGCGCATGATTTCAACCATGTCAACCTGCTGATCAAATAACACACTGGCCACCAGGTGCACCTGGGCACATATCCCCACAAACGTTTCGCGAAATGTTTCAGGATCATTACAACCTTGCTTGCCCTGGTCGTTGCTGGCCAGTATCTGGTCCACAGCGAAGGTTGCAGCCAGCTCTCTATACCCAGGTCTGCTATCATCGAAGCCCTGCATTTTCGCATCGGCCGCATTCAGCACGCCTTGCATGTATGCAACAAGCTTCACCGTCTGCAAATCCCGCGGGAGCTGGTAGCGATAGGGCAAGGCTTTTTGCTTCTGTTTCCATTTCAGTTTCATCGGGGTTGTTCCTCTCTTGCACGCAGCGCAAAGCCCTGCTCAATCCATTGTATTTCTTGATAGGTCACCATCCATTCTGTTTTGCACAGCTTGCACCAGGCGCGTAACCCTTGCGCGTCAAACGTCACCAGGCGTTTATGATCTCTGGGACAATGCGCTATGGTGGTGAGTGCATCTGTTTGAAAGACAGGTTTCATGCTGCACTTCTTTCAGGGCAGGGGTCTGGAAGCCTACGGGTTTGCACACCATAGGCTTCCAGCGAAAGGACCGACCACTCAACCCACAGTACTGACAGACGGGATTGGCGCATCTTGCGCCGTGTGCTCGGAAGCCTGCTTCAGCAAGTCCTGGGCCGCGCGTTGTTGCTGTTGCCGGCGCAGGTCAGCAATGCCCTGCTGTAATTGCGCCAGGTGCGCTTCATACTGGCGCAATGCAGGAACGCCTTCCCAATAATCATTATTTTGCCCGATGCGCGCTCTCCGCTGCCTGTATGCTGGCATGCCCCCAAAATCGGCAAGCGCCTGGTAGGGTATATCTGCATTGAGCAGACGTGCAACGTTTGGACCAATCTCTGAGCCGTGTTCCTCAAACACCTGAGCCATGTGCAACTTCAAGCCCAGGAGCTGCACAGCAGGGGCATCTTCGAACACCGCGTGCTGAATCAAGGTTGCCGAAGCCCGCGGTTGGGTGATCGTTTCAAAGGGCAGTAGATCACGAGCCAGCTGCATCTGAACTGCATCACGAGCAAGTTTCGCAAGCTTCAGCTGAGACTCAAGGTTGGCAACTTCATCGTTGCATTCCTGCAAGGCAGCAAGCCCGGTCGACTTCACATCTTCATAGTGCTGCTGGTCAAAGCGCTGATAAGTCTGTGTTAACTCTGAGAGGGCAGCCTGCAATTCGTTCAGCTTCTGCACAAGGGCCTGCACAATAAGCCCGGCTTGAGCAATATCCTCATCGTCCTTTGTCAGAGACGATGTCAGGTTGGCAAGCTCAGTCTGAGCCTTACCCAATTCGGCCTTGAACCCTTTAAGAAGTGTTAGCTTTTCAGTTGCAAGACTGGTCCCGACAACAGCCTCAGCGTCCTGCTTTGCCTGTGCTACGACGGCCGAGAGGCGAGTAACTTCCGATTGGACATGCGCCAGGTCTGAAGCCACATTGGCACGGTTGCGACTGAAGCTTTCAACGTCCATCCTGGCCTGCTGTAAAAGGCTTTGCGTCTGTTCGATATCCGCCTGGTGCTCAGCAATCTTGCTGGCCAGGTTGTCTTTAATCCTGCTAAGATCGTCGGTTTTTGTGGTCGTGGTCATGGGTTATGCTCCTCCGATCATGTGGGTTGATTGACTGCCAAATCCCGTTTGGGTCGTAATCCCACCGGGCGAGGCCTCCGTCAATTCTTGCCCCGGCTGTTTCAGATGCCAGCTGCTGGGCTTGCCATCAGGGTCAAACCTGATATTCTTGACAATGGTGGGGTAGCTCATGAAGACAGCCAGGTTCAAGCTGCCATCGTCATTGATCGAAGCAACCCGGGCCTCGTACTGGTCCACCTTGTGCACATAATGCTGATGGCTGTACACAACGGTGTCACCTACTGTTACTGCTGGTGTGACTTCTGCCATCAGTGTTCCTCCCCGCGCGATCGCGCAGCCCAATATGCCCGCCCATAGGCTAACCACTCGTCAATCGTGCTATAGCGCCCACCCTTCGCGACGAATTCATTCGCCCATGCGTGCAGCGTCTCTCGATGCTTTTCCAGTTCAAGCAATATCAGGTACGCGCCGAAGCCATCAGTGTGGATGTCCTGACGACTCATGTTGAGATGGACAGTATGATCGCCTAGCTCGCAAACTGGCGTGCCTGTATGACCATCCTGGGGCGGCACATACACAACCTCATCTCCCGGTTGTACTCTCGGGTCTTCACTCATCGGTTAGTCCTTTCTGGCTGTTTATTGCAGCGTCACATGGCTGCGTCTGGGTACTGATGTCGGATTCTGCAACACAGTGATTTGTGCTGCGAGTGCCCGCATAAAGTCATCTACCAGTTTGTAGGCGATATCAGCAGAGATACCTGCCCCTGCATTGTTGTTTGCTGCATGCGCCTGCGACGTCGCGAGTTGCTGTGCACGCGAACCATTGTTGAGCAAAACGGTCATGACGCCATCAAGCTTCGTCGTGAGCAGCATGACGCTGGCCTTGTCGATATTCGGATCCCCGCATCTCCAATTCGCTGCAAATGACTCTATATTATTTATCACTGTTTGTAGCGATTGAAGAATAGTCACCTGATTAGCTGTGTTTGTGGCCATTAGTTTAAAACCCTTTCTATAAGGTTATCCACCTATCCACATGATGTGTGGACACCTAGTCAAATTGTACGACACCGCCGGTGTGACCTGCGCGCCGACGCTCAATGATAGCAGTCAGGCCTACCTGTTTGTCAGTCTGCCCGTCTGGATCAAACACCAGGCAGTATGGCCCATGATCTGGCAGAATAGTCCGCCAACCACATACCTGCCCAATCGCGCGCACACCACCATTCGTGATGTAGGTGATATGATCGCCGATCCAGATTTCAGCCAGCTTTTCCTGGTACGTCGTCGCCATCAGCGGTTTCCTCTTCACTCAGCTCATCGTGCAAGTACAGCTTAGCGATCTGGTTCGTGTTCACATAGGCGTGTTTCACAACGCCCTGCAGATGTGGTTCAACAGGCACTTCGATAAAAGCATCCGGGGTGTCCGGGTCCAGGATGCCACGTACCACGCTCTCATGTGGGTTTAAGTGATATTCATAGGCTTTTGTGTCGATAATCGTCACCCTCACCCGTCGCTCTTCAGTCTCTTGTTGTGAAGCCTTTTGCATCGCCACCGCTTTCGATTCAGACATCGGCTTTCCTCCTTTCCTCAGTTCTCTGGTATTCCTGGGCTGAGGCCTGGTCGTCAAACACTGGTATGGTTGCGCCATATCTGGACAGTTCGCAAAGAGCATACCACCTGTCCACGCGTTCAAAGTAGCTCAGACCGCGCAATTCTTTGGCGCAGGCCTCCGGATCTTCCGCGGTTTTGATGCACTGCTCGACCAGGTCGGCAAAATCAGCCGTATGAACATCGCGAACGGTCCGGATCACGCCATCGCTGCCAATGGCATATTTTGACATCGCCGCTTTATAGCTGAGCAAAGGACGGTCGCGCGAGCGTGGTCCCTGGGCTGAAATCGGCTCTTCGTAGATGGTTGTGTGTTTGCTCATGCAATTTTCCTCATAATCATTTGTAACTCTCTGTTGTACATGTCCACCAGGCGCTCTATCGACTTATAGTCTTCATTGGACATTGTTGCAGGTACACCCAGGCCAATAGCGTTATCTGCTCGCAAGCGCAAGTAGTAACCCGGCTGTGCACACCACGACTCATAAAACGCTCGAGCGCTGCGCATCTTTTCTGCATCTATAGGCGGCGAGGCCTCGCCGTCCTGGGTCTCACTCTCCGCGTTCAAAAGCTCTAATGCGCCTTGCACCCAGGCTTTGATACTACCTTGCAGCAACATGGCGTTTGCATCTTTGGCCAGCGGTCGGTAACGTATGGCATTCTGATCAAGTATCTTGAGCCAGTCAGCAGCTTGCTTCTCCCCTTTTGGATCGCTATCCTGGGCGAGAAAAACAGCCGGCATACGCGCGAGTCTTCCGATCCACTGAGGAACATTCATACATCCGGACTCGCCGCCAGTGGCAACCACATTTATCAGTAAATCTCTGGTCTCTTGAGCAATGCTGAGCGCATCTATCTCACTCTCGACCAGGAACGTTGGATACTTGCGAGTAAGCAGCTCGCCGCCATACAAGCCAAATTTAGAACTGCGAAACGTCACTTTGTAGCGCTGATCATGTGGCACATCTGGCCTCAGATCGCGCCGATTAACACACCAATAACAGCCATTTTCAGCATGCCAGGGAATACTGAGCCGTGGTATCAACTCGCCATCCTCACCTTTTTCCTCACTATACCCGAGTTGAAATGTTTTGATGGTCGCATCAGTGAGGCCTCTACTGTGTAGGTAATCAAGGCCTGCTTTACCAAATTTTGACCAGAGCCGGCGAACTGACAGCTCAACAAAGCTCCTGGTCCTGGCCTGCCACTCTTCACCTGGCGGGCTCCCTCTTTCCTCTGCCGAAATCCTTTCCGGCAGGTCGAACAAAACTTCATGCTCATCTTCACCGACCAGGAAGTTTTTCGCCGCGGTGAAGCTCATCCCTCGCACATGGCGCAAGTAACTTATACCATCGCCCCAGCCCTTTTCCTCAGCTGGCCAGCAGTTCCGACACATCCATCCGCCATTCCCATCTTTGCGGTGAGGCTGAACATGAAACCGGTCAACGCCGCCACAGTGCGGGCACTGCCCGGCATACTCTTTGAAAGAAACCCTTTGCAGGGAAGTATCCTCTTGTGCTAAATCAAGAACATTCATATTCATGTTTCAAACTATTCCTCCAACTGTTCCCAAAACTGTTCCCACTATGCACACTCTAAAGAGTGTGTGCATGGTGGGAATAGTTTAGTTACTATTCCCACTGTTCCTCACTGTTCCCTGGAATGGTGGGAACACTTACATCGTGTAAGTGGATCGCGTCTAAGAGTTCCTGCTCTGCCTCAGCTGTGAACTGATAAAAACCACGTCCCCCTTTTTTCATAGGTTCCTGGTAGGTGATTTCTTTCGTGTCCTTGAAGTGCTGGACATGCTGGTAGTAGGCACGCTTGCTGATTCCTACGGCCTGGCATTCGGTGATCCACTTGTTGACTGAGAGCTTTTTATGTTCACGCAAGATGGCGCGCATCTTTTCACGTTCCTGCTCTGCGGTTTCTGCCTCTCTCTCTGTGAGGGTTGATTCACTGCTCGCTACGACAACACAGGAAGTGATGGGTTCAAGCGATTGAGGATGAACGCCGAGCGGAATGATTTCCAGCTGGAGCTTGATATCAGGAAATGGCTCGCTATCGCGCGGTTTCTCACATTGCAGGGTGACAGGTCCATCTTTGCCTTCCCGGCTTGCCTCTATCATTGTATCGACGTGGTTTTTGAAAGCTGCAGAGCCGTTGTACTTTCCTGTCAGGTTGGCGTGGTGCACAACAAGGACATGCGCATCATACTCACGAGCTATGGCATGACATACGGATAATACCCGCTCGACGTCTGATTGATCGTTCTGATTGGTCCCTGATGCACAGTTAGAATAGGTGTCTATCACGATGAGCGTCGGGGTTCCTTCCTGCTCTGCGAGAGTGTCAAACAGAAATTGACGCTCATTAATCAGGTGGACAGGGGCGGCGATAAATTGAATATTATGTGTTGGCTGCAGCCCATGATGTTTACGAAAGGCTCGCAAGCGCGGTTTCAGGCCTAAACGTCCCTCAGCGTAGATGTAAAGCACTTTGCCTTGTTTTACTGGTCTGCCTAGCCAGGGAATACCATAGGCCACGCATAAGGCGAGGGCGAGCGCAATGAATGTTTTGCCGACGCTCGATTCTCCGAAGAGCATAGAAACGGTGGCGACTTGTAGCAGGTTTGATATCAGGTATTCAATATCAGGGAAGTTTTCAATGTCTTCCATAGAGAGGGTGCGAAAGACTTTTTTTCCACTTTTGCCGGTGGTTATGCGTGGATCCGGGTCTTCCTGGTCCGGAGTCGTTGCCGTTGCCATTACCGCGGCCAGGCGATGGTTACGATTTATAAGCGCTTGCAGCGTTTTGTCGAAATCGTCTTTTCCTAGTTGCCAGGCCACGACTAGCTGGACAAGCTCATTGTGTAGTCCATCAACTTCCTGCAGCTCTTCAGCATTTGGAATCTCGCCGATCGTTTTCATGCGATCTAAAAGATAGGTAAATTTGCGATCGCTTGGTTTCTGCGTGGCTGTATCTATCATTTGTCCACCTCCCTGCTTTCGGAGATGGCGCGCAGTACATGCAAGTTTAGAGAAGTAGCAAAAACTCTTGCAAAGTTCAAGAAAGTGGTGTATTCTGCTCTTAGAGAGCAGTTGCCAAAAAGTGTACGAACTGGTACACTACTACTTAACATAATGTTCGGACCTCAAGATCCCACTAGCGCCGCTGCAATGGGCTGGTGGGATCACTTTTCCAGTCCAGGCGTGTTACAGTAATAAAGCCACTTTCTTCAATTTCCTGTTTTTTCCAAGCCACAAGACAATTATGTCAATAAGGCAATCAATTTCTCAGTTATGTGTTATTTTACGTAGATTGTCAGCTTTTGTATAGTTATCAATTTCTCCATGAAGCGAACGCTTGAAAGCTCTTAAATATATGCTTCGTCGCGCTTGAGAAGCGGGTTTATGCGTTTTCAGGCCATACCTGTCAGTTTCTACAGGTGCAGAGTGCATATAGGCCACCTGGCCTATAGGTCTGAATTTTGACAACAAGCTCCCTGGCGAACTTATGTTCGTAGCCTTGCATGATACAATGTGAAGCGTGGTCGTGGGCTGTAGTGTCTCGTTCCACCGGTTCGCTACAGCCCCGGCTCAAGCCGCCTCTTCTGCCTCAGTGTCCTTTAGCTGCAAACCCTTTACATCATCCAGGGCGATTGGTCGTCCTAAACGCTGACTCAGTGCATACAGAACACGGCCAGCTGTAAGGCGTGTAACTGGCACTTTGCCCCGCTCTAACCGGTTAATGGTTGAGATCGAAACCTTCGCCAACACAGCAAGCTCAAAAGCTGACAAGCCCGCTTCTTGCCGTAGTTGTTTTATGGTTGGCATGTGTATATCTCCTTCCTGATATCACTTTCTGTAAGTATACATGATATGCCCTTGACATGTCAAGATATTTTGGGTATACTATGAATAGCGTATGACATATCAATGACATACCAAATAAATGCAAGGGGAGAAATCAAGAATGATCCAGACACCACGCAACAAGCCACAGACCGAGATCCAGCAGGCGGCGATCTACGCTGTGACTGACAAGCGCGACGGTTCAAAGTTCTTCCTGGTGAAGAGCGACAGTTGCGCAGACTGCTACCACGAAGTCAGATTTGATGAGGAAAGACTCGAGTGGATTTGCAACGGCGACACATGCAAGTATCAGCACAGGGGCGCCGGGTGCAAACATGCGCAGGCCTGCTCTGAAGTCATGGTGCTGCGCAGAGCGGCCGCGGTTCGACTACAGGCGCAAGAAGAGCGCGCGCTAGCCAACCTGGCATCAGGTCGTCAGCGCTTGAGCCGTGAGGAATATACCGAAGTTTTCGGCATTTACGAGTAGCAGGATGAGCCAGGGTGGCCTTTCAGATCATCGCTGACTGGGAACCGTTCTCAGTCAGCCCGGCCCATCCAATCAACACAAGGAGGATTGTACCACATGCTGAATCCTATCACGATCGTCGAAGAGCAAATTGTTCTTACCCAGCACACAGCCGAAAACGGCTATCGCTGCTCAGATCTGACCTGCATCTGCCATAGCGAGCCAGAGCAGGAATTCACGCGCGAGCAGATCATCGCGTGGTTTGGGCACATCGTACGCAACGACACGGCTTCACATCGGATCATAGGCGTCTACCGGTTGACGGACATTGGTGCCCCGGCATGGATCATCTTTGATCAGACGGTGGGGATCGTCACCCAGATGCCACTGGAAGTGGCTCATGTTGTGGTTGTGCGCAATGGCAAGCTTTCGATGTGCGCGACAGAAGAGGTGAAGTAGTATGGCGCGTCACGAATTCACAAAAGAAGAGTGCAGCCGTGGCGGCAAGAAGCGCGCAGCCATGCTTGATTTCGACCGTCATTGTGAGTTCGCTTATGGCATGCTGCAGGCCAAGAGACCAGACTGCTGGCGCTGGATCTACAGAAATCGGGTAGCGCCCTACATGCAGAGCAAACAGGAGAAACAGGCCAGGTAGAGGACGGTTGGCAAAGTAACATCGTGTTACTTTGCCAGACGCGCTCTAGTTGGAGCGGATGATACAATTGAATTCCTCACTACAACAAAAGGAGAACCATCATGCCGAAATTTCGCATCTTTCACAAGGACCTGTCTACCGGCAAGCGCACATTCCTGGGGACTGCTTGCGCGCCAACTCTGTCAGAAGCGCTCGAAATGGCTGCACAGTTTTTCGCAGAGGATCAGGCCAACCTGGTTGCCGTCGAGCGATCCTGGGTATGGACTATGCTGACCCTGGCCTCGCGTGCTATAATCAAGGAAACAGCATAAGCGCCCGAGCGGCCGAACCTTGCGCCTTGCGCCAATTATCCCACGATGGGAGGATTGGCGCTTTTTTTATGGCAGATCTGGCGTTACGCATCTTACTCCAGGCCCAGGATCAGGCCAGCAGGGTTATCAGTGGGGTTGGCAACCAGATACTCAAAGCAGCTGGTGATTTCAAGCCATTTATCATAGCGAGTGGCCTGGTTGGCGCTGCTGTTCTTGCGGTTGGCGCGCTTTCAACTCATATGGCGGCTGATTTCCAGCAAGCCATGCTGTCTAATGTGGCGCATGCCGGGTTGCTTCGCAACCAGGTGAACGCTGTCTCCGATGCTATTTTGCAAATGGCTCCCATTGTGGGCCGTTCTCCCATTGAACTCGCCGATGCCATGTACCCCATTCTTTCGGCGTTCTCGGGTATTACGAACCAGGGGGCGAAGGCCGCTATTTCGCTGGATACGCTCAGGATGTCGTTTGAGACCGTTGCAGGGAGTACGACCAGTGGAACAGCTGTAGCTCAGGCAGCGGTAGGGACTTTTAACGCCCTGGGCCTGGCTACCAACAATGTGAGCACCAACACCAAACGCATGACGGACCTGTTTGACGTCATGGATAAAACAGTGCAACTCGGGAATATGCACTGGGACCAGTACAAGAACGTTATTTCGAAACTGGCTATTTCCATTCAAGGCACAGGTATCAAGTTCAATGAAGCAAGTGCAGCCCTGGCCACCATGACGAACGAGGGATTTACTGCGCAAAAAGCCCAGACCTACCTGAGCAATACATTTAACACGTTGGCGATAAAAACAAATGCCCTGGCAGCGCACGCGAAAAAACTTGGGATCGAATTTAATCAATCCAAATATGGGCCCATGAGTTTAGCCGACAAAATCAAGTATTTGAACGATATCACCGATGGGAATAAACAAAAGCTTCTTGCACTCATGGGCAATAATGCTACTGCTCTCAAGACCTTTAATGCGCTTTCTGTCGGGGTTGATGCGTATAAGAGCAATCTAAACGCCTTGAATCATGCCCATGGAGCATTGAAGAGTTCGTTTGATACGGCGGCTTCAGGGTTGAATTTCGCGTGGTCGCGGGTCATCGCATTCGTGAGTGTGTTGCTCATTAAGCTTGGAACCCAGTTGTTGCCCATTCTGACGCGGCTGGTCAATGCGGTTATACCGGTTGCGACCTGGTTGATCAACATGGCAACAGCCATCAGTAAAAATCAGATGGCTGTGGATATGATCAAAGCTGTGCTGCTCGCTCTGGCAGGGGTGATACTCGGGGTACTTATCCACGCGTTAGTAGCCTGGGCCGCGGCCATGATCCCTGTAGTCATCGAGTGGTTAGCAATGGCCGCTCCTATTCTCCTGATAGGGCTTGTCGCCGCGGCGGTCATTTTCGGGGTGATACAACTCATCCGACATTGGGCAGCGGTCATTACCTGGCTGCGTGGCCTATGGGATGTGGTGTCAAAGGCCATGGGAGCGGCTTTCAGTTGGCTTGGAGGGGTAGCGCATACGGTGATCACGTCCATTGGTAATTTCTTTTCCTGGCTGGGTGACAAGGTGCATACGTTTTTTGTCGCCTGGCAAATCATGGGGGAGATAGCCGGCGCGCAGTTCGCGCGTTTTGGCGGGGTTGTGCAGTCTATTATCTCAGCTATAGGCAACGCATTTTCTGGTCTGGGATCCCTGGTCAGTGGGGTATGGAGTGGCATTGTTGGCGCTGTCCGGTCAGCGATCAATTTTATTATCGGGTTGATCAATGGATTTATCGGCGGCATCGACTCCATAGGGATAGACATCGGACCGGTGCATATTCACCCGAATATTCCGAAGATCCCGATGCTGGCCACGGGCGGCTATGTTGAGTCGACCGGGTTAGCGTTAATTCATGGGGGTGAACGGGTCCTCCCTGCCCGGGTGAGTTCTTTTGGCTCTTCTACTTCCGCGACAAATGGCGGAACGACACTGATCATCAATATCAACGCGCCATTGACGTCTCGTGAGTACGCGCGCGAATTAGGGCAAGTCGTCTTGCAAGAAATCAGTCGTCAGCAACGGCAGAGCGGGAACATGATCACGTGGACATCAGGAGGGCGCGCCTGACTGACCTTGCTCACTTCTAATCAGCTGACTGGCATCCACCTGCAGCGCTTTCGCCAGTTTGTCCAGGATCCTGGTATCAGTGCGCGCGTGTGGATCCAGCCAAAGCCGGCGAACTGTTGAATGTGCAAGTCCAGCTTTTTGCGCCAACTCTCTCACCGTCAAGTGTTGTGATTCAGCGATTTCTCGCACTCGGATGTAGATCATCATTTTACGCCTGCTTATTCGCTACAGGCCTCTGTTTTGTCTGAGATAGGTAAACATACCACTCAATCAAAACAGGGGCATTCTCGGCCATCCTGACGCGTCAAATGCACATCATGTCTAGAGGTCATCCTGTATTGTTGGCAGGACTTCGACGATATCCGAGATGAACACCAGGAAACGAGGTGCTGTGCCGTGCATGCCATCTGTGCGAACCTGAACTGCTGTGTCGCCAATGTCGATGACTTTTGACCAGTAAGGCCCCTGCTCCCGATCCTGGTCAGGAACATCACGCGTCAGACTGAATGCACAGCGGTAGACAATGGTTTGGTTGTAGCGCAAGGGTTCACGTTTCATAAGCATTATTCACGCTCCAGTTTTTCTAGTATGGCCAGCAGGTCATTTTCCAGGTCCTGGTCAGCCTCGTATGCTTCATCGGTTGGCGTGCGCACACCGCGTTTTGCGCGTCTCTCCAGGTAGTTGCGTTCCCTGGCCTGTTTGAGTTGTAAGCGGACAGCCAACTCATGCACCCAGGCTCTTGCTTCATCCTCGGACATGTCTTCAAGTGGTTTTCTCATGCGGGTTTCCTTTCTTGCTACACTAACGTTGCCATGATGGTTGCCAGTTCTTGCGCCGCTTTCGTGTAACCGGCGCCGCTGGAAACCCCCCAGATTTCTTGGATGATTTGCCTCGACGCTATGCCTGCTTTCACCATATCGCGAATGCGCAGTGAACGCACATCTAGGCCGGGTTCAGTTGGTTTCACCTGTGGTTTCATATCCGCTTCAATAACCTCATCCGTTGAAGCGGCAGGTGAAGCGGGCGATGAAGTGGCAGGTGAAACCAATCGCCGGATATCAGCGATGGAGGTATACGGCACGGCAATGATTTCCGGTGAGCGATTGGAGGTTGCTAAAATCGCTCGGCCTGGTCCTGCTAACTCCAACTGCTTGAGCAAGGGCTTGCTCGTTTCGGCGTCAATGCCTGCCATGCGAGCAATCTGCGTCGTGGTATTAAACACATAGCGTGATGCGCAGGCATCCCGTACCAGTGTGCCACCCAGGATGTCAGCAGGCACGCCAACGCCAGCGATGAGCACGAACATCCCGACCTTGCGGCCTTCGGAGACCAGACGCTTAATCACCTCGACGGCATCAGGCACGGTTGCCTTGATCAGTGGCATCTCATCGGCCAGCAGCAGCAGCGGCTTGAAATCGCGCTTGCCTGCTCTGCGCTCCACCAGGCGAGTATCGAGGGTGCTATCAAGCCAGTGTGCATACTCGGCCATATCGGCCGGGTTCTCTGCGCACTCAAAGGCGCTGCCCAGGTCATCCAGGATTGAGCCGTGCAGGTCAAACAGAATGGGATGGCCGCCAATCAGCAGGAGCTGACCACAGACGCTGCGCAACTTCGTACTCTTGCCCGTGCCAGGTCTGCCCGCAATAATCGTACTCAAGAGATCGGTCACATCTCCCCACACAGGACCTGATGCCGCCTGCCCTAAGAAGAGATGGCCCGGGCTCACCTGCTCTGCAATCTGGCTAAATGGCGGCGCGGTCGGCAATGCCATGGGTAACGCGAGAGGCGATGCGCCACCCGCGGTGTTGTTGATGCGCACGTTATCGGGAATGGTCCAGGGTGAGATGGTGCGCAGGTGCTCGCGCTGCGTCTTGAGTTCGACACTATGGCCGCGCGCAACGGCCGATTCGAGAAAGCCCTGTGTCCACTTGCGGTGTGAGATCTGCATCACGATGAAGATGATACCTGAGATCGCCACGCACGCACAGAAAATGGAGAACGCCCAGGTGAAGCCCAGGGTGTACCAGAAGCCTGCAACAATGAAGATGATGGCAGCAATAAGTGCTATAGCCACGACCAGGCGCAGCAGGTGATGTGCATCGGGCACCCGTAGTGGATCCGGATCCACATAGCTGTGTTGAGGTTCAGACATACGACAATGCCTCAGAGAAACTAGGCATCGCTCCGACGTTCTAGAAGATAGCCGGCCGGCAATGCGGTACGATCGCTTGTTTGGTGAGAGGTTTGCGGTGGCTTCAACACTGCAAGCCTCGGCTGCACTACAGGGATGTCCAATCTATCAGCTCGTATCGAAGAGGCTGTCTCTGCACTCTCCACTACGTTCTTTTGCCTATCTACACGTCGGCTTGCTCTTGTGAGAAGGAGGCTGTGATGCGCTGCCGATCGGCGAGCTGATACCACACATCGTGCTCTTCAAAAAAAGATTGCCCATTGTGGACCAGCCGTACCTGTTTTTTTCTCGGTTGCCATGCCTTTACCGCACATCTCTTCTTCCGTCATACAGCGGCGTTGGTTTGTCTTGAAATTGCCTGTGCGATGAGCATCAAAGGATGCGGTCCCCACAAAATAGCGGTCGCATCCGCTGCACTGCGTTTTCCTGATCGTGTTTTCCATTGTGTCGTCCCTTTTTCTACAAATCGTCTAAGACCGACCGGTGAACCTTTCTTGTTCTGACTGCTTTCGCCGAGAGCGACTTCAAATAGCCTTCGGTAATCGTGATACTCGAATGCCCCATCAGTCTTGAGAGGTCGTACACATCCCCGCCACCGGCGATGAAACGGGCAGCCCAGGTGTGTCTGAACTTATGCGGATTCACCTGGGCGTCTGCTGGAAGCGTTGACACGTCTTTCAGACGCAGCAAGATATCTTTCAACGCCGAATTCGCGAGCTGTCCGCCATGCCTGGAAAGAAACACAGGGTCAGTCTTTACAGTGCTGCGTCGATACTGCCGCATATAGCGATTGAGCGCCCTGCGTGCTCTATTCCCAAGTGGGATCTCACGCTGTTTTCTGCCCTTGCCCATAACCGTGATGTAACTATCTTCGGCCACGTTGCGGGCCAGGAAGACATCACCAATGGTGAGTGTGCGCAGCTCAGCCGCTCGTATTCCGGTATCAAGCAGCACCGCCAAAATAGCCGTATCTCTCAACTTGTATTCGTGCTCTTTGCTCTCATGCTGGCAAGCGTTGAACAAGGCTTCAATCTCTTCATCGGTGAACGTCATTTTGATAAACCGCTCGACCCTCGGCATCTTAATGCTCTTGACGGTCCGGGGCTTCACGAGAATGCTGTATTCCTCATCATCACAGCACCAGTACAAAAACGCCCAGATGTTACGCACATAGCCTGCAAGTGTATGTGAACTGATCTCTGTCTGCCCTGCCTTGTGTGGCTTATGGAAGGCACGCAGCCATTCAAGAAATGCTTGCACGTTCCGGTTGTTCACTTGCGAGAGCTCCACCCCCTGACTCGTACACCACTGCGCAAAAACGGTCAGATGCTGTTGATACACCCGCTGTGTCCCTTTCGCTAAATGCTTGATGTCCGCCAGGTAGTCCACAAGCGCCTCTGAAACGTCCATCGTCATTTTCCTTTTGTGATAGAATAGTTGAAGCAGGTCGAACCAGTAGGAGGGCAATTTGAGCACAGAAGAGTTCTTTCGACTCTATTATCTCATGCGCCTCACCCGGGCTATAGAAGATCGCACACGCACGCTCTTTCTACAGGGGAGAGTGGTCGGTGGAGTCTACACGGCACAGGGGCACGAGGCTACGACCGTCGGGG
>Ga0070707_100002647_pt1 | contig 17018 bp, 13 predicted proteins | sample KBSK5502metaG_FD_65468 | JGI IMG/M metagenome (GOLD analysis project Ga0070707, IMG submission 65468) | Corn, switchgrass and miscanthus rhizosphere microbial communities from Kellogg Biological Station, Michigan, USA - KBS K5-50-2 metaG | ecosystem: Host-associated > Plants > Roots >... | reverse complement strand
TGAGATAGATGGCGGCCCGATGGCGCAGTGCCAGGCCCGCGAGGCTCACGGGCCCACGTCCTTCGCCGGCGCCACGCGCATCCCGTCCTCGAGCCCGAAGGCGCCGGTGGTCACCACGCGGTCGCCGGGGGCGAGGGCGCCGCGCACCTCGGAGCGCCCCCCCTGCCGCGCACCCCGCACGACGGTGCGCGCATGCGCGATCGAGTCCCGGCCTACGACGAAGACCACGCTGCTGTCGCCCTGGAGCACGAGGGCCGAGTCGGGGACCAGAAGCGCGTCGCGCCGGACGCCCACCCGGACGCGGGCCTCCGCGCCGGCACCGGCCCGGAGGCCGCCGCCGGGGTTGGGCACGCGAACCACCGCCTGGCCCGCGCCGGTGAGCGAGTCCACGCCGGGCGCGAGGCCGGCGACCCAGGCCGCGTGCGGGGTCGTGTCGCCTTCCTGGGTGACTCGCGCCGGCTGACCCCGGCTCAGCCGGCCCAGGCTTCCGGCCGGCACCGGCGCTATCAGGTCGAGCGTGTCACCAGTGATCACCTGCGCCAGCGCCCTGCCGGCATCAACCCGCTCGCCCGGTTGCACCAGGATGTCCTGCACCCGCCCGGGGATCGGGCTTGCCACCCGGGTGCGCGCGAGGAGATCCCGCGCCGCGGACGCGGCCGCGGCCGCCTGGCGCGCCGCAGCCGCCGCTTCTTCCGCCTGCCGCGTGGAGGTGATCCCGTCGGCCAGCAGCCGCCGCTGCCGCTCCGCCTCCCGCTCGGCCTGGGCGGCCGCGGAGCTCCGCTGCTCGGCGTCCGCGGCGAGCTCGGGAACATCCAGCTCGATCAGGGTCTGTCCCCGCGCGACGCGATCACCAACCTGGGCCCGCACCGCCCGGACCACGCCCGCCGCCGGGGCCGCGAGCAGCGCCGATCCGCCGGGCCGGGCCACGAGCCGCCCGATGAGGAGCTGCTCCTCGACGAGAGAATCGCGGGTCACGCTGGCCAGACCCACCGGCACCCGGGTGCTCGCGAGGGGCGACCCCGCATCGTCGGATTCGGCGCGGGTGCAGGCCGCCGCCAGCAAGGTGGCGGCGAGCAACGGACCGGGGCGGATCATTCCTCCACTCTCCCGAGCAGAGCGTACCAGTCGGCCAGCGCCTCTTGAAAGGCGAGCTGGTCCTGCACCGCGGCGAGCACGACCTCGCGCTCGCTCCGGAGCGCGTCGAGCACGGGCAGGATGCCGGTCTCGCCCGACTGGTACGCCCGGACCGCTCGCCCACGCAAAAGAGCCGCCTGCGGGAGGAGCGAGTCCCGGGCGAAGCGGGCCCGTCCGCCGCTCTCCACGAGCCGGACGCGGGCCTCGCGCAGGGCACGCGTAGCCTCGAGCCGGGTCTCACCGGCGAGTGCAGCAGCTCGGCGCGCCCGCGCGGTCGCCCCGGCCGCCAGCCCGCCGCCCCGCTGCCACAACGGGAGCGGCAGCGCGATGCCGAGGACGGCGAGCGTGCCGGGCTGGGACGGATCGTTCCATTCCGCCCCGCCCTGGAGACTCGGCAATGGAATCCGCTGCACCGCCGCGCTCCGGGCGAGCGCAGCCGTGGCCGACGACTCGGCGACGGCCGCGCGCACGGCCGGGAGGCTGTCGGCGGCCGGTGCGTCGGGCGGCTGGTCGCCGAGCCCGTCATCGAGCGAGCCCGCCGCGTGGGGCGGCTCGAGTCTGTCCCAGGCGATGGCGCGCGCAAGCGCCGCCTCCGCCACTCGCGCCGCCTGCCGCGCGGCGGACAGCGTCTGGCGCGCGCGCGCCGCCTCCTGCGCCGCCTGCTCCTGCTCGAGGAGGGAGATGTCCCCGGCCCGCAACCGGGCGGCAGCGATCCGCGCCACGGAGTCGGCCTGGCTCGCCTGTGCGGCGACCAGGCGCTCCCCGCCGGTGGCGGCGAGGGCGCCGTAGAACGTCGCTCGCACCTCGCGGACCAGGTCCGCCATGGTGCGGTTCGAGTCGGCCTCCGCGCCCGCGATCCGGGCCCGTGCGGCGGAGCGTTCCGGGCTCCGTCGCAGGAGAAAGTCGAGCGGCTGGTCGAACAGAAAGTGCTCCTGCGGGACCGCGCCGGTGTGACTGAAGGAGACCGTGGGGTTACTGACGGCCCCCGCGCTGCGAAGCGCGGCCCGCGCTTCGGCGACGTGCGCCGCGGCGGCCGTCACCTGGCCGCGCGTGGCGCGGGCACGGGCCAGCGCCGTGCGGAGCGACACCGAATCGCCAGGGCCCTGCGTCATGATCGCGAGGACGAGCGGGATCAGCATGAACCGGCGGCGGGGACCCTCAAGGCACGCACACGAGAAGCGCGAACGCGCCCGGAATGGCCTGGCGCCGCGCGCGGGGCTGGAGGCCCTGGTGCGGGCCGGGCGCCCGCGAGGCAGGCGGCGCCAAGGAGACCTGCGAGCGGGGTGATGCGCACGCTGGAATATGGCGAGGTCGGCGGACCCGCGCCCGGGCCGGCCCACGGGGGCGGTTGCGCTTCCGCCGCCCCTCCGCCCAGCTTTGGGCTGCCCGATGACAGCCGCCGATCCGCGCTCCCGCGCCAGCCCCCCCGCCGTGAAGCCCCTCGACAAGATCACGCTCGCCGTGATCGGACTGGTGCTGACGGCCGCCGCCGCCGGCTACATCTCGACCGAGGGCACCGAGGCGACTGCCGCCGCCCGGCGCGACGCCGCCGCGTCGGGGAGCATCGTCGACCTCCGCCCGTTCCGCACCGCGCAGCGGGTCGCGGCCCTGGCCGAGACCCGCGACGAGCGCGACCTCGCCCGCGAGGCCGTGCGACTCGGCGATCACTCCATCGATCTCGCCTTCACCATCGCGCTGCTCGAGGCCGCGGAGCACCCGCCCCAGCCGACGCCGGAGACCAAGGCGATCCAGGCCCGCATCGACAGCACCCGGCGGCTCATCGCCGACGACAGTGCGCACGTGGCGCAGCTCGGGGGAGCCCGCGCGCGGAGCGGCGCAGCGGCGGACCGGGCGGAGACCGAGCGCGACCTCGCCAACGCCCAGCTCGAGCTCCACCGGGGAGAGCTGAGCGACGCCAAGGATGACCTGATCCGGGCCGGCGGCGATCCGCAGGGGCGGATCCGGCAGATGGTGGCGGACCACGACAGCACCGAGCACGCGGCAGCGGGCGCCGTCAAGCCGGCGAACGGAGAAGAAGGCGCGACGCGGGCGAAAGAGGGCAGCGGGCTGCTCGGCCGGCTCGAGCGCTGGCGCGCGCTCAAAGCGAAGCAGGCGGCCATCGACCGGGCACGGGACGAGGCCACAGCCGGGATCCCGACGCTGACGGCCCGGCGGCAGGAGTTCGCCCAGCACATGGGCCAGGTGCAGTCGGACTCGGGCGGAGATCTGCTGTCGCGCACCCGGCACCTGTCCACCGACCAGAAGGTGCTCGCCGGGCTCACCCAGCGCATCGAAGACCAGGTGTCCCTGCTCGACGTCTACAGTCGCTGGAGCACGCTAGCCGCCGACCAGCGCCGGGCCGCGCTGCATGCGGTGCTGCTCGACGCCGTCTGGCTGCTCCTCATTCTCCTGGCGGCGGTGGGGATCGGCGCCTGGCTCGAGCATCTGTTCGCCGGCTTCGCCCCCGAGCGCCGCCTCCTCCAGACCCTCCGGACCGTCACCCGCTTCACCATGCGGGGGCTCGCCGTGGTCGCCGGGGCGCTCATCCTGTTCGGGCCGCCGAGCCAGCTCGCCACCATCATCGGGCTCGCGGGTGCGGGCCTCACCGTCGTGCTCAAGGATTTCATCGTCGGCTTCTTCGGGTGGTTCGCCCTGATGGGGCGGAACGGGATCCGGGTCGGCGACTGGGTGGAGATCAACGGCGTGAGCGGGGTGGTCATCGAGATCACTCCGTTCCACACCGTGCTGCTCGAGACCGGCAACTGGACCGACGCGGGCCACCCGACCGGACGGCAGGTGACGTTCAGCAACGCCTTCGCGATCGAGGGGCATTACTTCAACTTCTCCACGTCCGGGCAGTGGCTCTGGGACGAGGTGGAGTTCGAGCTGCCGACCGCCAACGCGCCGGCCATCATTCAGTCGATCCGGAAGCTCGTGACGGACGAGACGGCGGAGAACGCGCGCCAGGCGGAGCAGGAGTGGGGGCGGGTGACGACGGGGCGGGTGACGACGGCGCGGGCGGTGACCGGCTTCACGGCCGAGCCGGCGATCGACGTACGCCCGGGCGCGGGGGGAACGCACGTCCTCGTGCGTTACATCACGCGGGCCGCGGACCGGCACCGCTTCCGGACCCGGCTGTACCAGGCCGTGGTCGAGCTGCTCGGCGAGCCCGCCTCAGGTCAGCCCGTGCCGGCGACCTAAGAGCGGCTAGCGGAAGCGACCGAAGCGACCGAAGCGACGAAAGCCCAGACCGAACGGCCGAAAGCCGCCGTCGAAGCCGAACCCGAAGAAGAGCCCGCTCGCGAAGGGCGGATAGAACGGGTAGCCGTAGCCGTAGCCGTAGTACGGCACGTAGGCGTATGCCCGCCGGTAGGTTCCGTAGCCCAGCAGATCGTAATCGAACGCCCCCTGGGCGATGTCCCGCACGAAGGCGTTCAGGTCCGCCTCCGGATCGTCCGAGATTCGCACCGAGTCGAGCGCCGCGAGGTTCCACTGGCCGCCCTCGGCGTACCGGTCGAGCCGGAACCGCTCGCGCGAGACGGCGGCGTAAACCGTGCCCCGCGCCGATCGGCCGGTGACCGTGAAGGCCTCCCGCCCCCCGCGCCCGTGGATCTCATAGCGCTTGCCGCCGCGGACGAAATTGTCGTCGCCCGGGTTGAGCGGGAACAGCACGCGGACCCGCCGCTCGGGATCCACGTGCAGGACGATGAGGTAGCCGTCGTCGCGGGTCTGAACCCGGACGCTGGCCCGGTCACCCGGGCGGTAGCGACCGTCGTCGCTCAGCCAGAGACGAATGCTCGGATCGTCGTGCGTCGAGGGGAGCGGCGGCGCGGATACTCCGCCGGAAAGCGTTGCGGCCAGCAGCAGGAAAGGGATCATCATGCCCGGGGAGACGAGCCAGTCGCCCCGGCTCACACCCTCCCGGATCCAACGATCGACCGATCCATCAGCGGCCGGCCTTGGCGAGAATCTGGCGTTGCGCCCAGAGCACGTAGAGCTCCACAGCCGATGGCTTGCTGGTCATACCCGCCTCCGCGAGATCGGTCCGGCAGCTTGAACGTCGGCTCGCGGGCGTCGGTTCCCACGGTATATTCGGCCGTTTCGCAGCCACGGGGAGAGCACGCATGATCACCGTCCGACGCAGGGAAAGCGGCGAAACACTGCTGCAAGTGCCGGCGGACACCCTGGCGGGAGCGCGGCTGGACCACGCCGTCCTGCCGCGGGCGGATCTCCGCCGCGCGGATCTGCGGGGTGCCCACCTTCGGGGCGCCGACCTCTGTCAGGCCGACCTCACGGGGGCGGACTTCGCCGGTGCGAACCTCGCCGGGGCAGACCTCACGCTGGCGAACCTGGAGCAGACCAGCTTCCGAGGCGCGAATCTCTCCGACGCGCGGCTCCAGGCCGTGACCCTGGAGGTCAAGGGGGCGGCGCGCACGGACTTCAGGCGGGCGGATCTTACCCGCGTCAACCTGAAGAACTCGAACCTCGCCGGCGTGAGCTTCGCGGACGGGGTGCTGCGCCGCATCGATCTCACGCGGGTGTGCCTTGCGGGCGCGGACCTCACCGGGGCGGACCTCACCGAGGTGAACTTCAGCCATTCGGATCTGACCGGGGCGCGCCTGACGCAAGCGATGCTCTGCGGCGGGCTCTTCAACGGGACGGACCTGAGGGACGCGGACCTGCGCGGTGCCGAGCTGGCGCTCGCCGTGCTCAACGGCGCCCGGCTGGCCGGCGCGGACCTGAGCGGCGCGCAGCTCTCCAAAACGGTGATCGCCCGATGCGCCGACCTCCACCTGGCACGGGGCCTGGACGCGGTCCAGCACGTGTCGCCGTCCTCGATAGATATCGACACGCTCCGCCACTCGCTGGCGGCTCTCGAGGACGACTTCCTGCTGGGGCTGGGGCTCGAGCTGGCGGAGCTGGTGCGCCTCCGCGCCGCCTGACCGGGCGCGCCCGCCCGAGTCTAGGCGCTGCCGTCCGCGTCCGGGGCGTCCTTGGGATCCGGGCGGCCCAGGAACGGCGCGATCCGCGACAGGAGGTTCGGGGGAGCGGCGATGCGCGATAGCTTGCTCCGCACCCCGGTCAGCACGCTGCGCTCGAAGTTGAACTCCCGCGTGCATTGCGCGCAGACGTCGAGGTGCTCCTGGACCAGCCGCATCTCCTCCGGGTTGAGCTCGTGATCGAGGAAATCGTCCAGCCGGCGGAACGCCTCTTCGCAGGTCATGCGGTCCAGGTGCTCGCTCATAGCTCCACCGACCGTGAAGGGTGGACGATCCCGGCCTCTTCCGCCACCTGCCATAACGCCTTCTGAAGGATCTTGCGGCCGCGATGCAGCCGGGAGCGGACGGTGCCGACCGGGCAGCCCAGGGCACGAGCGATCTCTTCGTAGCTGAAATCCTGCATGAAATAAAGAGTAGACACGATCCGGTACTCGTCCGGGAGCTGCTCCAGGGCCGCCACCACCTGCTCGGTGCCGAGGCGGTCGAGCAGCATTGCGGCCGGGTCGGGTCCCCCCGTCGGAAATCCTACCTCGCCGGAGCGCGCATACAGGTAGAGGTCCGGCGTGTCGTCGAGGTCCACAGTGGGGCGGCGCCGGTCCTTCCGGTACTTGGACCGGTAGCAGTTAGTCAGGATCTTGAAGAACCACGCCTTGAAATTGGACCCGGCCTCGAACGAGCCGAATCCGCGGAAGGCGAGCATCGCCGCCTCCTGCACCAGGTCCTCCGCGTCGCTTCGGTTGTTGGACAGCCGGAAGGCGTAGCCGTACGCCGCATCGACCACCGCCGCGAGGAGCGCCTCGAAGCTCGCGGACGCATGCGTGCTCGCATCCGGTGCTTTGTTCGCGTCCGACCCCGACAGCATCTGCATCACCGATTCTCCCGGCTCGCCGGTCCGAAGTCAAGCCGCACCACGCCTTCAACGTCACTGTGCCGCGAAATGGTTCCCTCTCCCTGGCCAGGGAGCGGGAACCTTTGGCCCCCGCGCGGCATTCACCGGACGTTCGCCTTGCCCGCCACCCCCTCACGAGGGCTGCCCGACGCCGTGTGCCTCCGCGTCTTGATGTTCGGCTGGGAATTCCCTCCGTTTCAGGCCGGCGGGCTCGGCACCGCCACGCAGGGCCTGGTGAAGGGCCTGGTCCGCCAGGGCGCCCAGGTGACGCTGGTGGTGCCGTTCGAAGCCGGCGCCAGCGATCTCACGGCGCTGCGCCTGGTGAGCGCCGCCCGATCCATGGGGGCTGTGACGGTGCACCGCATCGCTACGCCGATGACCGCCTACGGCGGGGCGGACGCCTACCTGACGACGCTGGAGCAGGCCCGGCTCGGCGGCGTGCCCACCGCGGTATATGGAAGGAATCTCCAGGAGGAGGTCGAGCGGTTCGCCGCAGTGGCGGGGGCCATCGCCGAGCGGGAGGCGCACGACGTCATCGACACCCACGACTGGCTCACGTTCGGCGCCGGGCTCCGCGCCCGCGCGGCGTCGGGCAAGCCGCTCGTCGCGCACATCCATGCCACCGAGTTCGACCGCTCCGGCGAGGCGGTGGACCAGGGCATCGCGAGGCGCGAGCGGCACGGTCTCGCGTCCGCCAACCGCGTCATCGCCAACAGCCGGCGGCTCCGCGACCTCGTCGTCACCCGTTACCAAATCGCCCCCGACCGGGTCGACGTGGTGCATTGGGGCATCGACGGCGCGCGCGCGGCGCCCGGCCGGCCCGGCGGCAGCCCGTTCCCCGCTGGCGATCCGGTGGTGCTGTTCATCGGGCGCATCACCCGGCAGAAGGGACCGGAAACGTTCGTCCAGGTAGCGCGGCGCGTGGCCGACCATGTGCCGAACGCGCGCTTTCTCATGGCCGGGGTGGGCGACTTTCTGCCCGCGGTGATCGAGCGCTCCGTCGCCCTCGGGCTGGCCGACCGCATGCACTTCGCCGGCCCCCTGGCCGGCGCCGACGTGGACCGAGCCTACCGGCTGGCGGACGTGTGCGTGATGCCGTCGGTCAGCGAGCCGTTCGGCCTCGTGGCCCTCGAGAGCCTCCGGAACGGCACGCCGTGCATCATCCCCCGCACGGCGGGCGCGTCGGAGACGATCCGCAACGCGTTCAAAGTGGACTTCTGGGACGTCGAGGAGATGGCGAATCAGGTCATCGGGCTCCTCCGCCATCCGGCGCTCAGAGACGAGCTGAATCGCCGAGGCCTGGAAGAGCTGGGGCAGCCCCGGTTCGGTCTGGACGAGCCCGCTCGTCTCACGATAGACTCGTATCGACGGGCGCTCGCGGGCGCGGGAGCGAGGTAGCCATGCCGGACGTCTGCTTCTACTTCCAGGTGCATCAGCCGTACCGGCTGCGGCGCTTCCGCGTGTTCGACATCGGGGAGGAACGCGATCCCTTCGCCGACGAGGAGAACCGGCGGATCCTGGAGCGCGTCGCGGAGAAGTGCTACCGGCCCGCCAACGCGCTGCTGGCCGAGCTGATCCGACGGTCCGAGGGTCGCTTCCGGCTGGCGCTCAGCCTGAGCGGTGTCCTGCTGGAGCAGCTTGCCGCCCACGCCCCGGAGACGCTGGAGAGCTTTCAGGCGCTGGTGGCCACGGGTGGCGTGGAGCTGCTGGGGGAGACCTACCACCACAGTCTCGCGTCGCTCGGCGACCGGGCCGAGTTCGAGACCCAGATCGCCCTGCACCAGGCTGCCCTGCACCGCTGGTTCGGCCGCCGGGCCACCGTGTTCCGCAACACCGAGCTGATCTACACCGACGCGCTCGCGCCCGCGATCGCGGCAGCCGGCTTCCGTGGAGTGCTGGTCGAGGGCGCGGACCACGTTCTCGGCTGGCGCTCGCCCAATCACGTGTACGCGGCCGCTGAAGAGGCCGGCCTCCGGCTCCTGCCCCGCAACTACCGGCTGAGCGATGACGTCGGATTCCGCTTCTCCACCCGCGAGTGGGACGGCTGGCCCCTCACGGCGGACCGGTGGGCCGAGTGGATCGCGACGAGCGGTGGGGACAGCGTCCATGTCTTCTGCGACTACGAGACGTTCGGGGAGCATCAGTGGCGCGACACGGGCATCTTCGAGTTCCTCGCGCACGTGCCGGAGGCGTTCGCCCGCCGGGGGCTCCGATTCGTCCAGCCCGCGGATCTCGCGGCGCGCGAGCCGGTCGGCACGCTAAGCTTCCCCTTGCCCACCTCCTGGGCCGACATCGAGCGTGACACGACCGCCTGGCTCGGCAACGGGCTCCAGCAGGCGGCCCACGCGCGGGTCTACCGGCTGCGTGAGGCGGTGCTGGCCGCCGCCGATCCCGCGCTCACCGAGCGCTGGCGCCGCCTCACCACGAGCGACCACCTCTACTACATGTGTACGAAGTGGTTCGCCGATGGCGACGTGCACAAGTACTTCAGCCCGTACGAGACCCCCTACGATGCCTTCGTCACGTACATGAACGTCCTCCAGGATCTCGAGCAGCGACTGGCCGTGCCCGAAGCAGCCGTCGCGGGCTGACGGCCGGCTCGCGCTGGAACCTTCGCGGGGAGTCCCGCATTCGAGCCTTACGGTGCCTCGCGCGAACGCAGGGAGGGAAGCAATGGCGACGGAAGCGGCCCGGCTGGAGCAGGATGCCCGGCGGGAACGGAACTGGAAGCGGTGGGGACCCTACCTCGCCGAACGGCAGTGGGGGACGGTCCGCGAGGACTACTCGGCCGACGGCAACGTCTGGGAGTACTTTCCCCACGACCACGCCCGGAGTCGCACCTATCGGTGGGGCGAGGACGGTCTCCTCGGCATCACCGACCGGCAGTGCCGCCTCTGCTTCGGGCTCGCTCTCTGGAACGGGCGCGACGCGATCCTCAAGGAACGCCTGTTCGGCCTCACCGGCCCCGAGGGGAATCACGGCGAGGACGTGAAGGAGTGCTACTACTACCTCGACTCGACCCCGACGCACTCGTACCTCAAGGCGCTCTACAAGTACCCGCAGGCGGCCTTTCCATATGACGAGCTGGTCGCCGAGAACCGCCGTCGCGGGAAGGACAACCCCGAGTACGAGCTTGCCGATACCGGCGTGTTCGACGGGGATCGCTACTTCGACGTCGTCGCGGAATACGCGAAGGCCGGGCCGGACGACATCCTGATCCGGATCACGGTATCCAACCGCGGGCCCGAGCCGGCGCCCCTGCACGTCCTGCCCACGCTCTGGTTTCGGAACACCTGGAGCTGGGGTCGAACGGGGGAAGGCTACCACCCCCGACCGGCGATCGAGCGCGGCTCGAGCGGCCGGGAGCTGATCGCCCGGCACGGATTGTTGGGCGACTACCGGCTCCGCGCGGAGCCCTGCGGGGGCGCTCAGCCCACCCTGCTCTTCACCGAGAACGAGACCAACGTCGAGCGCCTGTACGGCGCAGCGAATCCGACACCCTACACAAAGGACGCGTTCCACGAGTACGTGATCGGGGGACGGCTGGACGCGGTGAACCCCGGCGGCACCGGCACCAAGGCGGCTGCGCACTACCGGGTCGAGGTGCCGGCGGGCGGGAGCGTCACGATCCGGCTCCGCTTGAGCGAGGTGAACCAGGCGCCCGCCGAGCCGTTCGGTGTCGCCTTCGACCGCACCGTGGACGCCCGCGTTCACGAGGCCGACGAGTTCTACGCCGGCCGGGCTCCCGCCGGCGCCACGCCGGCGGAGCGCGCAGTGCTGCGCCAGGGCTACGCGGGCCTCCTGTGGAGCAAGCAGTTCTATCACTACGCCGTGCGCGACTGGGTTGCGGGAGATCCGGCGCAGCCGCCGGCGCCCCCGGGCCGGGAGCGGGGGCGTAACGGCGAGTGGACCCACGTCTACAACCGGGATGTGATCTCGATGCCCGACAAATGGGAGTATCCCTGGTTCGCGGCCTGGGACCTCGCATTCCACACGATCCCGTTCGCGCGGGTCGATCCCCACTTCGCCAAGGAGCAGCTCCTGCTCCTGCTCCGGGAGTGGTACATGCACCCGAACGGGCAGATCCCCGCGTACGAGTTCGCGTTTTCCGACGTGAACCCACCCGTGCACGCCTGGGCCGTGTGGCGGGTGTACAAGATGACCGGCCCGCGCGGCAAGCGCGACCGCCTGTTCCTCGAGCGGGCGTTTCAGAAGCTGTTGCTCAACTTCACCTGGTGGGTGAACCGGAAGGACCCCGAGGGGCGGAACCTGTTCGCCGGCGGCTTCCTCGGCCTCGACAACATCGGCGTGTTCGACCGCTCGCGGCCGCTGCCGACGGGCGGCCACCTGGAACAGGCCGACGGCACCGCGTGGATGGCGTTCTACTGCAACACCATGCTCTCGATCGCGCTGGAGCTCGCGAGCGAGGACCCGGTGTACGAGGACATCGCCTCCAAGTTCTTCGAGCACTTCATCGCGATCGCCGACGCGATCAACACGCTGGGCGGCACCGGCCTCTGGGCGGAGGACGACGGCTTCTACTATGACCAGCTCCACTGCTGCGGACGGGTGATCCCTCTTCGGATCCGCTCGCTGGTCGGCATCCTGCCGCTCATCGCGGTCGAGGTGCTGGAGGAATCGACGATCGCCAAGCTCCCCGGGTTCCGGAAGCGGATGGGCTGGTTCTTGGAGAACCGGCCGGATCTCGCCCGCCACATCGCCTGCATGCAGGCCCGGCAGGGCGACCACGGGCTTCACCGCCTGCTCGCCATTCCCTCGCGCGAGCGGCTGCTCAGGGTCGTCGGGTACCTGCTCGACGAAACCGAGTTCCTCTCCCCCCACGGCGTCCGCTCGATCTCCCGGGTACACCGCGAGCATCCATACACCTTCGACGTGATGGGCGAGACGTACCGGGTCGATTACGTCCCGGGCGAGTCCAACAGCGGCCTCTTCGGCGGAAACTCGAACTGGCGCGGCCCGATCTGGTTCCCGATGAACTTCCTCATCCTCGAGGCGCTCGAGCGCTACCACCACTTCTATGGCGACGAGCTTCAGGTCGAGTGTCCCACCGGATCGGGTCAGCGGGTGACGCTGGCGGAGGCCGCGCACGTCATCCAGCAGCGCCTGGCCTCGCTGTTCCTGCCCGATGCCCAGGGGCGCCGGCCGTGCCACGGCGGGGACGAGCGGTACGCCCGCGACCCGCATTGGCGCGAGCTGGTCCTGTTCCATGAATACTTCCACGGCGAGACCGGACGCGGCGTCGGAGCGAGCCACCAGACGGGCTGGACCGCCCTTGCGTTGCGGTGCATCGAGGACGTCGCCCGGATGCGGTCGCCGCGCGATGAACGCGCCGAGGACCCCGCACATCCCGCGTTGAGCGGCCCATGAGCGGACTCGCCGAGCCCGCGGTCACCCGCGAATGGCTCGAGGCCGACGGGCTCGGCGGGTTCGCGTCCGGGACGGTCGCCGGCATCCGGACCCGGCGCTATCACGCGCTGCTCCTCGTCGCGACCCGCCCTCCCGGCGGGCGAATGGCCCTGGTGAACGGGCTGGACGCCTCGCTCCAGCTCGGCGACGGTAGTGGCACGCCGGTCTACCTCTCCCGCGAGCACTACGCGCCGGACGTGATCACGCCGGCCGACCCGCCGAAGCTCGAGGCCTTCACTCGCGAGCCCTGGCCCACCTGGACCTGGAGCGTGGCCCCGGGTGTGCGGGTGAGTCAGGAGGTCTTCGTGCCCCAGGGGATGCCCGCGGTGGCGGTCCGGTGGCGGCTGCCGGACCGGACTCCGCGGGCGGTGCTCCACGTGCGGCCGTTCCTCTCCGGCCGCGATTTCCACGCCTTGCATCACGAGAATCCGGCGTTCGACTTCGGGAGCCATGTGGCCGATGGCCGGGTGCGGTGGGCGCCGTATCCGGGCGTCCCGGCCGTCACCGCGCTCACGAACGGCGCGTACACCGCCGAACCCGCGTGGTACCGGGGCTTCCTCTACTCCGAAGAACGCGCTCGGGGACTCGATTTCGTCGAGGACCTCGCCGCGCCGGGCCGGTTCACGTGGGATCTCACGGTGGGCGACGCCCTGCTCCTGCTCACGACTGACCCCGCGGCGGTCGTCCGCCCGGCGGAGACGCCTCAAGGCGCCTGGGCCCGCCTCGCCGCGGCCGAGCGGCGGCGGCGGTCGCGGCTTCCGTCGGCGCTGCACCGTGCGGCCGGCGCCTACGTGGTACGCCGGGGCACTGGCAAGACGATCATCGCCGGCTACCCGTGGTTCGGCGACTGGGGCCGGGACACGCTGATCTCACTGCGCGGCCTTTGTCTCGCCACCGGCCGGCTGGACGACGCGAAAGCGATCCTGCTCGAGTGGGCGGGCCAGGTCTCGGAAGGAATGCTGCCCAACCGCTTCGTGGATCAGGGCGACGCCCCGGAGTTCAACACCGTCGATGCGGCGCTCTGGTACGTGGTCGCGGTGCACGACTACCTCGCCGCGGTGGCGAGCCGGGGCCTCAAGGGGCCGACCCGGCGCGACCGCGAGCGCCTCCAGGCGGCGTGTCTCGCGATCGTGAGCGGGTACGCGCGCGGCACACGCTACGGCATCCGGCTCGATGCCGACGGGCTCCTCGCCGCCGGCGAGCCGGGCGTGCAGCTCACCTGGATGGACGCGAAGGTCGGCGACTGGGTCGTGACGCCGCGGATCGGCAAGCCGGTCGAGGTGCAGGCGCTCTGGCTCAACGCGGTCCGGATCGCCGGCGCCTGGGATCCCACCTGGATCGCGGCATGGGAGCGCGGGCGGACCGCGTTCGTCGAGCGCTTCTGGAACGGCGAGCTCGGCTGGCTCAACGACGTGGTGGACCCGGATCATCGGGCCGGCACCGTGGACGCCTCGCTGCGCCCCAACCAGATCTTCGCCGTGGGCGGGCTGCCGTTCCCCGTGCTGGAGGGCGCGCGGGCGCGCCGGGTCGTGGACATCGTGGAGCGCGCGCTGTGGACGCCGCTCGGCCCGCGCTCGCTCGCCCCCGACGACCCGCGCTACGTCGGTCACTACGAGGGCGGCGTCCGCGAACGCGACGGCGCTTACCACCAGGGCACGGTGTGGCCCTGGCTCATCGGGCCGTTCGTGGAAGCCTGGGTGCGCGTGCGCGGCGACACGCCGGCGACGCGCCAGCAGGCGCGGCAATGCTTCCTGGATCCCCTGCTCGCGCACCTGGACGAGGCCGGGCTGGGCCACGTGTCCGAGATCGCCGACGGCGAGCCGCCGCACACGCCGCGGGGGTGTCCGTTCCAGGCCTGGTCGCTGGCGGAGGCGCTGCGGCTGGATCAGATCGTCCTGCGCGTCGAGGGAGAGAGAGCTCGTGACCGCCACCGCCGCTGAGCCGGCCGCCCGACGCCGGGCCGCCGGTTACCTCGCGCACTGGCGAGAGTACGCCATCGAGGGGACGCTGCTTGGCCTCTTCATGGTCTCGGCCTGCGGATTCACGGCGCTGCTGGAACACCCCGCGTCGCCCGCGGTGCGGGCCATTCCCGATCCCTTCGTGCGCCGCTTCCTGACCGGGTGCGCCATGGGCGCGACGGCCATCGCGCTCATCTACTCCCGGTGGGGAATGCGTTCGGGCGCGCACATGAACCCCTCCACCACGCTGGCGTTCACCCGGCTCGGGAAGGTCGCCCCACGCGACGCGATCGGGTATGCCGCGGCGCAGTTCGTGGGCGGCGCGCTGGGGGTTGCGCTGTCGGGATTGCTGTTCGGGTCCCTCCTCGCCCATGAGCGGGTGCGCTGGGCGGTCACCGTGCCGGGCCCGGGCGGTCTCCTGGTCGCCTTCGCGGCGGAGCTCGCGATCGCGTTCGTGCTGATGACGGTGATCCTGCGCGTGTCGAACCACCCCCGGTTCGCCGCGTGGACCGGCATCTGCGCCGGGCTCCTAGTGGCGGCCTACATCACGTTCGAGGCGCCGCTCTCGGGCATGAGCCTGAACCCGGCCCGGACCCTCGCGTCCGCGCTCGGGGCCCACGAATGGACCGGCCTCTGGCTGTACTTCACGGCTCCGCCGCTCGGCATGCTCCTCGCCGCCGAGGTATACCTGCGGACCCGGGGTCCGGCGGCCGTGTTCTGTGCCAAGCTCCATCACCAGAACAGCGAGCCCTGCATCTTCTGCGAACACCGCACGGCCGGCGCGTGAGCGGGTGCGCGGCCGTGCTCGAGCTGCTGGACGACTACCTCGACGGCGAGCTCCAGCCGAGGGACATGCGGCGCATCCACGCCCACCTGGCCGAGTGCGACGCCTGCGCGGCCGAGTTCCGGCGCGCGCGGCGCGAGGTGGACGCCGTGCGCGAGCGCCTGCGGCAGGTGCCGGTGCCGCCGGATCTGCGCGCGCGGCTCGGCGCCGCGATCCGGGAACTCTCCTCGCACGGCCGGCATTAGTCACGCATCAGCGATCCGCCACGGAAGAGATCCGTGCGGCGTGACTACTCCGGAGGCGACGATGCGGGCGACGAGACTGGCGACGGTGGCACTCCTGCTGGCGGGGGTGGCGGGCGCTGCCGAGGCACAGGTGGCGGAGAAGAAGGGGCTCACGCTCGACGGCGCCCGGCAAGTGATCGCCGCAGCGACGGCGTACGCCCGGACCAAGGCGGGCACGGCGGTCATCGCCGTGGTGGACGAAGGCGGCAACCTCATGGCGCTCGACCGGCTCGACAACACCTTCGCCGCCGGCGCCAACATCTCGATCGGCAAGGCCCGCACGGCGGTGCTCTTCAAGCGACCCACCAAGGTCTTCGAGGACATCATCAAGAACGGGCGCACCTCGATGGTGGCGCTCAACGACTTCACTCCGCTCCAGGGCGGCGTGCCCATCGCCGTGGACGGCCAGATCGTGGGCGGCGTCGGGGTGAGCGGCGCCGCGAGCGCTCAGGAAGACGAGGAGGTCGCGCTCGCGGGCGCGAACGCCCTCGCTACCATCAAGACGAGCCTCGGCGGCACCACGCCGAGCGAGACCGTCCACTACTTCACCCGCGACCAGGTGGCCGCGTCCTTCGCCAGGGGCGCGGTGCTCCTCGACGGCACGGGTCGCAGCTACATGGTGCACACCAGCCGCCGCGAGACGCCGGGCCAGGCGGAGATCCACACGCGCGACACCGACATCATCTACGTCATCGAAGGTTCCGCCACGTTCGTCACGGGCGGCACCGCGGTCGACACCAAGACGACCGCTCCGGACGAGCTGCGCGGCTCCGCCATCGAGGGCGGCGAGACCCGGCGCATCGCGAAGGGCGATGTGATCACCGTGCCCGCCGGCACGCCGCACTGGTTCAAGGATGTGAAGGGGCCCATCGCCTACTACACCGTCAAGGTCCGCTGAGGGCCGCGGAGCTCACCATGCGCCACCAGCTCGCAGCGCTCGTCACGACGGTCGCGTTGAGCGGCCTCGCCGCACCCGCCCGTGGGCAGACCACGGGCGACGCCCCGGTATCCGGCAACCCGGTCGCGATCGTCGACCTCCGCACGGAGGAGGGCGCCCGCCTTGTCCAGGGCCAGTGGCGGTTCCGCGACGTGAAGATCGTAGACGTGCATCATCGGGCGCCGGGCCCGGATCTGCGTCCTTCGGGCCCGGCGAATCGCACTTCGGACATCACGCCCCGCATCGGGACCCCCGAATTCGAGGTCGCCGGCTGGACCCCGATCACGGCTCCCTCGGTGGAGCAGCGTCGCGGTAACGGTCGGCTCAGCTTCGTCTGGTACCGGCTCGACGTCACCATCCCGTCGCGCGTCGGCGAGGTGGACCCGACCGGCATGACCGCGGTCTTCGAGATCGTCGTGGACGACTACGCGGAGGTCTGGGTGAACGGCGGGCTCCCGAGCGTGCTCGGCCAGACCGGCGGCCCGCTGGTGAAGGGCTTCAACGCCCCGAACCGCGTGGTCCTCACGCGGGACGCGCGACCCGGCCAGCAATTCCAGCTCGCCATCTTCGGCGCCAACGGCCCGCTCTCCAATCCGCCGGGCAAC
>Ga0070707_100002645_pt1 | contig 17038 bp, 16 predicted proteins | sample KBSK5502metaG_FD_65468 | JGI IMG/M metagenome (GOLD analysis project Ga0070707, IMG submission 65468) | Corn, switchgrass and miscanthus rhizosphere microbial communities from Kellogg Biological Station, Michigan, USA - KBS K5-50-2 metaG | ecosystem: Host-associated > Plants > Roots >... | reverse complement strand
CGCCGCTCCGAGTCACCGAGCAGTGCGCCCATTGCCGAGGCCAGCGCCGCGGGGTCGTCGACCGGCACGAGCAGCCCGGTCACTCCGTCTTCGACCGCGTCCACATGCCCTGCCACACGCGTGGCCACCACTGCCAAACCGCAGGCCATCGCTTCAAGCAGACTGAGTGGGAGGCCTTCCCGCCGAGAAGCCGAAACGTAAAGATCGATTGCGGGCATGCTGCGGGGCGCATCCGCGATGAAGCCGGCGAACCGGACACGATCTGCGACCTTCAAGTCACGAGTGAGAGCCTTAAGCCTCCCAAGCTCAGGCCCATCGCCAACTATGAGGAGCCGGGCCTTACTCAACTGTGAGGGCAGCAGGGCGAAGGCTTCGATAAGGACATCCAGCGCTTTGACCGGATCAAGGCGGGCCACGGTGCCGAGCACGGGTCCTTCAGATGGGAGCTCCAGCGCTTCCCGGGACAGCGGCTGCTTCTCGGCCAGATCTCGAACTCTGACATAGTCCGTGGCATTGACGATGATTTGAGTACGGTCCGTCGGCGCCAACTTGAGTTGTTGTGCCTCCTGCGCTTGGCCCGAAGATACATGGATGATGGTTTCTGATGTGCTCGCCAGCCTCCGTTCCAAGCTCAAGTAGGCCCAGCCCGGGACGGGCGCGTAATCGGCGTAGTGGATGCCGTGGAACGTGTGCACGGCCGGCACTCGCGCGAGCAACGCCCCCACACGACCGTAGAGTCCGGCCCCCTTTCCATGGCTATGGACCACGTGAACGTTGCGATTGCGGATCAACCGGTACACGCGCCAGAAGTTGAGCAAGGAGAGGCGATTGAGCGGAAGGTCGACAAAGTCGGCGCCGAGCCCACGATAAACTTCCGCGAGCGGACCGCCATCCGGGCCAGCCACCGTGATCCTGAATTCCTCGCGCGGGAGTCCGGCGATCAGGTCACGAACATGGACGGGTCCCCCACCGAGTTGAGTGGATACCACCAGCTCCAGAACTCGGATCCTGTCCGGCATTTCAGCGCTCCAGGCCCCGCCTGAGTGCCCGGCGCAGGGAGGCCGGCACCGCCAGCGCCAGCGCGGCGCGCAGCGCGAAGACGGCGCACCACGGAGGGTAGGCGCCGTCGCGCACCGCGCGCCAGCGGATGCGGGCCTCGGCGCGGAGCCGCGCGCCGTCGCGCTCCGCGGTCACGCGCCCCGGGAGCAGTCGCCTGATGACCAGCGGCTCGCCCAGATTGGCCATCCGCGTCCATCGGCTCATCCGCATCCAGAGGTCGTAATCCTGGGCCACAGCGAAGCTCGCGTCGTAGCCGCCCGCCCGCTCGGCCACCTCGCGCCGCATGACAACCGAGGAGTGGACGAAGGGATTCCGCCGGATCAGCGCGCGCCGGATGGCGGCATCGTCTTCGGGAGGCCGGATGAGCGCTACGTCCCGTCCCGATGAGTCCACCTCGCGCGCGCCCGCGCCCAACAGCCCCACGTCAGGATGGGAATCCAGGAACGCCCGCTGCCGCGCCAGGCGCTCGGGCCCCGCCAGGTCGTCGGCGTCGAGCCGCGCCACGAGCGGCGCCCGCGCGAGGCCGAGGCCGTGGATGAGCGCCTCCGTGAGTCCCTGATGCGGCCGGCGCTCGCCCCTCACGCGGCGGTCTCCGACCGCTGCGAGAATGCTCGCCGTCGCGTCGGTGGAGCCGTCGTCCACCACGATCAGCTCCAGGTCGGCGGCCGTCTGGCGGAGCACGCTGGCAATGGCCTCCCCGACCCAGGGCGCGCCGTTGTGGACGCCCATCACGACTGAGACCGCCGGCGCGCTCATCCGGCCCGCCGAGCCTCGACAGCCAGCACCGCGGCGAAATGCCGCAGTACGGGCCACCGGCCGAGCCGGCGCTCGACCCGGAACCGGCGCTCGGGGTCGAGAATCAGCCGGCGCGAGTACGGGATCCAGTAGCCGGCGATGCGCACGTCCTGGAAGCCGGCGAGACGACAGAGCCCACGGACTTCCCCTCGCGTGAGAAAGTCATGGGTGGCCCAGTTGCGCTCGTTCGTCCAGAACGCCGGGGCACGGTACACCGTCAGGTACTTCCGGAAGAGCCGCGCCGCGCGCCGGAGGTTGTGATGGGGCTCGACCATGTAGAGCCGGCCGCCGGGCCGGAGGGCGCGCCCGAGTGCGGCGAACACCTCGTCGCGGCGATGGAAATGGTGCAGGCTCTGGATCACCAGCGCGGAGTCCATCGAGCCCGCGGCCACATGCGATGCCAGGTCGAAGGCCGAGGCGCCGACGATGCGCACGTTGTCCAACCCCTCGGCGCGGCAGCGCTCGCTCAGCACGCGCCGCATGTCGGGCACCGGCTCCACCGCGATCACCGACGTGGCCCGCCGCGCGATCAAGGCGGTGAAGAAGCCGCTGCCGGCGCCCAGCTCCAGCGCGCGCCCGTAGCCGCCCGGTGCCCAGACATCGGCGACCAGCGCACGCGACGGATACTCGTGCTGCTCCTCCTCGGTGTAGCGATGGATCCGGTCGTAGGCCGCGGCGCCCTCCCCCGAGTAGAGCGCCTCGTTGAATCCGCGATTGATTCGGTCGAGCTTCTCGCGAGAGGCTGGCGAGAGCAGGGCCACCTTGAGCGGGTGGGGCAGCAGCAGGTAGAGCAGGTAGTTGCGCCGTCCGATCTCGATGCGGATCACAGCTTCCGGAAGAGCAGATTGAGGTAGGGCAGGCAGAGCGACGGTGGCTGGCCCGCGGCGCGCAGCGCCGCGCACGTTACCGCGAAGAGCGGCAGGAGGGCGCGACGCGTCCGCGAGCGGGCTGTTTCGCTGAAGAAGCGCCAGCCGTAGCCCGCCTCCTCGGTGACATCGAGCAGTCCCCGCATGCCGGTCGAAGGGAGACAATCCCAGAGCGTCGCATTCACCCATCCGGTGCCGTCGGCCACGAAGGCCTCGTAGCGAACGTCTCTGAACTTGCGCGGCCGGCCGAACCGCGCGTACCAAAAAGCCGGCCGCGGGGGAAGCCACTGGATCAGCGGCAGCCCTACCGAGTGTGTCTCGAGCGGGAAGAGCCGGTTCGGGGTGTCGAGAATGACGATGTGGCCACCGCGGGCCAGCACGCGATAGTACTCGTCCACCTGGGCCCGCCGGTTGCGGAGCGGGAGATGCTCGATCACGCCGATGGCCAGGATCAGATCGAAGCGCGCGTCAGGATACGGCAGCCGCCGCGTCTCGTCGTTGGCGAACTGCGCTACGTCTCTGACCCGGGCGAGGCCCAGCTCCTCCACCTTGGCGCGCGTCATGGCCACGAAGGCCGGATCCGTGTCGAGAGTGTAGAGCTCGCCCACTTCCGGCTGCTCGGCGACGTACTCCGTCATGTGGCCGAAGGAGCAGCCAATCTCCAGCACCGAGAGGTTCCGCGCGCCGCGGGTGCGCAAGTACCGGAACAACGGCCCCAGGAAATGCCGACCGCGCGTCTCCTTGTACGAGAAGTAGGGCGGCGCGCGGCGCGCGCCCTTGCGCTCGATCAGCATGCGGACCACGCGCTCGCTGTAGCGGGTGGCGTGCTCGCGACCATCCACGGTCAGCACGCGTCGGTCGCCGAGATCCACGAGTCGGTACGACGGCTCCGTCATCGCCGCGAGTATAGCAGGCGCAGGAGGTCGATCTCCCGCCCCACTAGGGAGCGGAGATCGTAGCGTGAGAGGACCAGGTCCCGCGCCGCGCGCCCGAGTCGCTCCGCCAGCGCGGCGTCTGAAAGGACGCGCTTGAGGCAGCCGGCCAGCGCCTTGGCATCCTGCGGATCGAAGAGCAGTCCGGTCTCCCCGTCCGTGACCAATGACACGTTGCCGCCACGATTCGAGGCCACGCAGGGCAGGCCGCAGGCCATTGCCTCGAGCAGCGCCTTGGGATGCCCCTCCGTGAACGAGGCGAGCACGAAGACATCCGCGGCGCCGTAGACCGCCGGCAACCGGCGCTGATCCACGACGCCCGGGAACTCGACCGCCACGTTCTTGTCGCGCGCCAGCTCGGCGAGACGGTCCCGGAGCAAACCCGACCCGACCATCACGTCCATCGCCGCGCCGCCCAGGTAGCTGGTGGCGGCGACGACCGTCTCGAGGTTCTTCTCCGGGGACAGCCGGCCCACATAGAGGATGCGCCGTGGGCCGGTCGGCGACCGTCGGGCGCCGTCGCGCGGCGAGAAGAGTGCCGTGTCCACGCCGTTGGGAATCAGCTCCACGCGGCGGGCGAAGCGCGCCGCGAGCGATCTCAGCTCCTCGGTGGTGGCGATGACCGCGGCCGCGCGCTTGAGCCCGAGCCGCTCGACGAAACCCTTGAGCACGCGCTTGGGGCCCGGCTGGGAGAGCTGCGCATACGAGAACCCGTAGGTCGTGACATAGGGAATCCCCCAGCGCGAGTTGGCGATCAGCGCCGGGATCACCCCCGTGATCTGGAAGACCCGCAGCAGCCCGCACGATTTGAGCTCCGCCGCGTGGGCCCGGGTCATGCCCACGGCTCTCCGGCCCCGCCACATCGGACCGGCCGGGGCGAAGACGCGCACGCAGTCGAGGAGCTCGCGGTCCTCAGTGAACTCGTGGAGCGACTCCGGCAGATAGCTGAAGTAGCGGAGCTCGCCGAACGCGCGGGCATAGGGACGGAAGTAGCCGTCCATGAGCCGCGACTCCTGCCCCGTCTGCCGCATCTCGCCGAGTCCGCTTCCCAGCGCCGGCAACAGTCCAACCGCCATCAGATGCGCTTTCTCGCCACCGCGCGGAATCCCGTGCTTTCCTCGGGCCGGCGCACCGCCGCCTCGCGCTTCCACCGGCTCAGTCGCGCGTAGAGGGCGAGCGACACGCCCCCGGCCGCGTCGATGAGGCCCGCCCAGGGCGTGTCCAGCACCACGGGCATGAGGGGAACCTCGGGCTCGAACCCGGCTCGCGCCAGCTCGGCGAGGAACTCCTCGCGCGTGTACTCGATCTTGTGGTCGGGATCCGAGTAGGCGAAGAGCCCCGCGGTCCGGAGCGTCCGGCGCCAGCTCGTCTCCCGATTGGGCGCCGAGACCAGGAGCCGGCCCGAGTCCTTCAGCACGCGGCGGATTTCGGCAAGCACCCCCGCGCGGGGGTGCAGGTGCTCGATCACGTCGAGGAAGAGCGCGCAGTCGAATGTCCCGTCCGGGAACGGGAAGGTGCCGGTGATGTCCCAGGCGAGAACGCGCGCATTGTCGAGCTTCTCCTCGCGGACACGCTGGGCGGCGACGCGGAGCTGGTCGAGATCGTAGTCGAAGCCGACGATCGCGCGGCACGCGGGCGCGGCCCGCACCAGATGCCCGCCATTGCTGCAGCCCACGTCGAGCACGAAGTCGCCAGGCTTGAGATAGGGCTGGTACCAGTCGTGCCAAGGCTCGGGCACGAGATGCTTGGGATGGATCGCGTAGGGGCGCTTCCCGGTCAGCCGCACCAGGCGCACTCCCACCGCCTTCCCTCGGCGGTTGACCAAGTCCACGCCGCGCACCAGGAGCCGGCTCACGGGATTCACCGCCGCGTTCCCCGCCGCCACCCCTCCACCGCCTGCTCGTACACGCGCCGCGTAGCCTCCACACACCGCTCCCAGCGGAAGAGGCGCTCGACCCGCTCGCGTCCGGCCCGGCCGAGCTTCTCGCGCATCGCCGGATCGCCCAGCAGCGGCAGGAGCCGCTCGACGAAGCGCCCCGGCTCGACGGGATCGCAGACGAAGCCGGTCTCGCCGTCCGCCACCAGCTCGGGGATCGAGCCGCGGTTGGACGCGATCACGGGCAGCGCCGAGGACATGGCCTCGGCGACCGTGAGACCGAAGCCTTCGAGCGCCGAGGGAAAGATGAACACGTCAGCCAGGTTGAAATGATCGGCCTTCTCGGCCTCCGGCACGTAGCCGGTGAAGACCACGCGATTCTCGATTCCGAGTCGACGCGCGAGCGCCCGCAGGTCCTCGAGCAGCGGCCCGCCACCGGCGACGAGGAGCCGCGCGTCGACGCGGGCGGCCGCGATCGCGCGCCAGACATCGAGCAGCAGGGCCAGATTCTTGCGGGGCTTGAGCCCGCCGAAGAAGAGCGCCACGGCCCGCCCCTCGAGACCGTAGCGGGCGAGCAGGTCGGCGCGGCGCGGGCGCGGGGCGAACTTCGGATCGACGCCGTAAGAGACCACGCTGACGTGGTCGGTCCGCGCGCCGAGCTCCTCCCGGAGCTGGCGTCGGGCGAACTCGCTGCCCACGATCACGTGGTCCGAACCTTCGACCACGCGCTTCTCGATCAGCCAGTTCAGGGGGCTCGGGTCGAGGTGATGGTGGTGAGAGACCACCGGCACGTCGAGCCCGTAGCGCCGCCGGGCCCAGAGCGCCGACGGCCCGATGTAGCGAAGCGAGTGCACGCGCAGCAGGTCGAAGCCGACCGAATCGTACACGCGCTTGATGGCGCGCGGCACGACCAGCGGCGCCACGTACCACCGCAGGCCCCGGGCCAGGGGGAATCGGTGAATGCTCCAGTTCGGCACGCCATCGGGATGCGGCTTGCCGCGCGCCAGGATGATCTCGAGCCGCACTCCCGCCCGGCCGAGTCGCTCCAGCAGCTCGCGCTCGTAGGTCTCCCCGCCCGAGGTGGTCTCGGGGGCGATGCCGCAGTGGGGCGTGCAGATCCGCGGCACGGTCGTCATCGCGCGGCGATGATGAGATAGCCGCCCACGAAGGCGGAGAGCTCGGACCGCCTGACCCGCGACCAGCGATCGAGTCCGGCGAGGAGGTCGAGCAGCGGGAAGGTGGCGTAGCCGGCCCAGCGCAGCGGCCGGGGGAAGCGCAGCACGAGGAAGCGCAGGAGCCCCGCCAGGTGCGTGAAGAAGGCGCCCTGCGGCTCGATGGCCACCGCCCGCAGACCGGCCCGTTCGAGCAACCGCTCCCACATGCTCCGCGTGTAACGGGCGTAGTCGTCGGGATCGCCGTGCAGGCGCTCGAGGAAGGGCGCCGTGATCACCAGATGGCCGCCGGGGCGCAGCACGCGGCGGCACTCGGCGAGTGCGCGGTCGACGTCGGGCACGTGCTCCAGGATCTCGGTGGCCTTGATCGCGTCGAAGGCGCCGTCGCGGAACGGCAGCGCCTGGATGTCAGCGCCGACGTGCGGGCGGCTCGCGCAATTCAGGTCCGCGACGATCCAGCGGGCGCCGGCCGGCGGGCGGAAGGCGCCCCGCCGACGCGCGCCGCCCACGTCGAGCACCCGCCCGGTGAAGTGCGCGGCCGCCGCCGAGAGATCGGCATCCACTCGCTTGCGGCGGTAGGAGACCCCGAGATAGTAGCCGAGCCCCGATCTCATCGCCGCGTGCCGGACGCCCACTCGTAGGCAGCAATCAACTCGTCCACCAGGCGATCCTCGCCGAAGACGCGCGCGGCGCGCTCGGCCGCCGCGCGCCCCATTCGCTCGCGGCGCTCGGGGTCCAGCAGCAGCTCGCTCACCGCTTTGGCGAGCGCCTCGGGATCCTGCTTCGGCACGAGCAGACCCGTCACCCCGTGCTCGACGGCCTCGGGCGTCCCGCCCACGGCCGTGGCCACCACGGGGCGCCCGATATGCATGGCCTCGAGCAGCACCCGGCTCAGCGGCTCGGGCCACACCGACGGCACCACGACCACGTCCGCGGCGCGGTAGAGGGCGAACAGCGTCTCTTGCGGAATTGCGCCGAGAACACGGAGATCGGGGCGCGTCGGGAGCGGCAGCTCGCCCTTGCCGGCCATGGCGAAGGTGACGCCCGGGACGGCGGCACGGATCGAGTCCAATGCCTCGAGGAAGACCGGCGTCCCCTTGCCCGGGGAGAGCTTGCCCGCGTAGAGAACCAGTGGGCCGTCGCCGATTCCCAGCCGGCGCCGCGCCTCGAGCGCCGCGGCCGCCGTCGGAACTTCCACGCGAGGAGGGAGAGTGTGGACGACACGGCTCCGACCCGGTGCCACAAGCCGCTCGGGATAGGCGGCGAGAATCCCGCGGCTCACGCCGATCACGCCCCTCACCCGGCGAAGCGCCGCCTGGCGCAGCCGCTCGTCCCACCAGGCCAGCAGCGCCGAGAGCCAGACTCGGCCGCGGCCGAGGGAACCGAGCCCGGAGCGATAGTGCCGGAGATGGAATGGGACGCACTTGCCGAAGTACTGTCGCGCCGAACAGTCGAAGACTGTCCAGGGCTCGAAGAGCGGACAGTGGCCGAGCGGGCAGAGCAAACCCAAATCACGAATCGTGGCCAGCACCGGCCGCCCGGTGGCGAGTCCGGCGAGCCAGGCGCCGATCAGCGCCGCCTTGCCCTGGGCGTGGATGACTCCGGCGCCCTCGGCGCGTACCACTCGGCGGATCTGCCAGCCGAAGTAGAGGTAGAAGAGCGGATTGTGGTGGACGCGCCATCGCGCTTCGACCTGCCCCGGCCGCAGCTTCACGGGAAAGGCCACGCGGACCACCGTGACGCCGTCCCGCTCCTCGCGGGATGGGGCGCCGTAATTGGGCGTGACGACCAGGACCCGGTAACCGCGCCGCCCGAGCGCCTGGGCCCAGCCTGCGTTGCTCCACTCCGCGCCTCCGGGGGTGAACGGCGAGTAGTACTCGGCGGCGAAGACGATGGGCATCATGGCTTGATCGCCACCAGCTCGATGAAGGGCGAGATGCCCGAGAGGCGGTAGTAGAGGCCGAGGGGCAGCCGCAGCGGCCCCAGCGACTCCCGCGGGCGCTCCTCGGCGAAGTAGCGCAGCTCGCTCACCCCCGCGCGAAAAAAGGCGCGCCGCAGCGCGGTAGGCGTCAGCCGCCTGAGCGTGGAGAGATAGTCCACGGGCCGGCCGCGGAGCCGCAGGTAGGCGCGGCCCAGGCCGCGGGGCAAGAACGGCACCCAGAAAAGCTTGTAGTGCCCCTCGTACCACGACCACGCATTGGGCGTGTGGACATAGATGACGCCACCCCGCCGCGCGACGCGCACCATTTCAGCGATCGAGGCTTCGACCGAATCCACGTGCTCGATGGCCGAGAAGCAGTACACGACGTCGAAGGCGCCGTCCTCGAAGGGCAGCCGCTCGGCGGCGGCGCGCACGAAGGTTCCCGCGCCGCGCCCGCGCTTGAGGCCGCAGATGGCGATGGCCTCGGCGTCGGCGTCCACGCCCACCGGCCGGAAGCCGGCCTCGGCCGCCGCCACGTTGAAGCCGCCGGTCCCGCAGCCGACATTGAGGAGGCAACCGCGCGGGGCGCCGTCGCCGACCAGCCGGCGGAGCCGCTCGACACGCGCCCGCTCCTGCCGCTCCTCCTGCTCACGCAAGCCGACCAGCACCGGCCAATCGGGGATACCGAGGACGTCCCGGTAATACGCGGTGTAGTAGCTCCTGATGCGGTCTTGCAGCTCGAGGTCGAGGCTCACCGGAGTCGGGAGACGATGGCGTCCACGACGGCCCGGCGCTCGTCCGGCGTGATGCCGACGGAGCACGGCAGCGAGAGGCCCCGAGCGTAGAGCCGCTCGGCGACGGGCGCGGGCTCGGCCTGGGCGTCGCGGTACGCGGGCTGGAGATGGATCGGCCGCCACAGGGGGCGGACCTGGATCCCGTCGCTATTGAGGTCGCGGATCAGGGCGCGGAGGTCGGGGCAGCGCCGCTCGTCGAAGAGCACGGAGGGCATCCAGTATGTGGAGCGCGCCCATTCCGTCTCTCCGAAAACGCGGATGCCGTCCATGCGCCCAAGCGTCTCCTGATAGAAGGCGGCGGTGCGGCGCTTGTCCTCCACAAAGTGATCCAGCTGCTCGAGCTGCGCCACGCCCAGCGCCGCATGGAGATTGCTGAGCCGGTAGTTGAAGCCGATTTCCTCGTGGACGAACTCGAGGGCGTCGCCTCTGGCCTGGGTCGTCAGGGCGCGCACGCGGGAGGCCAGCCTGTCGTCGCGGGTCAATACCATGCCGCCGGCGCCGGTGGTGATGATCTTGTTGCCGTTGAACGACAGACAACCCGCCAGCCCGTCGGCCCCGACCCGGCGCCCCCGGTACAAGGCGCCGAGCGCCTCGGCGGCGTCTTCGACAACGGCCAGCGGGTAGCGCCGCGCCAGCTCGAGCAGCGGGTCGAGGTCGCAGGGGTGACCGTAGAGGTGGACGGGCAGGAGCGCCCGCACCACCCGTCCGGACGCCCGGTTGACGACGCGTCCCGACTTGACCAGGCACTCCTTCGCGAGGAAGTCGGCCGCCCGGCTCGGGTCGAGCCCCCAGGAGACCTCCTCCGAGTCGAGCAGCACCGGATGGGCACCGCAGTAGCTCACGGCATTGGCCGTCGCGATGAAGGTGAGCGTGGGCAGCAGCACCTCGTCGCCCGGCTCCACGCCGGCGGCGAGCAACGCCGCGTGGAGCGCCGCGGTGCCGTTCACCGTGGCGACCGCGTGAGGCACACCCACGTAGGCGGCCACCTCGCGCTCGAAGCGCTCGACGAATGGCCCCGCCGAAGACACCCAGTTGGTGTCGAGACACTCCTTGACGTACTTCCACTCGTTTCCCGCGAGGTGGGGCACGGCATTGGGGACGATCCGGCGCGAGCCACTCACGGCCGCGCTCCTTCCCGCTCACAGGAGGCGCGGTACCACTCGAACGTCTCCTTCACTCCGGCTTCCAGCCCAACCTTGGGGGCGAATCCGGTCAGCGAGCGCAGCCGGCCGATGTCGGGGCAGCGCCGCGCCACCGAGCCCGCCGGGGCGGGCATCCGGACGATCCGGGGATTGAACGCCGCGGCCGCGAGGATCAGCCGCAGCAGGTCTTCGACCCTTGTCTCCTCGGCGTCATTGCCGATATTGACGATCCGGCCCCAAGCCACCTCGGTCGCGACCAGCCGAGTGACCGCCTCCACGGCATCGGCCACGTGGCAAAAGGCCCGGCGCTGCTCGGCGCCGTAGAGCCTGAACGGGTCTTCGCGACGGGCGGCGCGGAGCGAAAGCTCCGAGACGACGTGATCGGCGCCCATTCGCGGGCCGTAGACATTGTGGAAGCGGCCGATGACGTATTTCAGCTCGCGCGCCCTCGCGGTGTGAACCACCGCCGCCTCGCCCAGGATCTTGCTCGCCGCGTAGGCGAAGCGCGGCGCCGTCACGTCGGGCACCGAGAGCGGAACGTCCTCGGCAGTCGGCACGGGCACGGTGCCGGCCGTCACGCCGCCCGCATAGGTCTCGCTGGTCGAGGCGAAGAAGAGGACCTCGCCGCGCCCGGGCAGCCAGTCGAGCACGTTCATGAGCGCAAGCGTATTGACCCGGATCACGCGCGCCGGATCGGTCTCCACGTTGCGCACCCCGACCACGGCGGCCAGCATATGGACCTGGCTCCAATCGCGCGGGAGGCCGTCGAGCGCGCCCGGGCTCGTCAGATCGGCTTGGATGAACGTCATATTGGGCCGGGAACAGAGCGCGTCGAGCTCGTGATCGCGACGGCCGCGCGAGAGATCGTCCACCAGGGTGAGCGCATGCCCTTCCCCGGCCAGCCTCGACGCCAGGTGGTATCCGATGAAGCCCGCGCCTCCGAGGATCAGGACCCTAGCCATAGCCGATTCCCGCGTAGCGAACCCCGGCGGCGCGCACGACCTCCTCGTCGAGGATGCGCCAGGCGTCAAAGAGCAAAGCCGGCCGCCTCAGCGTGGGCAGGAGCCGGCCCAGGTCGAGCTTGGCGTACTCGGGATGATTGGTCACGACCAGTACTGCGTCGGCGCCGGCGAAGCCCGCCTCGGGCGTCATCGGCTCGGCGCCGAGGCCGCGGATCACCTCGGGCCGCACGAGGAAGTCGTGGCCGCGCAGGGTGAGCCCGGCGGCCCGAAAGATGGGGAGCATGGGCTCGATGGGCGTGCCCCGCATGTCGTCCGTGGGCGGCCAGCCCTTGTAGGCCCAGCCGAATACCGCGAGCCGGGCGCCCTCGGCGCTGCCGCGGGTCTCGCGGATCAGCGCCACGAGCCGCTCGGCGACGTGAATCGGCAGTCGCTCGTTCAGACCCCGCGCCCGGCCGACGAGCCAGGGCTCGTAGCCCGCGGCCGCCGCGGCGCTCATGAGGATATAGGGGTCCTTGGAGAGGCAGCCGCCGCCCACGAAGCCCGGCTTGGCCAGATCGGGACGCGGGTAATCGAGGTTCGCGGCCCGAATCACCTCCAGCGGATCGAGACCCCAGCGCTCGGCCATCAACGCGACCTCATTGCCATAGGAATAGATCAGGTCCGTGTGGCAGTTGTTGACGAGCTTGACCAGTTCGGCGGTTTCGAGGGACGCCACGGTCACGATCTTCCGCGTGACGCGGGAGAACAGGGCCGCGGCCAGATCGAGGCTTTCGCCGTCGAGCCCGCCCACCACCTGGGGCAGCTCCTCCAGCTCGCGCAGCGCCTGACCCTGGATGGTCCGCTCGGGAGCGAACGCAAGCCGAGGCCGCCGCCACTTCGCCTTCAGCTCTGGCAGCACGACGGCGCGGCTCGCCCCGACGGGCACCGTCGAGCGGACGACCACCAGAGTCCCGTCGGCACAGCGCTCGGCGATGTGACGGGCGGCGAGCCTCAGGTTCTCGAGCTGCGGAGCGTGGGTCTCGGGATCGACGGGAGTAGACACGCAGAGGATCACGGCCTCGATCCCGCGCTCGGGCAGCGCCGACCCGACGAAGAGCCGCTCGCCCAGATAGGCCTGCAGCCCCTCCTCGACGCCGGGCTCGAATAGGTGCGGGCGCTTCTGCGCCAGCGCCTCCAGCACTCGCGGCGAGGCGTCCACGCCGTGGACGGTGAAGCCCTTGCGGACCAGCGTCACCGCCAGCGTCAGTCCGACATAGCCGAGCCCGACCACGCCGACGGCGCTCATGCGGGGCTCCAAGGCCTCTCTCGCCTTGACACGCCAAAAACGGCCGGGCTACGCTGGCCGCCATGAGCCTCTCGCTGCGGGTGCTCGCGCGGCGCCTCCTGGGCGTCACGCGCACGCCCACCTACTACCTGCCCTGGCTCACCCGGCCGGGACTCGAGTGCGCGCTCATCCTCAACAATGTGGAAGCGCGATTCATGGAGGGCCATCGCCAGGGACCTTTCCCCGTCTCGGCGGTCCAGCACGACGCCAGCGGCGCAGTGGTGCGGCGGTACGAAGCCACGCTGGCCGACAGCGCCGACACGGTGGAGCTGGCGCTCGAGCCCACCGCGGCCGGCTGCGGCTTCGTGAGCGTGGACGTCTCGCGGATCCACTCGGACCTTTACGTCACGCTCTCCGACGGCGACGCGTACACGGCGACCCACGGCCGCCACGAGTTCGTGGAGGCCTATCCGATCTGGGCCCGCGCCGTGATCGGCGTGCTCGGGGCCACGCTGGCGTGCTTGGGCCGCACCATCCCGGCCTTCACTCGCCACCAGTTCGTGTACTCGGGGACCGACAACCGCTCCCATGTGCTCCTGATGAACCTCTCCAATGTGAGGAACCGCATCCGCGTCGCGGCGAGTCGCGACGGCGCCGATCTGGGCGGCCGGCTGGTGTCGCTGCCACCCATGGGCGCCCATCTCCTCGACGTGTCGACGCTCGCGCCCGCGCCCGCCCGCGGCACTCAGGTGCTCCGGCTCCTGCTCCAGGGCAATGCCTGGTTCAATCTCTACCTCGTCGGCACCGGTCCCCGGGATCTGGCCGGGCCCCTCTCCCTCATGCACGTCAAGTAGCTGCCGCATCAATCGAGTAGGCCCTCGGCGAAGTCGCGGTTGGCCTTCTCGAGGTCGTGCGCGCGTCCCACATCCAGCCAATACTCGCGAATCAGGTGGGCCGCGACGAACTTGCCCCGGTCCACCAGCGCGCGGATCATGTCCGTCGCGTCGAAGTACTCTCCCGGCGGGATCAGATCGATGGCCGACGGGTCGAGCAGATAGATTCCCGCATTGACCGGGAATTCTTTGCGGGGCTTCTCCTCCACTCGTGTCACCCGGCCTTCGTGGAGCGTGAACTCGCCATAAGGGATGTCCACCTGGTGCAGGGACACGCCGACGGTCATGGCGGGATACTCCAGGCCTCGGTGGTACTCCCACATCGCACGGAAGTCGCACTTGGTCAGGATGTCGGCGTTGACGACGAAGAAGGGCCCATCGAGCCGCTCGCGCATGAGCGGCAGGGCACCCATGGTGCCCAGCGGCTCGGGCTCCTCCACGTACTCGATGGCCACGCCCAGCCGCGAGCCGTCACCCACCCGGTCGCGGATCATGTCCGCCTTGTGGTGCACCGCGATCAGCACGCTGGTGATGCCGGACTGCCGCAGCCGCTCGATCATGATCTCGATCAGCGGCTTGCCACCGACAGCGATCAGCGGCTTGGGAGTGGCCTCGGTCAATGGCTTGAGGCGCCTGCCCTCGCCGCCGGCCATGATCACGGCGCGGGCTGTCAGCGGCGGCGTCGCGAGCAAATCCTCGAGCCGCAGGAGGCCCAGCACGCGATGGTCGGCGTCGAGTACGGGGAGGTGACGCACGGAGCGATCCCGCATGACGGCGAGGGCTTCGGCGGGCGGCAGGCCGGCTGGGAAGGTCAGGGGTTTGCGGTTGACCACTTCCTCGACCTTGGCGTCGAGCGTAGCGCCGCGAAGCATCGCCCGGCGGATGTCGCCGTCGGTGACGACCCCAACGAGGCGACGGTCGACATCGATGACCAAAACGATCTGCTTGCCGCTGCGGGTCATGGCCTCCAGCACCTGGCGCAGCGTGGCGCCTTCCCGAATCAGCACATGCGTCAGGTCGGTCATGTTGACACGCTCCCCTCGCCAAAGCGCTTCTGGATCAATCGCGCGTCGAGCGGAACGGTACGAAGCACCTCGGCGATCCGCGGCGCGGCCCGGCCGTCGCCATAGGGATTGGCCATGCCTTTGAGCGTGGCGCGGAAGCCCGGCTCCAGCGCCCGCTCGATCCCCCGCAGGATGTCCTCGCGGCCATAGCCCACGTCGATGACATTGACCCCGCGCAGCCTGCCGCGCTGACGGTTTCCGATATTCACCACGGGCAGGCCGAAGGACGGCGCCTCGATGAGGCCGCTGGAGGAATTGCCCACCATGGCGCCGGCGTGTTTGAGCAGCGAGAGATAGGTCTCGTCCCCGAGTGAGCGGGCCAGCCTCACCCGCGGGTGCCGGGAGGCGAAGTCCTCGATACGCTCGATGATGAGCCGGCCCGCCGTGTCCGCATTCGGATAGGTCATCACGATCTGGGCGTCGGCTTTCTCGAGGGCGGCCAGGAGCTCGGTGACATGCGCCGCGGTATCGCGGTACTCGAGCGTCACCGGATGGAAGGTGACCAGGAGCCACTTCGCCCCGGCGTCGAGGCCGAGCGAGCCCGTCAGCGCCTCGCGCGAGCGGTAGGTCGCCGCGCCCAGCCGGTCGAGGCCCGGGGCGCCCACCGTGTGGATGCGCCATGCCTCCTCGCCCATTTGGGCGATCCGCCGCGCATGGACATCGGCAGAGGCGAAATGGATATGGGCGAGCTTGGTGATGGCGTGACGGATCTGATTGTCCATCGCGCCTTCCGTCTCCTCGCCGCCATGGATGTGGGCCACGGGGAGCGCGAAGGGGAGGGCCGCGACGCTGGCCGCCAGCATCTCGAAGCGATCGCCCAGGACGACGACGAGATCGGGTCGCGTCTCGGCATAGGCGCGGGCGAAGCCCTCGATCCCCTCCCCCGTGGAGACCGCCAGCCCCGATGGCGAATCGTCGGTTTCAAGCATCGGGATCCGCGCCGTGATGGGCCAGCCGTCTCGCTCGATGTCACGGACCGTGAGACCGAAGTCGGGCTCGAGATTCATCCCCGCCACATAGAGCTGAAGCGAAAGCCCCGGCGTGGAGCGAATGGCCTCGAGCACGGGGCGCAGGTGTCCCCAGTCCGAGCGGCTCACCGTGACGGCGGCGACGCTTCGCGTGGCGGCGCTCATCGCTCTGCCAGATCCTCCCAGCCGATCACCTGATCGGCGGCCAGGGCGCGCTTGACCGGGCGGCCCAGAGCGCGCTCCAACTCGGCGGGCGGGATGCCGGTCCCGGGTCGCTTGACGCGGATCAGCTCGGCCGTGAGCCGCTCGCCGGCGCGAATCGCCCGCGCCGCGACCAGACTCTTCCGTGCCACCAGGCGCGTGTCCATCTCCGAGGGCATCGGGCGCTTCTCGCCGTCGCCGAGGGCGGATTCAACCGAGCGGATCGCGCGGACGAGCGCGGCGAACTCGGCAGGATCGAGCGACGCGCGGTGGTCCGGCCCCGGCAGCGTCTTGTCCAGAGTCAGGTGCTTCTCGACGATGCGCGCGCCGCGCGCCACCGCGGCCACCGCGACCTCGATCCCGAGCGTGTGATCCGAAAGCCCGACCGGGACGCCGAAGCGCTGGCGCAGGACGTCCATGGCTCTCAGATTTACCTCGGCCGCGGGAGCCGGATAGGCGGAGAGGCAATGAAGGAGCGCGAGCGGCGGGTCGCCCGAATCGCGGATGGCCGCCACGGCCGTCTCGACCTCGTCGACCGTGGACATGCCGGTGGAGAGGATGACGGGCCGTCCCTTGGCGGCAATGTGGCGGAGCAGCGGCAGGTTGGTGATCTCGCCCGAGGGGATCTTGAAGACGGGAACGTCGAGTGACTCGAGGGCGTCCGCGGCCCGCTCGTCGAAGGGCGCGGAGAAGAAGACGAGGCCCCGCTTGCCGCACCGCTGCTGGAGCTCCGCATGCTGGTCGGCGGTGAGCTCGAGACGGGCCAGCATGTCGCGCTGGCTTTCGCCGTCCCCGGTGGTCTTGCGCTGGTATGCCGCCTTGGGGGCCTCCCGGCTCACCAAAGCATCGGTGCTGAAGGTCTGGAACTTCACGGCGTCGGCGCCGGCGTCGGCCGCCGCCTCCACCAGCCGGCGCGCCAGCGACATGTCCCCGTTGTGGTTGACGCCAGCCTCGGCCACGATGAAGACGGGCGCGCCGTCACCGATCGCGCGCCCCGCCACGGCGAACGCGCGCGGGCTCATCGCCTCCGGCCTCCCGCGAGCTCGCCGCGGACCTCGCTGACCACCGCGAGGAGTCGCTCGCCGAGGCCGCCGTCCACCGGGTGGACGTAGCGGGCGGCGAACTTTCG